>ENA-OQIO01000884-OQIO01000884.1-human-gut-metagenome-genome-assembly--contig:-NODE-884-length-15456-cov-3.871616_pt1 | contig 15456 bp, 12 predicted proteins | sample MGYA00242573_ERZ504737 | MGnify/ENA primary metagenome ERZ504737 (study PRJEB26092, sample SAMD00036203) | human gut metagenome | host: Homo sapiens | study: EMG produced TPA metagenomics assembly of...
AAACTTTAATGCCATGGTCTGAAGAACTGCCGGATCACTGTCGAAAAACTAAATCAAGGTAAAGCTCAGTGCCAGCCTTCGGGCTGGCATATCTTTTTCGGGAGGACGAGTTATTTACCATATACGAATAATAAGCAGGAGAACTGAAAAATGATGAAGTTAACAACAGATTATAAGAAGATCATCAAAGAGACAAGTATATTAACGGTTGCGGTAGCCATTATTGCCGCCGCGGTTTATTTCTTTCTTGTACCGAGCCATGCTTCTGTGAGCAGCATATCAGGTCTTGGTATTGTGCTTTCGAATTTTATTCCCCTACCGTTGTCGGCGATTACGATGATTTTGAATGTGGTCTTGCTGATTATCGGATTTTTCACCTGTGGGAGAGAGTTTGGGGTGAAAACAGTATATACCAGTGTGATGCTCCCACTGTTTCTGGGCGTGTTTGAGAGGATTTTTCCGGATTTCGGCTCGATGACGAACAGCCAGGAGCTGGATGTGCTGTGTTATATTCTGGTAGTCAGTGTGGGACTGAGTATATTATTTAATCGCAATGCATCTTCCGGCGGATTGGATATTGTGGCGAAGATTATGAACAAATATCTGCACATGGATCTGGGAAAAGCGATGTCGTTGTCCGGGATGTGTGTGGCGCTGTCGGCGGCACTTGTGTACGATAAAAAGACAGTGGTATTGAGCTTGCTTGGAACATATTTTAACGGGTTGGTGCTGGATCATTTTATTTTTGATCATAATATCAAGCGGAGAGTTTGTATCATTACGAAAAAAGAAGAGGAACTGCGCCAGTTTATCATTCATGATCTGCACAGTGGTGCGACGATCTATGAGTCGATTGGAGCCTATAATATGGAAAAAAGAAACGAGATTATTACGATTGTAGATAAAGGCGAGTACCAGAAACTGATGAACTACATGAACCGTGAAGATCCGAAGGCATTTATTACGTATATACGGTGTCGGATATGAGGTATCAACCGAAAAAGTGATGAAAGAAAAGAATCGTCAAAAAGTTTACAAAGCAAAACGGATGGTCTAATATGGAACTATACGAAAATCTATAAAAAATAAGCTGGAAAGGAAGCAACGGACAACGTAAAGATAAAAGGGAAAGAAATTGTAAAAAAAGGTTTTGCAGAAATTGGTGAGGAAACTAGAGCGTTTTATGCAAACTGTGGAGTGTCATCATGTATACCTGGGAATAAACAAAGCGGAATGAAGGAAGAACCGGAAGAAAATACGAAGAAGAGAGGAAATATGAAAATGAAAACAGAACTGCAAAAACAGTTATTTGCATTGCAGGATCCTGGATATCGGGAATTTCATGCCAGACTGATTCCGGGAATTCCGAAAGAAGATATTATTGGAATACGCACGCCGGTGTTGCGGAAGTTCGCCGGGGAATTTGCCAGAGATCACAGCCAGGAAGCCGAGGCGTTTTTAAAAGAACTGTCACATCACTATTATGAAGAAAACAATCTGCATATGCTGCTGGTAACAAAGATCAAAGATTACCCGGAATGTCTGCGGAAAGTGAAGGAGTTTCTTCCATATATAAATAACTGGGCAACGTGCGATCTGCTGGCGCCGAAATGCTTCGAAAAACACCGGGAGGAATTACTTCCGGTGATTCGGGAGTGGGTGACTTCCACAGACACCTACACGATCCGGTATGGAATCGGGATATTGATGCGGCTGTATCTGGATGACGCGTACAGACCGGAATATGCCGATCTGGTTGCAAGGATACGGTCGGAAGAATATTATGTAAACATGATGATTGCCTGGTATTTTGCGACAGCGCTTGCGAAGCAGTGGGATACGGTGATTCCATATCTGGAAGAACGGAAACTGGATCGCTGGGTGCATCAGAAGACGATTCAGAAAGCGGTGGAGAGCTTTCGAATCACACCGGAGCAGAAGTATATTTGAAGAGTTTACGTTATCCAAGGAAATAAAAACAGGAAGAATATCGAAAAGTATCAAAACGCATAGAAAGTTACAGGAACAAAGAGAAAAATATAACTGGAAGATGCGGAAGCGGTACATAGAGATAACTGTAGAATAGCAAAACAGTGATGTAAAATAACAGAATCCGCTAAATAATAACAGAGCAGATTCATATGAAAGGAAGCGAAACAATGTCAACATCTATGACAAAGGGGAACCCGTTAAAACTGATGCTTCAGTTTGCACTTCCCCTTTTAATCGGAAATTTATTGCAACAGACATATAATATTATAGATGCGGCGATCGTAGGACAGATTCTTGGGGCGAAAGCACTGGCAAGTGTGGGGGCAAGCAGCAGTGTACAGTTTCTGGTTCTGGGATTCTGTATGGGATGCTGTACCGGATTCGGTGTACCGGTTGCCAAGTACTTTGGGGCAGAAAAGATGGATACGATGAGAAATTATGTATTTAACGGTGCGGTACTGACTGGGGGAATCGGTGTGACAGTGACGATTCTTTGTTCTGTATTCTGTCCACAGATCCTGCATCTGCTGTCAGTTCCGGAGGACATCTTCCGCGGAGCCTATCACTATCTGCTGATTATTTTTCTGGGAATTCCATTTACCTTATTATACAATTATTTATCCAGTATTCTCCGTTCGCTGGGAGACAGCCGGACACCCTTTCTCTTTCTGGCATTTTCAGCGATATTGAATATCTTTCTTGATCTGTTCTGTATCGTGGTACTGAAATGGGGATGTGCGGGAGCTGCTGCTGCGACAATTACAGCACAGGCGATCAGTGGCATACTGTGTCTTGTTTTTATTGGAAGAAAGATGAATGTACTGCATCTGACAAAAGAAAACAGAATGGTAAATATAACGGCGGTAAAAGAACTTCTGGCGATGGGGCTTCCTACCGGACTGCAGTTTTCCATCACTGCAATTGGCAGTATGGTAATGCAGTCGGCAAATAACGGACTGGGAAGTGTGTGTGTTTCCGGATTTACCGCGGGCATGAGAATCAAACAGTTTGCGATGTGCCCGTTTGATGCAATTGCTACTTCGGCATCTGTATTTTGCAGCCAGAATATGGGCGCAAGGCAGCCGGAACGGATCAAGAAGGGACTGCGGCAGGGAGTTGCGATTGCAACGATATATGGTCTGCTGATCGGGCTGGTGCTGATCTTCGGAGGACGCACGCTGTCGATGATCTTTGTGAAAAAATCAGCAGCGGATGTCTTGGATGCATCAGGAAAATATCTGCGGTGTCTTGGATATTTCTTCTGGAGTCTCGGTATCCTGAATGTGAGCCGTATGGTGACACAGGGACTTGGATATTCAGGAAGAGCAGTACTTTCCGGTGTGACGGAGATGGTGGCAAGAACGATTGTCAGTCTGGGATTTGTCGGAGCCCTGGGGTATACGGCAATCTGCTTCGCGGATCAGGCGGCATGGATCGCAGCATGCTGTTACATAGCACCGACCTGCCTGCACTGTGTCAAAAAGGTGACGGGGATACTGGAAGGTAACGGCAACCGATAAAAAGAATGAGAAGATAAAAGCAATATTTAGTTATAGAAATAGCCTATAGCTGGATATTGCTTTTTTCTATTAGACAAAGTCAGGAAAATTGTATATGATAATAAAAACATAAAAACATAGCGAAATAATAGGAATATAAAAACAACGAATATAGGTATGATTCAGCAGATCATGTTCTGCGAAGGTACTGAACAGTTACGTAGATATTAAAAAGAAAGAAGATGACAGAATGAAACAGATTTTGTGTTTTGGAGATTCGAACACCTGGGGATATGACGGAGAGAGCGGGGAGCGGCTGCCATTTAAGGTGCGGTGGACAGGAAGATTACAGAGGGCTTTTGAAGGAAAAGATGTCCGTATTATCGAGGAAGGACTCTGTGGAAGAACGACAGTGTTTGAAGATCCGTTCCGGCAGGGACGGAGAGGCACAGCACTGTTGCCGACATTACTGGAAACACATCATCCGGTGGATCTGGTGGTGCTTATGCTGGGGACCAATGATTGCAAAACGATCTTTGGTGCATCGGCAGAAGTGATCGGAAGAGGAATCCAGTGTCTGCTGGATCAGATTCAGATCTTTGCACCTCAGGCAGATGTTCTGCTGATCTCACCGATTTATCTCGGAGAAAAAGTATGGCAGGAGGGATATGATCAGGACTTTTCGTCACAGTCGGTGAAGGTGTCGAAGGAACTGGAAACAGTATATGAACGAATCGCTGCAGAAAGACAGATCGGATATCTGCGGGCTTCTGATTATGTGCAGTGCAGCGAGGCAGATCAGGAACATCTGAATGCACAGGGACATCAGATCTTCGCACAGGCAGTGTATGAAAAAACCGAGCGGATGCTGTGGAAGAGAAGTGGCTGGAGACAGGTGGTGTAGAAAGTGGAAAACGGCAGGTAATCCGCGGTCAATCATGAACACCCGGTGAACTATGCTGTATGAGTTCTGGCTGATTCCGAAACGTGTTAGTCATAAGTACAGTTACAATCGGTAAACTTTGAAAGACGAGTGGCATGAAAGGCATAAACTAAAAGCAGATATGAACAGAAAGTTCCAGAGTTGAAATGGGTGTAAAAGCAGATTTCAACCCTGAAACTTTCTATTGGTATCTGTATTTGTTTCAGTGGAGTATTCTGTCAGCGGACAAAAATATTTTTGCAGATCGTCGTATTTCTCAGACCGTTGTCCTTTCCTGTGCAGAATTTAAAACTTTTGCTGCAAATTACGAGGCGCCTCGGAAACAATATTGTGAGTCAGATATGCCATGTGCTCCGGAGTATCGTCGGAATCGCCGGTGAGCCAACACTTGATCATTCCCACGCAGCCGTTGATGCAGAAAGCGTAGGCGTATTTGATGTCGTTGACATTCTGTGGGAACATCGTAAAAAGTTCCGGCAAAACAGCGTCCTCGACCAGTTTTTCAATCTTTTCCACAAAAGCCATATCGCCGTTCGGTCCCATCAGTGCCGCACAGATATCCTTGTTGGCAGCCAGAATCCGAAACAGCTGGATGGCAAAAGAATAACCTTCTTCTTTCATTCCCGGATCCAGCGGATGCTCTTTGATGGCTTCCAGAATATCTTCCATCAGTTCGCCCTCTATGCTCTGAAGCATCTGGTAAATATCTGTGTAATGCAGATAAAAAGTGGAACGGTTGATATCAATCTCATCCACCAGTTCTTTTACCGTGATTTCTTTAATATTTTTCTGCTGCATCAGTCTGGCAAGACCGGCGCGAAGCTGTGCACGGGTTTTTCGCACCCGGCGATCCATTTTTTCTCCTTTTTTCGTTTCCATAAAAATCCCCCTTTTATTGCATCTCCCGTATTTTCTCAAAGAGTTTTTTCAGGTCGAGAAAACTTCCCGGGAAGATTTAAAATCATATCTGAAGAAAATATAAACAAAAATTCCTGAAATTCATTAGAAATTTTTAAGAATTTCAAATAGACATATACAATACAAAATGTCCAGTAATAAACGATTGAAAAGAAATGTGATGCTTGTATCTCTTATCTTTCTTTAGTATAATACATTCCGAAAAGAAAATCAACATATTGTCGATTAATAGCTTTTTAATCTACTAATAGAATAAAAAGTGAATAATAGAATACACATCTATTAATAGAAAAAAGTCGACGAATACATCAAAAAGGAAGGGATACAATGCTAAAACAAGAGTGGAAAAGTTTATTTCACAACAAGATTTTGCTTTTAGTAGTCATCGTAATTGCGCTGATCCCTGCGATTTACGCGGGGCTTTTCCTGGCATCCATGTGGGATCCCTACGGAAATGTGGATAAACTTCCAGTAGCCATCGTCAATGAAGATGAGCCAGCCGAGTACGGAGATACTACACTGACAGTTGGAGATCAACTGGTGGATAATCTGAAAGAAAATGATTCACTGGCATTCAACTTTGTAGACGCAGATGTGGCAAAGGAAGGTCTGAAAAATGGTACTTATTATATGGTAATTACCATTCCGAAGAATTTCTCTGCCAATGCGGCAACGGTCATGGATGATCAACCGGAAAAAATGATCCTGAATTATGAGACGAATCCGGGAACCAATTACATTGCTTCCAAGTTAAGTGAAACGGCTCTGGGCAAGATTAAAACAAGCATCCGTGAGGAAGTAACCAAAACCTATGCGGAAGCTATTTTTGATCAGATCGGAACCGCCGGAGACGGTATGCAGGAAGCAGCCGACGGGGCAAAAAAGATCAAAGACGGTATGGACGATGCATCTGATGGTAATAAGAAAATCACAGATAACCTGAAAGTTCTGGCAGACAGTACCCTGACTTTCAAAGAGGGATCTGAGGAACTGACCGAAGGACTGAAATCATATACCGACGGTGTTGCACAGGTCAATGACGGAGCAAAACAGCTGGATGACGGTGTCAGCACATTGACCGCAAGTCTTCCGACACTGACAAACGGTGTGGATCGGCTGAACTCCGGTGTGAAAGAATACACCGATGGCGTAGCAACCCTGAACAGCAACTCCGAGGCACTGAACTCCGGAAGTAAACAGCTGGCAGAGGGAAGTGAGCAGCTGAAAGAAGGAGCCGCAACCCTGAACAGTGGAACACAGACCTATGTAGCCGGTGTGAATCAGCTGTCCGGTGGTCTGCTTGGTGTCAATGGCGCCAACGGATATATTACCGGTGTGAATTCTCTGACCACAGGACTTCTGGGAAGTGACCAGAGTGCAGGTTATATCGACGGTGTGGAACAGCTGGCGACAGGAGCAAAACAACTGTCCGGTCTGACCGGTATCGGTCAGGTATATGCCGGAATCGTGAATCTGAACAATGCAGTATCCGGAGTTAACACAGAAGGAACACTGCAAAATGGAACCGCCGCTTTAAAAGCAGGTATCAAACAGATTCAGGATCAGGTATCTGCCTTACAGAATACTACCAGTGCAGAAGGCTTAAAGAAACTGAGCGCAGGACTTTCCAGTGCGAAGACCGGTATGGAAAATGCAAGCGCAGCTTCCACAAAAGCAGCTGAGATTTCCGGTCAGGTCGAAAGCAGCATCGAAGCGTTACCTGGACAGTTATCTACGCATTGGGAAGTTACACGGATGTGGTAAATGCAGCTGTTGCAGATGGAAACAGTAAAATGCAAAAGCGAACGAACAGATTACAGCTGCAAATGATAAACTGAAAAATGTACAGTCTGTAGCGGATCAGCTGACAGCACTCAGTGCAAATGCAGCAGAAGGCGAAACCGTACAGGTACCCGCAGAGATATTAAAGAGTCTGGCAAATACATTAAGCAGTGCACAGGGCGGTGCAAGTACCGTGGATTCTGTAAGCGCAGATACCTACACTGCAAAAGCAGCAGCAGTCACAAAAGGAATTAACGATCAGCTGAGTGCAAGCCAGACATCACTGAACACTGCAAAAGCCGGACTGGAAAAAATTGCTTCCGGACTGAATGACGGAGCAAAACAGCTTGCAGACGGAGCTTCTGCAATCCCATCTGATATCCCGTCGAAGCCGGTGCAGGCACTTTCCGACGGACTGGCTCAGGTATATGCAGGAGCCACAAAGGTAGATACCGGTGTCGGTCAGGTGGCAGCAGGTCTGACACAGCTGCAAACTTCTACAGCATCTTTCCCGGCAGCAGCAAGGGTGTTGCAGCACTGAATGCAGGATTTGAAAAACTGACAGCAAATGATGCGACACTGAAAGGCGGAGCGACACAGCTGCAGCAGGCAGGAACTACCGTAGCAGCCGGAGCAACACAGCTTCTTGCAAATGGTTCAGCCTGACAGCCGGAACTGCACAGGCAGCAGCCGGAACCGAAACTCTGGCAGCCGGTGCTCAGACATTAACTACCGGCCTTGCAACATATACCGCCGGTGTATCTGCTCTGAACAGTAACAGCGCAGCACTGACAAGCGGAACACAGCAGCTTGCCGATGGTGCGAAGACACTGGGAAGCGGAGCCACCACACTGGCAAATGGTACATCCACCTTATATAATGGAACAAAAACTTTAGTAGCAAACAACAGCAAATTAAACAGCGGTGCCGCACAGCTTACCGATGGCGCCGGTCAGATCCGGGATGGATCCGGTCAGTTATATGACGGTTCCAAAGAACTGGGTGATGGATTAAAGAAACTGGACGATGGATCCGATACACTCCAGAGCAGTCTGGCAGACGGAGCCGAAACTGTAAAAGAAAATAAAGCAGGAGATGTGAACTATGAGATGATTGCAGCTCCTGTAGATGATGATGAAGCAAAAATGACAGAAGTACCGAACAACGGTCATGCGATGGCACCGTACATGATGTCCGTAGGTCTGTGGGTTGGAGCACTTGCCTTCTGTCTGATGTATCCGCTGACAAAATACAACGGAAAATTAAAATCCGGATTCGCATGGTGGGGAAGCAAGGCTTCTGTATTATATCCACTTGCGCTTCTGCAGGGTGTATTGGTAATCTTCCTGCTTCATGTATTTGACGGATTTACCCCGGCCCAGATGGGTAAAGCAGTGGCATTTGCCTGCCTGACCTCTGTAGCATTTACCTCGATCATGTACTTCTTCAATATCAGCCTTGGTAAAGTAGGAAGCTTCCTGATGCTGGTATTCATGGTTATCCAGCTGGCAGGTTCCGCCGGAACCTATCCGGTACAGCTTTCACCGGCATTCGTATCGAAGATTCATGCATGGGTACCGTTCACCTACTCTGTAGATGCTTTCCGAAGCGTCATCTGCGCAGGAGAAAGCATCCGGACACCAGTCATTGTTATGTGTGTGATCACAATCGTATTTACGATCCTGACCATCATCGAATTCCAGTTCCGCACCAGACGGATCAAAGCAGGAAAACCGATTTTCCATGATTTCCTGGAAGAAAAAGGACTGGCATAAGAGAACAGTTACATAAGGAACAATAAAAAACAGTTGTTACCGAAATCTCTATATGAGATTCGATAGCAACTGTTTTTTGAACTGCACACTCGAATCCGTATCCTGCGTGAATGATACAGTTATTTACGAAACGATGTACCGGTACATTCAGATAACAATTAATCGTGTCTCTCATCCTCATTGTCATAGCACTCACAAAACCGCGCTGCGAATGCCGGTGGCTCGTCTTTGACGTACAGGTGGGAAATATCTCCGAAAGAACTCATACGGAAATATGCGATCCCCGGGCGGCGCTCTTCGGTGACGAGGGTTGTGACGGAGCTTGGAGCGGCGCAGGTGCCGTGCCACAAAATCATCGGGGAAATGTGCAGCAGGTGACTTAACAGGACACATTCCAGACCGAAGTGGCAGAAGAAGACAATCGTATCGTTGTTTGCGTGCTCTGCGCGGTAGGTAAGACCGTCACGGACATACCCGTGACTGGCGAGCAGGGCATCGAAGTTGGTGGTTACCCAGTCATATTCTTCTTTGACATGTCCCTCCATCATCACAGGAACCTTCCACCATTCATCCGGCAGGTAAAAGCGGGGTTCTGCGGTCCAGTCCTGTGGCAGCCAGTCCCAGGAGATCATTTCCTTTTCCGGGACATCCGGGCGGTGGATCCGTGCATCAAATTCGCGAAGCCAAGGTTCTTCGGTGGCAGTGCGGTTCATTTTCTTCAAGGTCAGAGAGGCGGTGTCTCTGGCTCTTCCGAGAGGAGAGACATAAAAGGCTTTCACATCAAGTTTTGCTAGTTTTTCGGAAAGGTAGTCTACTTCTTTCCATCCTTTTGGCGTCAGGGAGTCGATGGTATAATCCGGATCCCCGTGACGGACGATCAGTAATTTCATATAATAGCCTCCTGTGTGTAAAATAATCAATGTTTTCTGGTAATATAGCAGATATTGGAAAACAGCGGACAGCTTTTTATCCATGCAAAGTTCCGGTATTCTCTCCAGTTGATATACCACTCCTGTCCCCAGCTGCTGATCCGCAGCCATCCGTGTTCGATGCCGGTAACAGTGATATAGTGTGCACGGGTGGAAGAAGATTTTATGTAAATTCCATCGCCGGTTTTCTTGTACAGAGGAAGCCGGTCTTTCTTCCAGATCAGGGGAAAATTACCGCCGATGGATAGAATGACCGGGATATCCTGACTAAGCAGCCGGTTGATCTCCTTTCCGGTATTCCGATACCCGATATGCCAGCAGGCACGGTAAGGAAGACGGCGGAGTAAGAAGGCCAGATTCAGCCTGCGGAGAGCATCAGTCCGTTGATTCCGAGACGGGGAAGAATCGGAAAGAGTCGATGCAGTCTTTTTACAGATCGCTCATAGTCCTCCCAGGAGCGGGAATCACTGACGAGCTGTTCTCCGGAACGATGACGGTCCGTCTGTGCTGTCAGAGATTCTTTCCGTTCCAGATACCACAGCAGATCGTGCGCCGCGATCAGACCGCAGCCGTATCCGCGGATGGAAGGAGAAGAAAACCAGGTCTGGCTGCCGCCGTAGGAAGCACCTTCCGGTCGCTGCACGGAAAGTTCCGAGACGAGATTCGTGAGCCGGTTTCGGATAAAGAAGTTCTGTGGGAAGACCTTTGAAAGAGGCGGTTACGGAATTTTCTCAATGTATTGGTTTTGCGTGGAGTATGAATTATGTTGTGGGTCATAAAAAACCTCCGTATAGAATAAAAAAGTATGCTAGAGCGTGTCTGAAAAATCATTTCCGCAATCTGCAAGCCCCACTTTGCGGTATATTTTACCCTCATTCGGTTGCCGTAGCCCGCTACGCCGTCCTCATTCGGATAAAATCTCCCACAAATTGGGACTCGCAGCTCACGAAAAGCCTTTTTCAAACACGCTCTAGGATTTTGTAACTGTTCAGTGAATAGTTACAAAAGATTACAGAAAAGCCATGTCCCGGCACACTTTACCGGAACATGACACTTTTCCATTACATAACAATCAAGGATTCGATAGATCCATTTTCATGATGCGAATAAACAACAGTTTATAAAGTTTCCGCGATTCTTCTTGCCACATACACGCCGCTGGCAGATGCATGGGACAGGGAGTGGGTAACGCCGCTTCCGTCGCCGATGATATAAAGACCTTTGTAGGGGCTTTCCAGATGTTCATCGATATCCACTTCCATATTATAGAACTTCACTTCGACACCGTACAGCAGAGTATCGTCATTTGCCGTACCAGGTGCGATCTTATCCAGGGCATAGATCATCTCGATGATACCATCCAGGATACGTTTTGGCAGAACCAGACTCAGATCTCCGGGAGTGGCGGACAGAGTCGGGCGAACCAGACCTTCTTCGATACGGCTGACCGTACTGCGTCGACCGCGGACCAGATCACCGAAACGCTGTACGATCACACCGCCGCCCAGCATGTTGGAGAGACGGGCGATACTCTCGCCGTATCCGTTACTGTCCTTGAATGGCTCGGAGAAGTGTTTGGATACCAGCAGGGCAAAGTTGGTATTTTCCGTGTATTTTGCCGGATCTTCGTAGCTGTGGCCGTTTGCGGTTATGATACCATTTGTATTTTCATTTACCACGATGCCGTTCGGGTTCATACAGAAGGTGCGGACATTATCCTCGAACTTCTCGGTACGGTATACGATCTTGCTCTCATACAGCTCATCGGTCAGATGGGAGAAGACAACAGCCGGAAGTTCCACACGAACGCCCAGGTCGACACGGTTGGACTTCGTAGGGATCTGCAGATCTTTACAGACAGTTTCCATCCATTTGCTGCCGCTTCGTCCGACGGAGATGATACACTGTTTACAGGTGGCAGTCTCATCCTTGCCGTAGTGCAGGGTGTACATGGAATCGTTATATTCGACAGAAGTTACCGGAGTCAGGAAGAAGAAATCCACCTGCTCTTTCAGTTCGTTGTACAGATTTTCCAGAACGACATAGTTGATATCCGTTCCCAGATGACGGACGGAAGCATCCAGCAGCTTCAGCTTGTTCTGGATGCACAGCTTTTTGAATTTGGTTCCGGCTGTGGAGAACATACGGGTATTCTCGCCACCGTGGGAGACATTGATCTCATCCACGTATTTCATCAGATCCAGGGCAGTCTTTTTTCCGATATGCTCGTAAAGAGTTCCGCCGAAGTCGTTGGTGATATTGTATTTTCCATCGGAAAATGCACCGGCACCGCCGAAACCGCTCATGATCGCGCAGGTTTTGCAGCCGATACAGGTTTTTACTTTTTCGCCGTCGATGGGGCAGTGGCGTTTGCTTAACGGATTACCCGCCTCAAATACAGCAATTTTCAACCCCGGTTTTTTCTGAACCAGTTCATAGGCAGAAAAGATTCCTCCAGGACCGGCTCCGACAATAATTACATCATACATCATAATTGTCACCTCTGTTTTCGTAAGACTGAACGCATAAAAAAAGCCCGTATCCATGGAAAGAATACGAGTCTGTACTCACGCAGGGGTATCCCGCGGGGCGTTTTCATGCGAAAGCCATGTGTTCGTTTGAGTTCTCTGTTTCATTATATCGAAAGGACGAAGTACTTGTCAAGGAATAGGGAGAAAAAGAAAATGAGGAAAAAAATGTAAAAACCTATTGACGTGGTGGGGATATGGTGGTAATATATGCTCATAAACATACTAGAGAGGTAGGGAATAGGGAAATGAAAGAGAGATTACCCTTGTTAGTCCGCCACAATTACAGATTTGGACGAATGTGAAGCACAAAAGTGTGACCGTCAGAGATTCCGCAGCGGATCCGGCGAACGGCAGTCCGAAGAGCGGAAGAAAAAGTAAAAAGTGAAACTAATGACCCAAGAGGGATTCGATATTACAGAAAGAATAAGAGGAGAAAAGACTATGAGCAAGAATTATAAATTTGAAACTTTACAGGTACATGCAGGACAGGAACATCCGGACCCGGCTACCGATGCGAGAGCAGTGCCGATCTATGCAACAACATCTTATGTATTCAAAGATTCCGCACAGGCAGCAGGACGTTTCGGACTGACAGAAGGCGGTAACATCTATTCCCGTCTGATGAACCCGACAAGCTCTGTTTTCGAAGAGAGAGTAGCAGCACTGGAAGGCGGCGCAGCAGCTCTGGCTACAGCAACCGGTTCCGCAGCTATCACATACGCTGTACAAAACATTGCGACAGCAGGTGATCATATTGTATCTTCTGCACATGTTTATGGTGGAACATACAACCTGTTTGCCAATACTTTAAAAGAGCAGGGAATCTCCGTAACCTTCGTAGATCCTTCTGATCCGGAGAACTTCCGTAAAGCCATCCAGCCAAACACCAAACTTCTGTATGGTGAGACACTGGGGAACCCGAACTCTGATGTTCTGGATCTGGAAGCAGTATCTGCAGTAGCTCATGAAAACGGTATTCCGCTGATCGTAGACAGCACATTTGCTACACCGTTCCTGCTTCGTCCACTGGAGCATGGCGCAGATATCGTCGTACATTCCGCAACCAAGTTCATGGGTGGACACGGAAGCGTAATGGGTGGTGTGATCGTTGATGGCGGCAAATTCGACTGGACTCAGAACGACAAGTTCCCGGGAATCACAAAACCAAATCCATCTTACCATGGTGTTGTATTCAGCGAAGCATGCGGAAACATCGCTTATGTAATGAAGATCCGTACTACTCTGATGAGAGATCAGGGAGCTACTATTTCTCCATTTAACTCTTTCCTGCTTCTGCAGGGACTGGAGACACTGTCTCTTCGTGTAGAACGTCATGTGGAAAACGCTCTGAAGGTTGTTGAATTCCTGAAGAATCATCCGCAGGTAGAAAAAGTAAATCATCCGTCTCTGGCAGAAGGCCATCAGCTGGATCTGTATAACAAATATTTCCCGAACGGTGCAGCTTCCATCTTTACTTTCGAAGTAAAGGGAGGACAGGAGAAAGCACAGAAATTCACAGAATCTCTGGAACTGTTCTCACTGCTGGCTAACGTAGCAGACGTAAAATCTCTGGTTATCCATCCGGCATCCACCACTCATTCTCAGATGAATGAAGAGGAACTGCGTGAAGGCGGTATCACACCAAGCACTGTACGTCTGTCCATCGGTACAGAAAACATCGACGATATCATCGCTGATCTGGAGCATGGTTTTGAAGCAATCAAATAATATAAAATATTGAAATTTTCTGATTGACATGTGAAGCTGTCCTTTGATATTCTAATAGAAGATAACAGGGAGTAGTTCACACCAGTCAGGTGTTGGATGCCTCGTCATCACGTCGAAAGACCGGGGAATCCACTGAAAGAAGAACGAGACTTTTATCGCATTATTTGTGTGCGGTGGAAGTCTCGTTCTTTTTCTATATAAAAGAAGCGCCGACAAAGAACCGGACATTTCCAGGGCACACGGAAAGCAGGAGGAAAAGAGAATGGAAATGATTTTACAGGTGTTGTTGCTGGTGTTGGGCTTTTTGATGCTGGTAAAAGGTGCTGACTGGTTTGTGGATGGAGCGTCGGGAATTGCAGAGCGATTCGGAATTCCCCAGCTGGTAGTCGGACTGACCATTGTGGCCATGGGAACAAGTATGCCGGAGGCGGCAGTGAGTATCAACTCGGCGTTAAAAGGGAACGCGGGAATTACGATCGGAAACATTGTGGGGAGCAATATTTTGAATATTCTGATCATTCTTGGTATTACTGCGGTGATCACAACGGTGGCGGTACAGAAATCTACGATATGGATCGAGATTCCTTATATGATAATAATTACAGTTCTGTTACTGGTACTGGGAAAAAGCGGAAATCAGATTACACTCAGCGAAGGTGTTATCCTCTGGGTGGCATTCTTACTTTATCTGGGATATCTGTTTTATTGTGCAAAAAAGAACAAAGAAGAAGTGGTCGAGGAGAAAGCAAAACCGATGTGGAAATTGCTCCTTGCAACGATACTGGGACTGCTGCTGGTGGTCTGGGGAAGTGATGTTACCGTGGATGCGGCAAAGGCAATTGCAAGGGGGCTGGGAATCAGTGAGCGTGTGATCGGTCTTACAGTGGTGGCACTTGGAACATCCCTTCCGGAGCTGTTCACCTCGGTGTCTGCAGCACGGAAGGGAAAAGCAGATATTGCGATCGGAAATATCGTGGGAAGCAATATTTTCAATATTTTGTTCGTGGTAGGTACGGCAGCACTGATTGTTCCGGTGGAGTTTCTCCCGGGATTTGGCATCGATACGTTGATAGCGCTGGGAGCCGGGCTTCTGTTATGGGTCTGTATCTGGAGAAAACGGGCGCTGACCAGGCCGGCGGGTATTGTGATGCTGATAGCTTATCTGGCTTATTTTATGTATCTGATGTAGTTTTTTGAAAATTTCGTAATAAAAGAAAAAGTATACAAGATTCTACATTGCACTTTTCCGGAAGGTACTACTATACTAGAGCGTGTCTGAAAAATCATTTCCGCAATCTGCAAGCCCCACTTTGCGGTATATTTTACCCTCATTCGGTTGCCGTAGCCGCTACGCCGCCT
>ENA-OQIO01000885-OQIO01000885.1-human-gut-metagenome-genome-assembly--contig:-NODE-885-length-15454-cov-1.585894_pt1 | contig 15454 bp, 25 predicted proteins | sample MGYA00242573_ERZ504737 | MGnify/ENA primary metagenome ERZ504737 (study PRJEB26092, sample SAMD00036203) | human gut metagenome | host: Homo sapiens | study: EMG produced TPA metagenomics assembly of...
TCTCTCTTTTGGCGGTGGCGCCACCCATTTGGGCCAATCGCTGGGGACTCAACCGATCCAGCCCGAGGATTGCCGCCGCTGCCCTGGCATAGACGCGGCAGTCCAGCGGTTCGTTGCGCTCGTAGCGTTTAACCCATTGCAATTTCCGATAACCTCGCACCACCTTGACGACCTGCTCCTCGGCGGTAAGTCCGCGAAAATAGTGCTCGTCATACTCGGGGAAATGGCAATAGTTCGGAGGCGGTACGCCGTTTTCGTCTTTCTCCAAACGCAAATGGGCGTATAGCTCGGTCTTTAGGAACGACACGCCGATATTCCATTGGCGCATCTTTCCGACCTTTTTACCTGCCTTGGTGATGTCCACCTGCTTGGGCGGTGAAAAGGCCATGCCGAGATGATCCTGCCCCTTGATCGGTATGACGCGATCGCCGACGAACCGCCGGCAAAAGGTATAGACGTGCGTTGTGTTGTAACCGGTATCTACCGCCATCATTCGGATGGGAAACTCCATGCCGTCCTTGCGCGGCCACCGCTCACTCACGATGGCGGCCAAATCGTCCCACACGGCGGTGCCGGCCGTGTCACCCTCGATTACGCGGTAGTCGATCGAGTAGCTGCGTTTGTCGGCACACCAGCCGACGACCTCCAGCTCCAGGCGGTCGCGCTGCACGTCGACACCGGCGGTGAGGAAACACACATCGGCGGGCACGTGGTTGGTCTTGTAATGCTCGCGGCGGTTGTATAGGTTTTTGAACGGTGGCGCCTCTCCCTTTTCCGCCCACGTCTGCCCAAGGGTGGTGTTCACGAAAACCTTTAACTTGCTGGGGTTCTCCTTGGCGGCGATGAAATCACGCGCAATCTGCTCCCAGCTATGCCATCCGTATGGCGAATAGAGGCTGTTAATGTGGAATCCGATCACGTCATAGTTGACCTTTTCCGGCTTGGCAGGTACCCACTCTCCGTTTGCCAGCATGGTGATCTTATGGCGCTCGGCAATCAGCTCGCCGCAATGATCGCATTTGTATTTCGCCGTTTCCGGGTGCCCTTCCTCCCATTTTAGGTTGGCAAACACCAACGGCTGCATAGCTCCGCAATGCGGGCACGGGACATGGTAGTAGTTTTGATCGGTTTCTAAAAATTCCCGCTCGATCGCCGAAAGGCCCTCGATGGTCGGCGTACTCAACATGAAAATTTTATGGTTTGGAAAGGTTCGGGTACGGGCGATCGCCAAGTCGATAGGCGAACCCTCGCCGTCCAAGTCCTGTGGATATGCGTCTACCTCATCCAAAATCAAATTTCGGATGGGGACCGACCGCAATCCCGCCGCGCTGTTGGCGCCTACCATCAGCAGCAGGCCGCCGGGGAAATTCTTTTGCGTGATCGTGTTGTTGCTGTCCCTACTCTTGGCCGGCGCCACGCGCTGCTTCAGCTCCGGGCAATTCTCGATCAGCGGGTCGATGCGCCCCTTGGACAATCGTTCGACCATTTTGTCGGTTGGCTGCACGAACATGGTGGCGCCGGTGCGATGTGCATGGAATAGCCGACAAAATTGCTGGCGCCCTCGGTTCCGCCGATCTGCGCGGCCTTGACAAAGACAATTTTACGGTGCGGATCGTGAACGCTCAAGCAATCCATGATGTCGCGCAAGTAAGGGGTACGCTCGTTCGGTACTGTCCCGATTCTGCGGAGCTGATCGGTGACAAAAACCGATATTTGTCCGCCCACTGCGACACCGTAATCCTGTCGAGCGGCCGCAAACCTTGGAAAAACTTGGTTATTTCTGTGAAAATAGTTGTCATTGGTCTATCCTTGTTTGAAAATCCGCGAGTTTTTGCAACGCATCGGCGATTGCATCGTAGATCGTGTTGTGAATGATGGCCCGATTATCCTCGGCCATGACCACATCTGTAATCCGGTCTGGGATCGCCAGCAGCGTGTCGCGTAATTCCTTGCCGGCGGCGAAAAGTTGGGCATTTATGCGCTCGCGCGACACCAGCGCCCCCTCTTTTTCCTGCAATTCCAGCTCTGCAATCCTTGCCTTGGCGATTTTTTCCTGTAATTGGGCATCCTCGTAGGTCATTGTAGGCGCGGCCGCAGCTTTGGCGGCTGGCTCCGGCTCGATTACCGTTTTGTCAAAGGTCTTGATGTAGCCGGCCAGAGCATTACGCACCTTGCGCTGGTTGGGGTGGGCGGAGTTCAGCGACTTGTACCAGCATACAGCGGCCTGCTGCGGGTTCAGATAATACGGAGAAGTCGCGGACGTCCCAACGATGTCCGCGAAATTGTCCGGTATATATCCGCGCTTTATTGCCGCTGTGATGGTCTTGGCGCTTATTCCGGTTGATTCCTCAAATCAGATATTTTTACCCATCCCTTGGGCGCCCTTTTCTTCATTCAAATCGCTTGCTACCTGCTATGACAATTTTTTCCTACTGACTGGCGAAAAAATGCGGTGCCGACTACCCCCGATGTAGGACCAGGAAGAACCTATAAAATATTCTTGTTCGTACCTTACCGGATCGGGTTTCTCAAATCCGGTTTTATCTCCGCACTCGGGACACTCTACATACCACATCGTTACGCGATTTCTTGGATCGAAAAAAGTTTCATCCACATCGGCGGCGCCATACTCAAATTGACATCCGCAAGGGCATTTCCGTACATATATCGCCATCTTACTACTGTTTCCGTGTTGTATTATTCGTTTCATTCCATCTATTTTTTGTTGCGATTTTTTAGTCGCATACGATTAACTGCTCCAAACTAAACCAATGCCAATCACCAAATACACCGTTCCCGATCTCTTGTAGGCAATAAAATACGACTCCAAGGCGGCGAAATGGTTGCTCATCTACGAACATAAAACTAATCTCATAAGGCCACCACAATGACACCGCCAGTACAGTTTATCAATCTTATCCACATCCCCTATACCAATAGCCTCGGTATATCCTTGTTCAATAGCCACAGCGCTGGAATGTAGCTTGGCCACTTTCCCAATCAACCAACTGTGCTCCTCAATAAGCCTCACGTTATCCGTTTTTTGCCGCGATCTTATTCACGCGGCTGGTTAATATACCGTGTACGCGGGCTGTTACCTCGTTGCCCATAAACTCCGCAACGTCCGTCCGCACGTCCGGCGAAATGCCCATTGTGAACGGCGAGGCCGTCATCAGTTCTGTGATGCGTATCTTACCGCTGGCCGTCTTTTCTCGCCCGGGCACGAAGCCTATACGTTTTTGATAGCGGCCGCGAGAAAACACCCCTTTGTGCCCGCTGGACATGGTCGCGACAAAGGCGTGGCGGATCATGGTTGTCTTGCCCTTGTGGATTGCCACCGAAATCGAGGATCCCGATTGCTTTGGCTTGAATGCGATAACCGGTAGCCGGTTTTCGTTTATCTTGATGCCACCGTACAAGCTGCCGCTGTTAGCCTTGGGTGACACTACCGCCTGGCGTGATAGGTATTTCTGCGATATATTGTACCGCTCTTTTATCCGCTTGTTTATGCGGGGTATCGAGCGCGTAAGCGCACTATTGACGCCTTGCGCTGTGCCGCGTAATATTTCATTGGGGGATAGCTTGCTGCGAAACTCGTTTTGTTATTCGCTCTACCTCGCCGCGCTTTTCCTGTGTGATCTTGATCTCCATAACGTCAGATTATTGCAGGGGAGCGTCCGCTGTGTGGGTGGCCGCCTCACCTCGTTCGTATTCTTTCAGCTTCTCGTCGATTTTGAGGTACAAATCCACCGGCTGGGCGTCCGGCGTTTTAGATCCTCATACCACTGTCGCGATACGCCGGCCTCGCGGCACAACTTCGAAATGGATACATTAGCCGCGTTCGCCCGTCGCCGGATGTCGTTCGCCAAGTCTTTGTCGCTTTTTTTCATAATCCAAAAAAAAATTATAAATACATTGATTTCAACGCATTCCTGCACCTGCCATCTCTTTCGGCCCGCAGATGCAACTCCGCCATGTTCTGCTCGACATACTCCTGCACATTCGCGGGACACTTGCCACTCTCATACATGGCCAGTAGATACTCGGCAGGGACTTTCGCTATTACTTCGCCCTTGTAGCTGCCGAACGGCATACGGTCGGCCGTCTTCTGCTTCCGATCGGCAGCCTCGGTGTCCCTGCGTTGCTCGATGGCGGGCTTGTGCTCCTCAATGTACCGCGCTACACTTTCCGAACATTTGCCGTTCTCATGGAGCCATAGCAGGTAATCGGCGGGGACGCCCGACATGGGACGCCCCTTGTATTTGCCGTATGGCATGGCGCTGGTGTCTGTCAGCCTCCACATAGTCAATAGCGTTTCCCGTGCTTATATCCTCGGCCCTCGTTGTACTGCATTTTCAGCAGAACGTGCATTTCGAGATCGATGCCGAGTGCGGTGGATAAATCAAGCAGGCGAATAGTCGCGTCGGCCAGCTCGTCCTCGAACGTGTCTTTAACGTGTACCTCGAACTTTTCACGGAACGGAAAGATTTCACAGGGTTCCTTATCGAAAAAAGCCGATAAGTCGGCCCGTTTGTTCTTACGATCGGCTTCCAGCGCCTCGGCGAGTTCCGAAACGGTCAGCATTAAAGCGCGGGGGATGTCGATCGGTTCATCGTGGAACCCTTTCGCTTTGGCGGTTTCAAATGCACGTCGCCCCAATTCTTTGAGTGTTAAATTTCCCATGATTATTTCATTTTTGAAAGGTTTTTACTCACATAATCCGTAAAAGCTCATGCAACTGGTCGCTGTGTCATCGTCGAACAGGCTGCCGGTCGCGTTCTGCCATTTGACATATTGTACTACATCGTTTATTGTCGGATATTTCTCGCCGCTGGTAATCGCGTGGGCGGGGATTTTATCCGGTCCAAAAAACGATGACTTCAGGTCATGCTCCAGCGTGGCAATCTGCTCGATGCGATCCGGAGATTGGCGGGAAATGTTCAGTATATCCCGCTGGCTCGCCATGACGCACGGCCAGCACCCTACACGTTTTATAGCCCATCGTGTAGAGCGGATTGGGTTCAAGCCCCGCCGAGAGGATGTAGTCAATCACCTGCTGCGCCGACCAATCGAATACGGGACGCAGTAGATCGTCAGCGTATTGCTTTCGGAACACCCGCACGTCGTGACCGCGATAGGTGTGCATCTTTGGTTTGCCCGCTTTATCATAACCGTATGGCTCGAAATAGTACTTAAAGTACGTGCATTGCTTTGACATAGCCGCACGGTTCGGAGATTCCGCGCGCGTATGCCTTGGATCATCAGTATATTATCCTGTACGTTGTCGAGCACATAGTCGATGCACGGCTTGGTTTTCAACTCTTGGGTACAGAATCGGGCACGGGTGGACGGCCAACGCTTTTTCTGCTTGGCCAAACCGACCATCCCATCATACTTGGGCGACTTGAGCGTTACGAGGTCGAGGTTTAGCCGGTCGGCGATGCGATTGATGTACTCGTAGGTCAGTGGATGCTCCCATCCCGTATCGCAAAACACGGTGGTAAAGTTGGTGGTGATGTGCTCGCGCACCCACAACAGCGCCGCAAGGCTATCCTTCCTCCGGAAAATGTTACGATTATTTTCATCTACCAAAGTGTTTTATACAGTTACAGATCGTGATTGTCGGATTGGCCCATTGCCGTTGAAACCGGCGCCAATCGGTTGAATATTTACCCTCAAGATCACGAAACAACATTGCCATTGGCATAAAACCGGCTCGCCACGCCTCGCCCATCCGTGTCTGTGCTTTCTCGAACGTGTCTCCCTTGTAACCGCACAACACATAACACCTCATCGAGTTGCTGGATTTGGTGAAACCTGCCTCGATAAGCATTTTGCCTGCCTCAACGAGCGGGTCCAGGTCGTTGGGGGTGTCGTAGGCGAAAAATAGCGATTGGGGATGTAACTCATGTATTCGTTGCGCCATCGTCGGGGTTAGCAACGCTGCCTCCAGTCCTCCGGTAAATTGCGGCTTGTGCGGCTGGCGGGCAAGCATGGCAAATACCTCGTCGATATGGCCCGGAGAGCAGGCCAGCAGGTTGTCATCGGTCAGAATCCAGCCGTCGGTAACTGGCAACTCTCGGAGCATTCCGCCCTCACGCTTGGGAACAGCGCAAAACCAGCATCGATTCGGACATCCTCGGCTGGTAATCACGTATCCGTGCCTCATGTACATACCAGGGATAAAATCGCCGCCCGGCTCATTGTAAGCGGGACCGCCGATCTTCACCGTTGCAACCGGCTCCCATTGTTTCGCCAGCCATTCAGCGATCGGTATGTCCCATGTGAACGTTACAGAAACGTGCACCTCGTCCGCTTCGTCGAAAAAGGACGGAGTTTCGCGGATACGTACCAGCTCGTCGGTTGGCGTAGCATTCGTCTTGGTTGGGAATACTCGTATTATCCGTTTTTTCATATCCATTTCAGAATAATTTTTGCTGCATTTGGTGATCGATCAATCTTCAATAACCCGCACGTAGGTATCGTTTATAGTTCGACCTATCTCTATCAACCTCAACGCGACCATTTCCTCCAATACGGCACGAAAAGCGGTGAGGGATTGGGAAAACCGCGTTTTCAGCATAAGTCCGTCGCGTATGACCAGAGCGTCGGCGGGCATCCTGTTTGTAGCCCGGCGGGTGCGTTGTACCTCGCGGACGTGGCGCCGTATCTCGGCGTGCAAAGGGTTGGCTGGTTCCATTTATTGCCCGCTTAATTTTTCAACGATCCGCATTTCTCGTTCGGATAACTCCCATACTATAGCCTCTTTTTTCACCGCAGCTCTTTCGGCGGTAACTCTTTCGGCGGCGGTATACGAGATTAAAAAACCGGATCCGTAAATCGATTTCCCGTGCTTTTTTTTGGATGTCAAGCGCAGAGTGATGCACCATTCCCGCTTGTCTATCTTTATCTCTCCCTTGTTTTTCACGATGTACGCTACATCCGAAACCGTCAGCACGCAGTCCGGGTATTTGTATTTCGGCAACTCCGCTTTCGGTGCCGAGCAAATGGCGTCGATCCCCTCATATAGCACAGGATCACCTATTACACCGCTTCGCCGAACATATTGGACAAAAAAGATGTATTTACTTTTGCCCCGTTTTCGTAAACGATAGCGGCGCCGCATACGATCCGTGTACAGTCAAGGTCAGCGCTGAACAATGTCAGATGCGGGGCAAACAGGAAAAACTTGATCCCTCGTTTCAGATAGAACCGGACAATTTGAGAGACGATCGAAAAGGGCGGGTTGTCGATCACCACGCAATTATCGGGATAGACCAAGCTCTCGTAATCACCACCCGGATAGAACGGGCGGACAACGGTCATCCCGTCGATGTCGCAATGATCGGCTACATATTGCAAAACATAGTCGTACACCGCTGGAGGCGTATAGCAGTCGTCGGTCGTTTTCTTGGGATTGAATTTTTCCACAAAGCCCTCGTAATCGTCGAAAATACTTTTTTGCGACTTTCTGCGATTCGTGAACACGTGCTCCTCTTGGCCGAATAAATTTATACTTTTCATATCATGCTGCATTTTCAAAATCCAAAATCATACGCCCCAGTGCTTCGCAGATCACGCGGGCCATTGTAACCTCAACAGCGTTGCCGATGAACTTCTTCTGCTCGGCCTGTGTGCCTACCAGCTTGTAGTTGGCGGGGAAACCCATGATGCGTTTCAGTTCGGAAATCTTCAACATTCGCATCTTCACATCGACCAGCCCGTACAGCGCCATGAACTCCTTTATCTGCACCACGATCGGGCTGTCTGTGGTATATACCTCGTAGATCAGCGTATCGCCTTCGCGGCGGATGAACGGCGCGAGATGCTGCACGTCGTTCTCCGTTGTAACGATACTGGGCGGTCTTTTGTCCATCCGTGCGATCAGCGTGAAGCACGGGCGATCTATGGGTGCCCCCGCTGATGCGAATTGCGGGTTGAGTAGATAACGACCTTTACGGGGCGGTGTTTCCGCACAATACGTAACGAGATGGTGTTTTGGCGTGGGGGTTACAGTCCCGGCCGGCAACTCGACGGACGCGGTGCATCCATTTCCGTACTGCATATTCAGGAATCGAGGACGCACCAGTTGAAACCGGTCTTTCGTCGTGACGGTCGGGGCCGGCGCCTCGACGGGCGAGTTGTAGCCGTTGCCATAATATGCCGTCAGAAAATTGCCGGACACCAGTGCGTGGTGATCTACCGTCGTGATGGCGTGCGCCGGCCCGTCGATGCTGATGGCACGGTCGGCCGGTGATCCGCTGAAATGCTTGGCAAGGAAACACGCCTTTGCCACGCCGAGCCTGCTCTGCACCGCAACCGTCGGGCAAGGATCGTCGATACCGGGCGCAACGTACTTACCGCTTTGGCTCATGGAGTTGTATTTGACCATGAACGCCTCTTTGCCACCGGCGACGAACTTAACCAGCCCTGCTAGATGCGTTCAAAGGTCGCATCCACCAGCGGCTTTTTGCGGCCGAAGATGCTGGCGCCCTCGTCGTGCAAATCGAGCACATCACGAACCGGGCGCCACTTTGCCCGGACATCGAACAGGTTGGGAGCGGGTTTCTTGGTGTGTGTCGGCGTCGGGAAAACGATGGGCAGTTGTCCGGCGGCGAAAATCCCGAAGAACCGGCGCCGGGAGGTGTAGGCCCCGAAGTCCGCCGAATCGAGGATGCGGTGGTCGAACCGATACCCTCCGTCCTTGCAAATGCAAGCCACCCATCGGTGGTAATCCTCACCTCGACGGGTTGCGTCGGGGACCCACACGGGGGCGATGGTACGCCGCTTGTGTTTGCCTTGGCCGACTGTCTTTATCTTCAGCGGGCAATAGGCGCCGTGCCCATGTGATGCCTCGACGACTTTCACCGCGAGCGCCCCCACGTCATGAACTCCTTGACATTTTCGATTTGGATATAGTCGGGGCGCAGCGCGTCGATGTAGCGGAAAAGGTGCTCGGCCAGCGTGCGGCTGTCTGCGTCGCGGCTTTGGCCTCCTTTGGCGATCGAGAAGTTGGTGCATTCCAGCGATGCCCACAACACCACGCGGGCGGCGGGGTATTGTTCCGTGAGACCTCGACATGGGCCAGTAGCCGGTCGAGGTTCAGCGTGCGGATGTCCTCGACAAAGTGCAGCGCGTCGGGATGGTTGGCCGCGTGCGAAGCGATCGCGTTGGCATCGTGATTGACGCATGCGATCACCTTGGCGACCTGCTCGCCGTGCAAGCGTGCCGCCTCACGCCCGTGCTGGTACCACCGGCACCGCAAAAGAGGTCTATGTAGAGAAATCGGATCATAGCTTTTGTTTATCGGTTTTCGGTCAGCCGAGCCACAAGCGCGGCGCATTCGTCTTTCGTTCGAGGTAGCTCGATGGTGGTGGTGCGGCCAAGGTCGGCAAATAGGCGCTTCAACATCTTGATGCGGAGCTTGCCCTGCTGCGTCGCCACGCCCTTGGTGTCGATCGCCATGTCGTAATCCGGCAGGTAAAAGTCCAGCGTGTAGGTGATCGCCCGAATGGTCTCGCCGTTGTAGGTGAACGGCTCTTGCAGGGTGTAGCGCTTTTGGAACATAAACCGATGCCGTGCGATTTCAGCAGGTCGTGCATGTAGCGTTCGAGACGGCTGTCGAAGACAACCCCGTCGGCCTCGGTCTTCACGGCATTGCGGACTTTGCGGTCTCCGAAGGGACGGGCGCCTCAACCGGCCGTGCTCCGGTGCGCATCTTGCGCCGGAACTCCTCGGCGGTCATGCCGGTGCGTATCATCCTCCGGAACTCCTCGGCGGTCATGGTGTCGGTATTGTTGGTTGCTTTCGGCTTCATGCTTGCGGCCCCGTCATGTCGATTTTACGCTGCCAGTACTTCGTGCCGTCGGGCATTTGGAACATTTGGAAGTCGTCGCTGGAGCGCGGCGACTATAAACCTCGTCGCACATCTCGTTGTACGTGTATTTGCGGCCCGTCGTGGCTTTACGGCTCTTGATGATGAAGTCGTGGGCCACGAACGAGGCGAACGTGGAGTAAGCGGATTTGTTCTTGTAGGCCCCTTTGTTGTCGATCTGTGCGATGATGCGGTTGATGTCCTCGGCGCTGAACTTGGCGAGGATGTCGCGGGCCTGCTCCTCGGTGAGCGGTTCGGCCATCATGGTGATCGCGGGGAAAGCGGACTCCAGCCAGGCAAGAAACTCGGCAGCTTGGTTTCCCCCCAAACCCCCTTTCCATTCAGTAACTACTGTGTGTGTTATTATATCACCATCAGAATCATAATCAATATCATAATCATGGTTTTTTTTGCCACGTTTGGTTTTTTCTGTTTCGTTTGGATATTTTTCAAACCGTTTGGTTTTTTCTGTTCCCAATCGGTTCTCCTTTTCGCCCACATTCTCGGTTTCATTCGTATTTCCGTTAAACCGTTCGGTTTTTTCGCTTTCCATTCGGTTATCTTCGTTTACGATTGGTTTATATGTTTCCGATTGGTTCACAGTTTCGGCGTCAGCTTTCTTCGGGCGCCGCCTCGCTTCCCGTTCTCTCGGTTCTGCTGACATTTGGCATCGTACCTTTCCGAATATGAGTCTATCGAGGCCCTGATGAACTCGAAGCACATGGACGTTATGCCATCCAAGGATGGCATATCTTCTCCGGATGTATACGCAAAAAGCGCCGTCAACAAATCTCCCCGCTGCTCTCGGGATAGTAATTGTACCTGCGGGTAAAAATCGCAGCGTAAGATAAATGTACCTTTACCCGCATTTTCTTTGTTTTTCATACTCCAACCTTAAATTTCAATCTCTATTCTTCCGGTGCGTCCAACTCCCGACAAATGGCATCCGCAACTCTTACCGCCCACTGCGCCGCCTTTTCGGGTATGTGTCCGATCCCGCAATCATTCGATGCCATGATGCCCTGCAAGGCCATCCCCGCAAACCATTCACGGCGGGATAACTTTCGGGCGATTTTCTTGCCCCTCGGCGCCGGCGCGGTAATGTTTTGCGTCGCGGGATCCCGTTCTGTCTTTTTCGTCCAATTTTCGCAGTAATTTGAACCGTGGTTAATGTCGAGGCAGTTTGTCCTGTTTTTGTGATCTTCAGGGTATTCACATTCTCCGACTCCATTGGCATCCTCATTCTTGAAGCAAGCACACGATCCGCACACCTTTGTTCCGTTTTCCGTCGCCTTGTTGTACTCCGCCCTGATGTCGGCGGAACATTCGGGACATAGCACCGATTCATCGCTCGTGACGACCCACTCCTCATTGCAATCCGGGCATCCGTACTCCTCGCAATTATCGCATTGCACCAGCGGCATCCCGCACTCGGGGCATGTTTTTGGATTATTCATTATCGTAATGTTTTAGATATGACGGTAACATTTTGCAACCCAAGTCTGTGCAGCCGTTTCGGCCACCGCAAACGGCCTTACAAAGGGCTATTCCGGCTCGCACCCGAGCATCCTCCTCGGCGAGTTCAGCAACGTTTTGCCATCGCCGTGCGTAGTTGCCATTTGGCGTGCTCTGACATATCTACTTCGAGGTGAGACATACATCCGTCGATAAACTCTTTTGCTCTTTCGCTTTTCATCTCTTTTTTAGGGTCAAAATGGGAAATCTCGTTGCTCCTCTGTCCGGCGCTCTCGGCAGGTCTTGCCGAGTGTGGCGGTCAAATAGAGCGGGTCGTATTGGCAACCGATTTGCTTGGCGACCACAAGGGGATCCGCCCGTCGCCGAGGTATGCCGCGGTGATCGCATCGCATAGCTCGCATTCTTCGTGCTTGATGCACCGGTCGCAATTCTCGGCATCCCAGGTTGCCAGCTCGCTGCCGCTGCCGAACGTCCTTACGGGCGTGTCTTTTTCAAAGGGGTGGTTGTTCCATTCCATAATCGGGGATATTAGTTTGCCAAATACAGCCGTACACGGCCATCGATGTAAAACTGGATCCGCAGCCCCAGCGCCTCCAATACATCCGCATAATTCTCGCGGATATAGCGGGCTGCCCGAGGGTCTGAAACATAATCGCGATAACGGATCACGACACGGCGCAAATCTCGCACATTGTCGGTATTAACAATATCATTGAACGAGGAGGTGCAATACTTGTAAAATCGGCGATGTACCTCTTTCGCCGCGTCCTTCATTTGCTCGAAAGTCTGTTCCATTTCATACGGTTTTTTGTAGGTTCTTTTTTCCGCCCATCCACTCGAACGGATCGGGCATACAGTCCAGTTTTGCGCGATCATCTGCCGATGACTTTTCACGACGATGCAACCCTTGCCGATATATCATCATCTCTATGCTGCGAACCGATCGTCCGTACTCCTCGGCGATTGCCTGCACATCCTCGCCGGACAGATAGCGGGCGATTACGTCCTGCACCTCGAATTTGTCCCATCGTCTGTACATCTTTCCCATCGCTGCGGATTATTCGTGATTGTCGAACCAGCTGGCTCGGTTACTTTGTGAGGCAACCAGCTCTATACGTTCCGCCAGCACACGGCACTTACTGTTGCGGGTTCCGTCTTTGATTATTTCAATCAGCCCCTCGGTAGCCCACCGATCGACCGTACCACGGCCGAATTTCCGGTAGCATTGTGTGAGGGTGTAGTATTTCGTATCGTCGGCCAGCTCCGCCCGGGCCATACGATACCCGGCAGCGTAGGCGGCGGCTATCTGCTGCAAATGCAGTCGGTCGAGAGTTCGTGTTCATGGTATTACGATTTACGGGTTACTTTGATAACGCCGGTTCCCCTCAACGCGGAGACCGACAATTGATGTTTTACCCTTGCAGTAGCGGCTGGCGTTGGCCCGCACGCTCGATTCGGTAAACTCGGCAACGCTGAACTCGACGCTTTCGCCAAGCCTCAACGCGGCAAAGGTTTCGGCAAAGTTTACGGTTCGGACTAATTCGGCCATAATTAAAAATCTGTTTATGTTTTGTTCCCGCGCCGGTATCGCTCCGGGTAACCGCTTGACGGTTCGCGGGAGGGTGTTGCACTCAATAACTTGATTTCAGAACAATCAGCGTCACTGTTTGAGGTCACCCATTACTCCGCGATTCATCGATCACGGACACGCTCCTCGCAACCTTCAAGGAACATCCGCAGCCCGGCGATCTGCTTTTCGTTCTGCGGCGACGGGAAACGGTTATTCAGTTTGATAGCACGGTCGAGCAGAATATAGGCTAACTGCTCCGACTGCACGCCATTAATGACACTTCCGTCGTCATTTTTCTGTACAAACTGAATGCGGGTTTCGACGGGCACATACTTTGCTTTTCCGTCAGAAAAGCCCTCCGAGTGTTGAATCGCATAGCAATGCGCCCCGCCATATACCGGGTCATCGACAACACAGATGGTTTTTTCCTCACTCGGGAACACTTGATAATCTAACTTTTTGAACATACTATTTTTGTTTTTATGCCTTTCGGCGGTTTGTTTTTCAATCAATTCAGGGTTGTCGTGGATGTTGCCAATGACTTCTTTTCCAAACTTATAAATCCAATCCTGATCCAATCTTAAATAACATAATTCCTTTCTATCGATCAAGGCTCCCATAAAAGCTGCGTTGCCGGTATGGTAAAAGATTCTATGAGGGCGAGTTTTATCCTCGGACAATGGAGAGCGTATCACATCCCCCTCGTATATGGCAATGCCCTTTCTGTCTTTCAGCCCCGTGTACTCGCCAACGGTATCTTCATTGACTGGTGCGATGTGATGATATTGGCCTACATTAAAGCATCATCTGTGTAATTTTTACTATGTACTCCGATACAAACAGACCCATCATCGTACTGTAACAGGTCGCCATATTCCCACTCCCCGTTGTCGAGGCGCTTGCCCCGGAATTTAATCTCTCTCATAATCTCGTTTATTTGATTATATTTGTAATTACTATTGTAATGACAATGCAAATATAGTGAATTAAATAACCAATTTCCAAATAAATGGCAAATAAAATAACTGAAATAAAGGAGAGGGTATTGCAAATTGCTAAATATCACGGGGTTAGTTATGAGAAATTTTCAAATGAAATAGGAATGTCTTATGCGAGTTTCAAAGGAAAGGCGAAATTTACGCCATTGAACTCGGATGCAATAGCGAATATTATCACTATTTATCCAGATGTGGATTGCTATTGGCTTCTTACCGGAAATGGACAAATGCTTAAAAATAATGAGGCCTCCGCAGAAAAAAACGACAAAAATTCGGAACGAATCGATAAATTATTGGATATTGTTGCCTCCAGCAAAGACGATCGAATTATTAGCCAAAAGGGCTGCGGCGGATGTGCAGGGTGTTGCTGGCAAGGCGGTACAAGGATAAAACAACCCGAACGATTTATACTGACACCCGATTATCCGATCAAAGACGCGGCCCTGCCTTACAACCTCAACATCACCACCACGACAAAACGGATTACAAAACTGGATATATTATTGTTTCACGCGTTCGCAGAATAACATAAACTCTATCGCCTTATGAAAATATCAATTACTGGACATGAAACAAGTGGCGTCATTACATACACAATCACGCCTGATTCTTTTCAATGTTTGACCGTTGATGCCTATAAAATCAGCAATGCAATAGATTTATTCAATAAAGGTGTTGAAACACTAATAAACGATATTCGACATATTGAGGGGATAGATGTAGTAAAAATCAAGAACTTGGTAATCAAATACGATCTATCCAATGATGACGTCGATTTTGAACTCGATTCCGATGCTTGGTATGCCTATAAAAAATACCTTTGCGAAATCGAGGGTCGTAAAGCTATATCTGCCAAGCGTAAAAATGAGTTGCTTTCAAAAGGAAATATTACAGTACACGAAAAAGAGTCATTTTATGATCAGATCATAACGGGTGACATAATAGTAGAGGATCGTTTATCTGGCGACATCTTGGAACAGGATTTAGAACATGCGGATCCCAATAGTCCGTTTTACGACAAAAAGGTAGTATTTACTGGTGTGCTTGAATCAATATCCCGTAGCGAGGCGGCCGAGATCGTCAAAGCAATGGGTGCAGATATTAACAACTCGATCAGCAGCTTGACAGATTATGTTATCGTCGGCGCGGATGCGGGACCATCCAAATTAAAAAAGATCGAGGATTGTAATGCGAAAGGTGCTAATATTCGGGTTATTTTCGAATCCGAATTTTTGAAAATGATAAAATAAAAAATCCCCCGATCACTCCGGGGGATTTCCAATATTGCAGGGTAGGATATGAGGGGTTACGATGGTTCTTTCCCCGCCTCTTTCATGATCGCATTCCGGTGCCGCATCATCGCGGCGAGGTCGTCGTTGCTGTCTTTCGGGCACAAGAAGATGAAGAAAGCGAAAGTTTGCTCGAAAGTTTCTGTCGGAAATCACACAAATCTTTGCGCGAAACTTTGTAAAAAGCCCCCGGAGCATCTCCGGGGGCTGCCGTTTCCAAATAGGTCGTCGTCAAACAATAACTACC
>ENA-OQIO01000886-OQIO01000886.1-human-gut-metagenome-genome-assembly--contig:-NODE-886-length-15449-cov-2.987534_pt1 | contig 15449 bp, 13 predicted proteins | sample MGYA00242573_ERZ504737 | MGnify/ENA primary metagenome ERZ504737 (study PRJEB26092, sample SAMD00036203) | human gut metagenome | host: Homo sapiens | study: EMG produced TPA metagenomics assembly of...
CAAGATAAAGCGATAAAAGAAGCTATAAAATTATCTGAAGAAATTGGTAAAATGAGTAAAAAAGAACGAGAAGAGTTCAATAAAAATCGTGAAAAGTAAAATATCTACAGATTATGTAATCGATAATTTTATCCAAACGAGTATAAATATTAAAAAAATGATTAAAAGCTTAAAAAAAAAGTAAATAACTATTTACTATTTTTAAATTCATTGCTAAAATCGAATAGTGAGAAAATATCCGTGAGTCTTTCTCACGGATATTTTTTCGATAAAGTTAATAGCTATAAAGTTGAGGATTTATAAAATGATAATAAGATTTTTTGAAAAAATAGGGAGATTTGTTATTGGTCATTTAGAAACTTTAGGGCAATTTACTATTTTAATAGGCAATACGATTGCACAATTAAGATATCCTCCGAGAATGCGACATGTTTTTCAGCAAATGTCACATTTAGGTGTAGATACATTGCCGATCATAACACTTACGATGTTATTTACAGGTATGGTAATAACATTGCAGACTGCTACAGAATTTATTCGTTTAGGGGCACAATCTACAGTAGGTGGTATAGTAACTATTGCTGTAGGGCGTGAACTTGGGCCAGTTTTAGCAGGTGTTGTAACAGCCGGTAGAGTTGGCGCAGCTATAACAGCTGAAATCAGTACAATGAAGGTAACTGAACAAATTGATGCTTTAAAAGTTATGGCTACTAATCCAATTGGTTATTTAGTAGTACCTCGACTGATAGCTTGTATGTTTATGTTGCCTATTTTAGTAGTTTTTGGCGATGTCATTGGCTCTATTGGTGGTTGGATGGTAGCAGAATATTATGATATTAATATTTATATGTATTTACATTCAATAGACACTTTTGTAGATGTTCATGATATAACAGGTGGTTTATTAAAATCCATTGTATTTGGTGCAATTATCGCTATTGTAGGTTGTTATTATGGTTTAAATGCTCAAAATGGTGCAGAAGGTGTAGGTAAAGCAACGACTCGTTCTGTCGTAATTTCAATTATTGTTATATTCTTTAGTAATTGTTTATTATCTATGTTGCTTTATCGTTGAGGTGGTATAATGATAAAAGTAGTCAACATATATAAATCTTTTAAGGATAGATTGATTTTAAACAATATTAATTTTGAAGTTAATAAAGGTGAAACCTTAGTTATAATTGGCGGTAGCGGTTCAGGTAAATCGACTTTATTGAAATTATTAATAGGGCTGTTACGACTGAGCAAGGACAAATTTTCATTGATGGCAAAGAAATATCAAAATTAAAAGAAGAAGAACTAGATAAAGTACGTTTAAATATGGGAATGGTTTTCCAATATTCTGCGTTATTTGATTCAATGAGTGTAGGCGATAATGTAGGCTTTGGTTTACAAGAGCATAGCAAATTATCTGCCAAGGAAATCAAAGAAATTGTAGAAGAAAAATTAAATTTAGTAGGTTTATCTGGTTTTGCAAATTACATGCCGAATGAATTATCTGGTGGTATGAAAAAACGTGTTAGTTTAGCTAGGGCAATTGCTTTTGAACCGAAAATTTTATTGTATGACGAGCCAAGTTCGGGTTTAGACCCTGTAACTTCTGCTAAGATTGATGAGCTTATTGTACAGATGCAAAAATTATTAGGTGTTACTTCTATAGTGGTAACACATGATATGAAAAGTGCTTTTTATATTGCAGATAGAATTGCTATGTTGTATCAAGGTGAGATGATAGCAATTGGCACTCCAGATGAAATAAGAAATTCCACAGATAGTAGAGTTTTAGAATTTATAAATGTTAGCCAAATTAGAAAGAGGTGAAAAAATGTCCAATGAAGCAAAAGTAGGGATTTTTACGACAATCGGCTTAGCCTTATTAATTGGTATTATAGTTTATTTAAGTGGCTTTAGTTTTGGCAAAGAAAAAGACTATACTTTTGATATCACTTTTAATCAAGTTACAGGATTAAAGATAGGTGCTGGTGTTAGTTATGCCGGTATTGATGCTGGGCGAGTATCAGCGATTGAAGCTTATAAAGATAAGGCAAGAGTTACTGTTGTCATAAAAGGTAATATGCAGATTGCAAAAGACTCATTATTTACCATTAGTAGTGATGGTTTAATGGGTGAAAAATTTATCAGCATCATGCCACCACAACATCCATCTGGTGAGTATCTAGTAGGTGGAGAAGAAGTACATGGTGTTGATGAAAAGGGATTAGATTATTTATTGGTTCAAGCTAGTGTGACTTTAGATGATGTAAGAGGTTTGATAAAAAGTATGAATGACATTTTAGGTAATCAAGATGTACAGAAATCTTTAATTCAAACAGCAGTAAATCTTAAAGATTTAACTGGAAATATGAATCAATTAATGCAAGTGATGTCCACATTAGCAGTTAATAATCAGCAAGACATTGATAATATGATTAAAAATTTATCTGCAATGACAGCTAGTATGGCTAAGGCGGCAGATGAGATTGAAATCATGATAAATGATTTTGCTGGTGATGGCGAAACTGCTAATAATATGAAAATTGCTATTGCTAATTTATCAGCAACTAGTGAAAGTGTAAAAAAAATGGCAACTAATATGGAAACTGTAGTTGCAGACCCACAGACAGCACAAAGCTTGAAAAACATAATCAGCAACGCAGATAATATATCACAGCGTGCAGATAATATGATGAGTAAAGTGTCTTCTATTGAAGTTAAGCCAGGTGTAGAAGCATTGTACAGTGGTGGGCAATCTGAATGGATGGTAAATGCTGATGTAAAAGTTTATACAGATCCAAATTCTTTTTTGCTAATAGGTGCCGATGATATTGGCGGTGATGATAGTGGTACTAATCTACAGATAGGAACAGGTAATGGCATTTTTACAGGTAGAGGTGGATTAGTTGATGATAAAGTCGGCGTAGGTGTTGACTTAAAAGCAGGAGAAAAAGGAAAAATTTCTGTAGATGCATATGATCCTAATGATTTAAGAGTTAAATTAAAAGGTCAATATGAAGTGGCGCAAGACACATATTTAATAGGTCAGATAAAAGATATTAATGATTCAGATGAAAGAGCCGCTTATGTAGGCTTAAGACATGAATTTTAATTTGGGAGGATTTAAAAATGAATAAAAAGTCTTTAAATAAAACAATAACAGCTGTGTTATTAAGTGGCTCATTATTTTTAGGTGGCTCATTATTTTTAGGTGGTAGTAATTTAGCTTTTGCACAAGATACTGTAGATTTAACTTTAGATAATACAGTAGAATTAGCATTAGAAAATAATAGAACTATAAAACAGTCTGTATATGATACAGATTCAGCTCGTTGGGCATTGAGTGAAGCAAAAGGTAAAAAAGGTTTTTCTATCAATTGGCAAACAGTAGCAGCTGCTGCTAGTGGTGAAACATATGATTTACAAAATAGAGATTCTACTTATCAAAACGTGGTAGAAGCTTCTATTCCATTATATACAGGCGGACAATTAGAAAATAATATTAAAAGTAAAGAAATCGGTGTAGATATCAGCGATTTGACTTTGGAAAATACAAAACAACAGATTAAATATGATACAACAAAAGGTTATTATAATATTTTACAGTGTCGTAATTTAGTAGGTGTAAATCAGGAAACTGTAGATCAATTGCAAGCACATTTAGATACAGTTAATGCTAAATATGCTGCAGGTACAGTAGCTAAATCTGATGTATTGCGCTCTCAAGTAGAATTAGCAGATGCTAAACAAAATCTTGTAAATGCAGAAAATAATTATGATTTATCTATTTCTTCTTTGAATAATTTAATTGGTTTACCTATAGATACTAAAATTAATATTCAAGATGAATTAAAATATACAAAATATGATTTAAGCTTAGCTGAATGTATGGATTTAGCGATGACAAATCGTCCAGATGGTGTTGCAGCAGCCAAATCTATTGAACAAGCTAAAGCCAGTGTAAAAGCAGCTCAAGCTGGTAATCTACCACAACTTTCTGCTTATGCAAGTTATACTATTGATGGCGATGATGCTTTTAATAATGATGCAGCAGAAAAATCAGAAGTTGGTGTTAAAGCTAGTTGGAACCTTTTTGATAACAATGTAACTAAAGCACAGGTAAGACAAGCAGAAGCAGCTTTAGCTAAAGCTCAAGAAAATGCTCAATATGTAAATGAAGGCATTCAATTAGAAGTACATCAGGCATATTTGAATTTACTTTCTGCTGAAAAAAATATTCAAACAACAAGTGTAGCAGTAAATCAAGCAAGTGAAGATTATACTATTGCACAAGTTCGTTATACTGCAGGTGTAGGTACTAATATCGATGTTATGGATGCAGCAGTTGCTTTGACTACAGCAAAAACAAATTATGTACAAGCTCTTTATGATTACAATGTAAGTAAAGCTCAGTTAGATAAAGCAATGGGTCTTCCTGTTGATTTAGATGTTCAAGCAGTAGCAGCAAAAACATATTAAGATATTTTCTCTATAATAAATTCATGCTATACTAAAAACAGAATAAACTATTTAAACGGGAACTAAAATAGTTCCCGTTTCTTAGTATAGAGATTATTTAACTATTTAATATAGAGGTGAGTTAGATGCAAAAAAAGTCTAAAATTATTGTAGGAGCTAGTGTATTTATAATATTTTGTATAAGTTTAATGACTTTTTTATGGATAAACTCTCAATCTTTCAAACAAGAAACGGCTAATTTAATATCTAAACAAGTAGAAAATATCTTAGGTACGAAAATAAATATAAATTCGTTATATATTGTATCTACAAATTCAGCAGCTATAGATGATGTAGAAATTTATGATAAAGAAAATGAATTAATAGCAAAAGCGGATAAGGTAGTATTTACTATAGATTTTTGGCAGATTTTGAGACAATCTCCATTGGCAGGATTAAGTGAAGTAGATGTCATCAATCCTGAGGTTAATATTATTCAGCGCAGTGATGGTTCATGGAACGTAGAAGATTTAATAGATAAAGATTCAGATACACCTGTTGATTTCAAAGGAATTGTAAAAGTCGAAAATGGACAATCTAAATTGCGCTTTGAAGGAAAGCAATTATCCATAGATAAAATTAATTTAGAAGCAGATTGCGCAGATTTAACAGCTATAAATCTTGATGGTAGTTTAAATCATGAAGATGCTTTAGTAGAATTTGATGGTGTTGTAGGTGAAGTAATCAAAACTAACTTAGAAATAAAAGCGCAAGATTTAGATATTTTGAAATACTTGCCATTTATACCAGAAGAGTATTTAGCTAATGTTAATATAAAACAAGGTTTTATAAATAAGGCAAATATAACAATTAGTGGTAATTTAGAAAATCAATATACTTTAGATGGTTCTGTTAGTTTTGTAGATGGTGCATGTGAAGTCTTAGGTCAAAATGTAGAAGATATACGAGGTATTATTTTATTAAATAATAAAAATATACAATTATTTGTAAGTGGAAGTGCTCAAGGACAAAAAGTAGCTGTTCATGGAAATATTGAAGACTATATGACTGAACCGCGTTTGCGTTTAATTGCAGAAAGTAAAAGTTTTAGACCTGAATTATTTATTGAAGGTATACCATTTAATGGCGAAGTTTCGTTTGTAAGTGCTATTTATGGTACTTTAGATGATATACGTATTGGTGCTCAAGTTAATTCTAAATTAGGATATATATATGATTATCCTATAGAAGATATAAATATTCAGGCTAGATATAGAGATAATAAAGTATTCATTGATGATTTTAGAGTAGATTTTGCCAATGGTTGGATTTGGGCATCTGGTCAATGTGATTTAGCTGATTTATCATATAAAGGGTCATTTAGAGCATCTAATATAGATATATCTGTTTTTAATAATTATTTACCACAAGTAATTACAGGCAATGCTATTATTCGTGGCGATTTTAAAGGTCAAGGTGTAGAATTTGAAAACTTAGATCTCAGTGGTCGACTAGAGGTAAATAATGGAAGTTATGATAATATACCAGTAGAAAAACTAGAAGCCTCTTTTTATAAAAGAAAAAGAATTTACTTCAAATTTGATGACTTTAACGGCTAGTTTTGCTAATGGAGGAAAATTGGCAGCTAAAGGTGGTCTGCAAAATGATAATATAAATGCAGATTTTTATGCTTCAAATGTAGATATGTCTTTAGTTAAAATTATTTACCAGATATGGATATTTCTGGAGATGCTAATTTTAGTGGTAGATTGTCTGGTCATTTAGATAATCCTGTATTGCGAATTGATTTAATGGCAAAAGATGGCTCGATATTAAATCAACCATTTGATTCATTATTAGTAAATGCGGTGGGTAATTTAGATGGTATGCGTGTAGATAGATGTCAGTTTATCAATGATGGTGAAATTACGCATGAAGCCACTGGATTATTAGGTTTTAAAGGCAAACAATTTATTGATATGGTAGTGCAAACAAAACAAGCACGCGTAGAAAATTTGATGCAAGTTGTTATGCCAGAATTTAAAATAACAGGAAATGTAGATAATAGTATACATCTAACAGGTAATTTACAAGATATAAAAGCTACAGGTAATGTACATTTTTATGAAGGTAGTTTATATGGTATATTAATTACGCAAGTAGATGGGACATATGAATATAATGATGGTGATATAGTCTTAAAAGATTTTGTAATAACATCACCATTTATTAAAGCCACTTTGTCTGGTAGTTTAGATAAAAATAAAGAAATGAATTTTAAATTTAAAGCAGATGAAATCTTAATTGATAAATTACAAGTAGATTTACCATATCCTGTATCAGGAAAAGCAAGCTTTGATGGTGTTTTAACTGGTAAAGTGGGTGCTTTAAATTTTGATGGTATTTTGCAGGCAGACGATATTGTCTTAAATGGTGAAAATATAGATGATATTTATGGTCATTTAAAATTAGCTAATAGAATTTTAAGTTTAGAGCAATTTAAATTTAAACAAAATAATGGTGAATTTGATTTCAATGGAGCAGTAAATTTAAATACTAAACAAGTTGAAGGAAAAGCGATTATTGTTCAAGCTGATATCAATGCAGCAATGTCCATGGCTAATTTAAAAAATAATTTATTAAATGGTCGTTTTGACGGTATAGCACAATTAAATGGTACTTATGAAAATCCACATGTTGATTTGAATGGTACGATGATAGATGGCACGTTAAAAAGATTATCCATTACAAAATATTCAAATCGATGCTGAATTGGATAATAAAGTCGTGAAAATAGATAAATTCTATGCTGAACAAGGTGCAGGTAAAGTGGCAGCTCAAGGCAGTATAGATTTAGAAAATGGCCCTATAGATGCACGAATATCAGCTAGTAATATGGATGTAAATCTATTAACTCATTTATGTGATATGAATATAAATATAAATGGTGTTATGAATGGTGATATTCAAGTTGGCGGTACAATTGATGAGCCGACAGCAGATATTTCTATTTATACGCAAGGTGATGGCACTCAGTTTGATAATGCTTATGCATTAGCAAATTTAAAAAATGGTGTAATCTATATAAATCAAATGGCTGCGAATAAAGGTCAATGTACAATAAAAGCAGAAGGTAGTATACCGATAGCAGCTTTAGAAATGGATAAAGAAATGAGCAAAATATAAATCAACAGATGAACTTAAAGGTTTATTTGGAAAATACAGATTTGAATATATTGCCATCTTTAACACCATTTGTTGAATGGTCTATGGGTAATGTTCAAGGTGATTTAAATATTACAGGAACAGTACAAAAACCTAATTTTAAAGGAAATATATCTACAGTAGATAGTGCTATTAAATTTAAATATATAGATAGTCCATTAGAAAATATAAATGTAGATATAGATTTTGACCAAGATTTAATGACCGTTAAGCGTTTCACAGGTAAAATGGGAGAAGGAGATTATAATTTAGTAGGAACGGCACATCTCACAAGTCAAGGTATTACAGGTTATAGCTTTAATCTTGATTTAAATAATTTAGATATTGTGTCAGATTATTATACAGGTCATTTAGTGGGCAATTTACAATTAATTGAAGAAGAATTTCATGGTAGAAGATTGCCCAAATTGATAACTAATCTTGACTTTAATAATATCGAAGTTTCTATGCCACTGCTTCCAGAAACAACGGATACACCGCTTCCTGAAATGTTATTAGATATAAATGTTACCTTAGGTGATAATGTACATGCTTATGATGCCTTATTATATGATTTGTATATAAAAGGTGCTTTTAACATAAAAGGAACAACTATTCATCCAAAATCTTCAGGTAGTTTAACTGTTGATAAAGGAACAATTAATGTTTTGAAAAATATCTTTAAGATTGAAGTAGGTAATATAGTATTTAATCAAGTAGATTCGTTCTTCCCAAGTATAGATTTTCTAGCTGTGACTAGACTTGATAGAACAAAAATATTTGCAAGCCTACAAGGTCCTTTAGATAAGCAATTAGAACCGAGATTGTTTTCTGAACCAGCAATGAATGATGCAGAAATAATAAAATTATTGGCATTTAGAACAGATTATAAAGAAGGCAGTTCTGGAGAAATAACAGAAGATGATTTACTATCCTTAGCATCTGTGGGATTACAGATGAGTTTCTTAAATGAAATTGAGGGTACATTAAGAAATGTATTGAATTTGGATGAATTTAGAATTTCTCGAGATAGCTTATCTGACAGTGCTAAAAAACGCTTTGATACAGATGATGGAGATGTGTATAGTGTTCAAATTGGAAAATATTTGTCAGATAAGGTTATGCTTCGTTATACAAAAGGCATAAATTATGATTTAAATAGGGTGGGCTTACAATATTATATGAATAATAATGTAGGTATTATCACAGAAGTAGAAGATGATGGTGTATATAATATAAAATTAGAAATGCAGTGGAAATTTTAATTTATTTTTAAGATGAATTTGTTATGATACTCATATTTTCTTGAGTATCATAACTTTTTCATATGAAAGATATTATTTTTAATATAGTTGTGATAAAATTACAGTATTGGTGAGTTTTGCCAAATTAAGGAGGTTTTTTGTTTGAAACAGAAAATTATAAATTATTAGTCTGCGCGTTAGCTATGGCTAATATCAGTGCCTTTAGTATAAATAATTGTTTTTGCAAATGTTGTAGATAATAATGTACATGAAAATATTGTATCTGCTGAAAACTTAACTGAAGAAGAAGTAGCAGCAAAAATTGATGAAACAATGCAAGATGTATCTGCAGACAATGAGGCTGCAAAAGAAGACAAAGAAATTATTATCAATAATGATAAAAAAAATAAAGTGGATAAAGTCCAAGATCCTGAAGCTATTGCTAAAATGAATACTTGGAAAGAACAAAGACCAACAGAAGAAACTATTAAAAATAATAATAGTGCATATACAGATATGACAGTAGTCAGTGTAGATGTTGTGGGAAATGAAAAAATAGCTAAAGAAGATATCTTAAATGTTTTAACTGTAAAAGCTGGAGATAAATTCAATATAAAAAATATAGAACAAGATAGGAATAATATTTATAATACAGGCTATTTTTATGATAATTATCCTTCTTATGAAGTTGTCCCTGAAGGTGTAAAAATAACTTATCATGTAATGGAAAATCCTGTGTTGAATTCTGTAGAGATTTTAGGAAATCAAGTTTATTCCACAGATAAAATTGAAGATATGTTAACTGTAAAAAAAGGCGAAATTTTAAATATTCGTCAATTGAATACAGATTTAGCAAATATTGAAGCTAGTTATCGCCAAGATGGATATATTTTGGCAAAATTAAGAGATATATCTATTGATGAAAGTGGTAATTTAACTTTAACTTTTAATGAAGGTATTCTTGAAGGTTATGTAGTAAAAGGTAATGATAAAACAAAAGATTATGTTATTACTCGTGAAATGCGTATAAAACCAGGCGAAGTATTTGATGCTAAGAAAGCACGTCGTAGTATGCAACGTGTATATAATTTAGGATTTTTTGAAGACGTTAGTGTGAAAATCTTACCAGGTAAAGAAGATCCAAATAATATCATCATGGAATTGACTGTTATTGAAAAACGTACAGGTTCTTTTGGTATTGGTGCTGGTTACAGTAGTGAAGATGGTCTTTTAGGAATGGTAAGTATTGGGGATACTAATTTCAGAGGTACTGGTGATTCTGTAAAAGCTATGTATGAATATGGCGGCGACGGTGGAGACGATAGCGGATACAGCATTTCTTATACTAAACCATGGCTTGATGAAAAAGAAACTACAGGTACTTTCCGTATTTATGATCGTAAGTTTGAATATGATGATTACGATAATGGCGGTGATCTTATTGAAACTTACGATAAAAAAATCAAGGGTATGAATTAAACTTTGGTCGTCCAACAGATGAATATACAATGAATTATTTAGGTTTTAAAATAAATAATACAGAATATCGTGGACATGAAGATGGTTTAGACCGTAGTAAAAATACAGAATGGCTTGATAATAACTTTGGGGAAACTAGAAGTATTATAGCTTCTCAGGTTCGTGATACAAGAGATAATATTTTCTATCCAACTGAAGGTACTAGAACTAGTCTATCTGTTGAATATGCTGGTTTGGGTGGAGATTTTGATTATACTAAATTGACAGGTAGTGTACAAAAATATTATAAAGTAGGTCATGCACAAGTTTTGGCATTGCGTGGTAGTGCAGGTTATGCAAATGAAGATTTACCAGAAGCTGCTTTATTTGAAGTAGGGGGTCAAAATTCTGTTCGTGGTTATCGTGATGGACAATTTTCTGGTAATAGAATGTTAATGGGTACAATGGAATATCGTTTCCCATTGATGAATAAAGTACAAGGTGCCTTATTTACAGATGTAGGTGATGCTTGGGGTGGTAAATCCTGGGGTTCATGGAGTTCCATTGAAGAAGATTTAGATTTACATGCTAGTGTAGGTTTAGGACTACAAATGCAAACTCCAATAGGTGCTCTTCGCCTTGATTATGGTTGGGGTGAAGATGGCGGAAGACTTCATTTTAATGTAGGTGGAAACTTCTAACAGTAATATTTTTAGATTAACTGCAGAATTTTTTCTGCAGTTAATTCTTTCCTTGAATAAGAATTTTTAGTTTGTTATAATTAAAGTGTTTTAACTAAGAGGCAAAAGCCTTATAAAGGGAGAAGATAAAGTTGATTAATTTCGAAAAGAAACAAGTAAAAATTATTAGTGTTATTATTGCAGCAGTATTTGTATTTAGTATTGTCGCTCTTGGAGTTTCACAATATCAATCTGGTATGGCAGGAGCATCTTCTTCTAATGTTGGTATTGTAGATTATTCCAAACTTATTGCAGAACATCCAGGAATGCAACCTGCTCGTGAAAAATATGAAGCAGCAGCAAAACAAGTTCAAGAAGATTTCCAAAATCAGGCTGCAAATATGACACCTGAACAGCAGCAACAATTTATAGAACAAAAACAAAAAGAAATGCAAGATAAGCAAAAAGAATTAATCGATCCTATTCGCAATAGCATAGAAGAACAAGTAAAAGCAGTAGCTGATTCTAGAGGTATTAATGTTGTATTAGATAAAAACAATGTATTATATGGTGGACAGGATATCACTCAAGATGTTTTAACAAAAATTCAAGCTCAGGGTGATGTAACTACAGATAATACTAATAGTTCTGATGCAACTTCTGCTGAAGCTACAGATACAACAAATTCTTCTGGTCAAAATTAATTTTTATGCTTTTAGATGAAATACCGAGCAAATGCAGTGATGCTCGGTATTTTAATAATCTAAATAAATTTGTAGGGAGGTGGATTTATGGCAAATGAGCAAGATAAGGATAATGATATGCAAGAGAATAAAAAGGATAAGAGCAGAAAAAGTGCTATTCTTACAGGTGTTATTTGTGTATTATTATGTATTATAGGAGCTTTATATATTTGGCATAAACAAACACAAAAACCTCCAGTGCAATTAGATGTTAATTCAGCAATAGCTACGGTAGATATAGATAAATTGATGTCTAAACATAGTGATTATGCTAAATTAGAAAAATTGCAAGCAGAGAAGACGTTGATTTTAATAAAATTAAAATCATATGCATTAAATACAGAACAATTGCAACCACCGCAAGTAAATCCGGCAAGTCAAGTATTTGAACAAGTTGTAGATGAACAAAATAATTTACAAGAAATAAAAGCTAAACAACAATTAAAAGAAGAAACGATAACAAAAGAACATGAAATAAGACAAAGATTATCTATTGAAAAAAATAAAGCAGAAACATTAATAACTGATAAATATACAAACGCTATTTTTAATTGCACTATGAAATTAGATAATGCTGAAAACTTGAGATTGACTCAAGAAGAAAAAGATAATCTATTAACATTATTAGAACAGCTAAAAAAAAGAACGCGGAGAAAATGTGGCGCTGATTGAGCAGCAATATAATTTAAAAGTTGCTGATGAATTAATGAAGTGGCGAGCACAACGAGAACAAGAATTAGATATAAATGTTCAAAAGATACATCAAATAGATGTACAAAACTCTTTAGAAAGACAACAAGCTGAACAAAAAAGAGAGGCACAATATCTTCAAGATAGATTGCAGATGCTTCAAGCTAGAAAAAAAGATAGTGAACGATTAATAATATTATTGCATACAAAAGAAAATGAAATAAATTTATTAAAGAGAAGCATATTAAAAGACATTGCTAGTAAGGCTATGAAAATAGCAATTCAAAAACATCTAAAATTAGTTATTGCTGATGTTCCAGCTACATTAGATTTTTTTGGTAATATAAAAATAGATAATTTTGATGATACAGTTTTAAATGGTATGGTAGTTGGTGCAGATGCAATTGATATTACAGACGATGTAATGGCTGAGCTTACAAATGAGCAAATGCAAAATAATAATGGTAAATAATATATGGAAAGGCGATAGGGTGTCATGAAAATAAAATTAATGTTAGTAATAGCACTTGTTACATTGATGAGTGTATTTATGTCAGGTTGTGGAAGCGAAACTAAATTAGGTTATTTAGATGCTGAACGAGTTATGAATGAAGCACCACAAATAAAAACAATTAGAGATAATATTGATGCTAAGAATAAAGAAATCGAAGCTAAAGAAACAGATTTAATGAGCAAAAAAGCAACTATGTCTGATGAAGAATTTAAAAAAGCACAGATGGATATTCAACGTCAATATCAAGGCTTAGATATGCAATATAAATCTCAAGTAAAAAATACAATGGATAAGGTACTCGCAGAAGTATCAACAGAAAAAGAATTATCTGCTGTAGTGCCAAAAACATTAGTGCGTTCAAATGGTATGCAAGTTCAAAAACAAGAGTTTGTAGTTCAAGGTGGAATTGATATTACAGACGATGTAATTCAGAAGTTGCAATAAAAGGGGTAATATTATGAAAAGAACACTAGCAGAGATAGCAAATTTAATAAATGGTAAACTTTGTGGGGATTATGATGAGAATTTAGTCATTACAGGTGCAACAGGAATTGCTTTAGCTGGTCCAAGTGAAATAACTTTTGCTGTAGACCCACATTTAGAGGAAGCTATTGCTTGTAATGCGGCTGCAGTGATTATACAAGAAGATGTAGATGGTTTTTCAAAAACTTGTATAAAAGTAAAAAATCCTCGAGAAGCTTTCAATATTTTATTAAATATTTTTAAACCTGAATTGAAAGTAGAAAAAGTCATCAGCTCTAAGGCACATATAGGTAAAAATGTAAAAATTGGTGAAAATGTAGCTATAATGGATTTTGCTATATTGATGATAATGCAATTATTGGCGATAATGTGGAAATATATCCAAATGTTTATATTGGTCAATATACTAGTGTAGATGAAAATACAATTCTTCATTCAGGTGTTAGTGTTCGCGAATATTGCAAAGTAGGAAAAAATGTAATTATTCATGATAATACAGTAGTTGGTGCTGATGGATTTGGTTTTATAACTAAAGATGGAAAACATACAAAAGTACCACAAGTAGGTAATGTAGTAATTGAAGATGATGTTGAAATTGGCTGTAATGCAGGAATTGATAGAGCAACAACAGGTTCAACAGTGATTGGCAAAGGAACAAAAGTAGATAACCTTGTTCACATTGGTCATAACTGTGTATTAGGAGAAAATTGTTTAGTTGTAGCACAAACAGGTCTTGCTGGTTCAACAATTGTTGGTCATAATGTTACATTTGCAGGTCAAGTTGGCTCTAAAGGTCATATAAAAGTTGGCAGTAATTCAGTTATGGCAGCACGTACAGGTCTTATTGCAGATGTACCAGAAAATTCATTTTATGCAGGTTTTCCTGCTCGTCCTCATCAAGAATGGCTTAGAATTAAAGCAAATGAATCTCGTTTGCCAGATATGATGAAAAAATTAAAATTAATGGAAAAGCGTTTAAAAGCGTTAGAAGAGAAAAATAATTAAATCGAGTAATTCTTTGATTATTAAAGTAGCCAAGCCCTAATGCTTAGCTACTTTTTTTATAGATTTTATTAGTTTAGAAATGAATTGATATTGTGAAAAAATAAGATAGGAATATAAAGTGAAAGGAGATACAAATGCTATATCATATATTAGTATTTTTAAGTGATATTTGTTGTTTATTACCAGCTAGTGTAGCAAGATTTGTAGGTAAGATTTTAGGTGAATTAACATGGATTGTTGTTCCTAAAAAAAGAAAACAAATGGCAATACATAATATTGAGCGTTGTTTAAAAGTATCAACTGATAAAGCTGAGCAAATTGCAAAGAAAAGTTGGACTAGATTTGGACCAATGATCATGGAAGTATTGCGATTTAAAGTTATATGTAAAAATATTAATAAATATGTAACTATAAAAGGTGAAGAAAATATAAAAAAAGCTATGTCTTATGGAAATGGTGGTGTCATTGCCACAGCACATAGTGGAAATTGGGAGATTATAGGAGCAGCACTCACTCATAAAGGAATGAAGATAGCAGGAGTGGCTCAACATCAACGCAATGAAGGTGTAAATAATTTTATAAATTATTGTCGAGCATTTACAGGTATGCATATAACAGATAAATTGGATATCAAAGAAATGATGAAAATGCTTGGACAAAAATATTTTATCGGTTTAATTATGGACCAAGATGGTGGTTCTACAGGGATTATTATGCCATTTTTAGGTTATGAAGCATCTTGTGTGCAAGGTCCAGCGGTGATGAGCAGATTTAAATCGGCACCAATATTACCAGCTTTTATTACTGAAGATAAAAAAAGACCAGGACATCATATTTTAACAGTATTAGAACCAGTTTTTACAGCTAAAACAAAAGATAAACAAAAAGATATATATGATATGATGGCAAGCTTAACTAGTTTAGTAGAACAACATATAAGAGATTATCCAGAAGAGTGGTTCTGGCTTCATGATAG
>ENA-OQIO01000888-OQIO01000888.1-human-gut-metagenome-genome-assembly--contig:-NODE-888-length-15440-cov-4.348070_pt1 | contig 15440 bp, 18 predicted proteins | sample MGYA00242573_ERZ504737 | MGnify/ENA primary metagenome ERZ504737 (study PRJEB26092, sample SAMD00036203) | human gut metagenome | host: Homo sapiens | study: EMG produced TPA metagenomics assembly of...
CCGAAAGGGGTTAGCCTATCTCATTTTTTTTATTGTATGCTGAGCCTTCAATGAACCTGCTGCAACAGGCTCCAGGAAAGCTCTGCCACGTACCAATCACTCCCCCAATGCCCGTGAATCCCTGATTTGGAAGTGCGCAAAAGCCCATATATATCACAGGACTCGGTTCTTTTTGTATCTTCCGTATAAAAAAATTCTCAGTTTTTGTGTTCTCTCACAAAGCATGTCCCATTATATTGACTTTGTATTTTCATCTACTGTAAAATATTTTGCGTAAAGCGTCATATTTATTCGCATTATGACGCACATCGGGCAAGTCTTTTACGAAATACAAAGGAGGATTTTCTTATGAAAAAGCGTCTACTCAGCTTATTTCTGACATTCAGTATGCTGCTGACCTTTTTCCCTGTGAGCACTGTCACTGTTTTTGCAAGCGATTCCCCTATGGCATATACAGATGGTTCTTACCAGTTTATCCTCAATGCTGACAATACTGCAACAATAACAAAGTATACGGGCAATGAGCATAGGATCACGATCCCTGCTCAGGTAACACAAGGTACTCAAACATATCCTGTATCAAAAATCGGAGACCGGGTGTTCAACAATTACATATACACCCTGACAAGTGTCCAAATCCCCGACACTGTAACAGAAATTGGCAGCAATGCTTTTTATAATTGCACCTCACTGAAAAGCGTTACCATTCAGGACAATAAACCATCCTGCGTGAAAAAGATTGGCCACCAGGCTTTATGTTTTGCAGCGTATTATCAGATATTTCCATTCTCGATTCTGTAACAGAGATCGGCTCTGAGGCTTTTCATCATTGCGAAGAATTAGATACTGTCACCATTCCAGAGGGTGTAACATCCGTTGCAGACGGCATGTTCAGTTATTGTTACAGCTTGCACACCGTTACTCTTCCAGACAGCGTAACTGCCATTGAAGAGCGGGCTTTTACCGGAACTGCATTGACTCAAATTCATATTCCTGCCAATGTGGCACAGATCGGAACCGATGCATTTTCCGAATGTTTCGCTCTCTCAGCAATCACATCAGACAGCGAAAGCTATCCGGCAATAGACAATGTGTTGTACGAAAAATCAGCAAATGGTGATTACACCTTAGTTCGTTATCCTTCTCGAAAGGCGGATCCTGCTTTCAAAATACCCAATGGTGTGGCAAGAATTGGAACTCATGCTTTTGATTGTTGTTTGTATCTGGCATCTGTTAAAATCCCAGACTCCGTGATTTCTATTGGAACGGGTGCCTTTATGAATTGTTCCGCTCTGCAAGACATTGAACTCTCATGCAGGATCACAGAACTTTCGGAATCAGTTTTTGCAGGTTGTATAAGTTTAAAGAGCGTCGATATCCCGGAGGTATCACACAGATCCTCGATGATGCTTTTGCTGGCTGCGAGCAGCTCGAACGGATCGCGATTCCCAGCAGTGTAACCAAAATTCCCGCGTCGGCATTTTCCTCTTGTGAAAATTTGAAAACTGTGGAGTATTCAGGCTCTCGTTCTCAATGGAACGCTATTTCCACGAATTCTGGCCTACAAAATGTCCCTGTAGCACCTGGTTCTATTGATGTTACGGTAACCAGCGACATCCGTACCGTTACTGCCAAGTTGATGGCAGCAGCGTTCCCATCAACGATGGCAAATTCATTGTCACGATTGGTAAAACAGTGGAATTGACCGTCAGCGATCCCCAATACAGAGATCGTTATACCTGGGCAGGGGGCAGCGGCACTGTGAGTGCAGACAACACCACCTATACTTTTGTTGCAGGTCAGGATGATACAGCCGTAACTCTGGCCACTGTTGAACACACAAATTATGACACCGGTGATTTCACCATCAGCGGTCTAGCGGACTATTCCTATGGGGACAATATCGATATCAGGATCGAGCCCAAGGATACACGCATCACAGATTACATTGTAAGATATGTCAGGAACGCAGGCACCTCAAACGAAGAAGAATTCAATGAGTTTCCAAAAGATGCCGGAACATACACCCTGCGAATCATTCAGGGTGATACCGTCCGAATCGACATTCCGGAAAAGATCACGATCCACCCCGTTACCATCACCAATGATACTTTCCAGCGCGAACTCACTGTCACCCTGCCAGAGGACGCTGTGGAAGAGGAAGGCAATGATCATACGGCCACAGTGACTGTCCGGGCGGACAGCAGGCTGAATGCTCTTTTGCAATCTGACGAGATCAAACTTGAGCTTGTCTATCTCAACGATATGGGAGAAGAAGTCGTTGCCCCCACAAAAGCAGGCAGGTATACCGTAAAGGTAAAGATCCATTCCAATAGTCCCAATCTGATCTCTGCCATCGTGGACGGAGGCACGTTTGAAATTCACCAAAAAACTGCTTCCATTGTTCCCACTGCAGAGCTTTATCCCCTGACCATTAAGAATGCTGCCGTTCTCATTGAGCATGATGGCGAAGAGATCCATGCTGAGAGAAACGAGATTGGTGATCTGGTTGCAAAGGTGCCTGAAAACGCCAGTGTAACTGTCACCTACATCAGCCAGAGCGACGCCATTGCGTTCGATCAATGGTTGGTCAGCGGTTTGGACGATTCGATCGATGTCAAACAAAATCCATTGCACTTTCAAATGCCCGCAGGTGAAAAGGGTGTAACGATTGAAGCCATGACAAAAGATGCTTCCATCGAAGATGGTGGTTCTGGCATTCTGGGCACCGTTATGGTCATTGGTGCTGCCGCCGTACTGACATGGCAGGGCTGCCGAATCGGCACGGAGCTTTATCTGAAGCGTATTCTCCCCGATGGCGCAGCGATCCCCGCCAATGCCACCGAACTTGCCGAACTGGTGTGGGATGATGCCGGCAAGCCTGTTCCCGCTGCTGCGTTGGACAACGATGCCACCAATGCACAGAAGGCTCTCACCTGGGCTTCTGAGAACCAGCTGCTTCCTTCCAATAAAACTGCAGATGCTTCTGTAAGTTACTGGGAAGTGATCCAGATCTGGCGCAAGGCGCAGACACTCAAGAACTAACCCCTGGCAGGCAGAAAGCCCCTGACGATTACACTGTCAAGGGGGCTTCCTGCTGTTTATTGGTGAACCCAATAGAGTGTTCACGATCTTCTTCGTCTTTTTATGATGTACACCACCGGCCTGAAAGTCATGGGCACCTTCTCTTTTTACCGCTTCGCGTGGCGCTCGCCCATGGGGATGACATCACAAAAGACGCACCGGCTCTTGGTGGAAAGGGCCACATCCTTGTGGTAGCAGCCAAAGAACCACTTTTCGTAGGTCAGCTTCAGCAGGATCTTATCAAGAAACAGGTGCAGACGGTTGGATTCACCCACCGCGAGGGAAGTAAAATCAAGGAATCTGCTTGGGGCATCGTGGGTCAGCACATAATCTACCTGCCAGCCGTTTGCTTCGAGATTGGCCTCACAGGCGGCGTATTCCTCATCGCTGGGCATCTCCTGCGGCCACCAGTTGTATCCGGCCTCCCGCTCTTCCTTGTCGGGGCTCTCGGTGCCGCCGAAGCAGAGGTATTTCTTTCCCTCCAGCTCCAGCACGCTGCCACGGCAGACATGGTACACATTGCCGCCCAAAGCCTGGACCCTGCCGCCAAACCGCTCCTCAACGGGGTACTGGGCCAGCAGGTCGTAATTCTCGTGGGCACCATCAAGGAAAAGCAGGGTGTAGGGGCGCTTGCGCAGCCAGTCGAGCTTCTTCTGCTCCTCCTTGCTGCCATCCCACACAAAGCCGAAATCGCCCAGCACCACCACAATGTCCCGTTTGCCCAGCCAGCGGAGCCTGCCGTGCTTGAAGCGGTCAAGCTCACCGTGGGTGTCGCCTGTCAGATATACCATAGTCCCCTCCTGCCGCTTTGTGAAACCGTGGCAAAACCCTTGTCTCTGCGCGGCAAACCTGTTATTATTAAAGGAGCGAATCTTTGTTCGCCATTCTTTGTCATTTCCGGGCGCAGCGCCCGTATTTTATATATTATCGCTTTTTGAAGGAATTGTCCACATGAAACGTATTTTTGCACTGCTTTTATCCCTTGCCGTCCTGTTCAGCTGCCTTGCCGTGACGGCCGGAGCCATGTTCGACCCCAGCACGGTCTACGATGTCAAAGCCCAGAGCGCCTATATCGTGAACACCGACACCAACATCATCGTCTATGAAAAAGACAGCGAGAAGCAGGTGTCCGCCGGGGGCCTGACGAAATATATGACCATTGCGCTGGTGCTGACCAACTATGCCGACCAGCTGGACAACACATTCACGATGCCCTTTGCCATCTCGGACTATGTCCACAACACCGACAACGCCGACATGCGCTCGGGCGAGACCTTTACCTACCGGGAAGCCCTTTACGCCATGGTGACGCGCAACGCCAATGAGGCCGCCATGGGTCTGGCCTACGAGCTCTCGGGCGGCGATCTGGCGGGCTGGGTGAGCCAGATGAACGCCCTTTCCCAGCGCATTGGCACCACCAACAGCACCTGGACTGATGCCTGCGGGCTGGACAGCGGCAACACCACCACTGCCGTGGACATGTACCTGATCCTGCGCTACCTGATGAGCTTTGATGCCTTCAAGGAGATCTCCGCCGCCCCCACCTTCACGATGCCGGCCAAGGAAAAGCACGCCAAGAGCTTTGTGCTGCTGAGCCAGAATGTAGCTCTGAACAAGACCAGCGGCGGCAGGTTCTACCGCAGCGCCATGCAGGGCGGTATGTGCGACGTGATGGCCTACAAGAACGACAGCGGCGATCAGAGCTATGTCTCGTGGGCCAACAAAGACGGGGCCACCTACATCTTCTGCATCATGCAAAGCCCCGACACCTGCGATGATTACGGCTATTCCAACCGCCGCCCGGCGCTGTACGAGACCACCAGGCTCATCGACTGGGTGTTCGAGAGCTTTTCCATCCAGGCCGCGCTGGACACCGACCAGGCGCTGGCGGAGATCCCGGTCAAATACTCCTCCGATACCGACACCCTGCAGCTCTACCCCGCCGACAGCATGATGACCCTGCTACCCTCCACGGGGGATGGCTCGGTGACGCAGAAATATTTCCACCTGCCCGATTACGCCACGGCCCCCATCCAGCAGGGCGACGTGGTGGGCACTGTGGAGCTCAAGCTGGCAGGCGAGACCATCGGCGTGGTGAACCTCATTGCCGGGCAGGATGTCCACCAGAACGCATTGCTTTTCACGGTCTCCAAGGTACAGGCCTTCTTCCACAGCCTGTATCTCAAGGTGGTCATCGTCCTCTCCCTGCTCACTCTGGCGGTCTACGGCCTGTGGGTGTTCATCAACCTGTGGAACGGGCGCAGACCGAACCGAAAGATCCATAGAAGATAACAAGAAACAACCCTCTCCGTCATTGCTTCACAATGAGGAGAGGGTTGTTTTTAGTCGATCGTCGTTTTTGTTCTGCCGATGCCGAGCACTGCTGTCGTGATCTTTTTCCAGCTGTTGCAGCCACACACGCCGTCCACCGTCAGCTGGTGCGGCGCTGGTAGCCTCTCAGGGCTTCCTCGGTGCGGGTGCCGAACAGGCCGTCGATGCGGCTGCCGGTCTGGTACCCCAGTGTGGAAAGGGCGTCCTGCAGGATCATCACATAGCAGCCCCGGCTCCCACGCCGCAGGGTGGGGTAGCCCGCTGTGGTGCCGCTGCAGGCCGGGGTGCCGTAGCGGCGGTCAAAGTGCACCCAGGTGGGGGTCTGGCTCAGGGGCTCCACATAGCCCCATGCTCCGGTGGACCGGGCGGCCTTATAGATGGCCGTGCACCGGCTCTGGGTCAGGCTCTGGCCCACATCAAAGGCCACGCCGGCGTAATGCTGGCTGCGGGTGCCGTGGCCGCCTTCCCAGATGCGCCGGAAGGCATACCCCACCGGGATGCCCTTGCCGTACTTGCGGCGGGTCAGGTTCCATGCCTCCATGGCGGCGATGGTCGTCCAGAGCACCGGGCTCCCCGATTTTCCCCGGAACTCCCGCAATGTCAGGGTGCGCTCGGTGCTGTAAGGCATCGGGTCGTTTTCGTTCAGGCTGTTGTAGGTGTACACCTTGTTCTCATAGGCATCGTAGATCAGCAGCCGTGCCATCCGTCATCCCTCCTCGCATTCGCAGCTCTGGGCACGGAGCGCAGCCCAGGTCTCCTCGTTCACCGTGCCCGTCACCAGCAGGTCCGCCCGCTCCTGTGCTGCCCGGACACCTTCTGTTTCCTTCGGGCCGAAGCGGAAGTTCTCGGTCACATAGTCCTCGCCGCAGATCCGCATATAGCGTCCATTGAGCACTGTTCGATCTGCCCACATCCGGCCAACGCTCCCCTCTTTCATGCACGGCCCGGGTAAGCATCGGCCTGCCCTGCATCCCGGTCAGGGTTGGGGGAAACGGCGGCCAGCTGCAGGCTCAGGGCCTCCACCGCCGTCCAGGTCTCTGCATCCGCGACTCCGGTCTCAGGCAGATCCAGCAGGGCCTGTGCACTGCGGGTAGAGGCTGCCGTCTCGTCGGTATACCGGTCAGACATGGGCGGGCTTTCCACGCTGTCGAAATAGTAGGCAATGCGCTGCAAAAGGAGGTTGTAGTAGAGCACCGCGTCCCCTGTGGCCCCCACTGCCAGCGGTGTGCCCGGGTAAGGCAGGCGCTTCAGCGTAACCACCGGGCCGGACACCCGCAGGATGCTGCTTTGCCGTAGAGAGAATTCCAGGTCGTGCGCCCTACTACACCGTCCACCGTCAGCTTCGCAAAGCGCTGGTAGGCCCGCACGGCGTTCTCGGTCGCCGCACCGAAGCTGCGTCGATGGAAACAACGGGGATGCTGCTCTCGTAGGCGCTCATCAGGTAGAGGTAGAACTGCAGCTCCCGCACTGCCGTTCCGGTGCTGCCCCGGCGCAGAACGCCCGGATACTCGCCGGGGCGCAGGCTGGCTGTGAGCAGCCGGTTGGCGATATCGTTGTAGACCTCATACAGCTTGTTCCAGGTCGTGCGGCCCACCACACCGTCACTGGTCAGGCCGAAGTAGCTTTGGAATCTCCGCACTGCCGCCGCCGTGCCTGCGCCGAATTTTCCGTCCACGGTCAGGGTGTTCAGGCTGGGATACACCGTACGGGCGATCTTGAGCCAGAACTGCACCAGCCGGACGTTCTGCCCGCTGCTGCCCTGCCGCAGGGCTGTACCCGGGTAAGCGTTGGGCCTGCCATTGTCGGACTGGATGCTGCGGAACTGATCGTAGAGTTCTGTCCAGGTGGCGCGGCCCACCACACCGTCCACAGACAGGCCGTATCTTCGCTGGAAGGCCCGGACCGCACCGGCGGTTCCGCTGCCGTACACGCCATCCACTGTCACGGAGGGGATGCTGCTCTCGTACTGGGCCAGAGTGTTCAACCAGAACTGCAGCTGCTCCACAGCGCTGCCGGAAGAGCCGACGCGCAGGATGGTGCCGCCCCAGGTGCCGTCCGAGAGGGTACCGGTGGCTGTTTCTCCCTCGCTGGTCAGCTCTGCAAGGTCTTTCACCGAAACATAGATATAGCTGATCTTATACCAGGTCTGCCGCCCCACCACGCCATCAGCGGTCAGGTTGAACTGCTTCTGGAATCTCTTCACGGTCTCGGTCATCCTGCTGCCAAAAACTCCGTCCACGGTCAGCAGGCCAAGGAAGGGGTAATCCTTGGTGATGCGGTTCAGCTGCCGCTGCAGGGTGAACACCGCCGTGCCCCGGTCTCCCTGCCGGAGGGGGGAACCCGGATAGCTTCTGGGGATGGACTGGATGTTGCTGGTGCGGACGATCTCGATATCGCTGCCGTAATAGTATTTGAGGATGCTCAGGGCATTGCGGCCCTGATTTGCCAGCGTGACCGTGCCCCACTGCTTGAGCCCCGGGCAGGTGACGGACTTTCCGTCACAGTATTCGGAGTAGTAGGGATTCACGGTGCCGGTCTTGCGGATGTAGGTGTTGAAGATATCATCCGTCAGCTTTACCATCACATCGAACACAGTGCGGCCATGGACGTAATACTGGTCGTAGCTGGTGGAGTTGGTGATATTGAAGGTGTAGCCCTTGCTGGGATACCACTCGGTGTAAATACGGTTGAGCGCCAGCGAGATCTGGCAGTGGATGTTCGCTTTCAACGCTTCAATGGGCCAAGTGGGGTAGACCTCGCTGGAAGCCACATTGGCGATATAATCCCGGAAGGACACCGTCACGTTCCGGGCCGAGGCGGCGGGCTGCCAGATGGACCGTAATATTTTTGGGTACGATGACACGGTCCAGCACCCGGCTGCCGGTGCATGGATCGGTGGGAGCCGGGCCGCTGCCGCCGTTCCCCGCAAACAGAGCGTGGGTGGGGATGATCACAGGCGGGTCGACAATGTCTTTTCCCTCCTCGGTGTCCGGGATCATCTCAGGCCGGGCCAGCGTGACCTGCCCGGCAAAGATCTGGATGCCCTGGATGCGGACGGTGCGGTAGCCCGGCTTTCTGGCTGTCAGGCTGCACACGGCATAGGCAGGGTCGTGGTGTTGTTCTCGTCCAGCGAGAGGGCACAGGCCGGGGCACAGATGGCCACATCCTCGGCATTGCCTCGGCATCGGTGATGCGGTGAGCCGTGAAGCCGCTGCCGGTGATCACAACAGTCACTCCCTCCACCGGAGCCGACTGCCGGGGCCGATAGGTCTGGATACGCAGGATGCCATTCATCATATAAAAAAACTCCTTTGCCGATAAGCTGATTCTCTTACAGCTTATTCCGCAAAGGAGCAGAGGGTGCATTTTTCAGTTGATGTAGCAGCGGTCCTGACCCACCAGCCAGTCCTCGCACAGGCGCTCGGCTTCTTCCACGCTGCGGCTCACACAGCGGAACAGCGCCCCGTTCAGCGAACAATAGGAGTAGCGGACTTTGGGCACACCGTTCGCATCCTTAAACTGTTCACAGCGTTCCTGCCCGGGCATCAGATAAAATGGTTCCATTTTCCACGCGCTCTCCTTATTTTTGTCATGTTATGGCATTCTGCGGCACCGCCGCGCAACACCTTGCCTATTGTATCACCATCCGGCGGCAAAGGCTATTCGCCGATTGGACAAAAAGAATCGTGATTCTTCGGCCATGATTGCCATTGACAAGGTATTTTTCGCATTCACCCTTACACGACCATGCACCACAGCGGTGTGGTGATGAGGGAGAGCACCGTAGAGACCGCCACGCACTTGCTGGCAAAGGCGGAATCCCCGCCGTACTTTTCCGCCAGAACGGCGGTCACGCCGCCCATGGGCATGGCGGCCAATACCACGGAAACACCGGTCACAAGGCTCTCCGCGCCGCAGAGCCTGCATCCCAGCAGCACCGCCGCCGGGATGAGCCCCAGCCGGATGAGGCAGTAGAGGAAGCAGTCCTTATCCCAGAGTTTGCCCATCCGGCTGCTGCCGATGATGGCACCGATCAGGATCATGGAAACACCCATGTTGCAATTGCTCAGGCTCTTGACGGTGCGGCCCAAAAAGCCGGGCAGCGGCAGCTGAGAGGCCATCAGCACCATGCCCACCACGACCGCCAGGATGCAGGGGTGGGTAAATGTTTTCCGCAGCACGGCCCTGCGGTCTGCCCGCATCTCCTCTTTGGAAGCAGGCTTTTCATCCTGCAGAAAGTAGCTCACGCCCACCGACCACATTGCCACACGCTGGGGATGAGTAGATGGAGCTGAGCAGCAGGCCGCTGCTGCCCCAGATGCCGTCCACCAGCGCGCTGCCCAGAAACGCACCGTTGGAGCAGACCGTGCCATACTGGTAAACGCTCCGCTTTGCAAAGGGCAGCCAGTTGTAGCCCAGGGCACACAGCACCACACAGCCGATCTGCAGCGCCAGCGAGATCACAAGGATCGACGCACTGCTCTTCAGCACATCCCAGCTGAACTCCACCAGAAACGACTGGATGATGTTCGCGGGCAGGATGACATTGATGAGCAGATCGGTCAGGCACTTGCGTCCCTGCGCATTGATGATGCCCTTGCGGGCCAGAAAAAAGCCAATGAGGGTCAGCAGCGCAAGCTGGCCCTGCAATGTCAGCAGACTTGAAATTTCAGCCATGATTCCTCCTGTGTTTTGCACCAAAAAAGACTTCTTTGTTCAAAGTATAAGAAATCCGGCCGGGAAAAGCAAGGATTCCGATCACTTTTCAGCCCAGCGGCAGGTACACCACCGCTTTGGCACCGTGGGGGGTGCTCTGTCCGAACACTGCCCTGCCGCCATGGGCGGCGGCGATCTGCTGCACTACATACAGGCCAAGGATATGGGGTGCGTTTTCGGCAGGCTCCGCAGCGTTCAGCGCCGCCAGAACGGCAGCCGGATAGCCGATGCCGTCATCTGCACGGTCAGGCAGAAGCGCTCCCCTGCCCGCCGGGTGTGCACGGTAATGTTCACCGGCTTTGGATTATGCCGGACGCTGTTGTTCAGCAGGTTTTCCAGCAGCCGTGCCAGCAGCGCCTCATCCACCGAAAGCACCGTCTGCTCTGCCGGTTCTTCCTGTTCCAGTGTGATCCCGCAGTGCTCTGCCAGCGGGCTTTCGCAGAACTGCGCCACCAGCTGCCGGAACAGCGGCCCTGCCCGAAGGTCTTTCCGGCGCAGGGGTTGGGCACCGTATTCCAGCTTACTGGTCAGGTTCAGGTCATCAATGAGGGTGCGCAGCTTTTCGCACTGGGTGCGGATTCCGGCCGCTTTCTGCCGGGAGCTGTCCGGCAAAAGTGCGTCCTGTTCCAGCTGCTCCGCCCAGCCTAAGATCAGCGCCAGCGGGGTGCGCACGTCATGGCTGACCCCTGCGATCCACTGGTGCGGGCGTTGTCCCGCCGGGAAAGCATCTCATTTTTGGCTTGCAGCTGCGCCCCGGTCCGGTTCAGCTTTTCTGCCAGTTCCCCGGCAAAACCGTCGGTAGGCAGCCGGACGGTCTGCCCCTGCGCCAGAGCATCCAGACCGTTTGCCACGGTCTCCAGCCGCTTTGCCCCCCGCCAGCTCAGCCAGAAGCAGAGCACCAGCCCCAGCAGCAGCATTCCCAGCGCTGCCGCCGGGAGCACCCGCACCATGCTCAGAGCAAAGTCCGGTGAGCTGTAAATGCTGTACTTCCACAGGCTCCCCTTTGGCAGCCCGATGACAAACAGCCCGTAGGGTTCTGTCCAGCAGAACACCGGGTAATCCGCCAGATACCAGCGGGAAAATTTGGCGATATCGCCGGGAGTGTAGGCATGGTTCAGTTCCTGCGGCAGGCCGTAGCTCCAACGGATGTTTCCCACATCGTCCAGCACCATCGCCCACTCGTAGCCGTTCATCCATTCCTGCGGGGTGTGTTCTACCCCAAAGGCAAGCCCTTCGGCGGTCTCCACCATGGAATCCGCGATCTCGCTGGAGGAATACTCCCGCTGCGGCAGGCGGCAGCTCTCCTGCCAGCCCAGCCAGCCCAGCACCGCAACACCGGAAAACAGCAGCAGCAGAACAATGCCCACCGCCGCCAGCACATACCGCCGGATCAGGCGCACAAAGGTTTTCATGCTTTGTCCCCCTTTGTCAGCTTATAGCCAATGCCCCGCACCGTCCGCAGAAACTGCGGCGCACCGGGTTCGGCTTCCAGCTTCTCCCGCAGATGCCGGATATGTACCCCCAGACTGTTCTCGCAGCCATAATAATCTGCGCCCCAGACCGCCGCACAAAGGGCATCGTAGGTAACGATGTGTCCCCGGTTCTCTGCCAATTTCCGCAGCAGCGCCAGCTCGGTAGCGGTCAGCGTCAGTGTTTTGCCCTCTGGCAGTGTAACAATGGCATCATTCAGGTCTACGCACCGCTCCCCCAGCTGCAAAGGTGCCGGTTTTGTACGGGACAGCTCTGCCCGGTACGCCCGCTGCAAAATATGCTGCACCCGCAGCAGCAGTTCCTGCATCAGAAAGGGCTTGGTCAGGTAGTCGTCTGCGCCAAGACCCAGCCCAAACAGACGGTCGGCATCCGCATCCCGTGCAGAGAGGAACAATGCCGGAACGTCCGCTTTTGCCCGCAGCGCCCGGAACAGCGAAAAGCCGTCCCCATCCGGCAGGTTGATATCCAAGATCATCAGCTCCGGCTGCTCTGCCGCAAAGCAGACACGGGCAGCGGCGCAGCTTTGGGCAGTTCTGATATGGCCATATCCTGCGCCCCGCAGCTGCTCACACAGCAGTGCCAGCAGTTCGGCGTTGTCATCCACAAGCAGGAGCTTTGCATCATAAATGGTATCCATAATGGCAGTTCTCCTTTCCCGCCTTTACTATACCACACTTTTTGCGCCGCAGCGGAAAACGCCTGCAAATTTAAGGGGAAATTAAGCTGCGCTTCCGGTCAGTTTAAGGCAGCGGGTGTATTCTGGCATCGTTCCGAAATCCATGAATGCGAAAGGAGACCATTTATGAAACCTGTGATCGAGACCCATGCCCTTTGCAAAAGCTACCATGGCCGTCCGGTGGTGGATCATTTGAATCTGACTGTCCCGGAGGGCTGTGTTTACGGCTTTTTAGGCCCCAACGGTGCAGGCAAATCCACCACCATGAAGATGCTGCTGGGGCTTGTACACCCCACCGGCGGCAGCGTGGAGCTGCTGGGGCATACCCTGAACGAATCGACCGCATTGCCCTGCTGCGGCAGACCGGCAGCCTGATCGAAGCCCCCTCCGGTTACCTGCACCTGACCGCCCGGGAAAACCTTTCCATCGTGGCTGACTTGAAAGACGTGGACCGGAAGGACATCCCCCGGGTGCTGGAGATCGTACACCTGACCAAAGACGCTGACCGGAAGGTGGGGCAGTATTCCCTTGGCATGAAGCAGCGGCTGGGCATTGCCATGGCGCTGCTGGGCAGCCCCAAACTGCTGATCTTGGACGAACCTACGAATGGTCTGGACCCGGCGGGCATTCAGGAAATGCGCAGTCTGATTGCTTCCATGCCCCAGACCACCGGAGCCACCGTGCTGATCTCCAGCCACCTGCTGGGCGAGATCGAGCAGATGGTGGATCAGGTGGGCATCCTGAACCACGGCAAACTGCTGTTCGAGGGCTCCTTGCAGCAGCTGCAAAAGCACAGCCGGGGCGGCATTCTGCTGCGGGTGCTGGACGCGCCCAAAGCCGCAGCCGTCCTGCAGCAGCAGGGAGTAAAGGCTGCTGCACTAGCAGACCAGCCGGACACCCTGCAGCTGCCCCCGCTGCCGGACGAAGCGCTGGCGGCGCTGGTCTGTACCCTTGCCGAAAGCGGCGTGGGTGTGGTTGGCCTGACGGCCCAGACAAAGAGCCTTGAGGACATCTTCCTCAGCCTGACCCAGACCAGCGGGGAGGTGGCGTAAGATGGCAGCTTTCCGTGCAGAACTGCAAAAAGCCCACCGTAGGCATGACCTTGCCTCTGCCTGCTCCTCCCCGGCATTGTCGTGCTGTGGGTGGGCGGCCTTGCCCCGGCAGACCCGGAGGAGCTTGCCAACGGTTACAGCGCCCTGCTTTACAGCCTGCCCGTCATTGAAGCCATTCTGATGCCGGTGATGATGGCAGTGCTGGCCTCCCGGCTGTGGGATATGGAGATCAAAGGCAACACCGCCAAGCTCCTCTACACTGCAGAGCCGCCGCAGCCTGTTTGCAGGCAAAGCGGTCTTTGGGATACTGGAGATGCTGCTGGTCACGGTGCTGGAGCTGGCCTGCGTTCCGGTGCTGGGGCGCGTTCATGGTTATACCGAAGCCTTTCCCACTGGGCAGCTGGTCTATCTGTTCGTCTGCACGCTGGCTGTGGACGCAATGCTCTTCTTTGGAGAATTTCTGCTGATGTTGTGGGTGGGCAACCCCCTGCCGGCGCTCTGCGTGGGCATCGTAGGGGCACTGGTGGGGCTGTTCTCTGCTTTTATGCCGCCGCTTGTCAGTTATTTTGTGCCCTTTGGTACTACATCCCTCTGAGCGCCTACGAAGTGGCGAACTGGGACAAGGCACCCACACCGTCACCTACGGCACCCGCCCCTTCAACTGGGGCTGCTGGCCTTTACCCTTGCGCTGGGCGCAGTGCTGTTTGCCCTTGCGTGGCGCAAGGTACAGGACGAGGAGGTATAAAACCATGCTGAAACGCTGTATTCTTGCGGAGAACCGCAAACTCCACGCATCCCCCATCTGGGCAATGTTCTTTGTGCTGCCCATTCTTTCCGCCACCTACGGCACTTTCAATTATCTGCAAAATCTTGAGATCCTCACCGATGGCTGGTATAGCCTGTGGACCCAGCACACCCTGTTTTATTCCATGTTCTTCTTCCCTGCCATGGTCGCCACCTATGCTGCCTACCTGTGGCGGCTGGAGCATCTGGGGCACAACTGGAATCTCATCATGGCAAGCCCCGTACCGCCGCTGGACCTGTTTGCCGCAAAGTTTGCGGTGGTGACAAAGCTGGCGCTGCTGACCCACGGTTTTGTGTTTGCGCTGTTCGTGTTCTGTGGCAGGGTATTTGCCCATCTGCCCGGGCTGCCGCCGGTCACCTTACCGCTGTTTTTACTGCGGGGATTGCTGGGTGCGTTGGCTGTCATTGCCGCACAGCTGGTGCTGGCCATGGTCATCCGCAGCTTTGCCGTGCCCATTTTTCTGGGGCTGCTGGGCGGCATTACCGGCATCTTTATCAGCTCCAAGGGCTTTGGGCTCCTGTGGCCCTATTCCCTGATGCAGCTGGGTATGAACTCCAACAAAAGTGCGGATGCTCTGGCGGGCAGCTACGGGCTGTTTGCCTTCAGCTGCATCTTCTGGCTGGGGACAATGTTCCTTCTGGCATGGCTCCTGCTGAAAAAACGGGATGTCCGGGCATAGCACAAAGGGGAGAGCACCTTCACGGTTGCCCTCCCCTTTTTTCAGCTGTTCAACTGCTGCATGATCTTCCTGACCTCGCTGCTGGAGTATCCCTCCTTGAGCAGCTGGGTGCGGATGGCCGTATCACTGCGGCCCTGACTGCGCATCCTCGCCGCGCTGTACGGCACGGTGCCGCCGCTGGAAACGCCGCTTTTGCCCACCTTCAGGCCGGTGTCACCCGTCAGGCTGCCGCGCTTCGCCGCTGCATCGGCGCTGGCTTTTTCGGCAGTCCGGCTGGCCTTTTCCTGCTTGGCTGCCCACTGGCTCTTGCTCAGATCCAGCCGCTCTGCCGCAAGGGCATTGCTGACCTGCTGCTGGCGGAGTTTGTCCTGATACTCCTGCTGCGCCTGCTCGTTTTTGTACTGCTGCTGTGCCAGCTCATCCTGCCGCAGCTGCTCCTGCATTTTCTGCTTCCACGCCGTGTCGGCCCGTTCGGCTTCATAGGCGCGGGTTGCCTGCATAGATGTTGTACCCGGTGTTCAGCAGGCTGCCTGCCATGCTGCCCAGACCCGTGGTGCCGGTAATGGCCAGCTGGGCCGCGTCACCCAGAAGGCCCAGCACAGTCAT
>ENA-OQIO01000890-OQIO01000890.1-human-gut-metagenome-genome-assembly--contig:-NODE-890-length-15436-cov-2.793847_pt1 | contig 15436 bp, 18 predicted proteins | sample MGYA00242573_ERZ504737 | MGnify/ENA primary metagenome ERZ504737 (study PRJEB26092, sample SAMD00036203) | human gut metagenome | host: Homo sapiens | study: EMG produced TPA metagenomics assembly of...
TTCAAAATCGGATTTAACAAGCATTTTTGAATTCAAACCGAAAGCGTAATCGCCTATTGAAGTTACATTATCGGAAATTTCAAGTTTATTAAGGTTATCGTTGCCTGCGAAAGCAGAATTACCTATTGAAACAACAGTATCGGGAATTTGAACATCAAGCAAATTATCCATTCTTGAAAATGCCAAATCACTTATTTTAGTAACTCCGTTATGAATTACAATATGCTTAATTGATGATTTATAAGAAAACCAAGGGTTTTTAGAAAAGTCAGCCTCAGTTCTGTCAATCATAATATCGTCGCTGAAAATTTCAAGAGTATCCGTATCGCTTGTATATTTATATGTACCGTTAATATCGGTATCATCGCCAAAAGCTATCAGTGAAAAAACGGAAAGGCAAACGACAAGTGCAAGAAAAGGACAAAGAATTTTAATCAACTTGTTTTTCACAACTTTTTCCCCTTATACATATTATATATAGTTTTAGCCTTATCACGTACCATTTTAGCAAGCTTTTTAGGCGAAGTGACCTCTACGCCGTCGCCGTACTGCATAAGCCAAGAGATGAAGCCGTCAGACATGGTAGCGGTAACGGTAGTTTCAAAATGATTGCCGTCAACAGCGGTAAGCGGAATATTTTTGCCAAAGCGGTCAAGCATTTCCTCCTGCAATTGAATATTACATTTAAGCGTAACATTACATTCGTCGCCCGAAAACATATTAAAACGTTTTGACGCATAATCGTGTTCGTCAAACTTATCTTTATAAGGGCTTACTTCGCTGAAATGACGTGACGGCTCGTCGAGAACTTCAAGCTTTTTCATTCTGTCAATACGAAGATTCATAAGATTATCGTATTTTTGATTATTGCAGACAAGGTAATAATGGTCGTCCTTCCAAATAAGAGCATACGGAGAGACGGTAAACGTTTTTTCAGTATGTTTTTTACGGTTTTGCACGTCAACGCTACGCCTGCGATAAACGAATTTAACCTTTTTTTCATCAGCAATTGCGTTATTAAGGCGGTCGATAATAATATAAATTTCTTCATTATCGCATTTAGCGCAAGAAGTATCAACATAGACTTGACTTTTCATTGTCTTTGCCTGTTCGACAGACACAAGTGTTTCAAGCTTTTCAATAAGCGATGCCGTTTTTTTAGGAGTGATAAAGCCAGCACTTGAAACGGCGTCGATAAGAAGCATTACTTCAGGAATTTCAAAAGTCCTTGAAGCCATAAAAAAACCACGTTTTGGACTTGTTACGGTAATAATATCACAGCCGATATCATTAAGAGCGGCAATATCGGCATAAATAGATTTTCGTTCGCATTTAACTCCTTTTTCCTCAAGCATGGAAATTAAATCCGTAGTTGACAAAGGGTGCTCTTCATCGCTGTATTTTTCGAGAATATTATAAATCAGCAAGGTTTTAAGCTTAGAATATTGCATAATGTTATCCCCTATTATTTATTCAGCAACATTATACTACATATTATCAATTTTTTCAACAATAGTCCTAAAAACAGGACAGCAATCGCCGGCACCGCTTTTGCCGCCCTCACGCATAACAACTATTGAATATTTAGGATTATCATAAGGGTAAAAGCCGACAAACCAAGTATTGAGCTGCTCTTTACCTTCAACATAAATTCCGCTTTGAGCAGTTGCTGTTTTGCCTGCCGTTTGAGATTTATATTGAGCGTTTAAAAGCCCTGTACCGTTTTCAACAACATTTTTCATATAATTTTTGAGAACAGCGCAGGTTTTAGAAGAAATAACTTGATTTGAAGCAGAATTTTTAATATTCAAAGTCGGTGAGTTATAATATCCGCCGTTTGATATAGCCGCCACAATGCTTGCGAAATGGACCGGAGTGTCGGTAAGTTTACCTTGGCCAAAACCCAAAAGTGCAAGTTGACCGTCGGATTTAAGTTCCTCTACGGTAGGAAAAGAGGCAGCGGATACAGGAAAGGTATTATCATAAAGATTAAAAGAATCGCCGAAACCGAGTGATTTAGAAAAATTATAAAGCTTATCTTTTCCTATTTTTAAGGCAAGATTTACGAAATAACAATTGCAGGAATTTGCAAGCGCCTGTTTAATATGCTGTTTGCCGTGCTTATGTTTATTTTGGCAATGAAACGTTATATCGCCGACTTTGATTTTACTTTTGCACGTATAGGATGGATTTACATTATTTTCAAGTGCACAAGCGGCAACAACAAGTTTAAAGATTGAGCCGACAGCATAAGATGAAATGGAGCGGTTAAGATAATCGCCGCCGAGACTGACAGCGGCTAAAATTTGAGAAGTTTTTGTATCAAGTATAACAACACTTCCCTTATCAAGTGATTTTGCACTTTCTTCTGCAATTTTTTGAATATTTTCATCAATTGATATTTTAATTCCGTCAGTGGAATTATAGTTTTTATTAATCAATCTGCCGTTATCGCCGTCAAGCACTCTGCCCAGAGCGTCGACATTATAATTTACCGACAAGGTGCCGATTTTTTTATCCGTATATTTTTCAAGGCCTGCACAGGATTTATCTAAAAAATGACGGCAGAGCATATTTTCATCGTTTTCTTTAACTGTTTCAACAAGGCGAATATATTTTGTTTTAGAATATTTTTGAACAGGCATAATAACAGGATACCCCTTTTTCAACTCATCGGTAATTACTTTAATTTGTTCATTTGAATAAAGGAGTTTCAGTTCACTCATTGCCTTTTCATTTGGTTTAATTACAGCATAAACGGATTTTGAATTGTTATTTAGCAGTTCACCGTTTCGTGAATAAATATTAGTAAAAAGAGTTGAAATATCAATAGTAACGCTATTATATGAATTATCAACTTTATAAGAATTACTAAAATTAATATAGCCACATCTACCGAGTGCCACGCTGAGAAGTATCACAAACGCAACTCCCAAGGAAATAACTCTTTTTCGCATAAAAATACCCCCTGTGTAAAGTTTTCACAAGGGGGTTAAATTTTATTCAGTTCTTTGACGTCGGAATATGGCATCTGACGATACAGGTTTATCACATTTAAATGAATAGGTATCGGTAGCCTTATTTGCAACATCAACCTTTTCGTCATCATCGAGATTATACAAATCCTCAACAACTAATTTATAGGGCTTTTTACCCGGCTCAACAACCTCAAGTTCATCACCCTCGAAAAATCTGTTGCGCTGACTTACAATAAGCCTGCCGTTTGAATAATCTTTAAAAAGAGCACATACGTCCCAATTTCTGATATATCCTCCCGTATCTGTAACCTGACCGTTTTCAATCGGGCCGAAATTAAATCCCGTTGTATATTCACGATGGCTCATTTTTTCCATTTCGTCAAGAATCCACTGAGACGGTTTGAAATCATCGGTAGGATTTTTAAGATATTCATCAATAGCGTTGCGATAAGCGTAAGTTACAATTGCCGTATAATACTCGCTTTTTGCCCTTCCCTCGATTTTAAACGAATCAACGCCTGCATCAACAAGTTCGGGAATATGCTCAATCATACAAAGGTCACGAGAATTAAAGATATATGTGCCGTTCTTTTCCTCATTAATCGGGAAATATTGACCCGGACGAGTTTCCTCAACAAGATGATATTTCCATCGGCAAGGCTGAGCGCAATCGCCACGGTTAGCATCTCTGTGAGTCATATAATCAGACAAAATGCATCTGCCTGAAAAGCTCATACACATAGCGCCGTGAACAAATACCTCTATTTCTAAATCATTTGGAGTTTTATCACGAATTGTTTTAATTTCATCAAGCGAAAGTTCACGAGCGGTAACAATTCTGCTTGCGCCCATTTCATAAAGTGTATTAGCCGTTTGATAATTAACAATTCCAACCTGAGTTGACATATGAATATCAACATTCGGAGCATATTTTTTGCCAACGCCATTACGCCGATATCAGCAATAATAAATGCGTCAATACCGATATCCTGAGCATATTTCAAAAATTCGGGAAGCTTCTCGATTTCTTCATTTCTCGGCAAGGTATTGCAGGTTAAATAAACTTTTTTACCGAGTGAGTGAGCAAGTTCAACAGCTTTTTTTAATTCATCTGCACTAAAATTTGATGGATTTGTGCGCATACCAAACATTTCACCTGCAAGGTATACTGCATCAGCGCCAAATTTAAGTGCAAGTTTTAATCTTTCAAAATCACCGCAAGGTGAAAGTAATTCAATATTTCTCATTAGTTCACATTAAGATAAGGAGCATAGGTTGCTGCCTTTTGTTTAAATTCAGAATAAGTTTTTGCCATATACATATTGCCCTTAGTATCGTGGAAGAAATAGTAATAATCTACATTTGCAGGATAAAGAGCTGCTACTATTGCATCAATTCCCGGATTGCAAATCGGGCTTGGCGGTAAACCTACAACGGTTGATGAGCCTGTGGTGCTATAGTATGTTTTATAATAATCCGCAGTATGCGCAGAAGTTGACGTAAGAGCAGGAGCAACTTTATTGGTAATATAATCCCCTGTTGAATCAACACCCAAAAGCGGGAAATTAGCCTGGTCCTTTAAACGATTATGAATAACGGCAGAAATTGTTTTCATTTGTTCCTTATTACCAGCCTCACACTGAATAATCGAAGCAATTTTCATAATATCGTTCATAGAATATCCAAGTTCCTCTGCACGTGTTCTGTATTTTTCTTTAATCTTGGTATCCCCGTTTGCAAGGAATTTTTTGATAACAGAGTTTGCAGTTTCACCAACATAAAATTCATACGTATCAGGGAAAAGATAGCCTTCAAGCCTATACGGAACCTGCTCGCTCGCCTTTAAATCTGATACAAGAGAATACGAAAAATCAGCTGATTGAATAACCGAAAGCAAAGCAGTTTTATCGCAAACCTCGTTATCTGCTAATTTTTGAACAATTTCAGGAACGGTTGTACCTTCCGGAAACATAAGCTTACTGTTTCGGCAGTGGCATTATTACCCTGAAAGGCAACAAGCATACCCTCAACGCCCATTTTTCCGTTAAGATAGTAAATTCCGGCATCGTATTTATAGTCTTTATTATAATATCCGTTTTTAATATTAGGACCGATATTATGCTCTCTGTATTTAGCGAAAAGCTTGCAGAAATTTTTGCACTTAATTAAACCGTTGTCAGAAAGAACATCAATTGCGTCATCAACATTATCGATTGATTTATCAAGGTTGACAGTAACAGTTGAAGTCGTTTTTGTGATACCAAACACATCATTCATACAAAAAATCGCATAAACTGAAATTAGCATAGAAAGCGCAATAACAACAATAAAAAAGACATACGTCGAGGTTACACCTTTACCTTTTTTTACCGGAACACGCTTTTTAGGGATATCGTTTCCGTTATTTTGCGCAGTATGGGCGATATTTTCACGTCTGTTTATATCTGCCTTTTGTGTTTTAACATTAGTAAAATAGACATCGTTATTTTCGCTTGCCGTATTAACAGGATTTATGCCTGTTTCGTTAAGCTTAAATTCATTATTATCCATTTTTACCTCCTTGTGCGGTAGAAAATACACCGCTTTGAGTAACTATATAGTCAACAGGAATATCAAAACTGTCAACACAAAGTTTTTGAGTTATACATTCATCATAGGAAATACCGATTGATATTCCGTCAAAATTACATAAAAATCTGTCATAGTATCCCTTGCCGTAGCCAAGGCGGTATCCCGATTTATCAAATGCAATCGCAGGAACAATACAGATTGCATCGGTATAATCGTCAACCAAGGTGCAAAAATTAACATCAGGCTCACGAACACCGAAAGCACCGATTTTAATATCGTCAAGTGACCTTATGTAATAATATTGCATTTTACCCTTATTGTCAATACAAACAGGCAAGGCTACTTTTTTACCGTAATCGAGTGAAGCTTTGATTGATAAATCCAAATTAACCTCATCATCAAGTGCGGCATAAAAAAGAACCATATCACAGCTTTTATAACACTCCATATTGCAAAGAAATTCGTTAATCAATTTGTCCTTGCTTCTTTTTTCTGAAATATTTTTGCGTGCTTGTTTATATTTTTTGCGAAGTTCATTTTTTATTGACATTGGATAGTTTCCCTGATTTTATTTGAAAGTTCACTGCCGCCGAGCGCCTTGACAATTTCAAGACCGAAATCAACGGCAACGCCTGCACCACGTGCGGTAATGAAATTGCCGTCTGAAACAACATATTTTTCAGAAATTATTGCGCCGCATAAATCTTCCTCAAAACCCGGAAAACATATCGCATTCCTGCCCTTCAATAAACCCTTATGACCGAGAATTGAAGGTGCGGCACAAATAGCACAAATATATTTTTTGTTTTCAACGCAGTAATCAATCGAAGATTGAACAACACCGTTTGCTTCAAGATTTAAAGTACCCGGCATACCGCCCGGTAAAACAATTGCATCTGCATTACTGATATTTAATTCATCAATTGTAATATCAGCAACAACTTCAATATTATGTGATGATTTAACAGTTTTACCTGTTACTCCGACAGTTTCGTTATCAATCTTTGCTCGCCTTAGCATATCAACAACGGCAAGCGCTTCGATAGTTTCAAAGCCGTCTGCTAAAAATACGTAAACCATTATTAAATCTCCATTTTTTTATAAATTGATAAAAGCGGCTTCGTAAGTTCATAGCCTTCTAAAAGGTATTCTTTTATATCGTCGCTTTCATTAAAAATAATATTTTTAATTTCACTCCTACCTTAAAACCACGCTTATCATAATAAGTAACAAGCTTATCATTTGCGGGAATTAATGACAGCAAATCATATTTCCTTTGCAAAAGGATAAAAGATTGGTCATCTGACCGTTTTTCTGTTTATTTTGATATGTGCAAGCGGCATAAATATATTTTGCATTATTGCCGTTAACCTTACAATCAACAAGAAAAAGCATAGAACAAAGCTCATCGTCCTCAAAGAAGCCCAAACATTTTTTATGCTTGCAATTTTTCAAAAAGAAAACGATGTCCTCATCGTTGTCGCCAAAAGCTTCATGCCATAAGCGAATAATCAAATTTTCATCATCAAAATATTTAATCATATTATCAGTTTTTGTAAACAGCTATGCATTTTTTAAGAAAAATTTCAGGACAATAGGATTGCTTAGCCTTTCTGAGGCCCACAAGTCCCAAATCCTCTTCCCTGTTTACATATTTATAATTCATCAAACAATTTTTAGTAAACTCCTGATTAATAATTGGATAGGCACCCTGAATATCCGGCGGGGCTTTTTCAAAATGAGTTACAAATGTTTCATCGCTGATAGGCTCACCGAAAGTATAGGCAACAGCTTCACCGTCTATTCTTATGATTCCGCCGACAAATCCCAATTTGTCATAATTCTCAAACGCTTTTAAAACGGCTTCAAATTCAAAAGAAATATCACTGTCATCAACGTGAGTGTTTATCCATTTAGCGTGAAGATTAATACAATCGTCAATATTATCTTTGTTAATCGTTTCAAAAGACCAATTAGGATTGTTTTTCTTAAAGTTCGTTATATGGTTGCGCTTGCCGTGGTATTTTTTTCCTTTAAGCGAAGCCATTTTTTTCAACCTCGTAAATATAATCTCCATAACTTTCATCATATAGAAATTGAAAAGCATCGGGAAAATTTTCGTTTAGCATCTCAACATAAGCTTCGGTAACACCGTAAAAGCGTGGCATAATATCATTAGCCTTAGCATATTTGATAACTTCCTCAACGGCTTCTTTAAAATCACCTTTTCCGACAGGGATGCCAAAATTGGTTTCCTTGCCCATACCCCAACTGCAAATAAAAAAGTCTTTAAACCTACAAATCTTGGTACTGTACTCGGTGCTCCACACAAACATATTGCCAAATGTGTAATCGCAATTCATTGTTTTTAAATGCTTAAAGCATTGGTCAACCCATGCCTTATCCTCAATTTGCGGTGTTTTAAACTCTAACATTTTATTTTTCCTTCAATTCTTTTTTTACAAAATCAAGAATAGTATTATGTATTTCTTCAATAGGAAGCGGTTTCTCGCCGTCAGAACAAGGTATAACCGCCCAGCCTTGCTTAGAAGCGGTATAAAGTGCTGATTTTCTGCATTTATTAAGAAAATCAACATTAGCCTCGTGAACGTCTTTTTTACTTTCATCACCGTCATAGCGAGCAGTCATAAGCCTTTGTGACACTTCAACGGGCATATCGAGAAAAATCACCAAATCAGGCTTAGGAATACCTATTTTGTTATATTCAAAATCAGCCGACCAATCAAGATATTCATCCCACTTAGATTCATCAATCTTTTCCATTTGATAAATTGAATTAGAAGTGGCATATCTGTCAGCTAAAATCAATGTTCCGTTATTATAATCGTTGCCCCAATCAAGCTTATAAGACGCAAACCTGTCAACTGCATAAAAAGCGCCGGCAGCGTAAGCATTTACATCAGCGGCATCTTTGCCAAATTCACCGGCGAGATACATTTTAACAAGCGTGCTCGACTTACTGTCATAATCCGGAAGCTTGATTTTTTTAAAATTAATTGAATTTTTTTCAAAATATTCTTCAAGTAATTGCGTTTGCGTTGATTTGCCGCACCCGTCAAGACCTTCAATAATTATAAGCTTTCCCATTATTTCTTTTTTACCTTTTTCTTATTGCCGTTTTCGTCAACTATATATGTATTTTCAAGTTGACCTACAAGGCTTGCTCTGACTGAAGCGATATACTCCTGCCTGAGCTTTGATTGTTCTTCCTTTTCTTCATCGGTAAGACCGACCGCCTGCTGCTTATGAGCAAGTGCATTTATTCTGTCAATTTTTTCTTCTGTCATAATCAGTCTAAAAAGTCCTTTAATTTTTTACTTCTGCTCGGATGGCGAAGTTTTCTGAGAGCTTTCGCCTCAATCTGTCTGATTCTCTCACGTGTAACATTAAACACCTTGCCTACTTCTTCAAGTGTTTTCGGATTTCCGTCATCAAGGCCAAATCTCAGTGAAAGAACTTTTGCCTCTCTCGGAGTAAGCGTTTTTAAAACATCTGCAAGTTGCTCTTTAAGAAGGCTCATTGAAGCCGCATCGGCAGGTGCAAGTGCATCGTCGTCAGGAATAAAATCACCAAGATGTGAATCTTCCTCCTCGCCGATTGGTGTTTCAAGTGATACAGGCTCCTGCGCTACTCTTAAAATTTCTCTTACCTTATCAACAGGCATTTCAAGAAATTCTGCAATTTCGTCAGGTGTGGCTTCTCTGCCGTTTTGGTGGAGAAGCTGACTGTTAGCTTTTTTAACCTTATTGATAGTTTCAACCATATGAACAGGAATTCTTATAGTTCTTGCTTGGTCTGCAATAGCACGGGTGATAGCTTGCCTAATCCACCAGGTAGCATATGTTGAAAACTTAAAACCCTTTGTGTAATCAAATTTATCAACAGCCTTAATAAGACCGAGATTACCCTCTTGAATAAGGTCAAGAAACTGCATACCTCTGCCGACATACCTTTTTGCAATACTTACTACAAGGCGAAGATTGGCCTCAGCAAGTCGCTTCTTGGCCTCTTGATCATCCTCAGAAATTCTGATAGCAAGTTCAATTTCTTCCTCCGGTGTAAGAAGCGGCACACGGCCTATTTCCTTAAGATACACCTTTACAGGATCATCCATTGCGGCATTATCATTAACAGCGACAGTTTCAGCTGCATCTGTTTCCTTAGGCAAATCAACTTCAAGGCTGATTCCGTCAAGTGCCTCTGCCGAAAAATCATCAATAATGCTAATGTTTGCCGCATCAATTTGCTCATTGAGCTTTTCAAGCTCATCAACATCAAGGTCAAGGTCAACAATAAGTGTATCAATATCCTGAGTTGAGAGATGACCGACTTGCTTTCCTTTTTCGATAAGCTTTTTAAAAGCCGCACTTTTCTTATCATGCTTGGCGATGCATTAGGTGTAAGACTCATTTCTTTCATAAATTAATATCCTCCGCTTTATGTATTCCTATATCATTTGTTTAAATGGCTAAACAAATTTCTAAACTCATCCTCACTCATATTTGATGGTGACGAGGAATTTTTTTATTATATTCTTCTTCAATGATTTTTAAGCAATCATTAAATTCCGCCTTAGAATCATTGCTTTCACAATCGTTATTAATAAGACGTGCCAGACGTGAATATTCATTGTCGGTAAACGTGTCACCAAAAGACATCAAGTTCAACTCAGGTCCGTCGTTGATTCTGTTAAGTATAGCACTGTAAGCTTTTTTGACAAAGCCGTCAGACAGCATATTTGAATCAAAATCATTCAAAAGCTTAGAGCAATCGGGATAAACCATTAATAAAGTTAAAAGGCGATTTTCAGCCTTCGTCTGCTTGTGGGGCACTCCCGTGTCATATGCTTCTCTTGTAACATTTCTTGTGTAATCGTTAACTATTGTTTTAAAATGATTTTTAGATTCTCTTCTGTGATTGTTTTTTATCAGTGATTGAAGTTGAAGTTTAAGACTTGATTTTTCAATCGACAATTCACTCGATATACGTGTTAAATATAAATCCTGCTCAACAGGCTGAAGCGTCGCAATAATTTTAAGTGCATCACGTACAAAATCGATTTTACCTTGCGTTGTTTCAAGGTCATATTTTTCCCTGATTTCAAGAAGCGAAAATTCAGTATCATGCTTGCGCCTTCAAGCATACCCTTAAACTTGTCACGCCCGAGCTTTTTTATAATTTCATCAGGGTCTTTTCCTCCCGTAAAACGAGGAACACGAATTTTGACATCGGTGCTCTTAAAAAGCTCCATTGCCTTGTGGACTGCCTTTTGACCGGCTTCATCGGCATCGTATGCAAGTATAACCTCCTTTGCATACCTGTTAATCAAGCGTACCTGCTCACTTGTCAGCGCCGTGCCGCATCCTGCAACAGCATTATTAAATCCGGCTTGATGCATTGAAATTACATCCATATAGCCTTCGCAAAGAATAAGCGAATCCTTACCGCTGTCTTTAGCAAAATTAAGAGCAAAAAGTTCATTTGTCTTTTTATAAACAAGCGTATCCGACGTGTTAACATATTTCGGCTTGCTGTCATCAAGGACACGTCCGCCAAAGGCAATAACATTGCCCCTAACGTCAATTATCGGAGTCATAACCCTGTTTTTAAACGTATCATAGTAATTATTATTTCTGCCGACCTTAACTACACCCGCATCAACCATTTCGCCTATACCGTAGCCTAATGACTTTAAGTGCTTCAAAAGCGAGTCCCAACTGTCAGGCGCATACCCTAAGCCGAATTTAACAATAGTTTTTGGGGTTAAACCACGATTGATAAAATAATCGTAACCGGTCTTTCCCTGCGGCGACATTAAATAAGAATGAAAAAATTTTGCCGCTTCCCTATTAATCTGCAAAATTCGTCTTCTCTTTTTTGATATACTGTCATCAAAGCCATCCTGCGGCATTTGCATACCTGCACGTTCGGCAAGGAGCTTAACGGCATCAATATAATCAAGATTTTCAATTTTTTGATAAAGCCTATTGCATCTCCGCCTGCACCGCAACCAAAACAATAAAAAGATTGCGTATCATTATAAACGGTAAATGACGGTGTTTTTTCGTTATGAAACGGGCAAAGACCTACAGAAGTATTTCCTCTTTTTCTTAATGAAACATAAGTTGAAACAATATCTTCAATATCTGTTTTATATTTAAGTTCTTGCAGAAAACTCTCGTTAAGCGACATATTGTTCAACTCCTTTCAAAAATTAATCAGTCATACCAAAACATAGGCACAAAAAGCTTATTAAATATTTTCAATGCATAAGTATCGCTCATACCGGCAATATAATCGCAGACAGCACGTTCAAAACCGTCCTCATTTGCAATATTTATGTATTCTTCGGGCATTTCGTCAACATGATTAATAAAATAATTGTATATTTGTAAAAGCATATTGACAGCCTTTTTTTCCTCACCCTTGCACACCGGGTTGGTATATACAGCAGTAAACATAAATTCGTGCAAATCCATAAAACCTGAATAGCAGTCATCACTCATACGTATTTTATCATCGCTGTTTTTTATAACGTCAATAACCATATTGTTTATTCTCTCAGACTTCGTCATACCAAGCTGCATCCTAAGACTCAGCGGAATATCTTCCTCTGCGAGAACGCCTGCACGTTCAGCGTCGTCAATATCATGATTAATGTAAGCAATCTTGTCGGCAATCTTAATAATCTGCCCTTCAAGAGTGTATGCTTCTTCGCCCCTTGTGTGGCAAAGAATACCGTTTTTAACTTCGTCAAGTAAGGTTTAAACCCTTTCCGCCCTTTTCAATCTTTTCAACAACACGAACGCTTTGTTCATAATGGCGAAAACCATTTTCAAAAACCTGATTAAGAGCACGCTCACCGGCATGGCCGAAAGGTGTATGACCTAAATCGTGACCGAGAGCAACTGCCTCTGTTAAATCTTCATTAAGCCTTAACGCTCTTGCAATAGTGCGTGCAATTTGTGCAACCTCAAGAGTGTGGGTAAGTCTTGTCCTGTAATGGTCGCCGCTCGGAGCTAAAAACACCTGCGTTTTATGCTTAAGCCGACGAAAGGCTTGGCAATGAATTATTCTGTCACGGTCACGTTGAAAGCAAGTTCTGACATTACATTCCTCTTCTTCTCTCACTCTGCCACGTGAATTAACAGCCAAGCAAGCCTTATCACAAAGAATCTTTTTCTCATTTTCTTCTGCTAAAATGCGAATTGAAGCGTCCAAAAATCTCACCCTTTCAATATTATATACGTATTATACATTAAAATCCCTTTTAATTTGCTAATAAATTTTAAACATTGACTAAAATCAAAATAAATTATATTATTATAGTGGTGATTATATGATATATTTAGTAATTTTTTTAGCAATTGTGTTATTTCTGCTCTTTTGCTACTATGAAAACAATAAAATTGACACTACATATTACAATATAAAAAGTAAGGATGCAGGCAAAAGCTTTAAAATAGCACATCTTTCCGATTTTCACTCAAAACCGTTTAAATCAATTTTAGAAAAGCTTATAAACGAAAAACCGGACATAATTTGCATAACTGGAGATTATATTAACGACAGATGCAAAAATAAGGATAAAATGCTCGATTATGCTAAAAAACTTTTAAAAATTGCGCCTGTTTATTACATAACAGCAACCACGAAAGACGTCTTGATAATTTTAACGAATTAATGATTGAACTTGAAAAAACAGGCTTTAATGTTTTACTCAACAAATTTGCAGATAACGATTACTGCACAATATTAGGGCTTGATGAAAATCAAGCTGATTTTGACGATTATAAAGCACGCAAAAAAGGAACATTTGAATATAAAGATATGAGTCCTTATTTTAAGGAACTTGAAAAAAGCGACAAATTCAAGCTTGTGTTAAGCCATTTTCCTGAAAATTTTGAAGGAATAAAGGAATTAAATTATTCTCAATATGATTTTGATTTGCAATTATCAGGACATGCGCACGGCGGTCAATGGATAATGCCGTTTATAGGACCGCTTTTTTCCCCGGGACAAGGTGTATTGCCGAAGTATGCACGTGGCGAATTCGGAGAAAGACCAAAATTAATTGTCAGCAGAGGGCTTGGTAATTCTGAGTTTCCATTAAGGCTTTTCAATCATCCTGAAATGATAATCATTAATGTAAAAACAAAATAAACTAAACGTTAGAAAGACAAGTCGGCAACGGCTTGCCTTTTTTTATAATTAAACATAAAAAACACAGCGACGCTGTGGGAACATCGCTGTGCCATAACCGTGGATGGAGTATTTTTAAAAGCAGACAGAGAAATGAAAAAAGTATTTTATGAATTGAATGAGGAGAAACTCTGACCCCAAAAACTGCTTTCCACTAAATCCATATTAACTTAACATAGCATATAATACATTATACAGTTTAATATTACATTAACTATTTATGAACGCAATGTTAACATTTTATGTATTTTATATAAACCTGCAATTTGTATAAATTACTTTAATTCGTTCAATAGTTTTTCATGTTGAATTGGTTGATTATCTCTTACAATCTTTGCCGGAATAAATGCGAAAAGCATAATAACTGCAGCACCGAGGAAAAGCTCCATAGGATATACTATTTCGCTGTCGTTAACGCCCTTATTGGCAGATGTAATAATAATTTGAGCGGCTATAGGACCGATTATCATAGGTACAAGAACGTACATTACCATTCTGCATCCTTGGAACAAGCCCTCTTTTCCTTTTGGAATATAGTCTCTGTAAGAAGCAGTAAAAAGTCCTGCCATAACAAGCTTACACCTATCACAAGTATACCGCCGACAATAAGAATTGCAACCTCTGCCGTTTCATTCTTCTCAACAAAAAACTTAGCACACCATATGATTATGCATCCTACAATTCCCGCAATAATCGTAGGATAATAAAAATGTTTTTTACCATATTTGTCCATCAAAGCTGAAATAATAACCGAGCCGATTGCAGCAACAACCATTATTATTCCGACCGGGATAATATAATTTTTGATTTTAAGCGTGCCCTCAACTATATTAAAAAGATAATTAACATACACCTGATATGCTACAGCCGATACCATATTGCCCGCAAGGCAAACATAAAGCATTTTATTATTTTTTATTACGCTTGGCTTAAGCGAATATGTAAAATCTGACCAAAAGGTATTGTTTTTATCAGCAGTTATTCCCTCTTTATCTTTCATAATAAACAGTCCTAAAATACCGCCGACTGTTGGAATAATGCCTAAAATCAGAAAAAACTTTTTCCAATCAGATGTTGTTGCACTTTCGTTAGTAAGAGAGTCAAAGCCACCGAAAACAACGGCTAAGGCAACAAGTGCATTACAGCCAAAACAGTGTCAACTCTTGCTCTGTTGGCAGTGTTGGAAATATCGGTTATCCATGTATTAAATGAGGCATCATTGCTGATTGAGCCGATAACAGACATAACGCAGTCCATAACGACAACAAGTATAACCATAGGTAAAACCTTATCTGCGCTCGGCTTCATAGGTACTAAGGCAAACATCATAATTGTAAAGCCCCAAATAACGTAGCCCCAACAAATAAAAAGTTTTCTTTTGCCGGTTCTGTCACACAGCGCACCGCCTATTAAGGTAGAAACAGTTGCAAATATAGCAGAAAAAACAACCATTAAAGTTGTTGCATACGGCGCTCTTGTAATTTCGTTTTGCATAAAACGTGAAAAATACATATTTTCAACAACCCATGCAATTTGACCGATAAGACCAAATAATAAAATCGAGGTCCACACCTTGCCTCCAAGCGCACCGACCTTTTTTTCTTTCATATTTACCACCTCAAAAAGAATAGCAAAATTTAGGCACAATCACCCAAATATATTAT
>ENA-OQIO01000892-OQIO01000892.1-human-gut-metagenome-genome-assembly--contig:-NODE-892-length-15426-cov-3.640173_pt1 | contig 15426 bp, 18 predicted proteins | sample MGYA00242573_ERZ504737 | MGnify/ENA primary metagenome ERZ504737 (study PRJEB26092, sample SAMD00036203) | human gut metagenome | host: Homo sapiens | study: EMG produced TPA metagenomics assembly of...
CTGTCATTTGTACACGATGTACAGGTTTCTTTTGTCTTGCCATAATAAAAGGCCCTCCTAATGATATTTATTGTATCATAGAAGAACCTTATAAACATTATTTTACAGAAAAAGTTTCATACTCTCAAACAGTCATACAAGTTCCTTTCTCTTGAATTACATATCAATAATTGATCCGTTGGTCCAATTATTGATTTAAGCAGTCACTTTCTTATCCAAAGCCCTGACCTCATCTATCGTAAGTTCTGCTATTTTAGCGATTTCTTCATATGTCAGTTTACCGGACTCCAGCATTCCTTTTGCATCTTTGATCGCTTTTGCACGTTCTGTTTCATTTCTCATCTCTTCCATCACTCTGCTCATAGTTGCAACCCCCTTCTCATCTTCTTTAAAATACCGAACCCGGTCCGCCAGAATTTCATAATTCATTTTTCCGGCATCTGTACAGTAAAAATCATACATCAGTTTTCCTAACGCGGATTCATCGTGTATCTGTGAGTTCACATATATGATATGCGCTTCATCACCAAATAATTTACCTGTCTCTATTACCGTTCTGTCGACATGATAGATCGGTAACCCTTCTTTCATTATATCATTTTCCGTGATAAAAATAATATAGGATTCACACAAATTTTCATATTGTTCACCAGGTTCCGTTACATTGGAATCAATAAGGCTGCTGTTATATCTTGCCCGTTTTACCGCAGCACCTTTATCACTTCTCTGGATTTCAATATTGTATACTTTGTTATCTGTATCAACAGCCAGTATATCCAGAGTTACCGAACGCCCCTGCAGATTCTTGATATCCTGCTGTCCGTTTACATGCAGCACTTTCAGGTCTGCTCGCTTCAAAATAATCTGAAGCAAAAGTTCTGTACATGCCTTGTCTTCGAATACCTTTTGCATGAAATCATCATCCAGCAATCTCAGTCCCCTGAGACGCCGCAAATCTTCTTCATGCTTCCGGGTAAAATCGATTTGTTTTGCATCGTTTTTTCCCATGCTATCGCTTTTCATCCTTTCGTCTGTTTTTTGTTTTTTATATGGGGAATCAGATAACCGAATGGTCTTAGAATTGTTTCCCAGATATGTCTAAACTTAGAATAGCATATGCGCTATACGGTGTCAACTCTTACTGTGCTTTTATTATATTAGTCATTGTGCAATCGTCCATCCCGTATTACAATCAATCATAGAGTATTATGAACGAAAGATAATCGCAGATTTTCACAAAATGAAGGAAATATATCAAAACGAGAAAGAAAACTTGCAAAATAATAAAGGCGGAAGGAACAGGGAGATGACATTCAGAGAACAGATCAGAAATCTTGCCGGCAGTCAGTCATACAGTAGAGGGTTGCAGATTTATAACAGAGGAAAAGTATTGCGTTTCCATATAGAAGAAGCAGAAGGTGTTCATGCGGATGAAAATGTGATTATCGAAGCGGATGTGGAAGGAAGCCGCAGTACACCATACCATGTGTATCTGATGTGGAATACGGTCTGGGAAGATCTTGTTGAGTCAGAGTGCAGCTGTCCGGCTTTCTGGGAGTATGATGGGATATGTAAGCATTGTGTGGCGGTTCTTCTGAGATATTACTATGAGACAAAGAATCGGACGGGTCAGATGAATTTGATGCAGATACCGGGTATACAAAAGGGAATGGCAAGAAAAACAACAGGAAGTATCCAGCAGCTGCTTCAAAAAGGTGCACTGGTGAAAAGTCTTCCTATGATTCAGGGGGATATCTGTGGAAAAGTCCGTCTGGAACCGCATATGGTTGTGGAAAACACCGGGATCACCGTCAGCTTCAAGCTTGGAATCAACCGGATGTATGTACTGAAAGATGTTTTCGGTTTTGCAAGAGCGATAGAAAACCATGAGAAAGTTTTTTATGGGAAAAATCTGCAGTTTATCCATGCTGTTGAATCGTTCGTTCCACAGTCCCGACCACTGGTATCTTTTCTTGTGCAGTGGGCAGAGAAAAATGAATATCGGTATGGAGGATATCACAGCTATTATTCGGTTTATGGGAATGCCAGGGAAAAACAGATTGATTTGTCTGCCAATGATATGGAAACTTTTCTGGAGCTGATGAAGGGACAGGAGATCCTGGCATCCGTGTTTTACATGGATGAGAAGCCGTGGAAAATTGTGGAGCAGATACCGGAGAGAACGCTGAAGATTCTGGGAAAAACGGATGGAATTGAAGTAAGTATCAATCGATTGTCGGGAATAAGAGGAAACAGATACAATATATTTTTTTCGGGTAATCAGATTATGATGGAACCGATGAAAAGAATGGAACCGGTAAAAGAATTCCTGGAATGCATGGCGGAGATCCCGGAACGGAAGATTTTTGTGGAAAAGACAGATGTTCCGTTGTTTTGTATGGAACTTCTTCCGGCGTTGGAACAGTGTTTTGAATGTACAAAAGAAAATTTTGATGAACAGCAGTATGGTGTGGCGATTCCGGAGTTCGATCTATCTGGATGCACCACAGACAGATATGATCACCTGCAGACCGCAGGTGCAATATGATAAAAAAGTATACAGTCTGTATGAGACCAGGGATGTGGCACTGCGGGATCTTGGAAAAGAAGCGGCAGTACGGGAAGTGATTCAACGGTACGGGGAAGCATATGACGAACGACAGAAAGCTATGGTGATTACGGATGAGGATAAAATATATGATCTCCTGACAGAAGGAATTCCGGTATTTCAGCAGCTGGGGGAGGTATATATATCAGATACGCTGAAAGGAATGCAGGTGCATCCGTCACCGAAAGTTGCGGTAGGAGTATCGATTGAAAGTGGTCTGATGCAGCTGAAAATGACAGCGGGAGAAATGTCAAAAGAGGAACTGATCGATATTCTGTCACGTTATAATAAAAGGAAAAAATATTATCGTCTGAAGGATGGAAGCTTCGTTCAGAAAGAAGACAGTGGTCTGGATATACTGGCAGATCTGAAGGAAACGCTGCAGCTGACAGATCAGCAGCTGATGCAGGAGAGCGTTCCGGTGGATACCTACCGGGCGTTGTATATAGATCAGCAATTACGAGACAATCCGGTGATTTCTTCGGTGAGGGATAAGAATTTTCGTTCTCTGATCCGTAACATGAAAACTGTAGAAGACAATGATTTTGAGATTCCGCCGGAACTTGAACCGATCCTGCGCGGATATCAGAAGACAGGTTTTCTGTGGTTAAAAACGCTCAGTGCGAATGGATTTGGCGGAATCCTCGCCGATGATATGGGACTTGGAAAAACGTTGCAGGTGATCTGCTATCTGCTTTCCGAGTATCAGGAACGTGAAATACAGGAAAAAAATAAGAAAGAGCCGGTGGAAAAAGAGCAGGATATCGAGAATGAGGGACGGCAGCGGGAAAAGAAGAGCTTAGATGACCGGCTGCGGCGGAATGCGCTGATCGTTGCCCCGGCTTCCCTAGTCTATAACTGGAATAGTGAACTGGAACGTTTTGCTCCCCGGCTTGCAGTAAGAATGATCGTAGGAACGGCTGCGCAGCGCCGCACACTTCTGGAAGCAGCAGATGAGGGAGAGATTCTGATAACTTCCTATGATCTGCTCCGCAGAGACATCGATTTCTATAGAAAGTACCGTTTCCGCTGTCAGATCATCGATGAAGCACAGTATATCAAAAACCACAGCACCCAGGCTGCAAAAGCTGTGAAAAAGATCCAGGCAGACATCCGGTTTGCCCTCACAGGAACACCGGTAGAGAACCGGCTGAGTGAACTGTGGAGCATCTTTGATTATCTGATGCCCGGATTTTTATACAGCTATTCCCGCTTCCGTGAGGAACTGGAAGTACAGATTGTCCAGCATGAGAGCGAGGAAGCCAGTGAACGGCTGCGAAAAATGATCCGACCTTTTGTGCTGCGAAGACTGAAGAAACATGTACTGCGAGATCTTCCGGAAAAACTGGAAGAAAATATGTATACCCGTCTGGAAGGAGAGCAGCAGAAGTTATACGATGCGCATGTAAAACGGATGAAACTTCTGTTAGATAAACAGAGCGAGGAAGAATTCAATACTTCCAAAATCGTTATCTTATCCGAACTGACCAAACTGCGTCAGATCTGCTGTGACCCGGCATTGCTTTTTGAAGAATATAAAGGAGAGTCGGCAAAACTTGAGATGTGTGTGGATCTGATTCGAAACGCGGTGGAAAACGGACATAAGATCCTTGTATTTTCCCAGTTTACCACGATGTTGAGCCGGCTGGCAGACCGGCTGGAGAAAGAAGAAACCGCGTACTATATGCTGACCGGTTCGACCGGAAAGGAAAAGCGGGCAAAGCTGGTGGAGGAGTTTAATAAAGAAGATAACCCAACAGCTGTTTTTCTGATCTCCCTGAAAGCCGGAGGAACCGGTCTGAATCTGACGGCGGCGGATATTGTGATCCACTACGATCCGTGGTGGAATCTGGCAGTCCAGAACCAGGCTACTGACCGGGCTCACAGAATCGGGCAGAAAAATGTAGTCAATGTATACAAACTGATTGCTAAGGATACGATTGAAGAAAATATTGTAAAGCTGCAGGAGAAAAAACATGCCCTGGCGGATCAGATACTGAGTGGCGAGGATATGGGAAGCGGCAGTTTTTCCAGAGAAGAGATTCTGGAACTGCTGGGTAGCAAGTAAGAATCTGGGGTAACTGTTCAGAAGCTACTGCGAAGATCCTGAACAGTTACAGGTTGAAAGATAATTCTGGGAGAAGGTATATATTAATCCATCCTTTCACCCAGGATTATTTTTTTCAGCTCTCTTGCTCCGGAATTCAGAGGGTGCTGATGATCATGAACCAGGCATATGTGGCGAAGGGGCAGCTTTTCGGATATTGCAATCTGAAGAACCTCCTGTTTTGCCAGAGATTCTAAAGCCATAGGTTCCGGAAGAAATGCCAGTCCCAGATTGTTTTTTACCAGAGGGAGGATCTGGTCTGTAGTAGCAGCCTCAGTATCAGGTATGAGTTCCAGCTCCTGGGAAAGAAAAAGCTGATTATAGAACTGAAAAGTGGCAGTTTCTCTCCCCAGGCAGATGAAAGGATATTTCTTCAAATCTGAAAAACAAAGTTCCTTTTCGGAAAGAGCGGAAAAAGAAGGTCCACCGATAAGGATTTCCCGGAAGGACTGCAGCGGAGTAAGGTGCAGTGGCGGTTCCGCAGGAACAGGGGTTGATAAAACAGCAAAATCGATTTTCCGCTTTTTACAGCTGCGATAGCCTGGGGTGAAGAGTAGTTATAGATTTTCAGTCGAATTCCCGGATATGCGGTACGGAAAGTCTTCAGCTTACAAAGCAGAAAAATATTCAGCGCCGTCTCTGTGGCTCCGATAGTAACGCTCCCGTGGGTCAGAGAAGCACTGTCAGATAACTCCTCCTCAGCGATAAATAATTGAGCCATGGCAATAGAAACGTGGGTGTAGAGCTGCTCGCCTTCCGGAGTGAGCTGTATCCCTCGATTGGTGCGGATAAATAAAGTGTTGTGCAGCTGCTGTTCCAGACAGTTCATGGCCCGGGTTACATTTGGCTGCGTGCTTCCCAGTGCCCGGGCAGCCTTCGTGAAACTGCCATATTTGGCAACATAATAAAAAAATTTTATAGTATTCAAAATTAACGTTCATGGGCGTACCTCTGATATATCAAAAAATAATATATAACATATCTATTATAGCTTTTACTTATTATTGTGTCCATAGTATAATTGTTCGGAATAAAAAGAGCAAGAAAAGTGAGGCAGCGAATATGAAAGAAAGTATGATTTTTCCAAGAGAAGAAAAAACGGAAATATTGTTCCAAAAGATTCTGGAAGATCCATGGGCCTGCGAAAAACTTCAGGAAACCTTCTGCAATTCGTGTTTATGTGGCGAAGAAACAGATGAGGTATTTTCGCCGGATCAATTTTCAAAAGCTTTATTTACGGCTTATCAAAATCGTGATCTCTCGGCATTCCTGATGGAAATCTGCCGGAATACCATGTTTGATCTTCTGCGAAATGCATGTCTGATTCCCTATCGTTTCGATGCAGACGGAATCAAAAATCCCGTGATCATGACCGACGGGCAGGGGAGACTTCTTCTTGAATACAGTAGTGTAGCTCATGAAAAAGAGTACAGACATTTCGAAGAGGTCTATCAACGTCTGGGAGCCGGAAGAAAAATGTATTTTGCAAAAGCTTATCGATACAGTCATTGTTATGACAGCCATATGGAAGTGGAACAGCAGATTCTTGAAAAAAATACAGGTGTGTTATTGATTCATGAACTGCCGGATACTGTAAAAAAGAAAGAAACAGAAGCTCAGGCATATGCAGCTGTTTGGGATCTGATGGCAAAACTGGAAAAGAATCTGCCCATGGCTTTTGTTTTTTACGGCCAGGACACATTGCTGGAAAATAATAAAACATATGACGAGATCGGTATTTTTCTGCCAAACTCTCACTTTTTAAAAAATCTGGAACGTCATGTGGCGAAGGCGGAGGCGATTCTTTATGGCTGATAAAGAAAGTGTGGTAAGACAGACATCGGAATATACGGATATTATGGAAAAAAATCATATGGAAATTCCATGGCATGATTATGCAAGGCAGACAGCAATGTGCTGATCGCAGAGGCGGATCTGATTGAAAAAGCATCTGTGATCGGCAGGGTAGGACTTATGATGCTTTCCTGTGGAACCGGTGCCTGGCGTGTACGCACCTCTATGAATCGGTTGTCCAAAGAGCTGGGAGTGACCTGTACCGTGGATGTTGGACTGATGTCCATCGGGTTTAACTGCTTTGACGGGACAGATTGTGTTTCCCAGTCCTTAAGTATAGCCAATACAGGAGTCAATACATCCAAACTTTATCGGATGGAGCAGTTTGTAGAAAACTTTCCGAAGATCGAGAAACAGCTAACGGGAGAGGAGATCCACAAACGTCTGGATGAAATAGAACAGATTCATGCGCTCTATTCGCCCTGGAAGCTGGGAGTGGCTGCGGCGCTGGCGTGTGGCGCTTTTACGTTTCTTCTCGGCGGAGGACCGGTGGAGATGCTGTTTGCCTTTATTGCCGCAGGTATCGGTAATTTCATCCGTACCAGGATGATAAAGCATCATTATACCTTATTCTTAAATATTGCAGTTTCCGTATCAGCGGCATGTCTGATCTATGCAATCTGTCTTAATCTGGCGGAAAGCTGCTCCATATATCGGCGGCTCATGAGGCAGTATATCTGCTCCATGTTATTTATCATTCCGGGATTTCCTTTTATCACCAGCGGAATCGACCTGGCGAAACTGGATTTGCGTTCCGGTCTGGAAAGACTGACCTATGCGTTGATCATCATACTGGTGGCAACCATGGGAGCCTGGATCACGGCAATGATCCTGAAATTACAGCCGGAGGATTTTATAGCAGTACACCTGGGAACGGCATCCAGCTGATTTTTCGTCTATGTGCCAGCTTTTGCGGTGTTCTTGGATTTTCTATTATGTTTAACAGTTCTATTCCCATGGCCTCCACGGCAGCGATGATCGGAGCAGTAGCCAATACTCTGCGGTTGTCCCTGATCGATTTTACCGGGATGCCGGCGGCTGTAGCTGCATTTACCGGGGCACTGGCAGCTGGACTGCTGGCGTCGCTGATCAAAAAAAACAACGGATATCCAAGAATTTCACTTACAGTTCCTTCAATTGTTATTATGGTGCCGGGATTGTATTTTTATCGAGGATTTTATAACCTTGGAGTCATGTCCCTAAATGAAGCGGTCTCCTGGCTGGCTGCGGCAATATTGATTGTAGTGGCACTGCCTCTTGGACTTATTTTTGCAAGGATATTTACGGACAGGACTTTTCGGTATTGTACCTGATATATATCCTGAAAAGTGATGTTTCACTCGATGGTTTGTATGAAGAAAAGTAACTATTCAGTAGGTAGTATTCCGCGAGGCATTTTGGCTCGTAACTGTGAAGCTGCTGAACAGTTACGAAGAAAATATTATTGTCGAAAGAAATCTTTGCAGATTTTACTTGGGGTCATAGAAAAAGAGAGTGTTTTTTGATCCGTATATTGCATAAAAATACACAATAAAATGTAAAGTGTGATATAATGGAGAAAAGTCAGTTGCTGTCCGGTATTCCCGGGAATATTGAACAGATACCAATTTGATTACTACATAAAATTATACAATGACGGAGGATTTTTACATGAAAGTAGGATTAGCAGGAACAGGATGGAGAGCACAGATGTATGTGCGTGTAATGAAAGCACTGGGAGAAGAATTTGAAGTATCGGCAGTATATGTGCATTCAGAGTCCAGCAGGGAGCGGGAAGAGAAAAATTTCCCGGGGAAGGTGTATACAGACTATGACGAATTTCTGGCAACAAAGCCGGACTGTGTAGTCTTTATGTTAAAATACGGTGCTGCACTTCCATTTGCCGAGAAAGCCATGGAACAGGGAATTCCGGTTCTGTGTGAGACACCGCCGGCAGCAACAGTAGAGGAATTACAGGCCTGGTATCAGGCAAAAGAAAAATACAACGGAAAAGTACAGGTGGCAGAACAGTATTGCTTCCAGCCTTATTATCAGGCACTGATCCATATGATCGACCAGGGTAAACTGGGAACGATCAGCAATCTGGATATTTCCCAGGCCCATGATTACCATGGCATGAGCGTGATGCGACGATTACTCGGCACAGGTATGGAAAACTGCAGGATCACAGCCAGAACCTATGATTTTCCGGTGAATTATCACTGCGGAAGAGAGGGCCTTCATAAGGGGGAAAAAACCATCGTGGACACAAGAAAACGTGCAGAATTTGTCTTCCCGGATGGAAAGGTTGGGTTCTTTGATTTTGCCGGTGAGCAGTATTTTAACTATTTCCGTACCCGTCATCTGACCCTTCAGGGAGATTGCGGAGAAGTTCATGATCAGCAGGCAGCCTGGCTTGGTCAGGACGGTTATCCGGTCCAGGGAAGCATCCAGAGAGACGAACTGGGACAGTATTCTAACCTGGAAGGCTACGGAATGAGAAGTCTGAGGCTGAACGGAGAGATTCTGTATAGAAATCCATATGCAGACAGAGATCTTCGTCTGACAGACGAGGAAATCGCTGTTGCCCAGATGATGGAAGGCATGAAAACATATGTAGAGACAGGAAAGGAAGTGTATCCGCTGGAAGAGGCACTGCAGGACACCTATCTGTTTCTGATGATGGATGAAGCGGCGAAGGAAGGAAAAGAGATCCAGACCCAGGATCAATGCTGGAAAAAACAGTAATGTATAAAATAAAAAACTTGAAATATCGTTTTTGACAGAGTATACTTTACCGCTGGAAAAATAAAACAACTGGGAGAATAAGACAGAAGGTTGTGTAGAAATGAGGGAAGATCATTGAAACAAAGTTCAGGGCGACAGATGTCAGAATCTTTTCTGACAGCAGCTTTTTTATCTATATCCGGCGGTTTGCAGGATGCCTATACCTATATATGCAGAGGCGAGGTATTTGCCAATGCACAGACAGGAAACATTGTGCTCTTAAGTCAGAGCCTTGTGGAACGAAAATGGTCCACGGTGATCCATTACCTGATCCCATTGGGATTTTTGCCATGGGAATCGTAGTGGCAGAAGGTATCCGGCAAAAATATAAAAATGTACAGAGGATTCACTGGAGACAGTTGGTTTTACTGATGGAAATGCTTTTACTGCTTGTGGTCGGATTCCTTCCAACAGCATGCGACCTTCTGGCCAATGCCATGGTATCCTTTGCCTGTGCCATGCAGGTGCAGACCTTCCGTAAAGTCAATGGCTATGCATTTGCCAGCACCATGTGTATCGGCAATATCCGAAGCGGCATGGAATCTCTGTGTGTCTATGGAAAGACAAAGGATAAAGAAAAACTGTACAAAGCCGGTCATTATCTTGGAATCATCGGAATGTTTGCAGTAGGTGCCGCTGTCGGAGGCCATCTGATCCTCCTGCTACATGAACGAACCATATGGGTTTCCTGTGGATTGCTTTTCGTGGGATTCCTCCTGATGTTTATTAAAGAAGAACTGGAAGAACATCCCCAGATCCTGGAAGAAGAGCAGGAGATTCGCAAGAATATTCAAAATATCCGCGAGGAAGCCAAAGAAGTAGAAAACATTATTAAAGATGACCTGAAAAAATAAAACAGATCCGTATCTGTGTTGCTGTCCTGGATGATAGTTGCGGCATAGATACGGATCTTTCAGGTGTTACGGTATTGTTTGTTCCACTGATGTCGTCTGATCAGACGAAGTGTCCGGCCTGATATGCGGTTGGTGTGCATCCCATATGTTCCCGAAATACTTTGGTATAATAAGAAGAACTGGAAAACCCGCATAGATTACTGATTTCAGTAATAGACAGCTGCTGGTCAACTAACAACGGAAGGCTTTTCTCAATCCGGAAGGAAAGAAGATAATCAAATAAAGATTCATTCATATGTTTTTTGAAAAAGCGACAACACTCACTCTGACAGATATTTGCAGTTGCAGCAATATCAGCCAGAGTGATTTTTTCCGCGTAATGTTCCTGAATGTACATCAGAATATTTTTCAGACGATCAGTATGCTTAGATTCACTGTTTCCGGAACTGCTTGTCTGATGGGAAAGGTGGTTCCATAGAAACATCCAGATATGGGTGAGTCGCCATTGCAATTCCATCTCATAAGTGGCGGAGGGCTGTTTGGAAAGCATCCAGATGGCAGACAGTTCATCCAGCACCTCCTTTTGCCAGGGAATGTCAGGAGAAAATACCAGACTATGCAGTCCGGGATGCTTTGTAATAGTGTTCAGATATTTATTCTGGATCACGCTGTCTTCATATCCGTAAAGAAAGCGGGGATGAAAGGTTGTGGAAATATAGATACAATCGGAATCATGACAGGAAGAACCGGTATGCAGACGGTTGCTGTTGCAGAAAAGCCCCTCACCGGCCTGCAGGTGATAGATGGTATCGTTGACCTGATATTGCATCTCGCCCTGAAGGAGAATCGTCAGCTCAATTTCTTTATGCCAGTGCCAGAGAAAAGACTTTCTTTCATAGCGGGAAAGTTGTTCGTAGCTTACGTTGACCGGGAAAGCATAGGTTCCGTGAGACTTTAATTCCTTTTTATTGTTGTCTAACTGTAACTGCATGAAAAAACCTCAATATATTTATAAAATAAGCTAATATAGTTATTGTGATGCTATATGATTCTCATTATAATGATAATTAGCAGATAGTCAATATCAGTATGTGAAAATAAAAAAGGAGAAGAAACATGAAAACAGCAAATGTAGCAGAAGCAGTAAAAAGTGAACATGCAGTTGCACTGTTGAAACAGATGTACGGAGAGAACAGAGTAGAGGAAAATGCAGCAAGATATCAGCTGGTAGCGGATGGATTTGCCAAAGAATTCGGAGATAAAGCCTTTGAATTCTTCTCAGCACCGGGAAGAACAGAGATTGGTGGAAACCATACGGATCATAACCACGGAAAAGTCCTGGCAGGAAGTGTACATCTGGATTGTGTGGCAGCAGCTGCACCCAACGGAACCCACACTGTGAACCTGATCAGTGAAACATATAACCAGCATCTGGTGATCAATCTGGATGACCTGGCTCCGACAGAAAAAACAACGGGAACCGAACCGCTGTTAAAGGGTATCTTTGCAGGACTGCTGGAAAAAGGATGTAAAGTAGAAGGATTTGATGCTTATGTAACTTCCAATGTGATCGGTGGGGCAGGAGTAAGCTCTTCCGCATCTTTTGAGATGCTGGTATGTGTCATTGTGGATTACCTGTTTAACGAAGGAAAGATTGGTGTTGTTACTTATGCAAAAGCAGGACAGTATGCAGAAAATAAATACTGGCTGAAAGGCTCAGGTCTTCTGGATCAGCTGGCATGCGCTGTTGGCGGTATGATTACCATCGATTTTGCAGATATCGAAAATCCGGCCATCCGTGAGATCAAATGTGATTTTGATGAGATGGGCCATGATCTGGTTATCATCAACACCGGAAAAGGTCACGCAGATCTGAGTGCAGAGTATTCTGCAGTTCCGAATGAAATGAAAAAAGTAGCAGAATACTTCGGAAAAGAAGTTCTGGAACAGTGCAAGGAAGATGATGTGATTGAGAATGTAAAGCTATTCGTGAATTCGCCGGTGACCGTGCGGTTCTGCGTGCATTCCACTTCTTTGAAGAAAACAAACGTGTGGATGCAGAAGTAGAAGCACTGGAAAAGAAAGATTTCGCCACCTTCTTTAACAAAATCACAGAGTCCGGTGATTCTTCCTGGAAATGGCTGCAGAACTGCTACTGCAACGAGACTCCGGATGAGCAGTCCATCACGGTTGCTCTGGCTTTGACCAAACTGTATCTGGATAAGATCGGTCGTGGCGTGTGCGTGTTCACGGAGGAGGATTTGCCGGCGTTATTGCTGCATTTCTTCCAAAAGAAGAAACAGAAGGATTTACAAAATATATCGACAAGGCACTGGGAGAGGGTTCTGCATATGTTATGCATATCCGTCCGCAGGGAGCTGTAAAAGTAGAATTCTAAGTATCTGAAAAAGGGTCTGCAAAGAAGAAAATTCGAATTTGCAGACCCTTTTTATAAAATAAAACATTACGCATAATAAGACAACCAACACGAATAGTCAAAAAATAATAAAAAACCCTCAAAAAGCAAATACATAATTTGCTTTTGCAATTGTGAAAATATGCACAATATGAATTGTCGGACAGGAGAAATATAATTGTAAGAACACAGACAGTGAGAACCGAAAAAATGGCGAATAACGCTGTGCGGTAAAGGTGGTGATTACAATTATAAGCTACGCGCCCGTGTGGAAGACAATGAGGGAAAAGTGCATTACGCAGTACGAACTGCTTCATCGGGGAATCGATAACAGAACATTAGATACTCTGCGTAAGAATGGAAATATGACATTATATACGTTGGAGAAAATCTGTAAAGCTTTAGATTGTAATCCTGAAGAAGTAGTAGAATTTACAGATGATGAAGATAACAGTTCCGAAAGGGAATAAAAATAAATGAGTGGGAAAAAAGAATGATTTTCAGCAGTCGAAAAGTAAATGAGCTTTATCAAAGATATTGCAGACAGGTGCTGAAAATCTTACGCAGTCCGTCTTATGATCTGACAGGTGAAGAATGTCGGGAAATATGGGATGAGATCTGGAAAGAGGCGATGCGCAGAAAAAGGGAACTTCGGAAGCTAAAGAGTGAAGAAGAGAGGCAGAGCTGGATATTGGCTGTTGTAAAAAGAAAGCTGGAAGAAAGAAAATCGAAAGACAAAAGTCACAGATTATGAGACAAAAGAAGAAAGAATTATGGTAGAATGTGGGTAACTGGAAAATCAAACAGTTACCTTTTTTGTTGTGACAGATATGAGTGACAGAAGCCTGAAAGAAAATCCGGTGCATAGATATTTCAGCAAAGAGAAACAATGAAGATCAGAAAACAGGAGGTGGGACAATGAAAAAATGGCTCATGATGCTGGCGGTACTTGTTACGTTCTGTCTGGTGGGATGCGGGGAAAAGCCGATGACAGCGGTGTATTTTCAGGCAGATGATAACAGCTGGTATTTTGCGGATCTGGACACGGGCACGATTTTCTCCGGAACGATACCGGATAAGCTTACGGATGAGAACGGAAAGAAGCTGACAGAAGAAGATATGACGGACGGAGATGTTTACCTGATTTATGGAGATAGTATCATGCTGGAAAGCTTCCCGGGACAGTATCCGGGAATTACAAAGATGGTACGGAAAGAACAGGGCAATCAGGAAAAAGCCGATCAGTACCGGCAGGAACTGTCTTCCATGATGCGTCCGGTGGCTGTCGAGTGAAAAAATAAGTTACTGTTCACTCCGTGCCCAACAACTAAAATAAAACTTTTTGTAACTGTTCAGTACCTTCACAGTTACGAGCAAAATGCATAAAAATCACCTTCGGTGATGGCATTTTGGCTTGTATGTCTCGGGATTTGACATATTCATGTCAAAACACCTCGCGGGACAGTGGCAACTGAATAGTTACTATTATTTATACAGTATAGCCAACTCAAACCAACTCGCGTAACTATGAGAAAGATAATCCGCGGGGTTCTCAAGTTATCGCGGCAGTCGCCAAGGTCTCGTGCAAGCACGGACTTTGGCTCGTTGCTCGCGTAAAAAAAGAGCACATATCTTTGTTTTTGATATGTGTTCTCTGTTTTCTTTGTCGATGCTTTACTATATATTTAATTTTCTGAATGCTTCTCTGTTTTCAACAGTTTGTCTGTTACATAGATATTAAAGAAATGGACAATAGGACCAAGCCAAACGCCGCGATCACAGTTCCGATTCCAACCAGACCTCCTGCGAAATACGCCACCAGTGCGCAGATCACATCGTTGGACATACGGCACCAGAAGTAAGATATCTTCGGAAGCTTCTTATCCATGATAAGTGACAGACTGTCATATGGCGACACTCCCACATCCGGGCGCTGGTACATGGATACGCCCAGACTGCAGATGATAACCCCGATCACCATAACCGAAATCCGGGTCAGAAGTACACCTGGTTTTGTAAATATGAAATCCCATATATTATAGAAAAAAGGTAACTGTTCAGTACCTTCACAGTTACGAGCCAAAATGCATAAAAAATCACCTTCGGTGATGGCATTTGGCTTGTATGTCTCGGGATTTGACATATTCATGTCAAAACACCTCGCGGGACAGTGGCTACTGAATAGTTACGAAAAAAGTATCAATATATCCAAGAAACAATGTATTGATAATAGTTCCCAGACCAATAAAATGTCTTCCGGCAATCAACTCAATAACAAATAAGCCCACACTGAAAATCGCAAAAAATCTTGCATAGGGAATGCCGACCACATCCGACAATGCCATCATCATGGCATTATACGCATCATTACCCAGACCGGCGAACTTAAATATACTGACACCCATTCCAAGAAAAACATTACCCAGCAGCATGATCAGGATACGACGCATCCCAATCTTTTTCACATACTCACCCACTACATTTTTCCTCCATGATTCTTTTTCTCATAATTATTGAGCATCTTCACAATTGCTTACATTTTTCTAACTTTTTCAAAGATTTTCTGAACTTTCTTGTCTTTCCTATATTTATCACTTATAATAAATATAAAGAAAGACTTGCTAACCACCCATTCTTTTAACTCTTTTGTTGCATACATTGTACTTATGTCATAACCATTCAATACTTTAACAACTCAAGTGAATATTCGCAATCAAAGCAGATGACTTACTTGATTCTATCTATAACAACAAAAAACCCGGAAATCATTTCCGACTTCCGGGTTTCAGCAGTTCGTAGGGGAATCGAACCCCTGTTTCCG
>ENA-OQIO01000895-OQIO01000895.1-human-gut-metagenome-genome-assembly--contig:-NODE-895-length-15414-cov-1.771571_pt1 | contig 15414 bp, 27 predicted proteins | sample MGYA00242573_ERZ504737 | MGnify/ENA primary metagenome ERZ504737 (study PRJEB26092, sample SAMD00036203) | human gut metagenome | host: Homo sapiens | study: EMG produced TPA metagenomics assembly of...
AGGGTTACGGGGTTTCCGAACGTGAAGGCTACGGCCCGCTTTACTATAAGTTTCTGAATCGCCAAAGCTACGCGGCTACCGGCTCGATACGGAAGTTTTCGGTTTCCCCGTCGCCATTGGTAACGGTCTTTATGTTCTTCTTTTCTTCGTCGTTTATATCGAAGTCGGAAAGGTCTACTTTTACCTTCTTATCCCTACGCTTTACCGGGTCGTTTACGTCGTGGCCTTGGGGGTCAAGCTGGGCGATATATTCGGCCGCGTTCGCTCGGTCGCATTACGTCCGTTCTTCAATTCGGCAATAACGGTACTATGGTTCTCGCTCGCCAAAAGTTCGTTAATCTGCTTGCTGTTCATTTATTGTTATTTGATAGTTAAACATTATGCGAAGTATCCGGCCGCGCTTTTCTTGCCTATAATGGGCCGTTGCTCTACGGTTCCGGTCAATGCGTCCGGCGCGTCGTCGTGGGCGTTTTTTGCCGACCTCATATAGTGCGTAAGGGCTTGGTAGAAGTCGGGCCACATTTGCGCCCACCCGCGCGGGAAATAGGTAAGGTTTTGTACTTCCGCGCTATGCGTGAATATGCGTACGGCCTTGTTTTGGCTTTGGTGGAACCACTTAATACGGGTTTTGTTGTTACCCATTAACCGGGCTTGCTTCTCTACATTACGCGCGAAGCCCCTGCCGCCGTTGTTACTCTCTACTACGGCCAATTCTACCGCGTGTTTGGTTAGCATTTCGGCCGTTTTGGGTTCGGTGTACTCCATAGGCTTAGCCGTATAAAGCACGTCCAAAACAAAATTTCCTATCTCGGTTTCAAGGTAGGTTATCGAGCAAAGGAAATCCGCGCCTTCATCCGCCGTATCGGTATAGTTCTTAACCTTCCGTAGCTTGGTGGCCGGCAGTATGTCGTATTCCTTAAATGGGTTTTCGTACATAAGGCCCTGCAAAGGTTTCGGGTCTTGCTGGTAAAGGGATTCAAATACGTGCGGGTTACGGGTGCGTATGGCTTCCAACTTTTCTAAGTTGTGGCGTTCGGGCCATAGTGCCGTACCTTCTTCGCGCGGGTCGTATTCGGTAGGTGCGCCCTTCTTAATCGCTTGGTAGGTTACTACTACCCACCCGTTCGGATTGTTTACCGGGTCGTATATTCCTTGCTGCTCCAATAGGCGGCCGGCTAAGTCCTTTTCGTGCCAGCGGGTAAATACTATAAGCTGCTGGCTATTGTTGTGTAATCGGGTTTCGGCAACCGTATCGTACCAATCTTCGATAGCTTCCCGAACAACTGCCGACCACGCCGTTTTAGCGTCCTTATAAATGTCGTCCATTATCAGGGTATCTACCGGTTCGCCCGTAAGCGGGCCACCTACGCCGACGGTCTTAAAACCGCCCCGGTGTCCTACTATTTCGCACTCGTCGGCATTGCGAAGCCATGCACCGGCAACGGTCGTAATGTTCGATGAATTAAGGCGCGTTTCCGGGAATATCTCGGCATATTCCGGCGTGTCTATAATGCGCTGTATTTCGCGGTTGAACTTACGGGCTTTCGGTGCCGAATAGCTTACGACGCTATTTTATTGTCCGGGTTCCGGCCAAGTATATAAGCCGGAAGGCGGCGCGTAGAACCTTCGCTTTTGCCGTGCTGGGGCGGCATGAATACCATTAGCTTTTTAATCTTCCCTTCCGCGAATAAGGTTAGAACGTGGTAATATCGTACATGAAATTCAGCAGGGTCGAAAGTAGGCATAGTAGCACGGGTAAACGGCAAAAGGTCGGTACGTGCTTCGCGTATCAACCTTTTCCCGCAATGCGGCTATATACTCTATTTTCTCTTGGCGCGTCATTTATCTAATTTCTTTTCCAATTCGGCTATACGTGCGTCTAATTCTTCGTCGGTAAGCTGCCCGAATAAGTCCTTACCGTCCTTGCCTGTTACCTCGTTGTTCTGCCTGTTCTTCCAATTCTCCGGCTCTCCGTTGGTTAGTGTAAAGATTATCGCTGCCGTGTCCGGCTGGTAGTGTTTATCGACTATCTTTTGTTCCTTTATTCGCGGTATCTCCTTGCCGTTTATGTCGTACTTGCCGGAACCTACCGTAGTGATGTGTTTTTCCTGCACCGTGTACCCTTGTATCTTTCGTAGAAGGCTTTTTTTCGCTTCGGCTACGAAGAAGGCCATACGTTCCGCTTCGGCCTTTTTTATATTCTCCGAAAACTCCGGAAACCGGGTAATCCAATCGTAATAAGTAGAATCGGAAATTTTAACCATACGGCATACTTCCGCCACCGTATAGGTGTCGGTAGCGATAAGCGAACATATCTTTTCGGCTATCTTCTTATTGTATTTCGTCGGTCTTCCCATTACTTACTTATTGCGGTAAATCGTCCCCCGCGTGTAATTCTCCAAATTCTTCTTTAATCGCCTTCGGGTCGCCTTTGTAGAATACCAATACGTCGTCGTGAAGGCCGCTATTCGCGCGGGTCTTATTGAACTGTTCTACGGCCTTCGTTACCTGCACTTCTTCGAATTGGTCTACCGTTTCTTCTACCGAACCTTTGCAAAAGACTAATACGTTTTGGTGTAGCTTGCCAATTTTGCGGCCCGTGTTCATCTGCTTGCGAACCCGGATAGCAAGGCTTGTTACCTGGTTTACTAAAATCAAATGGTTATAGTAGCTTAGGCCGCACTCCGTAAAGGCTTCGATAGTGTGGCCTATGAAATTGCGGTAAATGCCCTTTTTATCTCGAATATCCCCAACTACGAAGACGGCAAAGCGGTTGTTCTTCAATCGGGCGCAAGCTGCTTTATTGCGGCTTTGTAGGCTTCCAAGAACTGCGGGTAATCCATATTGGAAATATCGCGGGGGTCATTGCTATATACTTCCAAATCTGCGTACGGCGGGCAAGAAAATACCATATCGAAATCGCCGGTAACGCCGTTCTTTTGTAACACGTCTTCAAGCTGCGTACTATCGCCAACCGTCCAACGCGGCGCAATGTCGGCCGGCATGTTACCTAATACTTCCTTCGCGTTCTCGATATTGGCTACTACCTGTTTCTCCCGAAGGTCGTTACCAACGTACGGCATATTCAATTTTGCCGCTACGATACCGCGAATACTTCCACCGGCGAAGGGGTCTAAAATGCGGCCGCCCTCAATATTGAACCAACGGTAGGAAAGTTCGGTTAGAACGGGGTCGAATATTGAAGTAGTCGCCATAGCTTGTATTCCCTGCTTCTCCATTTCCGCTAACACTTCATCGGTAGACGGTTCCCGCCCCAAGGTTTCCCGAAGTGCGTTTTTGGTATCGTAAAAGGCAAGCGGTTGTGCTGATTTGGCAAATGTCAAATCTTCGTCCCTGCCTTCCTCGCTCTTTATGCCTATTTCCAACCAAGCGCGGCGGCGTTCCTGCCATTCGGCCGTACGGGTATTAAGCACGGAAAAAGGCGGCATTACGAAGTCGTCTTTAAGTCTTCTAAGCTGTTCTTCGGTATCTTCTTCCCCTTGGCCGCCTTCTCCGCCGTAGCCTTCCAATTCTACGCCCCAATCGTCGGGGGCTATATCCCACTTATCCGACGCTTGGGTAAGTGCCGCTTCGTCCCAAGCCAAGTTAGCGGCCCCGGTCGCATTGTCGGCTAAGGCAAGTTCGCGCCCTTCCCGCGTGTCTAAATCTATGTCGGTACGCTTTACCGCTACTATTTCTTCGCCGGTGGTTTCGACTATCAAAACTTTTTCTAAGCCGATTTGCCCGGCGTTTTCTACGGTCTTGTTTCCGGCTATAATACGGTTGTTCTTATCCAAAAGAATAGAACGGCCCGCCCCGAATTGGCGCAGGCTCTTTTCTATCAAACTTTGGCCGAACTGCGTACCCTTGTTAAAATTCACGTCGTCCGGTACAAGTTGGGCTATATCCGCTTCTATAATCTTCTTCGGTGTCATAGGCTCTACACGATGAAGTGGAATACCAAGCGGGCCAATAGTACGTTAAGGACACCGGCAAGCACACCGACCACCGAAAAAATGAAATCCCAAACTTCCGGGGTTCCTTTCTTGCTGAATTTGTCGTAAAGCTCTTTCCCGGTGGCGGCTGCAATCCCAGCGCAAAGGCCATAGAAGACTCCGAAAAGCCCCACGATGAAGGCGATAATAAAGCCCGCCGCTAAATGTAGCCATTTGTCCGAACTGAATAAGTAGCCCTTAAAGGTCGTAAGGGCCTGTAAAATCTTTTCTTTCATACCTGCGTACGTTTATTTGTGTGTAAATATTCGCGTTACGCAAAAATAAAAGAAGCGTATTATAATAATACGCTTCTTTATCCAAGAATAATTAAAAAGTTACCAACATAAACGGGGGATATATGCCCGTATAACCTGCTGGAAATCTTCTAAGGAACGGCAAACGATGTACTTATTACCGTGCGCTTCGGCCAACGCTTGCCACTCCTTTTGCGTGGGTGTCTGCCGGCTGCTTTTGCTGGGGGTCTTAAACTCGATACAAAGGGAATGAAACCCGCCGGAAGGGTAAAGTAGGATAAGGTCGGCAACCCCGACCGTTACTCCTTCGCCCTTCATAATCGCGGCTTCCTTTGCGTTCCTCGCCCCGCCGTTCGGAACCGCGAAAAGAAGGCGGCCTATTTTCGGGTACTGCAACCGGAACCAAGTAACGCAGTCCTTCTGTATTTGGCTTTCTATATGTCGCATTTAACCTTTGTTTTATACCAAATCTTATGTTTTTTACACGCTATCGCATTGCGACTTTTTATTACGTTCTGTAACTTGCAATGGTCGTTATTGCTGGTTGCATCTCGTTCAAGGTATATGCAACTCCAACAATGTCTTTTTTTGCTTTGTCCCATAAATTTTATTCTTTTTCGTATAAGCGGCAAGCCGGGTTAGTTACCTTTATTCGCTTCAATCCGTTACCCGTTCTTCGGCTCTTTTGAAGGGCGCAACTTTGCACTATCTTCGTGCTATGGTCGTTCAATTCCCAACGCTGGCGGTGCTTACAAGTCCGGCAAGTCGGTAATTCCTGTTTGGCTCCGGTTTTAACGGCGGCTATAAATTTGTCGTAATCCATAGCCGAATATGCCTTTAACCAATCTTCGCGTACCAAAATATCGCGCTGGGGAACATAGGCGTAGAATACGCCATTTACCCGGCACCCGCCCGAAAAACGAGCGACCGATAAATACGGCTGCTTCGTAACGTCGGCAACTACTATAACTTTATCTGTGTCGAACATACCTATTCGTGTTTAACCGTTAATAAATACTTCTGTTCCCGTTCGGCCCGCTTAATCAATCGTTCTATATCTTGCCCCACGTCCGTACCGTTCCCGTTCTGAAATCCCACCCAATTTTTTACCTCGCAACCTCTAAGGGATTTTACTTTAAGAACCTGTATTAACGTCGAAGAAAGACCGCTTAACCTACAAGCCAATTCCTTCTTTTCGGCTTTTAGTGTCCTTATTTCTTCCTGTAAAGCCTTAGTTTTTTCGTTCTGCTTCATACTCATTATTTTGCTTTCTATAATCAAATAACCGGGGCTTTACCCCTTCGCGGCGCATAATCGAAGCAGGATAGTTATTTCGCCTTGCGCGTTTTGTTGCTGGCGTTCCGCATCCTTAACGACGGTTATAACCCCGTCTTTCTCCCAAAGTAGCCCCCATTTATCCGGCAAATCGACTTCGGTTATCAATCCTTCGGGACTGCAATAGTACCGAAAGGCCCCTACGCCTTCTTCCGGCTGCTGGCGGAAACTCTTTTTTGCATCGGCCAAGAAGTCGGAACGCGAAACCTTCACTTCGATAAGAACCGTAGCCCAATAGTTCCACCCGAAAACGTCCGGGGTTTCCGGGTTAGCTGTTACCAATTCTACGGCAACGTATGGGCAGTAGCTGGAGCCGAATTTTGGCTTTCGTAACCATTTTCCCGCTAATCGGCATAATTCCCGGTGTCGGCTGTTATCGTGCGGCTGTTTTGGTTCCGGGAAGGTGGGGGCAGTATCAATAGCCCCCGGTCTACATCCTTTTCTTCCCATAGCTTCGTTTCATTATGAAGCGGCCAATAGTGCGGGCCGCAACCCAATAACCGATAGTTTCCATGTATAGCCAAATAGCCCGCCTAAGTTTTCGTAATGCGTCCTGTACGCTACTGGCAATCCAGCGATGTTTTATGCCGTTCTTAGTATCTTTAAGTAGGTCGGCGTACGCTTCGGCTCGCGTACGGAAGTATGTATTTTCGTACATTATTCGCCCCGTGTGGGTGGTATTGGGCCAACCGTATTCCTCGCATTGTTCGGCCTTTACTGCCCAATTCTCGGTAGTAATACCGGAAGGTCCGGGCGAAGGTGTCCGGTTCATCAATCAAGGCCCGAAGTACCCCGTTCTTTTCGTCTGCCTTAATACGGGCGGCAAGTTGTCCTATCTCGCTATCCTCTCCGGGCGTAACCAAAGACGAATAGAACACTTTACCGGTTTCTATATTTATGGCTATAAGTCCGTGAACATATCCGGAACCGATACAAATACAATCCCCGCCGTATTTTTCTTCGTTATAGATAGCTACGATATGCTTTATATCGTAATGCTGCTTTATTGCTTTGAATCCCATATACCTATTTTGTTGTTTGTTTGAACCATGCCCGGTAACAAAGTTCCCGAAGCAAATCCGAAAGAATAGCTAACCCCTTGGAAAGCCATAGGCAAACCAATTGAAGCGGCACTACCGTAAAGAATACAAGCCAAAATATCGTATTCCATAATAGGCCGGTGCGCCTTTTTACCTTTATCGTGTAGGTAATTTCCCCTTTGTTCATACCGTTACTTTTTTAGCTTCTACTTCCTGTTTCGCCCGATAGTTTACTACCGTTTGGGCTACTCTGAAAACAAGCCCGGTTATCGCGTCGCGCTGGGACTTCGGCAGGTCGCTTTCAAGGTTCGCAACCTTTATAAAAGTTTCCCTAATACCTTCTACCGTAAATATCCCCGCGTCCTTCAAAGCGTCGTACGGTGTCCGGCGATACCTACAACCTTCTTGCGGGGCCGGTCGTTTGTTGTAGGCTTCAATCTCGTAGCCTAAGAACTCGTTAAATTTGTCGTCCTTAATAATGTCCTTTACTTTCATATCTTTTTTTGTTGGTGTTTAGTAGCGTCGTTTCGTAAAGTGAATAATGGCAAAGTCAATCGTAACGGCAGAGGCGAGCCCGGCGAACTGCGGGTACTTCTTATCTGCTTCGGCGAAAACCGGCGCGAACCATGCCTTAAAATCGTCTACCGTAAGCCCGTCGTTTTCGGCTAAAATCTCCAAGGGGACGGGGTGGCCGTCTACCTCCGCCGTATAATCGTAATACATGGCAGTTGCTATCGGTTTATCCTGTTCTTCCGCATAGTGATTTATTACACGACGTTCGCGCCGTAACGCCAACCTTTGCACGCCTACAATGCCGGCCGGAATCTCGGTTATAACTTCTTGGGGGCTTCGGTATGGCTTCGCGCTCCATTGGCGGACGCTAAGAACTCCACCCGTAGCCGTTATTTTTTCGATTTTTGCCCGCCAATACCCGTAATTGCTTCGGCAGGTGTGTACCTTCCGCCCGTCGGCTACTTTGGCTATAAAGCCCGTTTCTTGCCCTTTACGGGGGTGCTTCGGGCCGAAGTATTTGCCAAGTGTTACTACTGCTTTCATACTATTGTGTTATTAAAACGTCCGACTTATTCACGGTTACGCATATTGGCTGTAATGGCTGGTTAAATGTTCGAAGGGCTACCCAAAGTTCCCCGGTTTCCGCTATCTTCTTCCGTTCTTCTTCGTCCAACTCAAAGCAAAAAACCGCCGTTCCGTCTTCTGATTTATATGCAGGAAGGGGGTAATATTCGGGTTGATTTTCTCCGTAAACTGCATTTACTTCCTTAAATTGTTTTGCTTTCATACTCAATATTTTAATTAACTTTTGTTCGGTTATAAAGTAGGTGCGTATCTATTCCGGTAGCGTTAAAGACCAAGCCCGAACGTCTTGCCCTAATTTTTCTACGGCTTTTAAGGTGTCTTCTTGGCTAACTCCTTCGGCCTGCTGCTTCTCGAAAAACTTATCTAATAGTGCGCTCATAAATATTTTTGTAGAAGCCCGGAACCCTTCTAAGGTGTAATTCGGTTTTGCTCCGTTAAATGCTTCGTACTCCCAAAGGGTAGCTTCCATTTCTTCAAGCACGGGGCTTAATTTCTTTCCTATCATATCGGTAATTGTTAAAATGGCAAATCGTCTACTTCTTCGGGTTGCTGATATGCCGGCGGCGCGTAAGTTGGTGTAGCGGCCGAAGTCGTTACGGCCTGCTGGGGGGCTTCTGTTTGGTCAGCCCGGTTTCCGCCTAAAAGCTGCAATTCTCTAACCCGGCAATTTATACCGCTTGCAATGCTCCGCCGGCTTCATATGCCTTGGCCGAAAGTTCGCCGCGAATAAATACGCGGGTACCCTTCTTCAAATAGTTAATTACCTGGCTTTCTCCGTATTTAAGGCAACTTACCCAAGTCGTACGTTCGTGTCGTTGCCCCTGCGAATCTTTATAGCTTTCGGTATGGGCTACGCTGAAAGCTATGTACTTTTGTCCGTTAAGGTCTTTAATAATGGCGTCCGCTCCGAGGTTGCCAATTGCTTCTAATACTAACATATTGCTTTAATTATTTGGTTATTAACTCTATTCCTTTGGCTACTACTAACGGCTGTTCTTCGCTTAATTTCCCGATAAAAGCCGTTATAATTCGCCCTTGGTCGGGGTTTATGCCTAACGGCGAAAATGTCCCGTTACTGTTCTTTACTACCAGCAAAATAGCTCCTTCCGGCAACTTGCTTAAATCCTTTGTTTTCATTTTGTTTTAAGTCCTTCTATCTTATAAAAACCTTCTTCCGATGCTTCGATAAGGTTGTACCGGGTTGATTTTTTAATTTCGATACCTATACGGCGAAACAAGGGCGCAACCCGAATACACGTAACCGAACAAGCCCATTTTTCCGTACATAAACCCGGAAAGCGTCGGGGTCTGTATTATAGGAAACTTTCAAGTGCAAAGCCCCGCGTTCATCGTGGGCCAATAGTACCCCTTTATGCTCTGAAAGGTTAAGTTCTGCAACTGCTCGGCTACTGAAAAATAAATAGCCGGTAGAAGCCAACGTAACGAACATTTTACCGGGTTTCGGTGGTTTAATAATTCGTAGTGTCATTCTATGCAACTTTTAATAGTTCGTCTACAATTTCTTCTACCAAGGCTTCGCAAAGAACACGGGCTATATTCACTTCTACCGCATTGCCGATAAACTTCTTTTGGTCGGCTTGCGTCCCTATAAGGTGTAGTTTTCCGGGAACCCCATAATTCGCTTTAACTCGATAATTTTTAACATTCGCATTTTTATATCGACGATACCGTAAAGGGCCATAAACTCCTTTATTTTCCGCATTGGGCCGCTATCGGTTTCGTAAATCTCTATTGCCAATTGTCCGCACTCCGTAGCAATAAGGTACGGGGGCTTTTTATCCATTTTGGCGATAAGGGTAAAGCACGGCTTTTCGACGGAACCGCCGGCGTTAGAAAATTGAGGGTTCATAAGATACCATTTGCAGGCTATTACGTTTTGCTTGGGATTCGTCATTACCGCCGGGCAAGGGTTATCCAAGGATGATAATTGCCCGCCGCCGCTATAATTGTTCGCTATAAATTCCGGCTTTACCACCGAAAACCTATCTTTCGTTGTAATAGTGGGCGAAGGCATATTTACGGAATGATTATTACCGTTTCCATAGTATGCCGAAAGAAATTCGGCCCCTACTAAACTATGGTGGTCTACGGTCGTAATGGTTCCCGCTACGTTGTCTACGCTGGAAACCTTGCTTTCCGGGTGTCCGCTAAAATGCTTTGCGAGAAAATGAATGTTCGCTATCCCTAACCTGTTTTGGCAAGCTACGGTAGGGCATGGTTCATCTATCGAAGGCGGGATATGCTTCCCCGTCTTCTTATTGACTGAATTATATTTAATCAAAAACGAATCCTTCCCGCCTGCTACGAACTTTATAAGGCCCGCGTATATGCGTTCCAAGGTCTTAGGCGAAAGCGGTTTTTTACGATTAAAGATACTTTCCCCTTCATCGGCAAAGTCCAAAACTTCCTTTACGGGTTTCCACTTCGCCAAGCTGCCGAAAAGGTCGCCGCCCCCGGTCTTTGAGGTGGGTAGTTCGGCCATACAATAGTAGGTACGGTTTGGCAAATATCCCGAAGAAACGCTTTCGGCTGGTATATGCCCCATAATCCGCTGCATTAAGTATTCTATGGTCGAACTTGTACCCGTAGCTTTTACGTTATCTACCCAATTGGTATAAAGCCGCCCTTTGTCCCTGCTAATCGGTTTTCCGTTTTCGTCCAAGTCGCCCCAGCTCATAAATTCTTCTACGTTCTCGATTTGGATATAATCGGGGGTAAGAGCTTCTATGTACCTAAACAAGTGTTCGGCAAGGGTACGGCTATCTGCGTCGCGGGGCTGGCCGCCTTTGGCCCGGCTGAAATTGGTACATTCAAGCGAAGCCCAAAGCACAACTTTCGCCATAGGGTACATTCGGCGCATTTCGGCGGTATGTTCTGCCAATGGGCGTAAGTCCAAGGTTCGCATATCTTCCGTATAGTGCTGCGCTTCGGGATGATTGGCCGCGTGGCTCGCTATGGCGTTCGCGTCGTGGTTTACGCAAGCTATAACCTTCGCGCATTTTCGCTCCTTATAGTTGGCCTTCTCTACGCCTGTACTTGTTCCACCCGCACCGCAAAACAAGTCTATATATAGTAATCTAATGTTGTCCATTTCGTATTATAGTCAGACGCTTTCGCGGAAAATTAGTCTTTTGATAGGTGGGCTTTGACTGCGTTTTGCATAAGCTAAATTCGGGGGTATATCGGTAATCATCCGGGTACTTTCTGAGGTAGTAGATAATAGTAGCATGGTTCCGCTTCATCTCTTTTGCAATCCTTACCACCGTTGCCCCTTCTTCACGGCATAGCTGGGCGAAAATCATACGGGAAAAGACGTGTTTTTGCTCTCTACTTTCGCCTATAATATCGAAGAATGAAACGCCCATGCCTTCGGCTATCGCCTGCTTTATGTGCTGGAAGGCAGGTACTTCTTCGTAAATAATTGTCTTTCCCGTTAGTTCGGCTAAATTCTTTTCAAGCGTAGCCCCTTTGGAAAATCCCCAATCGGGCAACAAATAAATAGCGTCGCACCCCATAAGTAGAAGAACGTCCATAGCTACATGGGCTTCCCAAGAGGCGGTAGCCGGAATACCGTTTTTAAGCGGGTTTATCACTTCGTAACCTTGGGCTTTTAACTTGGTTTCCGTTTCGTCGAACTTTGCCGCTACTTCTTCTATTGGTAGGCCGCTAATTCGGCCTGAAATGTATATCTTTTCCATATTGGCTATTATTTTCTATAAGAGTAATTTTCAAACGCTATTCTGTCGAACATTTCCGTAAATCGGTCGGCTATCCGTTCGCCGTATTTATCTGCCAGGTCTTCCGCGCTTAGATTGCTGGTCATAATTGTAAACTTCTGCCGGTCATACCGGTAGTAAATCGTATCGACAAAGGACTAATTTCGTTTCCCCAAACCTTCACTACGGAAGGTTCCGTACCTACGTCGTCAATCGCCAATAACTCGGCTTTCTTAATGTAGTCGAAGCGTTCCGGCTGGTTCTTGGCTATGTCTGCAAGTTCCAAAGCCGATACCGCCAAAACATTTTTACGCCGGTCTGAATATAGGCTTTCGTACAGTACCCCTATAAGGCTACCTATTGCACGAACTAAGGTTGTTTTGCCATTGCCTACTGTTCCATGAAGAAGAAGCCCCGGTTTATGGTTTCCCGTCAGCCATTTTGCCGCCTTTTCTATATGGCTTTGGGTTGCTTCGTCGTCGATGAACTGCATACGCCGCCGCATAACTTCGGCTATATAACATTCGCGCAACATTGCCGGCACGTTCTTCGGTGTATTTATCGACCTTAAAGCGTATCGGTATATTTCTTTTTGAAGTACCGCCCGGAACCGCGCCAAGTCTACCCGTTGCGGCCCCTGTTTGTTGTCCTTTTCGTCCATTTCCGCTATTCCCTTTTTCGTTACGCTCCCAAGTTCTAACCGCTGCTCTCCAATCCTTCATACAGTTGCGGCCCACCTTCCAACCGTTAGAAGTATAGTAATCTATCCACGCTTGCGGGTCTACGTCGTTGCCCCGTTCTTGGCAATACGCCGCAACTTCTTCTAAGGTAGGTTTCTGAAAGATTGTACCGCCTTTTGTTTTAGGGGCTGCCTTACCCTTGCCTTGGGGCTTGCCAGCACCTACGTCGGCCCTTGCGGTAGCTGGGTAATACCTTCGTTCAAAACCCGCATAAGGTCGTATTTTTCAAGTTTTTGCAATACCGATTTATGCGCGTTGTTCGTAGGGGTTAGGTTTGATACGTCGCCGTACTGAAACGCAATAAATTCGGGTAAAAAACGCCTTGCTTCCATTATTGAAGAAATAGATTCTTCCGGCAAAGGCTTTTTCGAAGTCCTCTAAATCGTACGTTTCGCCGCAATAAAGCCCGGCTACCTCTAAGTCTACTTCCCATATTCCGGCGTTGTCGCATTCGCAAAAAAGGTACACCCAAAGCAATTTATAAGCGGCCGGCAATTCCCTTGTAAATCGCTTCTTAAATAGGTCTGTATCTATGAATCTTTTTGCCATTTTGTTACATTGAAAAGCTACCCCGGCCCGGAAACCGGGGTAGCTGGGTTAATACTGCTATTGCTCAATAATCGCAATTTCGGGGCTTAGTTCCCGAATGCGGGCTACCTGCACGTCTATAATTCGGTCGCGCAAGTCTTCCAAAAGCTGGCAAGCTCCGGGGCTTACAAGTTGTAGGGTTACGTCGCGGCCGTTTACCGAAGCGTAAAATTCCACTTCGATAGTTTCCGCCGGCATACCTTTGAAAATCGGAATTTGAAGGGTAAAGGCTTCCGGCAGGTTACTCATAACCACGCCGCTATAATTGTCTTTGAAGTCCCCCTTTTCGCTCTTTTGCTTCTCTACCTTGGAATTTACGGTAGCTTCGAAGTTTTTAAGTTCGGTTACGAGCTTCATATTCGCGGTTTTGTCCGGGAAAAATGCGCGGTTCATTTTGAAGAACTGCCCCAACTCGTTAGGTTCCCAACCTTTGCCGGCGTTAATCCCAAATTCGGAAAATTTGGGGTGCGTAGTCAGTTTTCCAACGATTCGCCCGCGTCTATATTCGTCGTCTTCGTTCGTGATAAGGGTAATACTTACCTGTTCACGGTCTACTAAGACGTGGCAGCGCAACGGGTTAATTTGTTCGGAATCGTACCGCCGTAATTCCAAAAATTCAACCGGCGCACCGATAACACCGGAAAGGTCGATTTTTACCGGGGGCTTGGGGGCAAGAACTGCGGGGGCCTCGCCCTCACGTACGATAATTTCCGCCTGCGTAGTTCCTTCGGGAAGGTTTACTACTACTTTTTTGTTTTCGTCCATACTTTTTTACTTGTTGATTGTGAAACTTTTACTTGGTTTGAAGTGGGCTACTTCGTGCGCCGGTACGATAATCGTAGTACCGGCGGTAATGTTACGGGCTTTCTTTTCGGCCCGTTTCTTCGGCTGGAAGGTTCCGAAGCCACGAAGGTAAACGGGTTCCTTGCGCTGTACGCATTCCTTAATTGCGTCTAATGTGGCTTCGATAATCGGCCTTACGTGGCTATCGTTTTGCCCGGTCTTACTGCCAACGACTGTAATTAAATCTTGCTTCGTCATTGCTTTGCTTTTTAGTTGTTAGTACCTGTTTTTCTTCCGATTTGGAAAAGTGTTGTTTGTAATTCTTCGCTGTACGCCGGCCGGCTCTCGATAAGGTCGCCGTTCTCGTTGTAGTAGCCGACTTCGCGGGCTTCTTGGTCGATGAACTTAAAGCACCTTTCGGTAACAAATTCGGCTTTCTTCTTCAAACCGTCCAAGGTCTTTTTTTCGCTCCGTCGTAAGGGGTTCCAAACGGGCCTTAAAGTCCTTCATCGCGGCCGTCTTTTCTTCCTCGATGTCGTTAATTTCGATGTCCGTTTCCGAAAGGCTTTCTTTCATGCGGGCCAATTCTTCCGGGGTAAAAGGCTTCATATACCCCTTTTCTTCCACCGCGTCGCAGTTATCCATAAGGAAGGCTACGCGCTTCTTGCCTTGTTCAAGGTCTTTCCCTAATTCTCTTTCCATGTTGCATTATTTTTTGATTAAAAGAAAATCGTTATAAAGACCTTCGAACTGACGGCCCGCGTACGCGGCGAGTTCACGGGTTTTATAGCAAAGCCGGGAGCCGACAGCCGCATCCGTAAGCGAAGCCGAGGTAGCCGTAGACGCGTACGAAAAGCCGGCAGACGCGGTATTATACACGAACCAAGGCCAATATTTGTACTCGTTGCTATTGGCCCAATCCGGCCGCCAACCTTCGTTAAGGGCTTCGGCAATGGTCTTTAACTTGCGGTAGGCTATTTCGTCCTTGGTAAAGCCTAACTTCGCTAATACGGTTTCGTTCATCGGCTCAATGCCAAGCACCGCGCAAGCGTCCGCGTAGGTCTTTACGCGCTTGGTAATGTCCTTCGGGGCAACCATTTTTACGGCCTGTAATACGGTCGTATTAACCCCTAACTTCTCGGCCAATCGTTCGGCTTCCTTGCTGGCAGCCTGTTCGTTCTCGTGTTTGTACGTCGGTGCGCCTTGCCTTCGGCGTAAACCATAAAAAACTGCTTTTCCATTTTGTTATTTGTTAAAAAGTGAACTTTGTTTTTCTTCCCTCTTTTGCTCGTAAAGTATTCGCCTTTGTCGCGCAATACTCAACCGGACGGCCCTAATAGCGTCTTCACGCCCTTTTAGGCTTTCTTCGTACTCCAATAGTTCCGCTTCGCTTTGGGCGATAAAATACCCTTCGGAAGTGGCTATTAAGCCCGGTATAAGGTCGTTTGTCCTTATGTGGTTTATAATCTTCCTTACCCGTGCGTCGTTTAGTTTATAGGAACCTTTAAGGTATTTACGATATGCTTGTTTGTAACGGCATTTTCGCGCCCTATTTTCGTCCTAAGCCCCCGTACGAGAAGCGGAAGAAGTACGCCCATTTCGTAATCGTTTAAGGCTGCGTTTCTTGGTCAAATCCTTTAATCATATCAAAAGGGGGTTTTGTCGAAATTGATTATTAGCCCCGCTTCGGCTATATGTACGGTCTTACCGGTTGCGGCTCGCACTCCGGCCCGGAATTGTTCGGCGTTGCTGTTACCGTCGGAAAGGTGGATAAGAACAATATTATTTACCCCTTTATATCGTTGCTTGTAACGCCTGTACGCAATGGTCGTAGCTTAAATGCG
>ENA-OQIO01000896-OQIO01000896.1-human-gut-metagenome-genome-assembly--contig:-NODE-896-length-15397-cov-5.956778_pt1 | contig 15397 bp, 21 predicted proteins | sample MGYA00242573_ERZ504737 | MGnify/ENA primary metagenome ERZ504737 (study PRJEB26092, sample SAMD00036203) | human gut metagenome | host: Homo sapiens | study: EMG produced TPA metagenomics assembly of...
GAGCAGTGCATGGAAGCAATGCCCTTCAGCGGCAGGAAGTAGTTCATCATGGAGAACATGCCCTTCTTCATCTCGCCGCCGTACCAGGTGTTGACGATGACCTGCTCCTTGCTGGTGATGTTGAACATAACAGCAGTCTCGGAGTTCAGGCCCAGCTCCTTGTAGTTCTCGACCTTGGCCTTGGAAGCGTTGTAAACAACGAAATCAGGCTCAAAGTTCTCCAGCTCCTCAGCGGTGGGCTTGATGAACATGTTGGTGACGAAGTGTGCCTGCCAGGCCACTTCCATGATGAAACGGACAGCCATGCGGGTGTCCTTGTTTGCGCCGCAGAAAGCATCCACAACGTACAGGCGCTTGTTGGACAGCTCCTTCTTTGCAATCTCCTTCACGGCAGCCCAGGCTTCCTCAGAAGCGGGGTGGTTGTCGTTCTTGTACTCGTCGCTGGTCCACCAAACGGTGTTCTTGGAGTTCTCGTCCATCACGATGAACTTGTCCTTGGGGGAACGGCCGGTGTAGATGCCGGTCATAACGTCCACAGCGCCCAGCTCGCTGACCTTGCCCACTTCGTAGCCTTCCAGGCTGGGCTTGGTCTCTTCCTCGAACAGCTGCTCGTAAGAGGGGTTATACACGACCTCGGTCGTGCCGGTAATGCCGTACTTGCTCAGATCTACCTTTGCCATGATACTTATACCTCTTCTTTCGTTCAGATCAATTCTGATCGCGCGACGCACATGCCCTTAGCCAATGGGCAACGCGGGCGATGAAGAAATACAGATGCGTATTCTCCTGTTTACCATTATACATAAAAACGTTCCAAAATCAACCAGAGGGAACAAAAGGTTCTTATAAATGTAACAAATTTCATTCAGAATCTTAGCTGTTTGAAGTGATTTCATAAGAAGGAAGGGGAACCGCGGCGAACAAAATAAAGAAAAGAGACCCAAAACACAACTTTGATAATATTTTGTCGATTCTGGATGCAACCGGGTATTCCAGAGCGGAAAAACCGGGGCGGGAGGCCCGCAGCACAAATTTCTGAAAAACTTGAAATTTCCTGTTGACAAAGTACGACTGCTATGCTAAAATAATCGAGTCGGGAGCGAAACCCCGATGCGAAAATGGACGTATGGCCCGTTGGTCAAGCGGTTAAGACAGAGGCCTCTCACGCCTTTAACATCGGTTCGATTCCGGTACGGGTCACCATTTTGTAGTAGTAAAACGGCTGTATGCCGTTTTATATAGATGCCTCTTTAGCTCAGTCGGTTAGAGCACCTGACTGTTAATCAGGGTGTCGCCTGTTCGAGTCAGGCAAGAGGCGCCAGTAAAGCGATGGAAATGTTCCATCGCTTTTTCTTTTTGTTGACAGAAAATTGCACAGGGGATATACTGGGGAGTAAGAAATATCACGATAGCGGCATCCTTGTGGTCAGCGTCCTCACCCTCTCAGGCGCTTGAGCGCCAGCTCTCCCAAAGGGAGAGCTTCTGACGAAACGGTGAAGCTGCCCAAGGCTCCCCCTTTGGGGGAGCTGGCATTGCGAAGCAATGACTGAGAGGGTGAGCTGCCTGAAAAGGAGAAATCACAATGAAACAGATCATTCTGACCGGCGACCGTCCCACGGGCCGCCTGCATGTTGGCCACTATGTTGGCTCTTTGAAGGAGCGCGTGCGCCTGCAGAACACCGGCAAGTTCGACGAGATCTATATTATGATCGCTGACGCGCAGGCCCTGACGGACAATGCCGATAACCCGGAGAAGGTCCGCCAGAACATCCTGCAGGTGGCACTGGACTATCTGGCCTGCGGTCTGGACCCCAACAAGGTCCACATCTTCATCCAGTCCATGGTGCCTCAGCTGACAGAGCTGAGCTTCTATTATATGAATCTGGTCACGGTGAGCCGCCTGCAGCGCAACCCCACCGTGAAGAGCGAGATCCAGATGCGGAACTTCGAGACCAGCATCCCGGTGGGCTTCTTCACCTACCCATCAGCCAGGCAGCGGATATTACGGCATTCGGTGCCACTACTGTGCCGGCCGGTGAGGATCAGATGCCCATGCTGGAGCAGTGCCGCGAGATCGTGCACAAGTTCAACGCCGTCTACGGCGAGACCCTGACCATGCCTGAGATCATGCTGCCCCAGAATGCCGCCTGCCTGCGCCTGCCCGGCATCGATGGCAAGGCCAAGATGAGCAAGAGCCTGGGCAACTGCATCTACCTGTCGGATGAGCCCGAGGACATCAAGAAGAAGATCATGTCCATGTACACTGACCCCAACCACCTGCGGGTGCAGGACCCCGGCAAGGTGGAGGGCAACCCCGTGTTCATCTATCTGGATGCTTTCAGCCGCCCCGAGCACTTCGCCGAGTTCCTGCCGGAGTACCAGAACCTCGATGAGCTCAAGGCCCACTATCGCGCGGCGGTCTGGGCGATGTGAAGATCAAGAAGTTCCTCAACGCCGTCATGCAGGCCGAGCTGGAGCCCATCCGCAACCGCCGCAAGGAGTGGGAGCAGCGCCTGCCCGAGGTCGTGGAGATCCTGAAGGAAGGCAGCGCCGTGGCTGAAAAGACCGCTGCCGCCACCCTGGCCAATGTCCGCAAGGCCATGCGGATTGACTACTTTGCGGATAATAATCTGCTGAAATAATCGTTTGTAAAATGTAAGCCGCTCGTTTCCGGTGCCAATGCCGGAAAAGAGCGGCTTTTTGGGTAAGCGCAATTGCTGGTTGACAGATTTCCAGCTGCAAATGGTGATTGTTGCCCTCCGTGTCTGAGTAGAGCGGAAAAAGATTAACAAATCATCTATTGCATCTCCTGAGGGAGTTGGTATACTCAAGGAAGAACCATAAAAAGGAGGGCTGTGATATGAAACAAAAGGGAATCTGGCTTCGGAACGGATGGAGGCTGCACCATCTGAATGCGGCAGAACTGGCGCTGGCGCTGCTGGTGCGGGAAAAGCCACTGACAGCGCAGCAGCTCTCTGCGGCGTTGACAGAAAAGGGAACCCGGCTGGATCGTAAACAGTTGGGAAAAATTCTGGCAAAGCTGGAACGTGCAGGCGCAGTTGAAACGGCGGCAGGGAAATACATCTGCCAGAATGAAACGATTCTCCACTATCCGACGACGTACAGTGAAAGTCAGCTGCTGGATATTATCGGCATGACCCAGAACACCGTAAATGGTCAGGCGGTATTCAGTGGAGTGCCGCCTATGAGCATCAGCTCCCGTGGCAGCAGCGGGGTTTGAAACAGGATATTATAAAACAAGCGCCGCGCTCCCGGTTTGGGAACGCGCGCTTACTGTTTATTTCAGGCGAAATCAGTTGTTATATGCGCGGGTCTTGATCTCCTCGGTGACCTTTGCGATGAATTCATCCACTTCCATGGTAGTGGTCTCGCCCTTGCGGTCACGGACAGAGAGGTTGCCGGCCTCGGCTTCCTTGGCACCCAGAACCAGCATGTAGGGCACACGGTCCACCTGCTGTGCGGCACGGATCTTGTAGCCGATCTTCTGGTTGTCATCGTCCAGAGCCACGCGGACACCGGCCTCCACCAGCTTCTCGGTGATGCTCTCCGCATACTCGAGGGTCTTTTCGGAAACGGGCAGGACCTTGACCTGAACCGGTGCCAGCCAGGTGGGGAACTTGCCCTTGGTCTCCTCGATCAGGTAGGCCATGAAGCGGTCCAGGGAGCCCAGGATGGCGCGGTGCAGGACAACGGGGGTCTTTTCGGAGCCGTCCTTGTCCACATAGGTCAGGTGGAACTTTGCGGGCAGGCAGAAGTCCAGCTGGCAGGTGGACAGGGTGTACTCAGCACCCACGGCAGGCTTGACGTTCACGTCCAGCTTGGGGCCGTAGAAGGCGGCCTCGCCGATCTCCTCGGTGAAGTGGATGCCCAGCTCGGTCAGCACCTCGCGCAGAGCGTTTTCGGCGTGGTTCCACATGGCATCGTCGTCGTGGTACTTCTTCTTGTCGGCGGGGTCACGCAGGGACAGAACGCAGCGGTAATCGGTGATCTTGAAGTCCTTGTAGGTCTCGAAGATCAGGTTGCAGACATCGGCAACCTCGCTCTTGATCTGCTCCGGGGTGCAGAACAGGTGGGCATCGTTCTGGCAGAAGTGGCGGCCGCGCTCAATGCCCTTCAGGGTGCCGGAGGATTCGTAGCGGAAATCGTGTGCGATCTCACCGATGCGCATGGGCAGGTCACGGTAAGAGTGGGGACGATTTGCGTAGATCATCATGTGGTGGGGGCAGTTCATCGGGCGCAGGACATAGCTCTCGCCCTCCATCTCCATGGCGGGGAACATGTTCTCGCGGTAGTGATCCCAGTGGCCGGAGGTCTTGTACAGGTTCACGGTACCGATGCAGGGGGTCATCACGTGCAGGTAGCCGCGTGCACGCTCCTTCTCCTTGATATAGTTCTCCAGCTCCTGCCAGACGGTGTAGCCAGCGGGCAGGAACATGGGCAGGCCGCGGCCACCAGGTCGTCGGTCATAAACAGGCCCATCTCCTTGCCGATCTTGCGGTGATCGCGCTCACGGGCCTCCTGCTGCTCCTTCTCCCAGGCTTCCAGCTCTTCCTGGTTGTGGAATGCCACACCGTTGATACGGGTCAGCATCTTGTTTTCCTTGTCGTTCTTCCAGTATGCGCCGGACTGCTGGGTGATCTTGAAGGCCTTCAGCGCCTTGGTGTAGGTCAGGTGGGGTCCGATGCACATGTCAACGTACTCGCCCTGCTGGAAGAAGCTGAACTCGGTCTCGTCGACCAGATCAGCCATGTGCTCGATCTTGTAGTGCTCCTGGCGCTCCTCCATCAGCTTCACAGCCTCGTCACGGGGCAGGATGAAGGGCTTGATGGCCAGATTTTCCTTGCAGATCTTGCGCATCTCTTTTTCGATGTTGGCTAGATCGTCATCGGTGAGCTTGGTGTCGCCCAGATCGACATCGTAGTAGAAGCCGTTCTCGGTGGCGGGGCCAAAGGCAAAGTCAGCCTCGGGGTACAGGCGCTTGATGGCCTGTGCATGATGTGAGCAGCGGTGTGGCGGATAACATGCAGTTCCTGGTCCTGCGGGCACTCGTCCACATGGCCGTCTTTGTAGATGATCTTCATAACGGTTCTCCTTTTGATGAAAGTTAAAACAAAAAAGCGCTCCATCCCGCTCAAATTTACGGATGAAGCGCCTGAAGATTTCACGCGTTCCACGGTTCCACCCGAATTGCGTGCCCTTGAGAACACGCCACTCGCTGTGCTGTAACGGGCGCACCCGGCAGAGGTTCTCCTCTGCGCTCTGCGGTGGTAGAAGCCCGATGCACGGCAGGCTGCTTGCAGCACCCGGTATCCGGGGCAGCCCTCTCTGCGTCATGGGGAACGAGCTTCGGTTTGTCCGCATCATCGCTTTGGTCAGGATGAAACTACGCTGATTGTAGCACGATGGCGGCAAAAAATCAAGCTCTCCGCGGCGAAAATCTGCGAAAAATCATTCTTCTTTTTTCTTCAGCTTGACCCGCCACTTGTGGGAGGCGTACTCCGGCCGCAGCTTGTTGGTGACAAAGGTCTGGCTGCTGTAGAGGCCGTGGTGGCCCGAGAGCATGTAGCACACGCCGCAGCCCAGCGCAATAAGCTCCAGCCCCTGCCCGCCAAACAGCTCGAATCCCAGCAGGATGGAGGGGATCAGGGCGTTTGTGGCTCCGCAGAACACGCAGACCAGACCGATGGCACCGGCAAACCCGGCGGGCAGGCCCAGCCATGGCCCGGCGATGCAGCCAAAGGTCGCCCCGATGTAGAAACTTGGGACCACCTCGCCGCCTTTGAAGCCTACTGCCAGGGTCAGGGCGGTCAGGAAGATCTTGCAGGCAAAATCCCAGGCAGGGCAGTGCCCTGCTCCACGGCATCGGCAATGACGGCCATTCCGGCCCCGTTGTACCGCCCGACACCGAACAGATACGAGAACGCTACCACGGCTGCACCGCCCGCAAAAGCCCGGAGCCAGGGATTCGGGATCCGTTTGGGGATCCCGTGCTCCAGGGTGTGAAGCGTCCAGCAGAACAGCCGGGTCACGGCGGCACAGGCAATGCCCAGCAGGGCGGTCTGAAGCGCGGTTTCCAGCGTCAGGTGCGGGATGGAATTGAGCACAAAATTGGTCGGGGCGATCCCGAAGAACAGGGATACGCCGTAAGCAATGAGGGCCGAAGTGAACGCGGGCATAAAGGCCGAAGTGAACGTCAGCCCCACGTCCTCCACCATCATGGCGAAGAGGGCGGCGGTCAGCGGGGTGCCGAACAGGGCGGAAAAGAACGCGGCCATCCCGCTGATGGTGGCAGTGCGGCGGACGTAATCGCTCAGATGGAGCAGTTTTCCCACGTTCCAGCCGATGCTGCCGCCCATCTGCAAAGCGGCACCCTCGCGGCCGGCAGAACCGCCGAACAGGTGGGTGAGCACCGTGCCCAGAAAGATAGCGGGCACCAGCAGCAGGCTGACCGGCTCGCCGCTCTGCACGGCGCGGATGACATTGTTGGTGCCCACGCCTTCGCACTTTGTGACCTTGTAGAGTGCCACGATGGCAAGGCCCGCCAGCGCAGGCAGAGCAGCAGCCAGCTCTGCGCGGCCCGCAGCTCGGTGACGTACTCCACGCTCAGGTGGAACGCTGTGCCGACTGCGCCGCAGACCAGACCCGTGGGCACGGCCAGCAGCAGCCATTGCAGGGCCACCCGCAGGGCGGCTTTGGCTCGCGGTTAAAATCGTTCAAGTTGCTCATAGAAACTCCTGATACAAAAAAACTGAAAATTTTACACTCCAAAATAACACGCCCGCACAGGATGTCAACCCGGAACCATTGCAGGGGGGGCTCCACATCGTGATGACAACGACAAACCCCTGCTTCCTTGTGCGGAGGAAGCAGGGGTTCTGCCGAATGGATTTCAGAAAAAGGAAAAGGAGAACAAGGAGAACAAATATCGTCACGCTTTCAAAGCGGGACAGCGGTTGAAATTGTGCGGAGCGTTACTCCACATCCTGCAGGGCGGCGAAATCTTCTTCGCCGGTGCGGATCTTGACCACGCGGGTCACGTTGTAAACAAAGATCTTGCCATCGCCGATGTGGCCGGTGTACAGGGCCTTTTTGGCGGCATCCACCACAGCGTCCACGCTGATCTTGGAAACGATGACCTCGACCTTGATCTTGGGCAGCAGGTACTGTCCACAGGCACGCCGCGGTATTTCTCGGTGGTGCCCTTCTGGATGCCGCAGCCCATCACCTGGGTCACGGTCATGCCGGTTACACCCAGATCGTTCAGCGCGGTCTTGAGCTGATCGAACTTGGAGAGCTTTGCAATGATGGACACCTTGTGCATCCCGGTGTCGTAGATGCCATCGTGGATGACGGCAGGCTCCTTGACCACAGGCACGGCAGCGTTCATCTGCACGGCGCTTGCCTGGAGGCATCATCCTCGCCCAGATCGGTGTTCTCGTTGGGCACCATGGCAGCGGCGTTGGCATCGGAGATGGAGAAACCGGCGTAAGCAGAAGTCAGGCCGTGCTCGTGGATATCCAGGCCGTCGATCTCCACCTCAGCGGGGACGCGCAGACCGATGGTCTTGTCGATGATCTTGAAGATGATGAACATCACGACCACAACGTACACATCAACGGTGATAAGGCCCAGCAGCTGGGTGCCCAGCTGTGCAAAGCCGCCGCCGTAGAACAGGCCCTTGCCCACGCCGTCGCCGCCGTTGGAGAACAGGCCCACAGCAATGGTGCCCCACACGCCGTTTGCAAAGTGAACGGAGACAGCACCCACGGGGTCATCGATCTTTGCGATCTTATCAAAGAATTCAACGCTCAGGACCACGAGGATACCGGCCACGAAGCCGATGATGAAGGCACCGAAGGGAGAGACAGCGTCGCAGCCTGCGGTAATGGCGACCAGACCGGCCAGAGAGCCGTTCAGGGTCATGGAGACATCGGGCTTGCCGTAGCGCAGCCAGGTGAAGATCATGGTCACGCAGGTGGCAACGGCAGCGGCCAGGTTGGTGTTGAAGCAGACAAGGCCCGTCAGGGTCATGGCCTCATCGGTGGCAAGGCTCAGGGAAGAGCCGCCGTTGAAGCCGAACCAGCAGAACCACAGGATGAACACGCCCAGCGCACCGGCGGTCAGGTTGTGGCCGGGAATGGCGTGGGGGTTGCCGTCTTTGTCGTATTTGCCGATACGAGGGCCGAGCATTGCGGCACCCAGCAGGGCGATCACACCGCCCACATTGTGAACGGCTGCGGAACCGGCAAAATCATGGAAGCCCATGCTCTGCAGCCAGCCGCCGCCCCACATCCAGTGGCCGCAGATGGGGTAGACCACCAGCGAGATAGCAGCGGAGTAAACGCAGTAAGCCTTGAAGTTGGTGCGCTCGGCCATGGAGCCGGACACGATGGTGGCTGCCGTGGCACAGAACACGGTCTGGAACACGATGTACACCCACAGCGGGATATCAAGCCCCAGGTGGCTGTAATCGCCCTGAATGAACGGATCGAACCCGCCGATCAGCGCGCTTGTGCCGCCGAACATCAGGCCGAAGCCGATGACCCAGTAGCACGGTGTGCTGATGCAGAAGTCCATCATGTTTTTCATCAGGATGTTGCCGGTGTTTTTGGCGCGGGTAAAACCTGCCTCACACAGCGCAAAACCGGCCTGCATAAAGTAGACCAGGAATGCCGCAACCAGCACCCAACAGGTGTTTATGGAACTGAACATTATAATACCTCCCCGGTTTGTAATGCGCTCCCCGCACCGAATGTGCGCGGGAGCCTTGTTCAGGAGGCCCTCTATTCCTCCCGAGCAATATCCAGCGAAAACACAAAAGGCGCTGGCGGAATCACTTCCGTCAGCGCCTTTGCTTTCGATGGCACGAGTATAGCCCCTTTGTGCAAAACTGTCAAGAGCCGGGGCGCGTTTTTTACGTTTTACACAACCCAGAACCGAGAAAAAAGAGGGAAACTTTATAAGTCATTCTTTTTTCTCGGCCTCACCGGCGGGCGTTTCTTCCTTTTTGCGGCCGGAGCGGTGCCCGCCCTCCATCTCCCAGTGGAGCATCAGGCTCATCATGGCCCGCAGGGCAAAGGTGGCCGCCAACGGCACCACCGATTCCAGATTCTGCAGCAGGAAGGTCTTGGCGATCTCCGCCGACATCAGGAACTCCAGCGCTGTGGTCAGGCCGCTGGACATCTCGTGGAGGAAATCGTGCTGGCCATGGAAAAAGGTGGCCCGCACATAGTGGTAGGTGGCCTTGACAAGGCTGGTGACGATGATGAACAGGCCGATGATCTCAGCCAGCCCGGAGATCATCGGCACCGCCGTCTCCAGAAACCCCTCCATGCCGTGGGTGACGATCTGATTGAAATGGTATAACCATGCCATATTAGACTTCCTCGTGTTTCGTATCATAAACCGCCCGTTTCAGGGTGAGCAGGATGTGTTTGGATAAGATTCGTGTATCCTGCCGCTTCCGCTTACAGCAGGGTCTTGATGTAGGCGGCCAGCTGCTCGTCCTTGCAGGAGGCGAAGAACAGCTCACTGAACTTCTCACCTGCAATGGCTCCCTTGAGCAGGTCCTGGTCGATGCTCTGCAGGCACTCGATCAGGGGCTTGAAGGTGGCAGCGCGCACATCATCCAGAATGGCCTTGTTCCGCATCTCGGGCACAACGCGCTCCTTGGGGTAGCCCTGACCGTGGCCAAAGCCGAACAGCTTTTCGAAGCAGTACTCGAGGTTCAGCTCGCCGCCCCAGCCAAAGCCCTTGGCAAAGGGCATGGAAACGGCGTTGCCGTCGTTGACGTGGGCAAAGGTGTAAGCGTCCACGGGGTCCTCCACATGGCCGCAGATCACGCCGGGGAAGCTGTTCAGGCCAGCATGGCACCCTCGCCGGTGCCGCAGCCGGTAATGACGTAGTCAGCCGCGCCGCTGTTCAGCAGGATGGCGGCCAGAATGCCGCACTGAACATAGGTCAGCTGGGCGGCATCCTCTGCGGTGTACATGCCGTAGTTGACCACCTCGTGGCCCATGGGCTCCACCACCTTTTTCAGGGCGGCTTCAATGATGCCGTTCTTGGCGGCCTGACTGTTTTCGTTGATGAGTGCAATTTTCATGGAACATTCCTCCTGTTTTTTCAGATACCTCTAAGATACATGAGCGGCGGTGCGCTGTCAAGCGGCCATCAGCCCAGCTTCTTTTTCTGCTGGCGTGCCACGATGGGCATGAGCAGGGGCGTGGGAACGAGCTTCTGGGCCGTGGTGGCAAGGCGCATCAGGTGCTGGGCACGATGATGGTCTTGCGGCGGAGCATCCCGCGCATGGCCTCCTCCACGCAGAGCTCCGGGGTGATGCCCTTAAGGGCGAACACCACATCGGCACGGTCGTTGAACTCGGTGTCCACGGGGCCGGGGCAGAGGGCACAGACATAGACCGGGCTGTGCTGCTCCCGCAGCTCCTCAGCCACGCCGCGGGTCAGGCTGACAACGTATGCTTGGAGGCGTAATAGCCCGCCATATAAGGCCCGCCCGGCAGCAGGCCCGCCGAGGATGCCACGTTCAGGATGGTGCCAAAGCCTTGGGCTTCCATCTTGCGCAGGGTGAACTTGAACAGCCGGTGCATGGCCAGCACGTTCACCCGCAGCATGGAAAGCTCCTTGCCCGCGTCCGTCTCGGAAAAGGCACCGCAGGCACCAAAGCCCGCATTGTTGATGAACAGGTCGATGCGTTCGTCTGCCAGTGCTTCGCACAGGGCGGTGACCTGCGCATCCTGCTCAAGGTCGGCGGGTACGATGCGGCAGAGGGTGCCGTGTTTCGCCCGGAGCTCGGCGGCAAGGGTCTCCAGCCGGTCGCGGCGGCGGGCGTCAGGATGAGACGGAAGCCCAGCCGGGCATAGCGGCGGGCAAACTCCCGCCCGATGCCGGAAGAAGCGCCGGTGATCCAGACAGTTTTGGTTGACATAAGCATTCTCCTTTTTCTGCGGAAACTCCATTGCCTCTATTCTATCATGGCAGCGGGTGAGAATCCATGCAAAAATTCAAGAAAAAGCTGTCCCTTGTTGCCCGGGAAATTTTGGAGTATAATAGACTCAAAGAACAGCGCACTGACGCAGGAGGAAAGAAAAATGAACAAACCGGTATTGGTGGTCATGGCTGCCGGCATGGGCAGCCGTTACGGCGGCATGAAGCAGATCGACCCGGTGGGTCCCAAGGGGCAGCCCATTGTGGAGTACTCCCTGTACGATGCCCACCGCGCAGGCTTTGAGACTGTGATCTTTGTCATCAAGCACGAGATCGAGGATGCCTTCAAGCTGCCATCGGCGACCGCGTCTCTCAGGGGATGAACGTGAAATACGCTTTCCAGCAGCTGGATGAGCTGCCCGCAGGCTTCACCATCCCCGAGGGCCGCGTTAAGCCCTGGGGCACCTGCCACGCCGTGCTGGCCGCAAAAGACCTCATTGATGGGCCCTTCGCTGTCATCAACGCGGACGATTACTACGGCCCCGAGCCTTCAAGGTCATCTATGAGTATCTGTCCACCCATCAGACGGCGCAGTTTACGATTACTGCATGGTGAGCTACCTGCTCAAAAATACCGTCTCCGAGAACGGCACCGTCTCCCGCGGTGTCTGCGTGGTGAACCCGGACGGCACCCTGCACAGCGTGACCGAGCGCACCGGCATTGAGACCTATGAGGGCGGCATCCGCTGCACCTCCCTCACCGGTGAGGCACGGATGACCTGCCGGTGGAAGCACCGGTCAGCATGAACCTGTGGGGCTTCGGCAAGAGCTTCCTGGACGAGGCCGACCGCCGCTTTGCGGGCTGGCTGCATGAGAATCTGCCCAAGAATCCCCTCAAGTGCGAGTATTTCCTGCCCACCGTGGCCAGCGAGCTCATCGATGAGGGCAAGGCGGCAGTCACCGTGCTCAAGAGCACTGATAAATGGTACGGCGTGACCTACCGTGAAGATAAGCCCACCGTGGTGGCCGCCATCGCCCAGAAAACCCAGGAGGGCCTGTACCCCGAGGATCTGTGGGCGTGATAAGCTGAAACAGGCGCAGATGCGAAACAAAATCTGTGGCGGCCCTCTTGACTTTTTGCGCAGGAGTGCATATACTAAAGTTGTAGATGAGACTACGGAACCATTCCATGGTTCCACCAAAGCAACAAGAAGCCCCCTCGGTACTGCGAATACCAAGGGGGCTTCCTGCTTGCTAAGGGTTAGTGCTTACCGGCCTTGAACTGTTCCTCAAGCCACTTGCAGATGTAGTAGCTGACCACACCCGCTGCGACGGACAGTATAAATGAGACTACCATTTCCATGGTTACCACCTCCTTCCCACATCAAATGGGTCGGAAGGCCGACAGGTACAGTATAACAGAAAATTCGACTCATTACAACGCAGAAGCGCCCCATCCGGTGAAGGATGAGGCGCTTCTGCGTATATTTGGGAATATTCGGGGATGGCGTTAGTTGTTCTTGAGCTCCTGTGCCTTCTGCCATGCGTTCAGCACATCGAGCTTGCTTACGGGATTGGCCGGGAAGAACTTCATCTCTTCCGGAGCCGTGCCTCATCGTTCAGGTCAGGGATAAGCTCGTTTTCCATGGCCCAGCGGGCGGCGTGCTGCAGGTCCATATCCTGCTCTTCCTGCTCTACATCGGGGTAGAGCAGTTCGGATTCAGGCATGGGCTTGCCTGCATCCTCCCACAGCATCATGGCAAGGGCGCTGCGGTTGCTGGGGAAGTAGGGCAGAGCCATCAGCTTGCCTGCAAATTCAGTGCCCAGAGAATAGGCCTGATAGCCCAGCACTGCACCGCCCACAGCAGCAGTACCAATGATCGCGGCAGTGCCCAGCACATTGGGCCCATCATCTTCAATGGTGGCATCACGGTACTGTGCGGCAATATCCGCATCACTGCTCATGGTGTTCATGGTAAAGGTGATGCTCTCAGCCTTGTAGTCCTGACCCAGCGGCAGGGAGAACTTGCCGGTAGACCAGATGTCAAACACCATGCCCTCAGGGATCAGGGTCTTGTCCAGCGTCACGGTCACTGTTGCGCCGTCCGGTACATAGTAGGTCTTTTTGCCGGTGGTCTCGTCAGTAGTAACAGTCAAGGTATCGGTCACATCCTTGTCACCGTTTTTCACGGTAACAATGCCGCCGGTCACGGTCAGCGGGTGGCAGACCGGAGCATTGGGGGTGTGGTCAGTGGCGGCATCACGGTACTGTGCGGCAATATCCACATCACTGTTCATGGTAAAGGTGATGTTTTCTGCCTTGTAGTTCTGACCTGTGGGCAGGGTAGACCAACCGTCAAACACTTTGCCATTGGGCACTGCGGTCTTGTCCAGCGTCACGGTCACTTCTGCGCCTTGCGGTACATCGTAGGTCTTTTTGTTGCCGGTCACGACAGGGACAATGTTCAGAGGCTGGCCGCCTTTTTTCACGGTAACAATGCCGCCGGTCACGGTCAGCGGGTGGCAGACTGCGGTATCGTGGGTGTGGTACTTTGCAGACACATTCACATCACTGCTCATGGGGAAAGTGATGCTTTCTGCCTTGTAGTCCTGACCTGTGAGCAGGGAGGGATTGCTGGTAGACCAGCCGTCAAACGCTTTGCCCTTAGGGATCAGGCTCTTGTCCAGCTTCACGGTCACTGTTGCGCCGTCCGGTACATCGTAGGTCTTTATGCCGGTGGTCTCGTCAGTGCGGCTGTTCAGCTTGCTGGTCACATCGCTGCCGTCGTATTTCACAGTAAAAGTGCCGCCGGTCACGGTCAGCGGGTAGCAGTCCAGAGCATTGGGGTCGAACTCCCAACCGGCATGGAGGGTGATGTCCTCCATAATTGCGGTATCTTTCACATTAAAGAGCTTGCTATCCTTGCCATCTTCGGTGTACCAGCCGGTGAACTTGTAACCCGTACGGGTGGGATGATTGATGGCATCCAGATCGGTTGCCTTCAGACCGTTTGCCAGGGTCTCAGTGATTTTTTCGGTCTCATAAACCGGCACCTCAGCGTGGTCGGTCAGGTTATCGGTCAGGTAGTTGGTCAGGTTGCCGGTCAGTTTGCCGCCCTTGGCATCAAAGGTCACATGGCAGAGGCCAAGAAGCTTGTGTCCTGCCAGTGTGTCTCCAAACTGACCATGTACGGCGACCTTGTCTTTGTTGGAGTAGATGACACATTCAGGCCGACAATTTTCCAGACTGTCAGCGAAAGTAGTCAATCCAGCAGGGAGTATAATGTATTCCAGTTTGGAGCAATCTGCAAAGGTCTTAGGGTTAATGGTTTTTACCTTTTCCGGGATGGTGATGGACTCGAGTTCTGAGCAGTTTGCAAAAGCATATTCTCCGATGGAAGTCAGATTTTTGGGAAGAGTGACGGTCTTCAGAGAAGTACTTCCTAGAAAGGCGAAATTGCCAATGGTTTGAATGTCGTCATACAGCGTAAGCGATGTGAGATATGTGCTGCCTGCAAAGGCATAATTTCCCATCGACGTTATAGGACCCTTGATGGTAAGAGGGTTCAAGTGGGTGCAACCTTCAAAGGCATAATAGCCGATGGAAGTGACGCTTTGTGGAATGGTGACGCCCGTCAGTGAAGTGCAATTTTCAAAGGCATAATTGCCGATCGTCTTAATCTTCTCACCTAACGAAAGCGTTGTAAGAGCACTGCACCCATCAAAGGCCCTATCACCGATGGAAGTGACGTTTTGTTGAATGGTGACGGAGCGAATTTTGCTACAAAGTGGGTTCCCTTGGTGGCCATCGTAAGGGTTGGCGGCAAATGAATATTTTCCCAAACCGGTTACAGGGTGGCCGCCCAACTCTGAGGGTATTTCGATGTCGTAGGGGCCATCGTTTGCTGGATCAACAGGTCCACGAAATTCTGTGATGGTTGCATTACCGTGTGCATCTACCGTATAGGCATACTTGTAACCGTCAACGGTGGCTTCATATACAGTTGACGATGACGTGCCTGCTGCAAATGCCGTGACTGCCGACAGGGGCAGCATGGTGATCATCATGCAGACCGCAACCAATAAGCTGATCAAACGCTTGGGTCTCATAATTTTTTACTCCTTTTCCATGATATTCCCAAAAATTCTCTCTATTTCAACCAAAACAAAAGAGCGCCGCACCGGCCAAACGGCTGGTACGACACTCTGAACCCTTGTAGGTCCGCTGCGCGCTCGCTCTCCTGAAGGGAAGCCGACGCATCTTCACAAGGAGGTGCAAGGTTTCGTATTACCTTACCCGGAGAGAATAACGTGCGGCTGGCTGCCATATTACAGGCCCTTGTAGCTTTGCGTCGCAGCCTTTCGACTGGCTTGCCGATTCTTCAGTTTTTAGCGGGAATAGCATATTGCACAGGATAAAATACTCTTTTTTTT
>ENA-OQIO01000898-OQIO01000898.1-human-gut-metagenome-genome-assembly--contig:-NODE-898-length-15389-cov-4.375049_pt1 | contig 15389 bp, 17 predicted proteins | sample MGYA00242573_ERZ504737 | MGnify/ENA primary metagenome ERZ504737 (study PRJEB26092, sample SAMD00036203) | human gut metagenome | host: Homo sapiens | study: EMG produced TPA metagenomics assembly of...
CCGATGCGGATTTGTACAGGATTCCATTTGGCAGGCACAGCGCTGCACGTTCTATTTCGGCGTTGACCAGAAATGTTGGCATCAGCAGCTCCGCTGCAAGGGTATTCGCCTGCCATTCTTCCCATGAAGGCTGTCCGTTTCGTTCCCGATAGGCAATGTGCCCACGGCACTTGACTGCTTTTCCATAGTCGTTCGGAAACAGGTCAGCCAGAATATGGTGTGCCGCTTCATGCGCTATCGTGAAATTCCGGCATCCGGTGCAGTTGTCTGCCGCAAGGGCGGAATCGATCACAACGTCCTTCGGCATGAACATCTCTACAAGCTTTGTACCATCCCCTAAAGTTACGGTAAAACCGCATCTTTGAAAAACGGTCAGTCCGAGGATGCTGCCATCGCTGCACAGCGGCAGCATTTTCACATTCAGCCCAAGAACAGCGCTTGCAAGCGTTCAGTCAATGGGTTCCGGGGCATCTTTGCTGATCCTGAAGCGGGTATAGTACTGGTCGATATACTTACCCGCTATGCGCGAAAGGTCTGCGCGGGATAAGTACCTTGCCATTACGAAGCACGGCTTTCCGGCACAGAGCAGTAGGCTTCCACGAACCACTTGCCCTGTTCAAGCCAGAGATTCCGCTTCTGCCCGCAGATCATGCAGGTGAAGCATCGGCCCTTCCCGCCAAGGCGCGATGTGCCATGCCTGACAGCCAAAACGCGATCAATCCCGTAGATATGGCTTTTGTCGTAGTTGATGGCAAGAGGGCGGATCTTTCCATCAGGAGTAAAACGAACGTCCACTTCAACGTATCTCTTTTCACGGTGGAGCTTGTAGTCATCACGCATCGAGGGGCCTCCTTCTCTTTTCTAAGTGATCCTACGGTGGTTTTATTTGCGCTTATTAACACCAAAAAGGTGTTTCAGACTTGATTATACTGTAATTGGTTTTAATTGTCAACTACAATTTTCTCGAGAATTTTTCGAGACACTGTTGATTATATGCAAAGACTCTCCACGACCCTGACAACAGCCTACTGTAGCGGTTTGCGGGGCATGGAAATTAGTCTGAAGATTTTCTTTTACTTTTTTCAATCAATATGATCGGAAATAAAAAGGCACCGGAGTTTCCCTCACATATCCAAAGGATACGGAAGGCTCTGGTGCCCATTTATTATGCTAAAGAACTACGATTCAGTGAATCTCCTGCTCTAATTCATCGAACAGGGTGCTGGAAAAGAACTCTGCCAGTGTGATATCAAGACCATCACAGAGCTTTTTAATGGTGGCGATGGACACACGCTGACGGGATGGGTCGAGCATACTATATACCGTAGATGGTGTTACACCGGCACGGGTCGCTAACTCGTTGGGGCGTATCCCACGCTGGTCGCAGAGTTGTTCAAAGCGTTTGGCAACGGCATCTTTTACAGTCATGATGAAGTTCACCTCAACATGATAGTACAGAAGTTCGTGCAGCTCTGTATACGCAATTGCGTACATCGCGAGAATGTTTTATGATATAAGAGGTATGCGGTTGCGTAATGATGGGGGGAATGCACATGCAAACAAAATAAAAAAAGTATCCTCCACATGGAAAATGGAGGGACATGAGCGAAATATAACGTTATTCCATTAGACTTGGCGTTTTCCTACCCCTCATTGACACCTGATGTGAAAATATCCGATTCATCTCCCTGCGCTTTCGGGTCAGGTCAGAGTGCACATAGCGCTGCAAGGTGATGTTGGCGTTGGCGTGTCCCAACAATTCGCTGAGGGTCTTTACATCACACCCCGCCTGCAAACAGGTGGTAGCAAAGGTGTGTCGCAGCGCGTGCGGACGTACTTGCCGGACGGTCGCCTGTTTCAGATATGCCCTGATGCTTTTCCGATAGCAGCGGGGTTCGGTGGGCTTGGACTCGCTGCCGGACAGGAACCATGCAGCATTGCTGGCACTTCCGCGCAGCTTTTTCAGCATAATAAGCAGTTGTTTCGGGATTGGAATTTCCCGGCGGGAGGTGCGGGTTTTAGGCGTTTGAATGACTACCTTTGTATGACCGTTTCCACAGGAAATTCGGCAGACCGTCCGATTGATGTTCAGCGTGCCGAGTTTCAGGTCAAAATCGCCCCATTGCAGGCCGCAGATTTCACCAATTCGAAGCCCCAATTCCAGCCCCAGTAGTAAGCCGATTTTGCGAGGCGTGGGGTTCGCCTGTACATATTGATGAAGTCGCTGCTGTTCCGCCGGGGAGAGAGGCGCAGAAATTTTGTCGATGGCTTTTGGCAGCGCAACTTCCAGCTCCATTGGACGAATCAGACGTAAATGAGCGGCATATTTGCAGATACGTCGCAGCATCGAGAGGCATTCCCGGGCAGAGGAATTTCCCAGTGGCTTGTGTGTGGCATCTACGGGCGCAATAATCTGCTGCATGGCTTGTTCGAGGAAGCTCTCGTCAAGGGATGCGACTGGCACTTTACTCAAAACTGGAAGAAGATATTTGTGCAGCGTGTACGAATAATGCGCATAGGTGGATTCTTTTATAGCGTTTTTCAGGGAGTACAGCCACACCTCGGCCAGTACTTCAAAGGTTAGGTCGGTTTGATTCAGGTTGTAGAAACCCGCCTCCGCTTTTCTCTGGATCAGTACCCGTTTAACCTCCGCATAGGTCGTTCCGTAAACGTAACCCCACTGGATCTTCCCCTCCGGTGTGCGCGCCTTGATGTACCTGCCTTCCCACCGACCGTCCTTACGCTTGCGAATGTTTTCTCCCCGTCGCGCCATCGCCGTTTCCTCCTGCTGTTTAGACCTTTATCTGACCCCTTATTTTCTCCATCTTCGTTTACGGCTGGAATTATTATACAGAACTGGGTATAATACAAAAACAATCCGGCTTTCGCGATGTCTTTTCAGGGTCAAATGTGATACATTTATGATGTTTTCTATTGAATCCCAGATATAACCATGATAAAATAAGATGAGATTATAGACAATGATGTCAAAGGAACGGTATCCTCCATTTTCCATGTGAAGGATACCCCTGAATTGCGGAAAGGGGTGAACAAGGTGGCATTGCGTCTGTTTGAGCACAACGAGAAAGCATATCATGCGGCAGTCCGGATGATGGAGCGATATGGCAAAGCTGCCATTGTTCATCCCACCGGCACCGGAAAGAGCTACATTGCGTTCAAGCTGATCGAGGACAACCCGGAGAAGGTCGTGATCTGGCTTTCTCCCAGTGAATATATCTTCAAGACCCAGCTGGAAAGCTTGAAAAGGAACGACCCGGACTTTCCGTTGGCAAACGTTCACTTTTATACCTACGCCAAACTGATGTGCTGCACCCAGGCGCAACTGGATGATATCGCAGCGCAGAAACCTGCCTATATTATACTCGATGAATTCCACCGTGCCGGTGCGGAATGTTGGGGCGAAAGCACGGTGGCTTTGTTAAAGTTATGCCCGGAGGCAAAACTGCTGGGGCTGACGGCGACAAACGTCCGGTATCTGGATAATAACCGTGACATGGCCGAAGAGCTTTTTGATGGCCGTGTTGCGAGCGACATGACCCTTGGCGAAGCAATCGTCAGGGGTATTTTGCCTACTCCGAACTATGTGACCACCGTCTATCAGTACCAGAAAGACTTGGCACGTTATCAGACAAGAGTGGATAATCTGCGTTCTGCTGGGATTCAGGACGTAAATCAAAAATATCTGGATGCCCTGCGCCGCGCCTTGGAACAAGCAGATGGATTAGACAAGGTTTTTGAACATCATATCACGAACAAGTCCGGAAAGTACATCGTGTTCTGCGCCAACAAGGAGCACATGGACGAAATGATCTCTCATGTGCCGGAGTGGTTTGCAAAGGTGAATGCGGAAGTGGCGGTCTACGAAGCCTACTCGGATGACCCCGGTACAGACAAGGCTTTTGCCGACTTCAAGACGGATAAGAGCGACAAGCTGAAGCTGCTGTTTTGCATCGACATGCTCAACGAGGGCGTCCATGTGGAGGGAATTTCCGGGGTCATTCTATTCCGACCAACGATTTCGCCCATTATCTACAAGCAGCAGATCGGACGAGCTCTAACTGCTGGGGACACTGCAGCCCCGCTGATTCTGGATGTAGTCAACAACTTCGAGGCCTATGCAGCATTGCGGGGTTACAGGGCGAGATGCAGGAGGCGGTCTACCGCCTGAATGCCAACGGTGAGGGCGACAAGATCATCACCGAACGGTTTAAGGTGGTTGAGCAGGTGCATGACTGCCGGGTGCTGTTTGAGCGGCTGCAAGCAAGCTTGTCCTCTGGTTGGGACCATTATTTTTCGGAAGCAAGCATTTACTATGCGGAGCATGGCAACCTGAATATTCCAAAACGTTATACCACTCCTGCGGGACTGAGTCTTGGCGAATGGGTCATTGCTCAGCGGAGAATTCGGGCAGGACAGCGTACCGGAATTCTGACGCAACAACAAATTGCACGTCTGGACAGTATAGGGATGCAGTGGAGCAGCCGGAGTGATATGGTATGGGATCGCGGACTAGAAGCGGTGAAAAAATATAGAGAACAATTTGGTAATCTGCTTGTTCCCAAAAAATATGTAGACGATGCTGGTTTTGCGTTGGGACATTGGATCATCAATATGCGGAGAAGTTACATTGATGGAAGATTGTCGCAAAAACACATTCAAGAGTTAAATGAACTGGGCATGAGTTGGAATGCTTTTGATGCAAAGTGGGAACAAGGCTATGGACTTGCTGTTGAGTACGCTGCAGAAAATGGCAATTTGAATGTTCCGGTGAGTTATGTGACTTTAGAAGGCCAAAAATTGGGGCTGTGGCTTTGCAACCAACGTGCTGCCTATCTAAATGGAAAACTCTCCTCCGACCAAATCAGCGATTGGAAACAATCGGGATGTACTGGGGCAACCGGAACGACCGGCAATGGAACGAAGTTTATCAGGCCGCAAAGCGATACTTTGAGGCGAATGGAAACCTTGATGTGCCTGTTAGCTATGTTTCACCAGAAGGATATGCTCTCGGAAAGTGGGTCAGGCGGCAGCAATATGCCCATCAGAAGCCGGAAAAAAGCAATGCAGTTCTGTCACCGGAGCGTGTTGCGTTGTTGGATGCCATCGGAATGCAGTGGGAGAAACCTGATCCGTGGCAGCACCGGTACAAGCTGGCGCAGGAATATAAAAAAGAGCATGGAAATCTGGATATTCCGGTAAAATACAAGACTGCGGATGGCATTTGGCTGAGCCGATGGGTGAACAACCAAAAACGGCTGCTGCAAAGCGGGCCGGAAAAGTTGAGCGAAGAACAAAAGAAAAAGCTAAAGGAGTTATTGGGGTATTATGTCAAAATTTCAGCATGATGTGATGCTAAAGTTCGTTAAAGTCGTTGATTTGGTCATGATTACGATTCCGTTTGCGGTTTGTTGGCATGGGTATTATTCGTATCAGGTGTACGCAAAATTTGGCTGGAAGGGCAATTGGGCTATCATTGGTCTGTTTGCGGTGTTGTTCTTCCTGCTGGGAAAGGTCTACGATGCATTTTGGATGTCTTTGCAGCGTATTTCGGAGTTGATTTATGGGCAAGTGCTGGCGGCGATGGCAACAGACGGTATTTTGTATATCGTGATCTGCCTGATGTCCCGGCGACTCTGCAATCTTCTGCCGGGTATCGCAGCGATTGCCGGACAGATTCTGATGGCCTCAATCTGGGCGAAGTTGGCGCATGGATGGTACTTTAATACGTTCCAGGCCCAGCCGACTGCAGTCGTTTATGATGTTCGTCATGGATTGGAAAAGCTCATCAATGAGTACGGTCTTTCAAAAAAATACGATGTCAAGATGACATTGAACGTGGATGAATGTCTGAACGACCTGAGCCTGCTGGATGGAATGCAGAGCGTGTTCATCAGCGGTGTCCACAGCCATGAGCGCAATATCATCCTGAAATACTGCGTAGGGCAGGGCATCAATGTGTTCGTGATTCCTCGTGTGGGCGATGTGATCATGAGCGGTTCACAGCCGATGCACATGTTCCATCTGCCCATGCTGCGTGTGGGCCGCTATATGGCAAGCCCGGAATTTCTGTTTGTGAAACGGGCAATGGACATTGTGATCTCACTGGCAGCACTGGTTATCCTGAGTCCGGTGTTTCTGATTACGGCTATTGCAGTCAAGTCGGATGGAGGCCCGGCGTTCTATAAGCAGGTGCGTCTGACCAAGGATGGCAGACAGTTTGAGATTCTGAAGTTCCGCTCCATGCGGGTGGATGCCGAAAAGGATGGTGTGGCCCGCCTTTCCACCGGCGACAAGGATGACCGAATTACTAAGGTCGGTCATATCATCCGTGCTTGCCGACTAGACGAGCTTCCGCAGTTGTGGAATATCCTCCGGGGTGATTTATCTATTGTTGGTCCTCGTCCGGAGCGGCCGGAAATCGCTGCCCAGTATTGTGAGGAAATGCCGGAGTTTGCTCTGCGGCTGCAGGCCAAGGCGGGTCTGACCGGCTATGCACAGGTGTACGGCAAGTACAACACTACTCCTTACGATAAGCTGCAGATGGATCTGATGTACATCGCACATCCCAGCCTGATCGAGGATTTGAAAATCATGCTGGCGACCGTGAAGATCCTGTTTATGCCGGAGAGCACGGAAGGCGTGGCAGAGGGACAGACTACGGCGATGGGGGATACAAACAAATGAAAAAATTTTTAATTGTAGCCCATTACAGCCGGTTTCTGGTGCAGTTTGAGTTGAACGATGTGAAGTTGCTGCAGGGCATGGGATATGAGGTCCATTATGCAACGAATTTTGAGCATGAAGATATGTATGCGGATGCAGTTCAGGTAATCCGTGAGCATGGTGTCATTCTGCACCAAGTGGATTTTGTCCGTTCTCCTTACAACATTTCAGCAAATATCAAGGCATACAAACAACTAAAGCATCTGATGCAGACCGAGATGTTTGCCGGAGTTCACTGTCATACTCCGATGGCAGGTGCACTGGCACGTCTGGCTGCCAATGCGGCACACACGGCGCCGGTACTATATACAGCCCATGGTTTCCACTTCTACAAAGCTGTCCGTTGAAAAACCGGCTGATCTACCAGACCGCCGAGACTTTTTTAGCCCGCTATACCGATGCCCAGATCACCATCAATCAGGAGGATTACGCCGCCGCACAGAAATTTCCCCTGCGTGGCAAAGCGTATTATGTTCCCGGAATTGGCGTAGACGTGCAGAAAATCGCATCTGTACAGGTAGACCGGGTTGCAAAGCGAAAAGAACTGGGCATCCCGGAAGATGCGTTTGCGTTTATATCCGTAGGGGAACTGAATGAAAACAAAAACCATTCTACTGTGATTCGTGCTTTGGCAAGGACAGATATCCCCAATAGCTATTACTTGATTTGCGGCGAAGGAAAATTGAAGCAGCAGCACTTTGAATTAGCACAAAAATTGGGGATTTCTGAGAAGGTGAAGCTGTTGGGCTTCCGGACCGACGTGAGCGAAATCCTAAGAGCCTGCGATTGCTTTGTGTTCCCTTCGTTCCGAGAAGGACTGTCTGTTTCGCTAATGGAAGCGATGGCTGCAGGATTGCCGTGTATTGCCAGTCGCATTCGTGGAAATGTAGATCTTTTGGAAGAAAGCCGATATCTGTTTGAACCAGCGGATGAAAGTGAGCTCTGCCAGTTGCTGAAAGATGCAGCGAATGGTGTGCAGACCGAGCAAGAGTGCGCACAGAACCGGGAAATGTTGAAAAGGTATGATATTGAAAATGTCAGCAAAGAGATGCGAAGCATTTACTCAGCTGTAATTGAAGGAACTACAACAAATGAGAATTCTACATCTATTAAAAAGTAATAAATATTCCGGAGCAGAAAATGTTGTTCTGACAATTATGGATGTGTGCTCGGATATGGATATGGTTTATGCTTCACCCGACGGGTCAATTCGTGAAGTAGTAGAAAGCAGAGGTCATGAATTCTATCCACTGAATAGACCTACCATTCGGGAAGTGAAAAAAGCAATTCGAGAGCTGCATCCGGATGTGATCCACGCACATGACTTTACCATGCAAGTACGGCAGCATGGGCGGCCGGAGACATTCCGGTGGTTGCACACCTGCACAACAATCCACCCTGCTAAAAAAAATCTGCCCGCGATCAGTTGTTTTTGCATTCGCCCTGTCAAGAATCCGGCAGGTTATCAGCGTTTCAAAAGCGGTTGAAGATGAATACATTTTCCGTGGATTGATGAAAAACAAAAATACGGTGATTGGAAACATTGTAGATGCAGAAGCTGTCCGCCAAAAAGCACAGGAAAAAAGTGACTGTACGCCAGTGGATTTGGTGTATTTGGGCAGGATGTCGTTGCCGAAGAATCCGTTGGAATTTTGCAAAATCGTGTGTGAAGTAAAGAGACTGTTTCCCAACATTACAGCAAGGATGATCGGAGACGGTGAACTGATGACGCAGGTCAAGGAATACATTTGTAGCCACGAGTTGGAAGATATAATTGAACTTGTTGGATTTCAAAGCAATCCCTATCCGTATCTGAATGCAGGAAAAATCATGGTGATGCCCTCTACATGGGAGGGCTTTGGATTAGCGGCAGTAGAAGGCATGTGCCTTGGTAAGCCTGTCGTGTGCAGTGGCGTTGGCGGGTTGAACGATATTGTAGACAGCACCTGTGGCGCAAAGTGTAGCTCAATGGAGGAATATGCCCATGCAATTATTGAATTGCTTCAGGACGATGTGCGATATACAAGTGCAGCGGCAAATGCAGTGCTGAGAAGCAAACGATATGTCGATATGAAAAAATATGCGGATGAGATTCGGAAAACGTATGAAGTGGCAACGGAAAGGTAAAAAAGTGGAGTATTGTATTAGATTGGATGATGCGTGTCCACAGATGAACGCGGAGAAATGGGCAAGAATAGAAAGAATTCTGGATAAATATAAAGTTAAACCGATTGTTGGTGTGATTCCTGAAAATCGTGATCCAGATTTTGTTGCAGTTGCGGATGAGAACTTTTGGGGAAAAGCATGTGAATGGCAGAAAAAGGCTGGACGATCGCATTGCATGGTTTACATCACGAACTGCATTTTCACGAGCCCAGAGGATACTACCAGCTTTCGCATTCCAGTAAAACAGAATGGGCAGGGAAAAGTAGTACAGAACAGTATGAAATGTTGAAGCAGGGATATCAGATACTCAAGGGGCATGGGTTAACTCCAACCTGTTTTTTTGCTCCTTGCCATACCTATGATGAAGCAACCGTTGAGGCGATTGCATCAATGAAAACGGAAGGGTGCTCCATGTATATTTCGGACGGATATGCCCTTCATCCGTACCAAAGAGATGGTGTTGATTTCCTGCCGACACTTTTTGATACGCCCCATAAACTTCCATTGCAAGGCGTGTATACATTTGTCTATCATCTAATAATATGCAGGAACAAGACTTTGCATATTTGGAAGACTTCTTAAAGAAATACGCATCGCTGTTTCGAAGTGCGGATGAAATCATGGGAGAATATAGTCTCATGAAAGAACAGGGAATCCTTGGAAAAATAATAGAACACTCAATTTATTTCCTGAGAGGGATAAAGGGATCTAAAGAGTAAAAGAGTATGAGTGATTGGATTTATGAAGAGGAACTAAAGCTGTAGCGCTCTTGTATGCTTTGGATTTTCTTGCGATATTTATTCAATGCTCCCATTTGTTGAGAAAACTAATGATGAAACTTTGTTGGTATGTAATATATGAGCTATACTGTAATGATGACAATCTTGACTCCGACCTATAACCGTGCTAAAACACTTCCTAAATTAATTGAAAGTCTTTACAGTCAAACAACCACAAATTTCCAATGGTTGGTAATTGATGATGGAAGTATGGATGACACAGAGTCTATTTTCGAGAAGCTAAAAGACTATGATCTTCCGTTTCAGTGGGAATACCACAAAAAAGAAAACGGAGGAAAGCACACTGCGCTGAATTTTGCTCACGCATATATTAAAGGTGAAGTTGTTCTAATTCTTGATAGTGACGATTATTTGACAGATGACGCAATAGAAACCGTTGAAAAAGAGTGGCCGCATTACCGCAATCGCCTGATATTTGTGGAATGAGTTTTTTTAAAGGAAAAAAGGATGGAAGTCATCTGAGTGTTGCAAATGCACAGGATATCTACATTGATGATGACATTCATTACTTGGTAAATCGAAGGATTAAAGGAGATCGGTGCGAAGTTGTGAGGACGGATTTCCTGAAAAAATACTCGTTTCCGGTTTATCCTGGTGAAAGATTTTTCTCTGAAGGATGGTTTTGGAACACATTGGCCATGAACTACAAAACCGTGTACAGAAATAAAACGATTTACATATGTGAGTATCTGGAGGATGGCTTGACAAAAAGCGGACGTGCCCTGCGGATGAAATGCCCATTGGGAATGATGGATGACTGCCGAATGTATCTTAACAATAAAGTTTGTGTGGTTGTGCGCATTAAAGAAGAATTACTGTATTGGGTCTATGCAAGGTGCGCAGGGTACTCTTTTGGAAAAACGCTTTCGACAAGTGGCAGACCGGTGGGAATGATGTTGACTGCTTTGCCGGGTATGATGCTATACAGTTACTGGAAGAGAAAGTATCTGAAATAATGAGGGTTTAGTGTGATTTATTTTCTTGTAATTGATTGCGTATTGTTCTATTCTGCTTGGTGTAGACCGAAACAATCAAAAGTATTGTACACAACAGCCATTATAGTGCTGTGGTTTCTAATTGCATTTCGTAACATAGACTTAGGTGGAAGCGACGCACAGGTATATCAGGAGTGGTTCCACACGGCAGTGCCGAAATTATTGCAGTTTGAGTGGAATCCTTTCGTATTTCAAAGAGAAATTCAAGACAAATGGGGATTTGGGTGGCTCTTTACTCTACTGGCATCAGTTATAAAAACAATTGTACCGACCTATGAGTTTTTTCAAGTGATTTATGTAACGCTGAGTTTTGGAATTTTAATTCTGATTATAGAGGATATGCAGCTTAAACAGCAAGAAAAGGGGCTTTTTTTGTTTGCATATCTTTCACAGCAAATGATTTGGTTCTTTTGCGTTCTATTGCGACAGAATCTGGCAAATCTTGTTGTCTGGTTTGTGCTGGAACATAAATTTAAAAAGCACGCTCTCATAAAAAAAGCACTTTTACTATATTTGGCAACACTGCTTCATACATCGGCCTATATTGCAATTGCGGCAATTATTGCGTTGTGGGTGATTCGGAAACTTCCGGCTCGAAAAATTGTTCCAGGGAGTCTTTTGATAGGTGTGATTGTGTTTTTTGCTGGAAAAAGGCTGATATCGTATATTCTTTACTTCATGGCAAATTATGTCGATACACGTTACAGTATGTATCTGAATGCAGCAGGGGAATCATCAAATGTCATAAACTTTATTCTGAGATTGTGCTTTGTGGTGTTGCTCTATCTCGAATTCACGCGGAACAGGAAAGATGATTCTGAGAAATATTTGTATATTGGAGTGATGGGCTTTCTGATTGGATCGATTCCGCATGCGCTGGTTGTGCGGATGACAGAATACTTCGCTATTGCAAATAGCTATGCGGTTGCAAAATACGGAAAAATATTTGAGAGGAAAGAGAACGGTACAATCGTAGCGTGCGTGATTTTTATAATGTTTCTTATTGTTTTTGCAAGATTTTTGAACATGAATGCAGATTTCATGAGATACTATGAGCTGTTTTTTTGAGAGAAAACGATTTTGAGATGTTGCATAATGCTGAAATTGAGTGTGCGTGGAACATTTATGGGAGTATAGCACAATGAAAAAAATAGGTATAATTACACATTATTACGGAAGCCGAAATATTGGCGGACTTCTGCAGTCGTACGCAATGTGTGTGGCATTATCAAAACTTGAGGTAAAGGCAGAACAAATCTGCTACAGGCCGGTTTTGGAAGACCCGAAGATTAGAGTGCTAGCGGTGAGGCTGAAAGTTGAACAGATCCTTCATTGCCCGCCCAAACAATTGGTGAAGAAGATCACAGAGAAAATACTTAAAATAAAAAAAGAGACAAATGCGAAAGAACAGAGAAAAATTGATCTTCAATGGAAAAGATTTAAAGAATTTGAAAAAATAATACCTCATTCGCAAGATATTTATACTGATACGACCTGACAAAAGCAAATGAGATTTATGATGCTTTTGTGTGCGGAAGTGATGTAATCTGGCATCCCGGGAATTTGATGCATCCGGCATATTACTTACAATTTGCCGATAAGAACAAGTCGAGAATTTCTTATGCAGCCAGCATGGGACGACTTCCTGAGACAGTAACAGAAAAGAAGGAGTTCTCAAATAATATCCGCAATATTTCTTATATAAGTGTTCGAGAGAGAAGTACCGCAGACTATTTGAAAAAGACAGAAGATATAGATGCAAGAGTGGTGCTTGATCCGACGCTTCTTCTCGATGCAGAGGAATGGACGACACTGGAAAAAGTGGAGGTGCTTCCAAAGGATCCTTATGTGTTTTGCTATTTTCTGGGGGAAAATGAAAAATCTCGTGAAAATGCAGTAGAGTTTTGTAAAAAAAGAAATTTGCAAATGATTTATCTGCCGTACATTATGGGATACGCAAGAAAGGCAGATATTGCTCTTAACCAATATGGCAACGGTATTTATAACTATGGACCGGAAGATGTAGTGGCACTGATCCATCATGCTGAATATGTTTTCACGGATTCGTTTCATGCGGTTGTCTTCTCAACAATTTATAATAAGAAATTTTTTGCCTTTGACAGAGACGAGCGGAATAGCACTTATTCTATAAATGCAAGAATAAATGATTTTTTAAAGGAATATGAATTGCAAGACCACTATGTAGGAAACGGAACAGTTCCGTCAGAAGAAGAGGATAATACTCTTGAACTTCGGAGCGCAGTTCAAGAGAAGCTGGAAAAGAGCAGATTGGAATCTTACGCATTTTTGAAAAGGACTTTGTTGTAAATGAAGGAAGAAAAACAACTGCGGAGCAGAACCGCTTATGCGATGCAGAACTTTGCTTGGTCAATGATGGGCACGCTAGTAAAGGCACTACTTGCTTTTGCATCGCAAACCGTTTTTATTTATACATTAGGTAGTGTATACCTTGGTGTGAATGGACTCTTTACCAATATCCTTGGAATGCTGTCTTTGGCTGAACTGGGCATTGGCGGAGCAATCAGCTTTAGTTTATACAAGCCGCTTGCGGAACATGATACAAAAAAAATTCGACAGATTATAAACTTCTATCGGTCAGCGTATCGGATGGTCGCAGCAAGTGTAACGGTAGTTGGCGTTGCGATTATTCCTTTTTTAAATGTTATTATCAAAGATGCAGACGGAATCGAGCATATTCGGCTCATTTATAGCATTTATCTGTTCAATACGGTGACATCTTATCTTCTGACGTATAAAACGACTCTTCTGAGTGCGGATCAACGTGAGTACATCATAACCAATATTAACACTGTGATTCAGGTGGCAACGTCTGTTCTGCAAATCACAGTACTTCTGATTTACAAGAATTTTATTATTTATCTTCTGATTGGAGCACTTGTCCAGTTTGTTGGAAAAGCTGTTCAGAATTATGCTACCGGAAGATATTACCCCTACATCCGAGAAAAAAATAATGAACAGCTTCCGGAAGCGGATAAAAAGATCATTTATACCAAAATTAAAGGAATGATGGTGCATAAACTGGGAGATGTGGCAATCAATCAGACGGACAGCATCATTACATCCGCATTTGTGAACATTACGTCGGTTGGTCTTGTGTCCAATTTTACGTTGATCATAAATTTTGTAAATAGTATGATCAGTTCCTTTTTCAGTGCTGCGGTGGCAGGGCTTGGAAACATTGTGGCGACAGAAACGCCGGAAAAGCGCCGAGCGATTTATAAAAAATACGACTATCTCGCATTTGTGTTTTATGGGTGGAGTGCAATTTGTTTGTACTGCCTGTTGGCACCTTTTGTGACAATTTGGATTGGTCCACAAATGCTTGTAGATAAGGCAACAATAGTTCTGCTTTGTGTAAATTACTATTTTGCCGGATTACGTGTTCCTTTGGGAAATATCAAAAGCGCCGCAGCATATATGAGCAAGACTGGTGGTGTCCGATTGTACAATCTGTCATCAATATTGTTGTTTCGGTGGTTGGAGCAATTATGTGGGGACTGAAAGGTGTATACGTAGGAACGCTTGTCAGCAGCCTTGTTCCGAATCTAGTGCGGCCATATATGGTCTATAAATATGTGTTTTTTACAAGTTCAAAAGAGTATTATCAGAACTATGTCAAACGTGTATGTCTGATTTTTCTGATTGCTGTTGGTATGGAGCTTTTCATTCAGAAGCTGCCTGTGCAAAATGATATTATTCGCTTTATAGTAATATTTGTGGTAGCAGTGATAATGCCCGCAGCGATACTTGTTTTTGCTACGAAAAACTCAGAAGAATTTGCGTATGTTAAAACGATGCTGCAAAAAGCTGCAGTGAAAATAAAAAGCAAGGTGTTTGCAAAATGAAAAAACTGGTCTCGATAATTTCCCCCTGCTACAATGGCGCAAAATACTTATCACCCTTTCTGGAATCGGTTTTGTCACAGACATACCGACCGCTGGAATTAATTTTTGTCGATGATGCTTCTACGGATAATACGGTAGAACTCGTAGAGAGCTATCGAAAAAAGTTTTGTCAGGCGGATATTGTGTTGAAATTGTTGCGACAGACGGTCAATCAAGGACAAGCAGCAGCAATCAATCGAGGGCTACCGGAGATTCGTGGCGAGTATCTTATGTGGATAGACTCGGACGATATTATGCTTCCCACGAATACGGAAGAAAAAGTGCAATTTCTGGAACAACATCCGGAATGCGGATTTGTTTTGGCACAAGGGAGATCGTAGAAGCGGGAAAGCTGGATGATGTGAAGGGAATCATGAAACGTGAAAAACCGGTGGGAGAAGATAATCTCTTCAGTGATTTGGTCTATGAAAATAATGTCGTTTTTTGCCCGGGCACAATTATGACACGAATGAGCGCACTTCGTGAGGCAATTCCAACCGGACAGATTTTTGAAAGCAGAGAAGGACAGAATTGGCAACTGATGCTTCCGCTTGCCTATAACTTTAAAGCAGGTTATATCGAGAAACCATTGTTCAAGTGTGTGGAACATTTTGATAGCCATTCCAGAACCAAGAGAACGTGTGAACAGCTGATCAACCGACAAAAAAACTTTCAAATTCTGCTGACAGAAACTGTCGATGCAATTAGCAAATGCCGGAGGATGAAAAGTGCTCATGGAAAGAAAGAATTCAGATAAA
>ENA-OQIO01000899-OQIO01000899.1-human-gut-metagenome-genome-assembly--contig:-NODE-899-length-15374-cov-7.643668_pt1 | contig 15374 bp, 18 predicted proteins | sample MGYA00242573_ERZ504737 | MGnify/ENA primary metagenome ERZ504737 (study PRJEB26092, sample SAMD00036203) | human gut metagenome | host: Homo sapiens | study: EMG produced TPA metagenomics assembly of...
CGCGGGCGCCCTCAAAGGCGTCGGCGATGGCGACGAGCTCGGCTCGGGCTCCTCGGTGACAAAGCGGATGTGGTTGCGGCCCATGCGCCGGCGCGATAACGGCAATGCGGACGGGGTTGAGCTCAGACATTTCGACTCCTTAATACTGGTGACCGGTGGAATGCGACAAAGGGACTGTCCCTTTGTCGCATCGGTAAAACTAGGCGGACTTCTTCTTGCTGTCGGAGACCATCATGTAGACGGTGAGCACGACGGCGATGGCGGCGATCACAATGGCGCCGTAGAAGGACTGCTGGTAGGCGGCGCTGCCGGCCTCGGCGTGATACAGCACAGCGGTGATGGGCTGGCTGATCCAGGTGGAAGCGGCATAGCCCAAGAACATGATGCCGTAGTTGACGCCGATGTTGCTGGTACCAAAGGCGCACCGGTGAGCGGCGGGTAGATGACGAGCAGGGCGCCAAAGCTAAAGCCGAGCAGGGCGAGCGCCACAAAGAACATGCTCTGCGTAAAGCTCATCGACATGATGACGAGCGCGACGATGGTGACGACAAGGCTGATGAGCAGCGACTTGTAGGCGCCGAGCTTGTCGATGATCTGGCCGAAGGACAGGCGGCCGACCAGGTTGGCGCAGGTGTTGACGGAGACGACCACGCCGCCGAGGGCGACGGCCGCGGCGCGTCGTGGGGTCGGCGAAGAGCTGGACGGCGGCGATGGAGGCCAACCTTGCCCAGCGAGCAGGGTGCCCGCGGTGGCGGCAAAGGCGAAGGTGACGATGAGGACCAGAAGCGCGGGGTCTTGACCATCTCGCCCGGGGTGAGGTCACCGAAGGTGCCGGCGTGCGCGCGCCCTTGGGGGCCTCGAAGCCCTCGGGCAGCCAACCGGCCTCGGGGGCCTTCAGGAACAGGGCGGAGGCGGCGATCATCACAAAGAAGATGACGCCGAGTGCCTTGAGGGCGCCAAAGATACCCAGGCTCGGGATGAGCAGCGAGGCGAGCACCGGGGACAGCACGGCGGGGCCGGCGGTCGAAGCGGCCAGGGTGATGCCGGAGGCGAGACCCTTCTTGTCGATGAACCACTTTTGGCCGGTGGTGAGCGCCGGGTTGTAGCCAGGCCGTTGCCGATGGCGGCGACGAGCGAGAACCACAGGTAGAACTGCCACGGCTCGGTGACGGTGCCGGACATGAACCAGCCCAGGCCGTAGCACACGGCGGCGGCGATCACGACGTTGCGCGGGCCGATCTTATCGGAGATGCGGCCGGCGAAGATGCCCGTCACGGCCATGATGGTCTGGAAGACGGGGAAGGCCCAGGTAAGAGCGCTGGACCACTCGGGGTAGACGGCGAGCAGATTCTTGCTCACGACGGAATACAGCGCGATGGAGCTGATGAAGAACATGGTGACGCACGCGGCGGAAAGCACGACGGCGCGACCCTTGTTGGAGTTGGTGGAAGCCATTGGACTCTTTCTCATCGATACGGGGGAGGAGCGGGCGTGTCCGCGGGGCCTCCCTGTCAGGTTGGTTTACTGGTCAGTCGGCTTTGCGACGCCGGACTCATCGGACCAGAGATCGACACCCTTGTTCTTAAGGTAGTTGTCGGCATAGGCGCGACGGCCGCCGGGCTTGGCGGTGAGGTCGCCCATCATGTTGGAGAAACCGCCGTCGACCTTGATGGCATCGCCGGTGGTAAAGTCCGAGCGCTTGGACGCCAGGAACATGACGGCGTTGGCGATATCGCTGACCTCGCCGATGCGGCGCGTGGCGATCAGACGGCTGCGGCTCTTTTCGACCTCGGGGTCGGCGTAGAAATTGGCCGACATCGGGGTCTTAACGAAGCAAGGCTCGACGCAGTTGGAGCGGACGCCGTAGGGGCCCCACTCGGCGGCGAGCATCTTGGACATCATGTTGACGCCCGCCTTGGTGGAGCTGTACACGCCCGAGAACGTCTCGGGGGAGTGGCTGGCGACGGTCGAGATGTGCACCAGGCGGCCCTGGCCGGCCTTAATCATCTCGCGACCAAAGCGCTGCGAGGTGATGAAGTAACCGGTGAGGTTGACGTTGAGCACCTGTTCCCAGTCGCTCAGCGGCAGGTCTTCCATAGCGGCAAAGCGCAGGATGCCGGCGGTGTTGACAAGGACGTCGACGCGGCCGAAGTGGCGATGGTGGCGTCGACGGCGGCCTGAACCTCGGCCTCGTCGGTGGCGTTCATCTTGTAACCCTCGGCGTGGATGCCAAACTCGGCGGCGAGGTCGGCGGCTGCGGCCTTGACCTTCTCCTCGTCCAGGTCGAGCAGGACGACGTTGGCGCCATTGCGGGCGAACTCGCGGCAGATCTCGGCGCCCATACCGCCGAGCGCGCCAGTCACGGCGCAGACATCGCCCTCGAGCTTAAGCCAATTGCTCATAGGAACTTCCCCTCTCGTGCCTCCCGGTGGGTCGCTCCCATTAACCGACCCACGTGGTTTTCGCTGGTTATCGTATGCTTTGCATTTGCGCAGGTGAATTGCATATTTGTTAGAATGGCGTTAACCGTAGGTTTACACTGTGTGATGCAGATTATTCTCAATGGGCGCGTGACCTGCCAAAACGACCCCCTTCGGCAGTTCATTGCCATGCGTCTGGAAACGGGAGATTGACGTGTACGATCGACGACTCGAGGCCATATCGGCCGCCGCGGAGCTGGGAAGCTTCTCACGTGCGGCGGCAAAATTGCGCGTGTCGACCCCGGCGCTCGTCAAGCAGGTGTCGGGCTTCGAGGCCGAGTTCGGCATCACACTGTTTGAACGCTCGCACTCAGGCGTCAAGGTGACGCCGGCCGGCGCGCTGCTGGTGGACGACGCGCGCTCGATCATGCGGCAGTCCGAGGACGCGCTGCGCCGTGCCCGACGCGCGGCGGGCGATGGCGGTGCCGTGCGCCTAGCGTGTCGATGATGTGCCGGGACGCCAGACGCTGTCGATGTGGACGGGCGTCCACGAGCTGGAACCGTCGCTGCGATTTGAGATCGTGCCAGTAAGCGATCTCTATGACGAGCGCGAGACCGTCATGCGCAGCCTCGGTCGCGAGGTGGATGTGGTGCAGTCGAGTTTTTCGACCCCGCGCTGGGGTGACGTCTGCCAAAAGCTTCGCATCGTTAACGTGCCGTTTTATATCGACCTGCCGCGCACGAGCCCGCTGGCGCGCAAGACACGCATTACGGTTGCCGACCTGGAGGGCATGCGCCTGCGCGTGCTCCGCCACGGCAACGACGCTATGGACAGCCTGCGTATCGATCTTTTGGCCGACGGCGGCGTTGACGTGATCGACGTGGACAGCTTTGACTTTGCGCTCTTTAACGAGGCAGAGGAAAAGGGCGACGCGGTGCTCACCTGCGGCGCATGGTCGGGGGTACACCCGGCCTTTGTGGGCGTGCCGTTCCTATGCGGTCGCGAGGTGCCGGTCTTTTTGCACTATCCGCTCGAGCCAACCCTCCAAGTCCAAAAATTCGTCAACGCCATGGCCCAACTTCTCAAATAGCTCATTTGGGACGGGGCTTTTTGACTCCTTACAAAATGAGGCCCTGGCCAAACGGCCAGGGCCTCACCACTTCTTTTCAGGCTGCGAGAAAAGACTGTGTGCGTAGGACCTCCCCGAGGGAGACGGGTGTTTGCTCCGCGCGCAGTTTCGCAGCGAAGCGAGATGTTGAGCACGGAGTAAACACCCCGTCTCCCTCGGGGAGGTCCGTTGGGAGCGTAGGGGCTGTTTTGAGCTACTCCAGCTCAAACGCTCCGGTGTAGAGCTGGTAGTAGTACCCGCGCTTGGCGATCAACTCGTCGTGGTTGCCGCGCTCGATGATGCGGCCGTGGTCCAGGCAGATGATCGCATCGGAGTTGCGCACGGTGGAGAGACGGTGCGCGATGACAAACGTCGTGCGACCCTCCATGAGCTTGTCCATGCCTGCCTGCACGATGGCCTCGGTGCGGGTATCGATGCTCGACGTGGCCTCGTCCAGAATCATTGCCGGCGGATCGGCGACGGCGGCGCGTGCGATCGAAATCAGCTGGCGCTGGCCCTGCGACAGCTGCGCGCCGTTGCCGGTGAGCATGGTGTCGTAGCCGTCGGGCAGGCGGGTGATAAAGTCGTCCGCGCCCGCGAGCTTGGCCGCCGCGATGCACTCCTCGTCGGTGGCGTCCAAGTTGCCGTAGCGGATGTTGTCCATCACGGTGCCGGTGAACAGGTTCACGTCCTGCAGCACCACGCCCAGCGAGCGGCGCAGATCGGCCTTGCGGATCTTGTTGACGTTGATGCCGTCGTAGCGGATCTTGCCGTCGGCGATGTCGTAGAAGCGGTTGATGAGGTTGGTGATGGTCGTCTTACCGGCACCGGTGGCGCCGACAAACGCGACCTTCTGGCCCGGCTTGGCAAACACGGACACGCCGTGCAGCACCTCGTGGTCGGGCGTGTAGCCAAAGTCCACGTTGTCCATGACCAGGTCGCCGCGCAGCGGCACGTACTCGATCTCGCCGGTCGCGCGGTGCGGATGCTTCCATGCCCACATGCCGGTGTGGTGGTCGGCCTCCTCGAGCTGCCAGGTATCGGGGTTCACCTGCGCGTTGACGAGCGTCACATAGCCTTCGTCGGCTTCGGGCTTCTCGTCGATGAGTTCAAAGATGCGGTCGGCGCCGGCGAGGCCCATGACCACGGCGTTGATCTGCTGCGAGATTTGGCCGATCTGCCCGCAGAACTGCTTGGTCATGTTGAGGAACGGCACTACGACGGCGATGGACAGCGCCATGCCCGAGATGCTCAGGTTGGGCACGCCCAGCGCCAGGAAAATGCCGCCGGCAAGGGCCACCAGCACGTAGAGCAGGTTACCCAGGTTCATAAGGATAGGCATGAGGATGTTGGCGTACATGTTGGCCTTCTGGGAAACCTCGAAGAGCTTTTCGTTGCGCTCGTCAAAATCGGCCTCGGCGGCAGACTCGTGGCAGAATGCCTTGACGACCTTCTGGCCGTTCATGACTTCCTCGATATGGCCCTCGACCACGCCGAGCTCGGTCTGCTGCGCAATAAAGAAACGCGCGGAGTTGGAGCCGAGCAGCTTGGTCATAAAGGTCATAAAGGCGACGCCGGCCACAATGACCAGGCACATCCACACGCTGTAGTACAGCATGATAAAGAACACCGTGACGATGACGATGGTCGTCATGAGCAGGTTGGGCAGCGACTGACTGATCATCTGGCGCAGCGTGTCGATGTCGTTGGTGTAGTGGCTCATGATGTCGCCGCGCTGGTGCGTGTCGAAGTAGCGAATTGGCAGGTCCTGCATGCGGTTGAACATCTTCTCGCGCAGCTTCTCGAGCGAGCCCTGCGTGACGATGGCCATGGCGCGGTTCCAGAACAGCGAGGACAGGATGCCGACGCCGTAGATGCAGGCGAGGGTGGTCACGAGCTGTGCGATCTTGGGCTGTGCGGCTTCCCAATCGCCCGACTGCCACGATTCGCTAATAATCTGCAGAGCGCTCTGAAGGAAGGTCGCGCCGATGGAGTTGATGATGGCGCAGAGTACCACGCCGACGACGACGAGGGGCAAAAGCACGGGGTAGAAGCCAAAGAGCGTCTTGATGAGGCGCGACATGGTGCCACCCTTGCGGTTGAGCGCGCGCTCAGCGGTCGTTGCCTTACTCATGTGCCTCGCCTCCTTCCTGGGTCTGAGCTTGCGTTACGGATGCCTCGGTGTCGGCCTCGACGGCCCCTTCGCCCTCGGCAGACATCTTGTTTTGCGAGGTAAAAGTCTCGCGGTAGATCTCGCTCGTCTTAAGCAGCTCGTCGTGGTTACCGATCTGCGCGATGCGGCCGCCCTCCATGACGATGATGCGGTCTGCGTCCTGCACGGAGCTGATGCGCTGGGCGATGATGAGCTTGGTCGTGTTGGCAGATAGCTTGCCAACCCTGCGCGAATCTTGGCGTCGGTCTTGGTGTCGACGGCGCTGGTGGAGTCGTCCAGGATCAAGATCTTGGGGCGACGCAGCAGGGCGCGCGCAATGCACAGGCGCTGCTTCTGACCGCCGGAAACATTGGAGCCGCCCTGTTCGATCCAGGTGTCATAGCCCTTGGGGAAGCCATCGACAAACTCATCGGCGCAGGCCAGATGTGCCGCCTCGCGGACTTCCTCGTCGGTGGCGTTCGGGTCGCCCCAGCGCAGGTTTTCGGCAATGGTGCCGCTAAACAGTACGTTTTTCTGCAGCACCATGGCCACCTGGTGGCGCAGGGCGTCCAAGTCGTAGTCGCGCACGTCCATGCCGCCCACGCGCACGGTGCCCTCGGTGGCGTCGTACAGGCGGGCGATGAGGTTAACGAGCGTGGACTTGGCCGAGCCGGTACCGCCGATGATGCCGATGGTTTCGCCGCTCTTAATGTGCAGGTCGATATCGTCGAGCGCCTGGCGCTTTGCATGCGCGGAATACTTAAAGCTCACGTGGTCAAAGTCGATGGAACCGTCGGCAACCTCGAGCACGGGCTCGGCGGGATCGGCGATCGTGGGCTCGGCGGCCAGCACCTCGGTAATGCGGTGCGCCGATTCGTCGGCCATGGTCACCATGACAAAGATCATCGACAGCTGCATCAGGCTCATGAGGATCGCGAAGCCATAGGTAAAGATCGAGGAGAGCTGGCCCACGTCGAACAGCGTGCCCTGGCTCGTGATGATGAGCTTGGATCCCAGGTAGATGATGACGACAAACGCGCCGTTGACGCAGATGTTCATCATGGGGTTGTTAAAGGCGAGCAGCTTCTCGGCGCGGGTGAAGTCCATCTGGACGTCGCGTGCGGCGGTCGCGAATTTCTCCTTCTCAAAGTCTTCGCGCACGTAGCTCTTAACCACGCGCATGCCGGTGACGTTTTCCTCGACGGACTCGTTAAGGGCATCGTACTTGTGGAACACGCGCGAGAAGATGGGGCGCACCTTAAAGATGATAAAGAACAGCCCAAAGCCCAGCAGCGGAATGATGACCAGGTAGACCATGGCAACGCTGCCGCCCATGATAAACGCCATGGTAAAGGCGAAGATCAATACCAGCGGCGCGCGCACGGCGATACGATGATCATCATAAAGGCCTGCTGCACGTTGTTGATATCGGTGGTCAGGCGCGTGACGAGCGAGGAGCTCGAGAACTCATCGATGTTGGCAAAGCTGAACGTCTGGATCTTGTAGAACAGGTCGTGACGCAGGTTCTTGGCGAAGCCGCAGCTCGCATGGCTGCAGGTGACGCCGGCGGCGGCACCAAAAGCAAGCGACGTCAGCGCGATGAGCACCAAAAAGCCCGCGGTGGGAAGCATCTCGCTACGGTGGCGCCGTCTTTGATGGCGTCGATCAGGTTGGCGGTGATAAATGGAATCAGCATCTCGCAGAGCACCTCGCCAAGCACGAGCAATGGCGTGGCAACAGCGACTTTCATATAGTCGCGGATGCTGCCCATGAGGGTTTTAATCATCCAGTTCCTCCCAGGTTACACGGATTTTCTCGAGCATTTCGGCGAGCTGCTCGCGCTCGTCGTGAGTGAGGGCACTAAAGGCCCGTTCTCTAAAGCGGATGCGGGCCGCCTGGTCGATGCGGGCGTTTTCCCGGCCGGTTTCGGTCAGGCGAATGGTGAGCTGCCGTCGATCCTTGGGGTTACGGCTGCGCTCGATGAGACCGTTGACCTCGAGCTTGGACAGGATCTCGGAAAGCGACCCCGGCTTGAGGTCAAAGTGCATGCCGAGTTCCTGCTGCGACATCTCGCCGCCGGGCTGCTTGGCCAGCAGGCAGATGATGGGCGCCTTGCCGGACACGCCTCCGCCATGAAAATGCATGTAATGGCCGCAAAAACCCAGGCCGCTCAGGATGCGCTTGGCGAGTTTGTCTTCGGCACTGACCGCTTCGGGTACATCCGCCGGCTGTGACGGGTCGCCGCCGGGCTCGTGCGAACAAAGGTTAAGAGGTTCATCGCACATGAATTAGTGTTGCTCCTTTCTTTAGTTAGGTAGTGGAATTGTTTTGTGCCTAACCAATCTAGGAGCATGAGAAATGAATGTCAAGGTACCAAACTAGTGGTTGCGCGGTTTTGCCAAACCGCGCAACGGCTCGACGCTGCAAACCCGCCAGAGCGGCAATCTGCCTTTCAACTTCGGCGGCATGACCAGAAGGTCAATGCCGCCTTGCTTCAAGGCACCTTGCTCGCTCTGACGGGTTTTCGCTGACTTCGCCAAAACATCGGCGTTGCCCTTGTTGGGATAGTCGTTGGGGACGCTCTTGTTGAGTGATCCGTGGGGGACGGAGGAAAACGAATCATTTTGGGCTGCGGTGACACCCTTTCGAAGTTGCTTTGTCCAAAACTATGCCGGATTACTACGATGAATTCGAAATATCAGACCTCGGCATTGTTTTTCGTAAAATCACAAGCTGTCTACCTGCGGTTTTGCCGGAGTGCAATTCGTTGTGGTTGGAGGCTAACGGTTTATCGTAGTAATCCGGCATAGTTTTGGAATGGTAGTAAATAGATGGCAGCTACTGTGCCGCTACCGCCGCGATTTTGCCTCCCATTTCCGTAACCTTTCCGCAACAATGTGCCCTCCTCGGCGCCTGCGCCGCTTGCAACGCCCCCTGCGCTACACTTAGTCGCACTATGGCGCCGTCGCGTCGCACCCGACCCAAGGGGGACACTCATGAAGAACACTCAGCTGCTGCTGATCAACGATATGTGCGGCTACGGTAAGGTCGCGCTTTCTGCCATGCTGCCGGTGCTGTCGCACATGGGTTACCGTATCCACAACCTGCCGACGGCCCTCGTTTCCGATACGCTCAACTACCCCAAGTTTTACATCCACGACACCACGGAGTACGTGCGTCAGAGTCTTGCCATCTGGGAGGAGCTCGGCTTTGAATTCGACGCCATCTCGACCGGCTTTATCGTGACCGAGGAAGAGGCGCGCATCATCTCGGACTTTTGCCACCGCCGTTCGCAAAAAGGCACCAAGGTGTTCGTCGACCCCATCATGGCCGACAACGGCAGGCTCTACGCCGGCGTGCCCGAATCGACCATCGGCCTTATGCGCAGCCTGGTCGAGTGCGCCGACTACGCGGTGCCCAACTATACCGAGGCGTGTCTGCTCACCGATACGCCTATGGCCGAGCAGATTACGGCCGATGAGGCTCGTGCGCTCGTGGACGCCATGCTCGCGCTGGGCGCCAAGTCGGTGGTCATTACGAGCGCGAAGGTCGACGGGGCGAGTGCCGTCATCGGCTACGACCATGTGGCGGGAGAGTACTTCACGATTCCCTTTGAGCTGATCCCGGTGTATTTCCCGGGCACGGGCGATACGTTCTCGTCGGTGCTCGTGGGTCGCGTTATGGCCGGCTGGAGCTTACAGCGTGCGACGACCGACGCCATGCGTGTGGTGGCCGAGCTTATCGAGCGCAATGCCGACCAAGAAGACAAGTCGGCCGGCCTTCCCATCGAGCCTGCCTGGATGTGATCGACCATGAGTAACGCCGGCGAGGGCGGCGTCAAGCCTGCGGGCGAGAACGGGCCGCTCGGTGCGCCGCGTGGCAAGCGTCCGCGTATCCGCGTGAGCTGCGTGGACCAGCTGGGTGCGTGCCGTTGTCATCATGGTCACAAGCCGGGAGACGTCTTCGACTTCGATCGAGACCGCGGCAAGATGTGCGCTATGGCCTGTCACGTGGGCTTTCCCTATATCGATATCCTGCGCTACGGCGGAACCGTGCCTGGCAACGAGCCCGGTACGGCAAAGTTCTGCTGCCCCGAGGTCGATACGCTGAACGTTTGGCTTGCCGAGGTCGTCGACGAGTAGCTGAGCGCAATGTGACAAAGGGACAGTTCTTTTGTCACATTCGCGGGTGGTGTCCCTTCTTTTTGCTTATAATCTCAAATCTCTGCATTTCATCAGATTTTAGGTTCTAAAAATTCTGCGTTTCATTGATAATCAAGCGTATAAAACTTTGCATTTCATTTGATGACACCGAGGGGAGAGCCTATGCTGCGCAGGAAAATAGCGGCAGAGCTGGAGCGTTGGCTGAAGTCTTCCGAGCAAAAGGCCTTGTTCATTACGGGTTCTCGCCAGATTGGCAAAAGCTATTCGATTCGCGCATTTGGCAAAGCCAACCATGCAACCTACATCGAGCTTAACCTCATGGAAAACCGCCAGGCAAAAGATGCTCTTCTCGAGGCGCGGAATGCCGATGATTTCATCAGCAGGGTGACGCTTCTTTCGGGAAAGTCGATTGCGCCAGGCAAAACGCTCGTGTTTATCGATGAGGTCCAAGAGGCCCCCGACATCATGACGATGGCAAAGTTCCTTGTTGAGGACGGGAGGTGCCGCTGGGCGTTTTCGGGGTCAATGCTCGGGACTCAGTTCAAGGGCGTCAGGTCCTATCCCGTGGGGTATGTCCACGAGCTTAGGATGTTCCCGCTCGATTTTGAGGAGTTTTGCTGGGCAACCGGGGTGAGCGAGGGGGCTCGCCAAACGATACGTGACGCGTGTATCAGCGAGAGGCCCGTTCCTGATTACATTCATGACGCGATGATGGCAAACTTCAGGACCTATACCGTTGTCGGCGGAATGCCGGAGGTCGTGCAGCGTTTCCTTGACACGCAGGCGACCTTGCCTCTGTTCGTCAGCTACAGTCAGAGCTCAACGAACAGTACCGGCGGGATATCTCCAAGTATGCAAGCGGGCGAGCCTTCAGGTGCAGAGCATTTACGATCAGCTCCCTATTATGCTCGAGGGCGAAAACAAGCGCTTCGTGCTCAATTCCATTGACCCCAAGGCTCACTACGAGAAGTATCAGCGAGATTTTGTATGGCTTGTCGATGCCGGCGTTGCTCTCAAAGCCGATATCGTAACCGAGCCAAAATCGCCCTTGCTCAAGACGGCACGGCCATCGCAGTTCAAGCTATATCAATCGGATACGGGCATGTTGATGGCGCGCTACCCCGTCGGAGTCGCCCAAGCGGCGTATCTTGATAGCAAGGAGCCCAAGCTGGGCGGCATTTACGAAAACGTGGTGGCCCAGCAGCTGGCTGCCCAAAATCGCCAGCTTTACTACTATCAGACAAAAAAGCGCGGTGAAGTGGACTTTGTGGTCGATGGACCGGATGGGACGGCTGTTCCGATCGAGGTTAAATCGGGCTCCTATTACCACGCGCACGCTGCGCTCGGTCATGTGCTTGATACGGCTGAATATGGCGTAAGGCTCGGGATTGTTTTCTCGAGAGGCAACGTTGAGCGCAACGGAGCGGTTCTCTATTTGCCGCTATATGCGACCTGGGCCCTTTCGGATGTTTTGGGCGACTCCTGCGCCGAGGGGATAAAGCTGGAGGTCAAGCGGTCTAGGGCTAGTCCCGGATGTGACAAAGGCGTGGCCCGCGACCTCGATTGCCTACAGCTGCTCGAGCATAGCGGTGCAGCCGTCGAGTACGTCGCGGTAGGTGGCATCGAAATTGCCGGTGTACCAGGGGTCGGCCACGTCGCCGGGGCGCTCGGTCCAATCGAGCATGCGCGTAATCTTGCCGTCGGGGTCGTCGCCAAAGATGCGACGCAGGCCACGCGCGTTCTCGTCGTCCATATAGACAATGTGGTCCCAGTCGCCATACTCCGCGCGACGCACCTGACGTGCACGATGTGCGACGACGGGAATCCCGACCTCGCGCAGCTTGGCAACGGTACCGTGGTGTGGCGGGTTGCCGATCTCCTCGGTCGAGGTCGCAGCGGAGTCAATGACAAACTCGCCCGCGCGCCCGGCGCGCCGCACCAGCTCGGTAAACACCGACTCAGCCATCGTCGAGCGACAGATGTTGCCATGGCAGATAAACAGTATGCGTTGCATGAGCGGTTTCCTTTCTAGGCGGTCGTGCAGGGCTTACAGACTGCTCTTGAGGCAGTTTGCTCCAATAAAGCCCGCTGCGTACAAGGGAGGTGGCGTAGCTCGCGCCCGTCATCGGTTTCGCTGCGGAAAAAATTGTTCTCGGACAAAATGTAGGCATATGGCGATCGGGCTTTGTCCATGAACGACCCGAGGTTCTCGCGCGCACGTTGCGTGCGGACTTTACCTCGACGGCACGATTTCCATACGGTCGGTCTGAAGTAGAAAATCGAGCTCGCCGGGTCGTCTTCCAAGACGACGGCGGCACCCAGTAATACGTCTGCAAGCTGTTACCCGAAAATGCTTGCATGACCGAGTTTTCCGCCAGGGCGCCTCGGAAGTCGGAAGATAGCGCTATGGCGGAATCTTCTTTGAGGTCGAGCCAGAGCCTCGGGTTGATGCCGAGTTTGTAGAACATGAGGCCGGTATCGAGAAGATAGACCTTAAAGAAACTTCCATCTTCGTCGTCGAAGGGAACGAGGGGAGCTCGATGCCTTCGGTCAGGTTGTTGACCGATATGATACCGGCGCCTTCGAGCCAGTCGAGCGGCTCGATAAGCTTGGCGCGACGGCCTCCGCGTTCGACCTCGGAGTACTTGAATTTTTTTGTGGACGATCTCAGCAGCTGGGACGGAATGGAGCGCCAGACCTTGCGTGCCGCCACGCCGCTGATCCCGTTTTCGGGGTCGGTCATATCGGCGGTATAGGTCTCGTTGATTTCGCGCTGCTCGACGCGCGCATCCTCGATGGATAACGTCTTGCGATATGCGTTGACGGCGGCGGGCATGCGCCCACGATCTGGTATCGATGAAACAGGCTGAGCGCGGCTTGGTGCGCGGCGTAGGTCTCGAGCGTGCCGGCGTGGGTACGAATGGCATCGGCCATCTGCTCCTCATCGAGCGCCCAGAGAAACTCCTCGAACGACATAGGATGCATGGTCTCTTGACGAACGCCGCTGGGAAAAGGCAGCTTACGTTTGCGCGTGGCGACGCCGAGCTGACTGCCGGTCGCGCATATGCGCCAGCCCGAACCCGAAAAAAAGCGAAGCGAGTTGAGCGCCCGTTCGCAGAGCTGCACCTCGTCAAACAGGATGAAGGTGGTTTCTTTGCGAATGGGGGCGCGTTTATAGTCTGAAATCCGCGCCACGATGGTGTCAACGTCGTCGGTGGGACAATCGAACAGCGGAGCGATCAGCTCAAGATCGGTCTGAAAGTCGAGTTTGACAAACGCATCGCCGGCGATTCGCCTGCCGATTTCCTCGGCAGCGTACGTTTTGCCTACGCGTCGCGCACCACGGATGAGGAGGGGGCGTGAGGCGTCCTTTGTCGCCCATGATTCGATAACGGACTCGATTGATCTGCGCATGGGGCCGCCTTTCCAATTTCGTGTACTTCAGATACATAGTTTAGTACGATTTCATGTACTTGAAATACACGAAATAATAGAAAAGCGTGTATCTCAAATACACGAAATTGCACTGCTGAAGCTTCCAGGCGGATAAACATACTCATATTGGGCGGTTTTCACCGGTTACTCGCCACCTTGGGCTATGTTTGCCCCTATGCCCGTATTGAGGCTGTGCTGATTGGCGGCGACGCTCCCAACGAGCCAGCTTAATCGTCACCAGCGTGAGCGCCCAGGCCACAAGCGAGAACGCGGCGCCCACTGCACCCACGTACGCAATGCCAATGCTGCTTACCACGCGCCGCCCACTGCGGTGCCAAACGAGATGCCGACGTTAAACGCCATGGGCTCAACCGAACTTGCGAGTACCATCGACTTGGGATGGCGGCTGCGTGCCACGTCCATAAAGTGCGTGATGCATGAGACCGAGAACAGGTACATGAGCATCGCCAGGCTAAAGACAAAGACCAGCGCGAGCGGCATGGCGGCGCCCACGGCAAACAGCCCGAGCAGTGCCGCCGCCTGCAGCACAAACGTAACCAGCAGCGCCTTCATGCCAAAACGCGCATCGATCCATCCGCCCAGGATGTTCGAGATCAGGCAGAACACGCCATAGGCCATAAGTGTGGTGCTCGCCTGAACGGTATCCATGCCCAGCACCTGCTCAAGATAAGGCGTCACGTAGCCGTAGAAAACGTAGACCGACCCCACGCCAAACAAAAAGATGAGCATGCCGGTGATGATGCTCGGCTCGCGTAGCAGACCCGCCTGCTCGCGGAAGGTGGCGGGCTCATCGGTCTGCCCGGCGCGAGGCATAAACGCCACGAGCGCGCTACAGATCAGAACGGCAAAGGCCAGCGTGCCGTACATGGCCACGTGCCAATCGAGCGTGTCGGCCACAAACTTGCCGATCGAAGTGACAAAGACCATTGCCACGGAAAACGCACCATATACCACCGAGATGGCAAGCGAAGTTTGCTGCGGAGACAGAAGCTCGGGGATGTACGTCACGCCCACGGCGAGCAGTGCGCCCGAGACGGAGCCCAGGATGATGCGCGAGATGAACAGCACCTGGAAGTTGGGCGCCAACGCCATGACCAGGTTGCCGAGCACAAAGACGACGCTATAGCACACGAGCAGCTGGTAGCGGCGGAATCGCCCCGTGCTGAGCGCGAGCACCGGCGTCGCGATAGCGTAGACGAGCGCAAACACGCTGATGAGCTGGCCCGCAGTGCAAGTGATATGCCGAGTTCCGTTGCCAAGTCGCTTTCGATGCCGATGACCACGAACTCGGAGCAGCCGAGCGAGAATCCCAACAGCACGAGCAGCGCCAGGCAGAGCTTGGTGCGCGCGGGGGAGAGCGCGGCGGCGGTTGGCTTACTTTTAGGCGTGGTTGCGGCGGTCAAGGTTGTCACTCCAATGTCGCATGAATAAGCGGGATTCAATCCCTGCAACTCTAACAGAATGTGACAAAGGGGCAGTCACTTTGTCACATGGAGGGCTTGCCTGTATAGTCGCAATACAGGCGAAGATGGTCTCAGGTACATCGCGGGCGGCAGGAGATCCCATGGGTATGCACACGACAAAGGTTGCAGTGGGCGAGGGCAAGTTTGCGCTCGAGGCCCAGCTGACGGTGACGCCGCGAGGCATGGCGGTGTACGCCTGCTCGCCGGAGTTTGCGCACCTGGGCGCCACGGCGCAGGCCATTCCGCGCCCCGAGCCCGGCCGTACGGCAACGGTGAGCATCCTGGCCGTTCCGTGCCATCGAGACGAGATCCCGGCGCACGATATCGCGGCGGCGCTGGCCACGCGCTTTGGCGTGCCGGTAGTTGCAAGCACGGGTTTTCATGTTGAACAAGCGAGCGGTGACGACCTGCAGCGCGTGCTCGACACCACCAAGGAGCTCATCGCCGCGCTCGAGGAAGCCGCAGCCCGCATTCTGCGCGCCGGCTGGGATGAGGCGGTGCGGGCGCGAGGTCGTGGCGGTCGATGCTGCGACCGGCGAGGCGCTTGGCCCCGTCGACCGCATCGAGGCCCATGCTGGTGAGGGCATCCTGCATCAGGCATTTCTGACGCT
>ENA-OQIO01000900-OQIO01000900.1-human-gut-metagenome-genome-assembly--contig:-NODE-900-length-15373-cov-1.666863_pt1 | contig 15373 bp, 28 predicted proteins | sample MGYA00242573_ERZ504737 | MGnify/ENA primary metagenome ERZ504737 (study PRJEB26092, sample SAMD00036203) | human gut metagenome | host: Homo sapiens | study: EMG produced TPA metagenomics assembly of...
TCTTTTTTTAGCTGATATTTTTCAGGATTCCGTTGAACTCTCTTTTTAATAATTTCATAATCCGTTGCTTCTAAGTCTGCAGCCTCCATGAGACTTATATAAATCTCAGCCATCCCCTCACTCCTTTCATGCTGCGACATCAATGTCTAAAATCTCTCTGATGCGTTCGGCATATTTTTCCCCGGAACGCTCTCCATGAATGATCTTATTTAAGTACTGCGGCGATATACCCAACATCTCTGCTAAATCGCACGCTGTCATGCGCTTATCAATCAGACGCTTCTTAATCTGTTTTCCCAGCTTGGAGTACTTTGGTCGTTTTCTTTTTATGCTCGTATTCATCACCGCCTTGTGTTATTCTTGTTTTATAAATGCATAGGAGGTTATATATCATGATTAAACAAAGCCAAATGAAAGCTATTTTAGCCAAAATCCAAGATGATACTTCTGAAAACTTTTCCACTGAGCTTCAAATACTTCAGGATAATCTTTCCATTCATATTTTTAATGATCCTGATGTTAATAAGAATCTTCCAGAAAATTTCGAAGGAATCATCCGAACAGCAGCCAGCGATATAATGGAAGCTGCTATTCAACCTGTATAAATCATGACCAAGCCGTAATTAACGCGGTTCTGGCTCACGTCCGTAAATCTCTTTAAATTTATCAACCCACTCTCGGCGATAAACAAAATCCGTATATAAGCCGTACTCTTTTTGAAAAAATTTCTTCCTCTGTCAGTCCCTGCTTCTCAGCCTCTGGCAGAGGTCTATACGGATGACGCTCTATATAGATATTTTTCCTATCATTGAATGCCTTTTGATTGTCTGCGAGTGTCTCTATCCTATTAAGTAAAACCTCCAGCCAAATCATATCCGAGTATGCTTTTGTCTCTTGTTCAGTAAGTGATCCTGTATCTTCTTTTTTTTCGAAAGTGCTCTACATTTTCGCTTGCATGTACACGTAACCACCGTAGTTCTTGTAATTCTTTCTCCGTAAGTCCAAGTTCAATCTTCATAAAACCATCCTTTCTCATTCATGTTTTTGTTACATTTTGAATATGTCAGAGTAAAAAATTTTTTAATGTTCACTTTCAATGATTTTCATAAAAAAATTTTCTTAGTGTGAGCCTTCACTCCCATAATCTGCTGCTTTTTCAATGCCGTCTTACTCACTACCTCAAGAAATTCCTGTGTATTTTTAACTACCAGATGATCATCCGGATCAAGTCCGCAGCTCTTCATGAATTTCTTCTGAGCAAGCGTCGGGTGTTTTCCATTTTTCATGCTTATTATCCTCTCTGCATTAAGCTTTCTTTATTAAAGGATTTCCCGGATTTATTCCCGCAAGATTCAATGCCTGTCTGTCATATTCCATCATTTCCTTTTTCCGGTCTATGTGAAGCTGCAATGCATCTCCATTTTTTGACGATTTTCTTTTATCCATAGTTCTCCTCCACATATATGTGATATAATCTCTTTAATAAATCAGAAAGAAGGTGTACTTATGCCCCACGTTTTTAAATCAGAAAAAGAGTTTTTTTCTCGCTGTTCCTGTGCCTACAATTTAAAAAGTTATGCTGAAACTCTCTGCCCTCCAAATGCCATTATTGACTTTGTTTTCGCTTATCCTGAAGGAAATACATATATTGCTCAATATGATGTACTTACCAGGAGTGGCATCCGCTCTAAATGCTTAAAGGTTTCGTGTACTGAACTTCCTGATCACACATATCAATATAAAGTTATCCAAAATAATTAAATTTCAGAAAGAAAACGCTATCCATCACCTTACTCATTTCCAGTTCTGCAAGTAATCTTGGTTCATGAATCGGATCAGTGATAATTAAATGGATATGACCATCAGCATCTGTTCTCAGATGAGCGGATGCTGAATCTTCGAGTAACCGCTCAACCACGCATGATAATCCTTTTCTATTTTCATCTGACATCTGTTTTTCTTCTGCGCTTACAATCTTCGAAATTTTCAGCAATTGTTTCAAACTGATCTTCTATCTCCCTTTTTCACTTCTGATATTCCAGGCTGATCCATTCGCTTCATTTCTTTATTCATAAGCTCATCTAGCAGTGTCAGCTCTTTTCCATTAATTCGTAATAATTGTTCATTATTCAGCTTTTCACTTTCTGTCATCTTTTTAGAACTTCTCCTTTCTTAGTCCCTAAATATGTTTCATCACATCCATGATAATTGCATATCCAGAATCTCCTATGATATTTACAACTCGTTCTCCACCAGCTTTAAAAACTATGGTCACTTTATTTTTAGCCTCATTGAGTTTCAGATCCTGAATATTACTTCCTGCCCTTGTTGCCATTAATAAAAGTTTCAATCTAACGACAATTTCTTCCTTATTCTCCATGCATTCTCCCTTCTACTTCCAAAAAAAAAGGTATAAACATAATGGAAGTTTGTGGTACGTTGTGTTAAAATGCAGGTGGGAATGAAATTTGGACGTTTATCTCAATACAGGATAAAATCATCCTGATCTTGTATAAAAAAGTCCTGATTTTGTACATTTCATTTCCTACCAAAACGGCTCCAGGACATATACAGAATGTAAAAAGCTGCCAGGCTTGTTCTGTAATATCCATATGGAACCAACTTACTAATTCATCATCATTTGATGATGCGATCCGATCGAGCGCCAACTCGATGTTCGGATCACTTTCCATGGCAGAGCGCCAACTCTGCTATGGAATCTCAAAACGTACTTAATTTTTTCTCCTGAAACGGAGGACTTACTTTTGCCAACCAGCCGAACGGCTGTTTTGTATTGCCTTGATTTAGGCGATGTGTTATTTTGTTGCTTGGTTTATTTTTAACCCTAAAACAAGAATACTTCAATATACGAGTTTTGTCAACCTCGTTTTTTAAAGTTTTTCTTATTTTAGAGATTGGAGGAATCATGAATACAATGATCGGACAAAGAATAAAAGAACGAAGAAAAAGCCTTAATATAACTGGAAAACAAATAAAAGAAGCTACTGGTATATCAACCGGAAATTTAAGTGAGATTGAAAATGGTAAAATACTTCCTTCCGCCACTGCACTTATGGGATTATCCCAAGTCTTAAATTGTTCCACTGATTATATACTTTTCGGAAATTCTCAAATATCAGAGTTTTCAGAGAATTCGCATATTAGAGAAGTCGAACAAACTCTTCTATATCAGTTCAGTAATCTGCCAGATACTGATCAAGAAGAAATATTAATGATGGTGGAACTAAAGTACAACCGCACTAAAAAACCCAGCGAACCTATTCCAACATTATCTCTCTCCAAGACCGAAAAAAAAATAAATGAAATTGCATAATATTATGGGTTATTTTTAACCCTTAAAATGTCCCATTGCTTTTTCTGGAACTATTTTCCATAAATCAGCTCTAAAGCCTTGAAAATACGGCAATGGGACATCCACTAATCAAATGTCCAAAATGTCCCATTGCTTTTTTCATAAGATCTGGTATATTTTCCTCAAATACTTTAACGCTTATATTTCTTATAACGCCCATTTTATAAGGCTTGTAACGTTTTTTTGTTAAAAAAAAATAACGCTATAACGCAACGTTATAACGCAATTTTCATCAATCAGACAATACTTGTACTATTCTATCATTATTTCATTTCACTTTTTCATAAATGGCTTAAATTCAACATTTCTGCAAATTTTGCTTTTGCACTTCAACGTGTGACGTTGCTATTTTGAATTTTCTCAAAATCAGTGTCACAACTTCATTTTTTTTCTTTCTAAAAATCGCCTTATCCCCAATAAAATCGGGGTTTCCCACGTTATCCCGCATCGTCCACACGTTCAATCGTCGTTAACCCCTGTTGTGTCAATAATCTTGGTAATCTACAATTATGTAACAGAAACATTGCAACATAATTTTCTGTTACAAAAAACTGCTGCACAGTGAGTTCTGATTTACTTGCTTCTCTCTGTACAACAGTTTCTGCGTTTTTGTTGTGATTTATTTATTTTCTTTTTTAAACCGCGCGATCGCATCTATAATCTTAAAGCTTTCGATCATGACTACTTCCGCATTTCTTGTCTTAAATTTCCGAACCATCTCATCAAATGGAAGCCCTGCAATGTAACACCGCAGTGCCATAATGATCGCGCTGTGCGTCACGATCAGCACATCTCCGTTTTCCCGTTTCATAATATATTCCATAGCATCCAGCGTGCGTTTTACCACATCATTGTAACATTCACCGCCTCCCGGTGTGCGCACATAGCGGCGGTCTTTTCTCCACTCCTGATATTCCGGACTGTTTTCCCGCTCGATCACACGCCAGTTGGAACCTTCCCAGCTTCCAAGGTTCATCTCCACCAGTCCATCCAGCGGAATACAGGTCGCATGCAGCGCTTCCGCAGCGATACGTGCTGTCTCCGCCGCCCGAAGCTGCGGTGATGATAGACATGTTTTACCGAATATCTTCTTCCACCAGCTGGCACGCCAGTTCCTTCGCCTGACGGATTCCATTTTCATTCAGTGGAATATCGGTTTTTCCCTGAATCTTCTTTTTTACATTCCACTCTGTTTCACCATGACGTACAAAATATAGTTTCATCGCTCGTCCTTTTCTATGATAAAAATAAGACCATCTGTATTTCATCCCGGTAGCTTCCGTCTTTCAGTTTAAACGCATGAGGTTCTCTTCCCCACTCGCGAAAACCTAATTTTTCATACAGACGGATTGCTGCCACATTGTCATCAAAAACACCCAGTTTCAGCTGCTCAAGTTCTGTTTTTCTGGCGTTTTCGATCGCATATTCCATCAGCTGCCTTCCAAGTCCTATTCCGCAGTATTTTTGGAGAATAAAAATTCCGATTCCCGCCTTATGCCGGAATTTGATGTGATTTCCCTCTTTTAAAACCATGACACAGCCAATCATCTGCTCTTTCCGAAACGCTCCGATCAAAAATTCTTCCCTGCGCTCTGCTATGTCTGAAATCATCGCCTCTGCTGCGTCCGCTGTGAAATCTGTCTCCTCCGGGTATCTCGCCAGAAAATACGTTTCACGGTAGGTGATGTCACGCACCTCTGAAAAAGTTTCTGCGTCCTGCTTCCCCGGACTGCGCAGTGTTATGTTCTGTCCATTTATCACAATCTGTTTCTCTTCTATCTGCATATGCGGCTATCTCCTATGAAGATATTTTAACATATAGAATTCGATTAACAAAGTTTTTCTTGCTAATAAGCTCTTTCAGTTTTCCTGTTTCTTTTTATTGCCCATCGTTATCGATTTATTGTACTTTTATATGCGGTATGTTAGAATACAAAATTGGATGTTTTATGCATCATCACTCGCAATAAAGGATACCTTAATTTTATAAAATATCTGGGGAGAATATTGAAAATGCCTAAGAAGATAAACTACTCTGAATTGATCAAAGAAACTCTTATTTTAACGGTCGCTGTTGCGGTCATTGCCGCCGCTGTTTTCTTTTTTCTAGTGCCAAGCCATGCATCCGTCAGCAGTATTTCCGGTCTTGGAATCGTTCTGTCGAACTTCATTCCTTTGCAGCTTTCTGCGATCACAATGATTTTAAAACGTGGTACTTCTAATTATAGGCTTTCTTACCTGCGGAAAAGAATTCGGAATTAAGACGGTTTATACAAGTATTATGCTGCCATTATTTTCTTGGACTTTTTGAGATTCTTTTTCCTGACAACACCTCTATGACCGGTAGTCAGGAATTAGATGTGCTCTGTTATATATTAGTTGTGAGTATCGGTCTCAGCATTTTATTCAACCGAAATGCCTCCTCCGGCGGATTAGACATTGTCGCAAAAATCATGAACAAATACCTGCATATGGAACTTGGAAAAGCAATGTCACTTTCCGGAATGTGCGTTGCGCTGTCAGCCGCACTTGTCTATGATAAAAAGACTGTCGTTCTCAGTATTTTGGGAACTTATTTTAACGGAATCATTCTGGATCATTTTATTTTTAATCATAACATCAAGCGCCGTGTCTGCATTATCACAGAAAAAGAAGAGGAACTCCGCCTGTTTATTTTAAATGATCTCCACAGCGGTGCGACCATTTACGAATCCATCGGTGCCTACAATATGCAGAAGCGGAATGAGATTATTACAATTGTAGATAAATCCGAATATCAGAAATTGATGAATTATATGAGCCATGAAGATCCTCTCGCTTTTATCACGGTGTATAATGTGTCGGATATGCGGTATCAGCCGAAACGGTGATTTTTACCTCAAAAAGAGTAGCAATGAAACACTGCTACTCTCCTAATCCATCTAAATCAATTTTATAGATCGTATTCGTAAGCTCTGTATTCTCCAGAAACATAATCATATAAATTGGCATATAAACTCTTTTTCCCTCAATTTCAATATTCCCTTCCGAAAGAATATAAGCTTCTTCTATCTTGTAATTTTCATTTTTCAGAACATTGTTTAATGCAGAGTGCCTTTTATAGTCCTTACCGGATTTAATTTCCAAAGGTACCACTTTTCCATCCAGTTCAATTACAAAATCAAGCTCTCCCTGCTGTTTGCTGTTAAAATAATATTCCTTATGCCTCTTTGCTAATAATTCCTGCGCAACAACATTTTCAAAGAGAGCTCCATTATTGATTGCTTTTTCCTTATTTAAAATAGCAAGTTTAACCTGATTGGAATAACAGCTTGTAAGCAGTCCAACATCTGAAAAAAACAGTTTAAAAAGATTTCGGTTTTCACTAATGATCAGAGGCAATTTGGGTTCACTGATATTGTATACAGGAATTGCCACTCCTGCATCTTTTAACCAAAGAAAATCATTCTTTAACCGGTCATAACTCATGCCTTTTTCAATTGCATTTAATTGAAAACGCTTATTTTTCTGATCTAACTGTCCTGGCATTGCATCGTATATTTCCTGCAATTTCAGTTTATAATTTTTTTCATATTTTGAAAAATCTGTTTTATATAATCGTATAATTTTTTCATGCACTTTGGCGACTTTTGCCAGATCATTTGTTTCCAGATAAACAGCAACCGCTTCTGGCATTCCGCAACAATCAGATATAAATAAAACAGATCCAGCATTTTGGAATGAATAAAATCATCCACCGGGTTTCTCTTTTTAAAATGATCTTCCAACATGAGAATTACATCATTTTTCAGTCCTGCTGCCCTGACAAACTCTTTAAAATCCAACGGATACATATCATAGATTTCAAGGTATCCAACCGGAGCTGATCTTAAATCATTTAATTCTACTCCCAGCAATGAACCACTCATAATATATCGAAATGTACCATCCTCTACCAGAAATTTTATTCTTGTAACGATATCTTTAAATTCCTGAATTTCATCTAAAAAAATAATTGTCTTTCCCTGCTCCAATGCTCCTTCGCCACTACACTCAAACGCATCAATAACTCTTTTGCATCTTTTGCCCCGGCAAACAAATTGACAAGTTCAGGCTGCTCTATAAAATTAAATTCTATATATGGATATCCGCTTTCTTTCAGACATTGTCTTATTAGATACGTTTTTCCGATCTGTCTTGCGCCTGTCAGCAAAAAGGCATCATTTCCATGTGTAATCCATTCATTTACAGTCACCTTAGCTTTCCTTTCAATCATGATTTCCTCCTGCTATTTCATAATTCGTAATTTTTCCAACCCACTTTTATACATAATATTTAATTTTTCTAACCTTATTATACCTATTTTTTCATTTTTTCCAACCTTATTCTGTTCACTTTTTTCAATTTTTCTAACTTTATGATATCTACTATTTGCAATGTTCATCTAATAAAATAGAAAAGCAGTTCCATGTGTTTCATTTCTACATGTAACTGCTTCTATTGATTTCCTTTTATTGATAAAACGTACTTATACAATTAATTTCTAATATTCATTAGAATATATTTTCAAACCGAATATACTCCAGAATCATCTCCACCGCATTTTCAATCCCAATTTTTCCGGTATCGATGCAAAGATCGTATTCATTTCCATCGCCCCATCTGGTAGATGTACACTGTTCCTGGAATGCAGCACGTTTCTCATCCACTTCCTGAATATTTTTCAGGGCTTCTTTCTCTGATATCTGATCCCTCTTCTGTAATCTCTCACATCTGATTTCTCTGTCTGCATGCAGATAAACGGAAACGCAGTCCTTGTCATCTCTGTAAATATAATTCGCACATCTTCCGATAATGATGCAATTTTCCTGTTCTGTCAGCTCTTTTACAAAATCAATATAGCGGTCTCTCGGATTTGTCGCTCCATAGCTCATCGCAATACTGTAAAGAAAACTGTCGATTGGTTTTTCATTTAAAAAGTTGGCATTTTCATCATAGACGTTTCTCTTTTTTGCTTCTTCCACAAATCTTTTCTTGTCAAATATCTCCAGATTTAGCTTCTCTGCCAAAGCCTCTGCCACTTCATGTCCGCCACTTCCACACTGTCTAGCAATTGTTATTTTCATAATGATCGCCCTGCCCTTTCCTTATGTTTTTATACTAAAACATTCTTTTGTCTTGTATTAAAAATTCCCCAGAAAGTATATAACACTCTCCGGGGAATTTCCAGCATTTCTTTTATTTTGCAATATCAAGACGAACCAGCGCCTTGCGAAGTGCAAACTCTGCACGCTTCACATCGATCGCCTCGGTCTTATTTGCGAGACGTTCTTCGGCACGCTTCATTGCTGCTTCAGCACGACCTTTATCGATCTCATCCGGCCATTCTGCAATCTCTGCAAGAAGGGTTACTTTATCTGGCAGAATCTCTGCAAAACCGGAATGCACTGCTGCGATCACATCATCTTCACCTGTCTTATGAATCTTCACAACACCCGGTGCTAAAACGGTGGTCAGCGGAATATGTTTCTTGTATACACCAATCTCACCAACAGCAGTTGTAAATTCGATCATGTCTCCCTCACCTTTGTAAAAAATTCGATCCGGAGTGATGATCTCTACGGTAAAAATCTTATTTTCCTCTGCCATAATAATCCTCCACCTTAAGCGTTCATACGAGCGCGTACTTCATCAATGCTTCCTGCATTTAAGAAGTAACTTTCTGGAACATCATCATGTTTTCCTTCCAGGATTTCCTTAAATCCACGAACTGTTTCTGCGATCGGAACATATTTTCCTTCCAGACCGGTAAACTGTCCTGCTACGAAGAATGGCTGGGATAAGAATCTCTGTACCTTTCTCGCACGGTTAACGACAAGTTTATCATCCTCTGATAACTCGTCCATACCAAGGATTGCGATAATATCCTGAAGTTCTTTGTATTTCTGTAAAATTTCCTGTACACCACGGGCAACTTCAAAGTGCTCCTGACCAATGATACGCGGATCAAGAATACGGGAAGTAGATGCCAGTGGATCTACGGCTGGGTAAATACCTAACTCTGCAATTGAACGCTCCAATACGGTTGTTGCATCCAGATGGGCGAATGTTGTTGCCGGAGCCGGGTCAGTTAAGTCGTCGGCTGGCACATAAACTGCCTGTACGGATGTGATGGAACCGTTCTTTGTAGATGTGATTCGCTCCTGGAGCGCACCCATCTCTGTCTGTAAAGTAGGCTGGTAACCTACGGCTGAAGGCATACGTCCTAACAGCGCGGAAACCTCAGAACCTGCCTGTGTGAAACGGAAAATGTTATCAATGAATAAAAGTACGTCTTTTCCACCCTTATCACGGAAGTATTCTGCCATGGTAAGACCGGTAAGTGCAACTCTCATACGTGCTCCTGGTGGCTCGTTCATCTGTCCGAACACCATGGTTGTCTTATCAATAACGCCTGATTCTTTCATTTCATAGTAAAGGTCATTTCCCTCACGTGTACGCTCTCCTACACCTGTGAATACAGAATATCCACCATGCTCGGTAGCGATATTGTGGATCAGCTCCTGGATCAATACGGTCTTACCTACACCGGCACCACCGAACAATCCGATTTTACCACCTTTCTGGTATGGGCAGAGAAGGTCAACGACCTTGATACCTGTCTCTAACATTTCCTGAGAAGTTGCCTGCTCTTCAAAGGCAGGTGCTTTTCTATGAATAGCCATGTCTCGACACCCGTTGGTGGATCGATCTCGTCAATAGGATTTCCCAGAACATTGAACATACGTCCAAGCGTATTCTCACCTACAGGAACGCTGATCGGAGCACCTGTAGCGATCGCATCCATTCCACGTACGAGTCCGTCTGTAGATCCCATGGCGATACATCTGACAATATCATCACCCAGATGCTGTGAGACTTCTACTACCAGTTCTTTTCCATCTCTGGTAGGAACTTTGATAGCATCGTTGATCTCAGGCAGGTTGCCTTCTGTGAATTTGATATCCAGAACGGCACCAATAATCTGGGTAATTTTACCTATATTATTTGCCATGCTATAATTTCTCCTTGTTTATTATTCTTTCCTCCTAAAGTGCGCAGATTGCTGCTTATCTAGGAGATTGCTGACGCGCCTGCTATGATCTCAGTTAATTCCTGAGTGATAGCGCCCTGACGCGCTCTGTTATACTTCAGAGTCAAATCGCTGATCATTTCTTCTGCATTACTTGTTGCAGAATCCATCGCCTGCATTCTCGCTCCATTTTCACTGGCTACAGCTTCTACTAATGCTCCATAGAAAAGACTGGTGACATATTTTGGAATGATCATATCCAGTGCTTCTTCTGTGGTTGGCTCATAATTCATAAGAATATTCGAATCTGTATCCTCCGCTACGTCCCCTGCCTCAATCTCAACCGGAAGCAGTTTGATAAGCTTCGGCTCATGGCTGACGGTATTTTTAAAATGCGTGTAAGCAAGATAAATCTCACCAATCTCACCGTCTGAGAATGACTTCAGGATGCTTTTTGCAAAGAGCTGCCGCATCCTCATAGGAAGGGGATTCGATCATCGCAGAATCCTCCAGTTCAATATGGTAACCACGCCGCTCTAAGGCTTCACGTCCTTTATTACCAATTGCATAGATCAGAAGATCCTCTTTATTCAGATCACTTCCTGTAATCAGCTTTACAATATTGGAGTTGTAGCCTCCGGCAAGTCCACGGTTCGACGTGATCACAACCACTGCCTTTTTCGCAGATCCCCGGATTTTAAATATGGATGATTAATGTTTCCGGACTTTGCAAGCATGGAGCTGACAGTCTGATACATATAATTAAAATATGGATTCGTCTGTTCCGCTCTTCCCTTTGCTTTCTGTAACTTTACAGTCGAAACAAGTTTCATGGCTTTGGTGATCTGCTGCGTACTCTGTATGCTGCTTTTTCTTCTTTTAATGTCCTTCATTGAGGCCATAAGAAAAACCCTCCCTCCGACCTACCTTTAAAAAGTCCGCTTTGCATTCTTCGATTGCTTTTACAAGTTTTGCTTCTGTCTCATCACTGATGACTTTTTCAGTACGGATTGCCTCTGGCACTTCCGGATACTTGGTATCAACATATTCAAATAATGCTTTTTCAAAATCAAGAATCTTCTCAACCGGAATGTCGATCAGGTACTTCTTGGTAGCTGCATAAATGATCATAACCTGTTTTTCAACTGGCATTGGCTGATACTGAGGCTGTTTTAAAATCTCACGGATTCTTTCGCCCTGTGCAAGCTTCTCGGTCGTATCTGCATCCAGCTCGGAACCGAACTGTGCGAATGCTGCCAACTCACGATACTGCGCAAGTTCCACACGGATAGGTGCTGCGATCTTCTTCATCGCTTTGATCTGGGCAGAACCTCCAACTCGGGATACGGAAAGACCTGCGTTGATCGCTGGTCTGAAACCGGAGTTGAACATCTCTGTTTCCAGATAAATCTGACCATCTGTGATGGAAATTACATTTGTAGGAATGTATGCTGATACGTCACCGGCCTGTGTCTCGATAATTGGAAGTGCTGTTAAAGAACCTCCGCCTAATTTATCAGAAAGACGAGCTGCACGCTCTAACAGTCTGGAGTGTAAGTAGAATACATCACCAGGGTAAGCCTCACGTCCTGGTGGTCTCTTAAGAAGCAGGGAGAGTGTACGGTATGCAGCTGCATGCTTACTCAAATCATCGTAAACAATGAGAACATCCTGTCCTGCTTCCATCCATTCCTCACCAATCGCACATCCTGCGTATGGTGCAATATACTGTAATGGTGCTAATTCACTTGCAGTTGATGCTACAACTGTAGTGTAAGACATCGCACCAAATTCTTCTAATGTCTTAACAAGAGAGGCAACTGTAGATGCCTTCTGGCCAATTGCAACGTAAATACATTTTACGTTCTGGCCTTTCTGGTTAATGATTGTATCGATTGCGATCGCTGTCTTACCGGTCTGTCTGTCACCGATGATCAACTCACGCTGTCCACGTCCGATTGGAACCATGGAATCGATTGCCTTAATACCTGTCTGCAATGGTGTATCTACTGATTTTCTGGAAATAACACCGGATGCGACACGTTCGATCTGGCGGTATCTGTCTGTTTCAATAGGTCCTTTGCCATCAATTGGCTGTCCTAATGCATTGACTACACGTCCTAACATAGCGTCCCCGACTGGAACTTCAACAACTCGTCCGGTTGTCTTTACAGTATCACCCTCGTTGATATTCTTCTGGTTACCGAGCAATACGGCACCAACGTTATCTTCCTCAAGGTTTAATACCATTCCATATACTTCGCCAGGGAACTCTAAAAGTTCGCCCTGCATTGCATTATCAAGACCGTGAATACGTGCGATACCATCTGCCACCTGAATTACGGTACCAACGTCAGCTACTTCTAACTGCGCTGCATAACGTTTGATCTGTTCTTTAATAACGGAACTTATTTCTTCTGGTTTTAAATTCATGAAGCGCATTCACCTGCTTTCAACTGTATTTTGGATAACTCGCGTGTCAGATCATATAATTTGGTCCGAACACTGCTGTCAACGACTCTGTCGCCGATACGGATCACCATTCCGCCGATCAATTCGGAATCGACATCATAATGCATTTCAAATTTCACATACTTTGTTGTCTCTAATAACCGTTTTTCCACTGCTGCCTTCTGTGCATCGGATAACTCCATTGCGGAAGTTACATAAGCAGTTCCGATATTCTTGTATTCTTTTACTTCATCAATAAAGTAAGTAAATACACTGTCCACCTGTTCAAAGTGTCCTTTATCCACGATCATGCGGAGAAGTCCAACAAGTTCTTCGGAAACTTTTCCTGTAAAAATGTCTGTGATGATCTTGATTTTTTCTTCTTTTACGATTTTTGGATGACTCATTAATTTGAAGAGTTCTTTGTTTTCTTCAATGGCGGTCTGTGCCGCTTTGACTTCATCCAGGAACTCATCAAGCTGGTTTTTCTCCAAAGCTACCTCAAACAATGCGTCACCGTATGTTTTTGATACTAGCTTTGCCATGTTGATTCACCCATTTCTTTCAATGTCTCTTCTACCAGCGTATCCTGAACTGTAGCATCAATATTGGCAGCTACAACTTTTGCAGCCATCATAGATGCAACTGTGATCATTTCCTGTTTTACCTCATCCATTGCACGTTTCTTGGAAAGCTCTGCTTCCTCGTTCGCTCTCTGGATGATTCGAGCAGCCTCTTCCTTGGCTTCGTCCACAATTTTGGCTTCGTTTTTCAAAGCTTTCTGGCGGGCTTCGCTTAAAATCTGTTCTGCCTCTTTATCTATATTTTTCAGCTTCGCTTCGTACTCTGCTTTTAAAGCAGCGGCATCCTTCTTATCTGCAAGTGCGGTGTCGATATCTGTTGCGATCTTCTCCTGTCTGTCCTTAAGCATCTTACGGACCGGATTGAATAACAGATATGACAGAGCTAAAAACAGGAAGAAAATAGCAATTGCAAGAAGTACGGTATCATGCAGAAGCTGGAAATCCAGATTAAAAAGTCTTGTCATTTCCTCCAAGGTCTGGCCTCCTTTCCGTTTATTTTAGCTTTTCCCAAAACTTCTTATACTAATGGTTTTACGAAAAGTAATAACATAGCGATCAACAGACCATAAAGACCTGTTGTCTCTGCTACGGCCTGTCCTAAAAGCATGGTAGACATAACATCACCCTTTGCTCCCGGATTACGTCCTACTGCAGAAGCACCATAACCGGCTGCAATACCCTGACCAACACCAGGTCCGATACCTGCGATAACCGCAAGACCTGCACCAATTGCGGAACAAGCTAAAACTAAACCTTCGTTTGTAATTCCTGTCATAATAAACTCCTCCTTAAATACATTCTCTTTCTTTTGTCAGAAAACCTGTAAACAAACCGTTACAGTCTCTCCTAATCATAACGGTTTGATATGAATACCATTGTTAACATTCCAAATACATATGTCTGGATTGCTCCAGAAAAGAAATCGAAATATGCATGTAGAAATGCCGGTATTCCAATCTTTGTAAACCACGGCATCAATGCGTACCACAGGCCGAGCATAATCGTTCCTGCTGTTACATTACCAAACAAACGCAGTGACATGGAGACCGGCGTGGCAAACTCACTGATGATATTAATTGGGAGAAAGATTGGAAACGGATCTAATAAATCTTTTATGATTCCAAATCCCTTTGTCTTTATCCACGCATATTCAATCATCACAAATGTGATCAGCGCCAGACCGAATGTGGTTCCAAAATCTGCCGTTGGCGGCCGTAATCCGAAAAGTCCTGAAATATTGGATAAAAAGATAAACGCCATCAGCGCCTCTACATAATTCAGGTACTTCTTTGCGTGAATACCCATGTTGCTCACAACCATGGCATCCATCTTCTCCACTATCATCTCTACTACATTCTGCACAACATTCGGTTCGTCATAATCTTTCATGATCTCATGTCTGGCAAATAATATCAAAGCCAATAATATCAGACAAACAATTACTGTCGTGACCATCGTAGTATTGATAGAGAGGGTAACCCCAAACAGCTTAAATTCATAATAACTATGGATAAAAAAATCCACATCGCTGCTTCCCATACCTTTACCTTCCTTTCTTATATAATTTCTTTGTTATATATACATTAGTATATGCATGAAAATATGCAGATATTTTCAGTCCCAGAATTCCAATAATTATTCCCGGAAAACTAAAATATCCTGAACGCATTCCAATCCATGCAGCCAATAATATAACCACTGCCCTTAAAAGCGTGCTAAATACCATGTTCCTCCTCGCCTGATGTTCCGTCATCACAAGACAATTGTTCAGGCTCTTGTACATACTCACGCTAAGTCCTATCGCTACAGCTGTCCCAAGTAACAGCCCCAGACTGTAGCTTCCTTTATTCTCCACGACAAGAAGTCCTATCGCTTCAAAAACAATACTGTACACAATACATCCGAAAATTAAAT
>ENA-OQIO01000901-OQIO01000901.1-human-gut-metagenome-genome-assembly--contig:-NODE-901-length-15357-cov-2.324491_pt1 | contig 15357 bp, 25 predicted proteins | sample MGYA00242573_ERZ504737 | MGnify/ENA primary metagenome ERZ504737 (study PRJEB26092, sample SAMD00036203) | human gut metagenome | host: Homo sapiens | study: EMG produced TPA metagenomics assembly of...
CGCCCAACAGCCCCCTAGCAGCAGTGCCAGCGGCAGCATGGCGTTGCTTCCCTGCCAATCCAGTCTGCCGTTTGCCAGCAGCGTTGCCGCCAGCAGACAGACCGCGTAAACGCCCCGCAGCCCAGCCCGCACAGCAGCAGCCTTTCCGCAGTCTGCGGGCCAGCACGGCAGCGGACACAGCCGCCCCCACTGCCGCCGCCATACAGGCCATAGGCCGCACTGCGGACAATGGCAGCCCTGTATGCGTCAGCAGAAACGCCGCCAGCGCCAGCAGCAATATGCACACGCCCACACCGCAGCCAAAGGACAGCAGCAGCGCTGCCGCGGCCGGATTTTTAACACCGATTTTTGGTTTGCGCAGATTTTTAGCCATAACAAAACGCCCCCTTGCACAGTCAACACTATGCAAGGGGGCGTGGGTTTTATGTCAATTACTTCTTGACGGGGGTGGACTTGCTGTCCTTACCGGTGTCCAGCTTCTCCACAGAGGAGATTGCGGAGCGGCGGAAGCGAATCTTCGTGCGGTCACTGCCAGTCTCGATGACGAGGGTGTCATCCTTGTCCGCAATGGCGCAGACGATGCCGACGATACCGCCGATGGTGGTGACTTTGTCGCCGATCTCGATGGAGTTGCGCATGGCAGCATCCTTCTTATCCTGGCGCTTCTGCGGCAGGTAGATCAGGACGATCATGAACACGATGATAAGGATCATCGGCAGGAAACTCATCAGCATTTCAGCCGTGGTAGCCGTGCCGGTGGCGGCATTCAGAAACTGGATCATAGCAAGTATACTCCTTAAAAATAACGATTTCTTCTATTATATCGGATAAATGCGCATTGTGCAAGCATTTTTCCGGAAAAATCAGATGCGGGTATCAAGTTTATGTACATAGGTGTCGTGAAACTGCTGGAATGTGCCGTTGTCCAGTGCCTCGCGGATGCGCTCCATCAGGTGATTGTAGAAGTACAGGTTGTGCATGACAGCCAGGCGCATGCCCAGCAGCTCGTCTGCTTTCTGCAAATGGCGGATATACGCGCGGGAGAAATTGCGGCAGACGGGCAGTCACAAGTGCGGTCGATGGGCGACTCGTCGCGCTCGTATTTCAGGTTCTTGATATTGATGATGCCGTCCCAGGTGAACAGATGCCCGTGGCGCGCGTTGCGGCTGGGCATGACGCAGTCGAACAGATCAACGCCGCGGTAGACGCCTCAATGATGTTGCCCGGCGTGCCGACGCCATCAGATAGCGGATTTTGTTTTTCGGCGCAAACGGCTCTACAGCAGAGATGATGTCATACATGACCTCGGCGGGCTCACCGACGGCCAGACCGCCGATGGCGTAGCGTCCAGATCATACTCGGCGATCTGCTTCATGTGCTCACGCGCAGGTCGGCGAACGTGCAGCCTGGTTGATGCCAAACAGCAGCTGGTCGGGATTGACGGCCTTTTCCTCATGCTTCAGGCGGTTCATCTCGTCCTTACAGCGCAGCAGCCAACGGGCCGTGCGGGCGCAGCTGTTCTTGGCGTACTCGTAGGTAGCCGGGTTTTCGACGCACTCGTCAAAGGCCATGGCAATCGTAGAGCCAAGGTTTGCCTGAATCTGCATGCTCTGCTCCGGTCCCATAAAGATACGATGGCCGTCGAGGTGGGAGTTGAAGGTCACGCCCTCCTCCGTAATATGGCGCAGCTTGGCCAGACTGAACACCTGAAAGCCGCCGCTGTCGGTCAGGATGGGGCCGTCCCACTTGGTAAACTTGTGCAGACCGCCCATCTCAGCCACGAGTTTGTCGCCCGGGCGCAGGTGCAGATGATAGGTGTTGCACAGCATGACCTGTGCGCGGATGTCCTTGAGGTCCAGCGCCGACAGACCGCCCTTGATGGCGGCAGCCGTGGCGACATTCTGGAATGCAGGGGTCTGGACCGTGCCGTGCACCGTGGTAAATTCGCCGCGGCGGGCAGCCCCTTCCTGTTTGATAAGGCGGTAAGGCATAGCTTTCTATCTCCGTTTTAAAAATATTTCATCGAAAAAGGCGGCGCAGGGGGCTTTTTCCCTGCACCGCCTAATAAATTATTATAAAAGAAAATCCGTGGTTCGTCAACTGTAAATCGGCAGGATCACTACCCCCGCCGGGAAAATTATTTTACCCTATAGCGCAAAATGGTTTTGAGCCTGTTTTTTTTCTGTGCGGGTGGCATTGCTCAGGTAGATTTCCCGGTGGCCTTCCTCCGTGCGCGTCAGGCTATGGGCGTGTACAAATTCGTCCATTTTTGCGAAAGAAACCGGCTCATCGTCATACGCGCCGACATGCAAAAGCTGCACACAGGTTTCGCCCGGCAAGGTGCCGAAGCGGACTTCTTCCAAGAGCGGGTTTGGTTTTCGGTGTTTTGTACGTTCCAGCGCAGCGCACACGCCGTCCTCTCCGACAAAATCCGGCTGGCGGATCACGAGAGTGTAGCGCAGCTTTTCCTTGATGAGCTCGCAGTTCTCAATTTTCTGCCAGACGCCCTCCAGTGGGTACACGGCAAAGTCGTCATACTCGCCCTTTGCAGTCTTTTTGTAAGCCATTTTGACCGCATAGGCCACGGAATACAATGCCGATACGCGGTTTGAAAAATCCGTGTCATTCGGGTTTCCTTCACCGTTTATCATGATGCAGCTTTGTGTCGGAACCGTCACCAAGACCGGGGTTGTTTTTGCACCGTAAGTTGCTTTTCCTGCCTTCTCCATTCGTATTTCATAAAAAGCGCCTCCTTGCGCTTTTCAGAATACCGCAGAAAGCATGACACCCCCTGTCATGTTTTATATTTTTCTGCCATGCGGGTCAGCTTTTCTTTCATGCTGCGCCGCAATTCGTCGGGCTCCAGGATTTCAACTGCGTCACCATAGGACAAAATGTAGCTATACAGCGTTCTTTCTGGCATATCGACGGTCACATACAGGCTTCCCTGCGCATCCTTCTCCACGGTATCGGTAAATTCGTCATAGACGCGGAAGGCAGCCGCCGGGGAGAACTTCAGCCTTACCGAGATCAGCCGCTCCTGCTGTATCGTCGGTTTTAGCTCCGGGACATCCGCCTTCCTGCGCAGGAAGGTCTCCGGCAGAAGCGTCAAATTCTTGATGCGGGTCAGCTTGAAAAAGCGGTAGTCGTTTCGCAAAAGGCAGAAACCGTACAAATACCAGTCCTTGCTCTTGAAAATCAGCTTGACCGGTTCCACCGTGCGGACAGTGCCGCCTTCGCCCGCAAAATACGAAAAGCTGACCCTGCGGCAGCTGAAAACAGCCCTTTTGAGCTCGTCGAACAGCTCCGCACCCGCCGTATTTTTGTGCCAGTCGGAAAAATCGACCTCGATCCAATTTGCGCCTTGTACCCGGAAAAGCCCGCCCAATTTGGTAAGCAGTTCATCGGTTCGGCTGTCTTCCGCGGCGGCAAGGCCCTGCAGTGCCATCAAAATTTGCTCTTTTTCCTGCGGCGTCAGCAGCGATTTCTCCAGCACAAACTCCGGCAGGATAAAAATACCGCCGCCCTTTCCCTGCACAGTATAAATCGGTATCCCGGCAGCACTGATGGCATCCAGGTCGCGGTAAATCGTTCTTACCGATACTTCAAATTTTTCTGCCAGCTCGGGGGCCGTGGCTCTGCCCTTGTCCAACAGATGATACACGATTTTGAACAGTCTGCCCTGCTCCATACAGTGCCCCCTCGCATCACAACAAAAGCGCCGAAGATCTGCCCCGGCGCTTTCGCAAAAGATATTTTCTGTTACCGAATGAACATCGCATCACCAAAGCTGAAGAAGCGGTACTTTTCCTCAACGGCGACCTTGTAGGCGGCCATCGTCTTGTCGTAGCCGTAGAAGGCGGCAATCAGCATGATAAGGGTGCTCTCCGGCAGGTGGAAGTTCGTAATCAGGCCGTCGATGGCTTTCAGCTCGATGCCGGGATAGATGAAGATGCTGGTATTCCCGCTGCACGGCACGATCTTGCCGTACTTAGCCCAGACAGATTCCAGCGTGCGGCAGCTCGTTGTGCCCACGGCAATGACACGGTGGCCCGCGGCGCGGGTCTCGTTGATGAGCTTCGCCGTCTCCTCGCTGACGGAGTACCACTCGCTGTGCATCTGATGGTCCTCAATGGATTCCTCATTCACGGGACGGAAGGTGCCCAGGCCGACATGCAGCGTGACCTCGGCAATGTTGACGCCGCGGGAGCGGATCGTATCCATCAGCTGCGGGGTAAAGTGCAGGCCCGCGGTGGGCGCGGCAGCGCTGCCCAGTTCCTTGGCGTAGACGGTCTGGTACTGGCTCTGATCCTCGAGCTGCTTCGTGATGTAGGGCGGCAGCGGCATCTTGCCGAACTCGTCCAGCTTCTCGTACAGTGTCTCGGTGTCGTAGGTAAAGGTCACATACTTATTGCCGTCAGGAGCGTCTCATCCACCACGGCAGTCAGGCTGCCGTCGCCGAACTCCACCTTCGTGCCCGGCTGCATCCGCTTGCCGGGGCGGGCCAGGCACTCCCAGGTATCGCCCTTGACCTGACGCAGCAGCAGCAGCTCGCAGACAGCGCCTGTGGGCACCTTGGTGCCCATCAGGCGGGCAGGCAGAACCTTGGAGTTATTGACAACGAGCAGATCGCCCTTTTCAAGATAATGCGGCAGCTCATGGAATACCGAGTGCAGTATCTTATCATTTTTGCGGTCCAGCACCATCAAACGGGCGGCATCGCGGGGGTCGGCAGGCTCCTGCGCGATCAGCTCCTTCGGCAGGTCGTACCAGAAATCTTTTTTGAGCATTTTTGTATCATCCTTTTTTACTTTAAAGCGTTATTGTCTTGACATTCTTATGTGGGAATATTATAATGAATCCAAACACAGAGGCGCGAAGCGCATCAGTACCGGTTTTCACCATGCCCTGCCAGGGGCGAGAGCCGGGAAAGGGTTCTTCGCCGAAGAAAATGCGCGGCACGCATTTTCTGGGTCCGCAGCCGAACAGGTGCGGGACTGTCACGCTGTAAAACAGTGTGTTGCGCTGTGTTATATGCAATATGATATTATATTGCATTTTGTGCCGGTTTTCAAGCCGGTTTTTTTATTATCTGTGCAAATTTCCGTGGGAGCCGCATAGATATAAGGAAGGGTATCGTGAAAGGAAGGTCTTAGTCAGGATGAAACAGTACAATGTTGGTGTTATCGGTGCAACCGGTATGGTCGGCCAGCGCTTTATTACGCTGCTGGAAAATCATCCTGGTTTAATCTGGTTGCCTTGCGCCAGCGCACGCAGTGCTGGCAAAACCTATGAGGAGGCCGTCGCAGCCGCTGGTTGATGAAGACCCCCATGCCCGAGAGCGTTAAAAAGATGGTCGTGCTGGACGCCGCCAATGTGGAGGAGGTCGCCGCCAAGGTCGATTTTGTCTTTTGCGCCGTCAACATGAAGAAGGACGAGATCAAGGCACTGGAGGAGGCCTACGCCAAGGCCGAGTGCCCGGTCGTGTCCAACAACAGCGCGCACCGCTTTACCCCTGACGTGCCGATGGTCGTACCCGAAATCAACGCCGACCACATCGACATCATCCCTGCCCAGCGCAAGCGCCTGGGCACCAAGCGCGGCTTTGTGGCCGTCAAGTCCAACTGCAGCCTGCAGAGCTATGTGCCTGCCCTGCATCCCCTGCGCAAATACGGCATCTCTGACGTGCTCGTCTGCACGTATCAGCCATCTCCGGTGCAGGCAAGACGTTGAGACCTTCCCCGACATTCTCGACAACGTCATCCCCTACATCGGCGGCGAGGAGGAAAAGAGCGAGCAGGAGCCGCTAAAGCTGTGGGGCCACATTGAGGGCGACAAGATCGTCTCGGCCGAGTCTCCCCGCTTTACGGCCCAGTGCCTGCGTGTGCCTGTCTCTGACGGCCACATGGGCGCGGTGTTCGTGCGCTTTGAGAATAAGCCTTCTAAGGAAGAAATTCTGCAGGCCTGGAAGGAATTCCACGGTCCCGCACAGGATCTGGAGCTGCCCAGTGCCCCGAAGCAGTTCCTGCATTACTTTGAGGAAAACGACCGTCCGCAGCCCAAGCTGGACCGTATGCTGGAAAACGGCATGGCTGTCAGCATTGGCCGTCTGCGTGAGGATAACCAGTACGACTACAAGTTCGTCTGCCTGTCCCACAACACGCTGCGCGGCGCTGCCGGCGGCGCGGTGCTGCTGGCCGAGCTGCTGGCTGCCAAGGGCTATTTTGACTGATTGGCTGCGCATGGCAGCTTTGGTGTAAGGAGAATTCGTATGAAGAGACCCGTATTTACCGGTGCCGCCGTGGCGATCATCACCCCGATGAACACCGACGGCAGCGTCAACTATGACGAGCTTGGCCGCATCATCGACGACCAGATTGCCCACAGCACGGATGCCATTGTCATCTGCGGCACGACGGGTGAGTCCCCGACGCTGACCGACGAGGAGCACACCGAGTGCATCCGCTATACCGTCAAAAAGGCGGCAGGCCGCGTCCCGGTGATTGCGGGTACCGGCTCCAACGACACGAAGTACGCCATCTGCTGTCCCAGCAGGCTGAGGCCGACGGTGCCGACGCACTGCTGCTGGTCACGCCCTACTACAACAAGACGAGCCAGGCGGGTCTGCTGGCCCACTACACAGCCATTGCGGACGCCGTGCATATCCCCTGCATCCTGTACAATGTGCCCAGCCGCACGGGCTGCAACCTGCGCCCGCCACGCTGGCCGAGCTTGCGAAGCACCCGAACATCAACGCCGTCAAGGAGGCCAGCGGCAACATCAGCATGTGCCGAGATTGCAGCGGCCTGCGGTGACAGCCTGAACATTTACTCCGGCAACGATGACCAGATCGTGCCGCTGCTGGCTCTGGGCGGCAAGGGCGTGATCAGCGTGCTTTCCAACGTAGCCCCGCAGTACACCCATGACATCTGCGCCAAATGGTTCGCCGGTGAGACTGCCGAGAGCCTGTCCATGCAGCTCAAGGCGGTGCCGCTTATCAAGGCACTGTTTGCCGACGTCAACCCCATCCCGGTCAAGTGGCCATGAACCGCCTTGGCTGGAATGCCGGCGACTGCCGTCTGCCGCTCGTTGCGCCCTCCGCCGCAGTGCAGGCGCAGCTGGAGACTGCCATGCAGGAGTTCGGCCTGCTGAAATAATTTCACAGCCGACCCACTGCCATGCCGCGGGTCGGCTTTTTGCTTTTGCACGACTTTTGCATGAAAGGAACAATAACACATGACGGATATTATCATTCAGGCATCTATGGCCGTATGGGCCGCGCACTGGTCGAGAAGATCGGTGCGCGCGAGGATTGCCGCATCGTCGCCGGTGTGGATTGCGAAGCCGGGCGGATCGGCGAAATCCCCGTTTACGCCGGGTTTGACGCGCTGCCCTGCAAGGGCGTCATCATCGATTTTTCCTCACCCGCCGGGGCGGTTGCAGCAGCGCAGTACGGTGCCGCCAACGGTCTGCCCTGCGTCATCTGCTCCACCGGCCTTTCCAGAGGATGAGGCTGCACTGGAGGCTGCCAGCACCAGGACGCCGATCTTCCGCAGCGCAAACATGTCAGTGGGTGTCAACGTGCTGATCGAGCTGGCCCGCCAGGCTACGAAGATACTGGGCGGCGAGTTTGACATTGAGATCATCGAGAAGCACCATCATAACAAGCTGGACGCGCCCAGCGGCACAGCGCTGATGATTGCCGACGCCATCAACACCGAGGCGAACGGCAAATATGAGTACGTCTATGACCGCACGCAGGTTCGCCAGAAGCGCGGCGCACAGGAGCTGGGCATCAGCTCCATCCGCGGCGGCGGCATTGTGGGCGAGCACGATGTGCTGTTCTGCGGCCCCGACGAGGTCGTGACGCTGAGCCACAGCGCGGGCAGCCGCGGCGTCTTTGCCGACGGTGCCGTACAGGCAGCGCTCTATATGCTGCGCTGGCCCCTGGCTATTACACGATGACCGACCTGCTGCGAGGTAAACTGATATGCGAATGAACGGCAACGACCTTGCCGCCTGCGCGGTCATCGCACTGGGCGTCGGCGGCGTAGTTGTCGGCTCTCTGCTGGGCGTCGGCAATCAGGCTGTGACCCTACCCGCGGTCAATCCGCAGCCCGTAGTCGTGGATATGCCGGCAGAGCCGGAACCAACCGCTACACCGGAGCCACCCCCGAGCCGACGCCCACCGTCGAGACCGTGCACTTTTCCGCCACGGGCGACGACCTGATCCATGATGGTATCTTTTTGCAGGCTAAGGAGCGCGGCGGCGACCACTACGATTTTGACGCCGCCTACGCAGCCATGCAGGGCTACTACGACCAGTTTGATGTGAACTGGCTCAATCAGGAGACGCTCGTCAACGACGAGTTCGCCGCCAGCGGCTATCCGATGTTCTCCACCCCCGGCGAGATCACCGACACGCTGTATAATTTGGGCTTCCGCGTGTTCAGTCTCTCCAACAATCACAGCTACGACAAGGGGGCGGCGGGCATTGAGGCATCCATGGCACACTGGGCTGCCATGCCGGACGATGTGGTCACAATGGGCTTTTACAATCTGGAGACCTATGACAACTACGCCTACCAGACCGTCAACGGCATCACGTTCGGCTATCTCTCCTATACGGAGCACACCAACGGCCTGCCCACGCCGTCCGGCACAGACTATGGCGTTGTGTATCTGGACGACCATGAAACGATTGCCAAACAGATCGCCGATATGCGCCCGAACTGCGATGTTCTTATCGTCAGCGCCCACATGGGCACCGAGGGCACGCACGAGGTCAACGACTTTCAAAGGGAGACTGCTCAGTGGCTGGCCGATCAGGGCGTCGATGTCATCATCGGCACCCACCCGCATGTAGTACAGAACGCCGCATGGCTGACCGGCGCAAACGGCAACACAACCTTCATCGTCTACAGCCTGGGCAACTTCATCAACGCGCAGTCCTCGCGCGATAATGTCATCGGCGCGATTCTGGACGTGTATTTTGATAAGACGACCCAGCCTGACGGCAGTGTGAGCATTGCCATCCGTGACCCGAAGCTGCACTGCGTTATCAGCCAGTATGAGGCCGGGTACAAGAATATCCGGGTCATCCCCTACAGCCAGTACACAGACGAACTGGGTGCAGCACACGGAGAGTTCACCCTCTCCCGCGAATACATAGAGAGCATGCTCCGCAGCACGATTGACGAGGAGTTCCTCACGTTAGATTGAATGAAAGGATGATTTTTATGTACGGTGTCAGCAAGATCAGCAGCGAGCAGAACATTATGCTCACCACCTTCCCCGGTGCCCAGTACAGCGCACAGAGCCTGGCCGAGCACCTGGACGTTTTTGCCAAGGCCGGTATTGTGTCGATATGATCTGCCAGAGCGCGCCCCGCGGCTCCGCGGTGGATTTCAGCTTTACGACGAGCTATGACAACTTTGCCGCCGTTATGAAGGCTCTGCCCGCCGCAGCCAAAGCCAATCCCCCGCTGGTCTCCGGCGGCTACAGCAAGATCAACCTCTTTGGTGAGGAGATGGTCACCAGCTGCGGCGTCGCCGCCCGTGCGCTGGCCGCACTGGCCGGTGCAGGTATTGAAATCGTGCTCATCACAACGAGCGACCTTGACATCTCCCTGCTGATCCGCCAGCAAGACGAAGACACCGCCCTCGATGCCCTGCATAAGGCGTTTGAGGTCTGACGGCAATCAAAAAACAGGTGCAACCCCATTTAAAGGGCTGCACCTGTTTTTATTTATTCTTGCGGTAGCACTTTGCTGCCAGAAATGGCAGGAATACAACCCCATACATGATGGCACTGATTGCCACATCGCCCCAGCCGATGATCTGATTTGAAATATCCGCCGTACCGGTCCAGACTAAGACCATGCTGTTGTTGAGGTAGTGCAGCACCACGGGGAGCCAGATATTTTTGCCGCACTTCTCATACGCAAAGGTGAAAAATACACCGAGCGTCACGCAGACAACAAGCTGTGCGGCAATGCTCTGCAGTGAGGTATCGGGACTGTAGAAGAAAAGATTCAGCGGCAGATGCCACAGGCCCCACAGCACACCAACGGCCAGTGCGCCGCGCCGTGCGCCGAAGCGGCCTTGCAGGGCTGGCGTCAGATAATAGCGCCATCCGTATTCCTCGCCAAAAAACGGCAGGAAGGATAAGAAAAAGTTTGGCACCAGCACCAGTGCCATGAGCCACGGCGCAGACGATTGCCAGTAAGTCAGGTACTCCGCCCAGGCGTCGCCGCCCTGCAGCGCCACGGAAAGAAAGACCATGCCGGTTTTGACGACGAGGAAGTAGGCACAGATGGCAAACGCCGTCAGGAATTTGCCGTGCAGGCGCAGACCGTAGTCTTCGCGCTTTGTCTTTTTCTCGGTCAGCAGGAAGATCCAGCCCAGCACCGACGCGATAATGATGACAAAGTTTGCAATATTCAGCCAGCCCTCCTGCGGCAGGAACGCAGACAGAACGCTCATGGCGAGCATCAGCGCAGTGGCCGCGATGTGCAGGATGTAAAACCGCTTTGGCGTCCCCTGCCGTCTTGCCAGCAAAAACGCCAGCATAACGCCCGCCGCCGGTAGAACATCTGGGCGTTGGCAAAAATCAAGGTGTCCCGCCCGTTTTGCAGGCAGATGTACAAAAGCGGCACCATCAGAAACGGAATTGCGTAAGCACAGAGCGCAAAGACAGTCAGCTCTTTTTTATTCGTTTTCATCGTCGTCCTCCTTTGGGTTTTCCAACTCAGCGTGGCGCTTTTTGTAAGCCTTCATGCTGAGCTGCAGCAATGCAAAGCACAGCACCCAGGTACAGACCCCCATGATGACCGCCTGCAGCACTGCAATGCCCATGCCAAGCGCTGCAAATTTGATAAGCCCCCACACAAAGATGGCAACACCGCCCACGGCGGACACAGCGGCATTGGTTTTCGTATTCGGCTTGAAGCGGCGATCCCAGATACCGGCACGCAGATCACTTATGACCGAATAGGCGCACCCCAGCATAAAGATAAACCATTCTGCCGCCATCTCCCGCGGGGCAAAGCCCAGCAAACTTTCGATGGTCAGCGCCGCCAGCAGCAGTACCCACAGCATCCAGAAGCCGCGGGACTCGATTTTTAAAAGGGTTTGTTTTTGCATTTCGTCCAGATTGTTGCGCTTAAAAAATTCTTTTATGTTCATCGCTCATTCCTCCCAGAACAGCTCGTCCAATGTCTTGCCCAGCACCTTGCAGATGCTGCGGCAAAGGTTGATCGTAGGGTTATACTCCCCTTTTTCAATGGCGTTGATGGTCTGGCGGGACACGCCCACCACCGCCGCCAGATCCGCCTGGGTCATATCCAGCGCAGCGCGGGCGGCCTTCAGCTTTAGATTCTTTGCCATTGCCTTCGTTTCCTTTCCTCTTGCTGTGACTTTACTATAGCACGTGCCTTACATTATGTCAAGTATATATTACTTTTTGAAAAATAAATTTTCCCTACAAAACCCGCACTTGCGGCAATTCGCCCACTGTGCTATGATAGTTTTTATAGATTATGATAAAGGAAGTTTGGCTATGAAGTACAGCTTTCCCGCTTTTGAAAACGGCTTTATCCGCGCTGCTGCGGCCAGCCCCGCCCTGCGCGTGGCCGACTGCACCTACAACGCCGACCAGATCATCGGCGTCATGCGTGAGTACGCCGAAAAAAATGTGCAGCTGCTCTGCCTGCCGGAGTTTGCGCTGACTGGCTACACCTGCAGTGACCTGTTCTTGCAGGATACCCTGCTGCGTGGGGCCGAGGACGGCCTTGCCGCGATTTTGAAGGCCAGCGAGGGACTGAACGTCGTTGTCCTCGTCGGCCTGCCTGTGCGCCATAACGGTAAGCTGTACAACTGTGCGGCGGTGCTCTGCAACGGTGAGCTGCTGGGTCTGGTGCCGAAAGTACACCTGCCCAACTACGGCGAGTTTTACGAGAAGCGCCACTTTATCCCCGGTATGCGTGAGCCCGAGTGCATCGAGCTGGCCGGGCAGGAGACGCTGATCGGCACGAACCTTCTGTTTGCCTGCAAACAGCTGCCCGCCTTTGTGCTGCAGCCGAGGTCTGCGAGGACCTGTGGTCTCCCATCCCGCCAAGCTGTGCCCACGCACTGGCCGGGGCTACCGTTGTGGCAAACCTGTCCGCCAGCGATGAAACCGTCGGCAAGGCAGCCTACCGCCGTGAGCTGGTCTGCGGGCAGAGCGCACGTCTGCTGTGTGCGTACCTCTACGCCGACGCAGGCCACGGCGAAAGCACCACCGACATGACGTTTGCGGGCCACAACCTGATTGCCGAGAACGGCAGTCTGCTGGCCGACGCTGCACCGTTTGCGGGCGAGGATGCCGTGACTGAGCTGGACCTGGGCCGCATGGTGCAGGAGCGTCAGCGCAACACGACGTTTATGCCGGAAACGAACGGCTACACCACTGTGGAATTTGAGCTGCCGCCCGTGGAGCTGGCGTTAATCCGCCCTGTCTCCTGCACGCCGTTTGTGCCGCAGGACGCCGCGACCCGCGCCGAGCGGTGCGAGCTGATTCTGCGCATCCAGGCCGAGGGCCTTGCCAAGCGCATGGAGCACACCCACGCCAAGTGCGGCGTGCTGGGTATCTCCGGCGGGCTGGACAGCTGCCTGGCCCTGCTGGTGGCCGTGCGCGCCTGTAAGGTGCTGGGCCGCGACGCGAAGGATATTGTGGCCCTGACGATGCCCTGCTTCGGCACGACGAAGCGCACCCGCTCCAACGCCGAGATTCTGTGCGAGGCTTTGGGCGTGACGTTCGGCGAAATCAACATCACCGAGAGCGTCAAGAGCCACTTTGCAGACATCGGCCAGCCCGCCGACAAGTACGATGTCACGTTTGAAAACTGCCAGGCCCGCGTGCGCACTCTGGAGCTGATGGACTATGCCAACAAGAACGGCGGCTTTGTCATCGGCACCGGCGACTTAAGCGAGCTGGCGCTGGGCTGGGCCACCTATAACGGCGACCACATGAGCATGTACGGCGTCAACACCGGCGTGCCGAAAACGCTGGTGCGCCATATTGTGCAGTACGTGGCCGACACCTGCGGCAATGACACGCTGCGGGACGTGCTGGTGGATATTCTGGACACCCCCGTCAGCCCCGAGCTGCTGCCCACCGCCGCAGACGGCACGATTGCCCAGCAGACCGAAAAACTCGTCGGCCCGTATGAGCTGCACGACTTCTATCTCTACTATGTGCTGCGCTTTGGGTTCAGTCCGACAAAAATCTACATCTGCCCGCACAGCCTTTGACGGCCGGTATGAGCCGGAGGTCCTGCTGGCATGGCTGAAGAATTTCTACCGCCGCTTCTTTGCCCAGCAGTTCAAGCGCAGCTGTCTGCCCGACGGCCCGAAGGTCGGCTCGGTCACGCTGTCCCCCCGCGGCGACTGGCGCATGCCCAGCGACGCCTGCAATACGCTGTGGATGGCAGAATTAGAAAAACTGGAAGTCTGATCGCGTTACTCGCGTATAAATGCGGAACCACTTGCACGGTTCCGGGGCATTTTTTTATAGCTTTTTGATTTCGGCGTTCAGAGCGTCGTAGGTGTAGAGTGTGTTGAGCACCTGCAGCAGCTCCTTTTTGCTCAACCGCGGCGGCAGACCGAGGCGGCGCAACACCCGGCGGTTCTCGGCGCTGTTGGCCGTGCCGGAGATGCCCCAGTCGTACAAATCGGTGTACGTGATGGAGCGCGACTGGGTCGTTTTCTGCTGGCAAGCAGTTTTACTTGCCAGGGCGGTTTCAAGGCCCTGTACAATCAAATCGTCGGATACGCCCTCGACGCCGAGCAGTCCCTCCTTGCCGGGCTCGGCCTTGCGTGACTCCTTGCCCGCAATCGCCGGGACGTAGGCCTGCAGGACATGCTCCGCGCCGACAAGACCCGTGACAAAGTGGCGAATCTTGAACCCGGCGGCGTCGGAGTCTGTCAAAATGATAAGTCCCTGCGCTGCAGCAATGCGCTTGAGCAGCCTTTGCAGCGCGCCGTCCTTGAACACCCGGAAGCCGTCCGTCGTCAGGATCGTGCCGTCCACGATATTGCTAAGGCGTGCGGCGTCGTATTTGCCCTCCACCAGCAGGGCTTGTTCCAATTTCAGCATTTATGCCCTCCCGGCCAGCGCCAGCTCACACAGCGCCTTCTGCATTAAAAGGTCGGCGTCCAGCTTGCTGCTTTTCAGGTCGGTGTCCAGTCTTTGCAGGATGTGCAGGCAGTCCTCCAGCTGGGCACGCTTGAAGCGCAACGCGGTTTTTTCGGTAGAATTGAGGCGGTAATTCCAAATTGCCCTTGTAGCCCAAAGTCCTTGGCCACATCGCCGAGGCCCCGGCGGCTGCGGCGGCCCAGCAGCACGCGGTACAGATCCAGATAGTTGCTGATGAGTGCGCCGGTAATCATGATCGGCTCGTTTTGCAGCGCCAGCAGCGTTTTCAGCTTTTGCTGGGCCTTATCGGCCTGGCCGCTCGTCAGCAGCTTGACCATATCGAACGTGTCCGCGTCGAGCGTGACCGTGCCGAGCCGGCTGACCATTTCTTTTGTAATTGTGCTGTAGTTGGCCAGCGCGGCCAGCTTTTCCACCTCATTTTTAAGCAGAAACTGATCCTCGCCGCAGCGGGCCAGCAGCGCAGCCTCGGCACCGGGGGCAAAGTCCGCACCGGCCTCCTTCGCCCAATCGCGGGCCATAGCCTGTAAAGCCGCGCCCGTGGGGCGGTTGAGCTGTACACAGTAGCCGAGCTTCTCGCAGCTGGCAATGAGCTTTTGCTCCCGCTTGCCGGGGCGCAGTTTGCCGTAGCTCTCCTCGATGATGCTCGTCAGCACAAAGATGGCGTTCTCGGTGTCGGCCAGCGTGTCGCAAAGCTCCTGCAAATCCTTGTCGGAATAGGTTGACGGACGGATCAGCGGCATGAGTACCAGGCGTTTGCCGCCGAAGAATGAAATCGTACCGGCAGCTAGCACGATCTCCTCCACCGAGGGGGTCGGCCCGTCCAGCACCGTCGTCTCGGGGTCGTCGCGGTTCAGATATTTCAGCGTCTTCTGCGCCGCCGTGTGGACGAGCGCCTCGTCCGATGCGTAGAAATAGTAGAGCGCGCAGCCTGCCTTCAGGCGTTTTTCCAGCTCCTTTTCACTGTACAGCAATCGTCTGTGCCTCCTCCCAAATCATGCTGCGGCCCGGGCGCAGGGTCAGTCCGGGCGTGTCCTCGCCATAGCGCAGGGTGCAGCCTGCAGCGTCGTCCAGCCAGCGCGGTGCGGCAGCGGTGTACAAAATTGCGTCGGGCCGCACGGAATCGGACAGCGTGCCCGGTGCGCAGAGGACATCCACCCGCAC
>ENA-OQIO01000902-OQIO01000902.1-human-gut-metagenome-genome-assembly--contig:-NODE-902-length-15350-cov-4.574131_pt1 | contig 15350 bp, 18 predicted proteins | sample MGYA00242573_ERZ504737 | MGnify/ENA primary metagenome ERZ504737 (study PRJEB26092, sample SAMD00036203) | human gut metagenome | host: Homo sapiens | study: EMG produced TPA metagenomics assembly of...
GAGGGTCAGCTGACCCTCGTGAATTATAGCCGAAGTTAGCGGCTAGCTTAAAGTTGCCCTGCCCACGTCCAAGCTCCCTGCCCTGTGCCTTCCCCCTGCGTCCCCATACCAGCCGACAGCCACAGCCACCCACCCCATCCATAGACACTTCCAATCAATCCCCACAAAGAAATTGATAAAATTTTGCAAAAACACTTGTTAAAATCTTATCAATGCGTTATAATATATCCAAATGGAATCGAGCTGATACTTATCTTAGCGGAGGGAGAAGTGTGAACTCTTATATTTTTATGAGAAAATCCAAAAAAGCTAATTGATAGAAAGCGAAGATTCATATTTTTTGCCACAATTGTTAAAAAATAGACAAATAGAAAGGAAGAAGGAGACACTATGAGCAGCAAAATTACAGTTATAGGAGCCGGAAGTGTTGGTTCCACAATTGCGTATACCTTATCTAATCAGAATGTTGCATCAGAGATCGTCCTGATCGACATTAACAAAGAAAAAGTAGAAGGCGAAGTCATGGATATCGCACAGGGAACCTGCTTCAGAGACCCGATCTCCATCATTGCCGGTGAATACGAAGATGCGAAAGACTCTGACATCGTAATTATCACCTCCGGTATCGCACGTAAACCTGGTCAGACAAGAATCGAACTGACACAGACCAATGTAAATATCCTGAAATCTATCACACCGGAGATTGTAAAAGTGGCTCCGCATGCTTTATATATCATTGTAAGTAATCCTGTAGATATCATGACCTATGTATTTACCAAGATTTCTGGACTTCCGGAAAATCAGATCATCGGATCCGGAACTATTCTGGATTCTGCTCGTCTTCGTTGCGGACTTTCCGAACATCTCAATGTAGCACAGAACAACATTCATGCCTATGTATTTGGTGAGCATGGAGACACATCCTTTATTCCGTGGACCGGCGCATATGTATCCGGTGTAAGCCTGGATGAATATTACGATATTGCAAAGAGCATGGGAAAAGAAGTAAAAGAAGTGGACAAAGATGCGATGCTCGAATACGTACAGAAATCCGGCGGACAGATCATCAAAAGAAAAGGAGCTACTTTCTACGCAGTATCTGCTTCCGTATGCAAACTCTGCTCTATCCTGTCAGCTTCTTCTGATTCCATCACAACTGTATCTTCCATGATGCATGGAGAATACGGAATTGACGATGTATGCTTAAGCACACTGACACTGGTTGGACCAAACGGTATTCAGGGTAAAGTGCCGATGCGTATGAACAAAAAAGAGATCGAACAGTTACATAAGAGTGCCGATGCGCTGAAAGCAGTCATCGCACAGATCGATCTGGATTAAGCAGACAGTAACGAATGTCTGTTGGCTGCAACCGGTGACCGACAGGCAGGAAACTTACATAAAGAAAGGATACAGGAACTATGAAGTACAGTTATTTTCCGGGTTGTACCCTGAGAACAAAAGCAAGAGATCTGGATGCATATGCCAGAGTATCTGCAAGGGCACTGGGATTTGAACTGGAAGAAATCGACAACTGGCAGTGCTGCGGTGGTGTATATCCACTTGGTTCTGATGAGATTGCCACAAAACTTTCTTCCGTCCGTGCTCTGAATGAGGCCAAAGAAAAAGGTCAGGATCTGGTAACTCTTTGTTCTGCCTGTCATCATGTGATCAAACGTGTCAATGATGATATGAAGAATGTAGAAGATATCCGTACCAGAGCAAACAACTACATGAAACTGGCAGAGCCATATGAAGGCGAGACTGAAGTGCTCCATTTTCTGGAAGTGCTCCGTGACCGTATCGGGTTTGATGAATTAAAGAAAAAAGTAGTGAATCCGTTAACCGGAAAGAAAATCGGCGCTTACTATGGCTGCCTGCTTCTTCGTCCGGGCAAGATCATGGCATTTGATAATCCGGAGAATCCAACCATTATCGAAGATTTCATCCGTGCCATCGGTGCTGAACCGGTTGTGTATCCATACCGGAACGAATGCTGCGGAGGATACATTTCTCTGAAAGAAAAAGACATGTCCAAAAACATGTGCAACAATATCATGGACAGCGCAGCAGGATTTGGTGCAGAGATGCTGATCACCGCCTGTCCACTGTGTCTGTACAACCTGAACAAGAGCGGAAACGGTAAACTGCCGGTTCACTACTTCACAGAACTTCTGGCAGAAGCTCTCGGAGTAAAAGAGGAAGCTCTGCAGACACTGACATCCGACAAGGAGGTGGCTGAATAATGAGTACCGAGAAAAAACAGGCAGAACTGATCAAAGAGATCAGTGGTGTGAATCCCCTGAAATGCATGAAATGCGGTAAATGTTCTGCTTCCTGCCCGTCTTTTAACGAGATGGATATCAAACCACATCAGTTCGTATCTTATGTAGCCAATGAGAACATCGAAGAACTGGTCAATTCTAAATCACTGTGGAAATGTCTCTCCTGCTTTGCCTGTGTAGAGCGTTGTCCGAGAGATGTAAAACCGGGTAAACTGATCGACGCAGCAAGACAGCTGGTAGTCCGCCAGAAAGGTCAGAATTATCTGACACCGGATGAGATTCCGGAGTTACTGGATCCGGAACTGCCGCAGCAGTTGTTAGTCAGTGCATTCAGAAGATATAGGAGGTAACCCTGGTGCAGAGAATAGGAGTATTTGTCTGTCATTGCGGAAGTAATATCGCAGCAACGGTAGACGTGAAAAGAGTAGCAGAGATGGCTCTTATGGAGCCGGGTGTTGTTCATGCAGAAGACTATCAGTATATGTGTTCCGAAGCCGGACAGGCCCTGATCGCAAAAGCGATCGAAGAAAAACAGCTGACAGGACTGGTAATCTGTTCCTGTTCCCCACGTATGCATGAGGCAACATTCCGGAAAGCAGCTGAGAGAGCCGGACTGAACCCATACATGGTAGAAATTGCCAACATCCGTGAACATTGTTCCTGGATCCATAAAGATATGGAAGAGGCAACAAAAAAAGCTGTGATCCTGATGAGAGCAGCAGTAGCAAAAGTAAACCTGAACACACCATTGCAGCCGGGCGAAAGCTTGTAACAAAACGTGCACTGGTTATCGGTGGCGGTATCGCAGGTATCCAGACAGCTTTGGATATTGCAGATGCAGGTTATGAAGTAGATATCGTTGAGAAAGAGCCAAGTATCGGCGGAAGAATGTCCCAGCTGGACAAAACCTTCCCGACTCTGGACTGTTCTGCATGTATCCTGACACCAAAGATGGTGGAAGCTGCAGCTCACGAAAAAATTCATATTTATACATACAGTGAAGTAGAAAAAGTCTCTGGTTTCGTTGGTGACTTTACCGTAGATATCCGGAAAAAAGCAAGAAGCGTCAACATGGACAAATGTACCGGATGTGGCGTATGTCAGGAAAAATGTCCATCCAAGAAAGCACCGAGCGAATTCAACCGCGGTCTGAACAACAGAAGCGCGATCTACACACCATTTGCTCAGGCAATCCCGAACGTACCGGTGATCGACCGTGAACACTGTATCAAGTTCAAAACCGGAAAATGTGGTGTATGTTCCAAAGTATGTCAGGCAGGTGCGATCGACTACGATCAGAAAGACGAGATCGTAACAGAAAAATACGGCGCAATCGTCGTTGCCACCGGATTTGATATCATCAAACTGGACAACTACGATGAGTATGCATACAGCCAGAGCAAAGATGTCATCACCTCTCTGGAACTGGAACGTATCATGAACGCAGCAGGTCCGACAAGCGGCCATCTGGAACGTCTATCCGACGGAAAACCTCCGAAGGAAATGGTATTTATCCAGTGTGTGGGAAGCCGTTGTTCCGATGACAGAGGAAAGAGCTACTGCTCCAAGATCTGTTGTATGTACACCGCAAAACATGCGATGCTGATCCGTGATAAATATCCAGATGTCAATGTAACTGTCTTCTATATTGATGTGCGTACTCCTGGTAAGAACTTCGATGAGTTCTACCGCAGAGCCGTAGAACAGTATGGAGTAAATTATATCAAAGGTCAGGTAGGAAAAGTGATTCCGCAGCCAAACGGAAAACTGCTGGTACAGGGATCCGATCTGTTAGATAACAAACAGATCCTGAAAGAAGCAGATATGGTTGTTCTGGCAGCTGCCATCGAGCCGAACCCGGGTGTTCGTAAGATCGCAACCATGCTGACAGCAAGTATCGATACCAACAACTTCCTGACAGAAGCACATGCAAAACTCCGTCCGGTAGAGTCCCCGACCGCAGGTATCTTCCTGTCCGGTGTATGCCAGGGACCGAAAGATATCCCGGAAACTGTAGCACAGGCCGGCGCAGCAGCTGTCAAAGCCATCGGACTGCTGGCAAAAGACAAACTGATGACCAACCCATGTACCGCAAAACCGGATGAACTTCTGTGTAACGGATGTTCCACCTGTGCAAATGTGTGCCCTTACGGAGCAATCACATACGAAGAGAAAGAAATTAATGACCACGGTATCCGTGAAACCCGCCGTGTGGCTCAGTCAACAGCGCACTGTGCCAGGGTTGTGGTGCATGTACCGTAGCCTGCCCATCCGGAGCGATGGATCTGCAGGGATTCTCTAACAGACAGATTATAGCGGAGGTAGATGCAATATGTCGATAGAAGCAAAAGAAGAATTCAGACCGAAAATTGTAGCGTTCTGCTGTAACTGGTGCAGTTATGCAGGAGCCGACCTGGCTGGAAGCAGCCGTCTTGGTTACCCGGCAGATGTAAAGATCATCCGTGTTCCATGTTCCTGCCGTGTCAACCCGATGTTCATCTTCGTGCCTTCGAAAAAGGTGCGGACGGCGTGATCATGTGTGGATGTCATCCAGGAGACTGCCATTACAGCACCGGTAACTATTACGCAAGAAGACGTATGACACTGCTGTTCTCCATGCTCGACTATATCGGTGTGGAAAACGGACGTACCCGTGTAGAATGGGTATCAGCAGCAGAGGGTGTAAAATTCTCCACAACCATGAACGAGTTCGTGGAAAAGATCCATTCCCTTGGTAAGAACGTTAGATTGGAGGATATAAGATGCAGGAATTAATCAACCGTGCGAAAGAACTGCTGGCAGACGGAACAGTAGCCCGGGTTCTTGGCTGGAAAGCCGGAGACCTGCCTTACAATCCGGAACCTGCGTACTTTGAGACAGAAGAATCTCTGAAAGATTTCGTATACAACGGATTCTGCGGAGCAAACTTAAGCAAATATATGATCGAAGCTTCCAAACTGGAAGGAAAGACCATGGTATGTCTGAAACCCTGTGATACTTACAGCTTCAACCAGCTGATCAAAGAGCACAGAGTAGACAGAGACAAAGCCTACATCGTTGGTGTGGGATGTAAAGGAAAACTGGATATCGAAAAGATCAAAAAACATGGAATCAAAGGTATTCAGTCCATCCAGGGTGCCGAGATCACAGACGATGCCGAGACACTGACAATCCAGACTATCTACGGTGAGAAGACATGTGCTTACAAAGACGGTATGCTGGAAAGATGTCATGTATGTAAAGGCAAAGAACATCAGATCTATGACGAGATCATCGGCGAGTCCAAGGATACCAAAGATGCAGATCGTTTTGAAGAAGTAAGAAGAATCGAAGCTATGAGCCCAGAAGAAAAATTTGCTTTCTTCCAGAGCGAGCTGAGTAAATGTATCCGTTGTAACGCCTGCAGAAATGTATGTCCGGCATGCAGCTGCAGAAAATGTGTTTTTGACAGCAATAAATTTGACAGTTCCCAGAAAGCAAATGTGGACTCTTTTGAAGAGAAGATGTTCCATATCATCCGTGCTTTCCATGTAGCCGGAAGATGTACAGACTGTGGTGAGTGCAGCAGAGTATGTCCACAGGGTATCCCGCTTCACCTGTTCAACCGCAAATTTATCAAAGATATCGATGAACTGTATGGAGAATATCAGGCCGGTGAAGATACCGATTCCAAAGGACCGCTGACAAACTTCACATTTGACGATGCAGAACCGAGTATCGTAACAGAAAGGGGATAATGTATGTATAAGATAGCAAAAGAAAATCTGTCGGCATTATTCCAGAGTATTGCCGAGAGTCAGGAATTATATCTGCCGGTAGAAGTAAGCGGACAGGTGAATTATAAAGCATGGACTCCGGATGCAAAAGTATCCCTGGAGACCCTGAAAACAGTAAAATCTCCCAAAGACGCATTCTTCCCACAGAGTGAAAATCTGTATACTGTACAGAGAGACGGAAAGAAACTGAGCATCCAGCCGGAAGCGCTGAAAGAGCAGAATTTTGTAGTATTTGGTATGAAAGCCTGCGATATCCAGGGCGTGAAAGTTCTGGATAACGTATTCTTAAGTGATCCTGTCGACAGCTTCTACGCTGCAAGAAGAGAACACGGAACCATCGTTGCCATGGCATGTCATGAGCCGGAAGAATCCTGCTTCTGTAAAGTATTCGGCATCGACTGTGCAGAACCTGCAGCAGATGTAGCTACCTGGATGGTAGACGGCGAACTGTACTGGAAAGCCCTGACTGACAAGGGTGAGGCACTGACCAAAGCAGTAGAAAGCCTCCTGACAGAAGCTGACGGCACAGAATGCAGAAAAACTGGAACAGAAAAACCGCTATTCGTGCATCGTAGAAAAACTGCCATATTCCGATCTGTCTCTGGAAGGATGGAACGGAGATGCACTGACAGAAAAGTTCAACTCCCCTGTATGAAGAACTGTATAAACCATGTCTGGCATGTGGTACCTGTACCTTCGTATGTCCGACCTGCCAGTGTTACGATATCAAAGATTATGACACCGGACATGGTGTACAGAGATACCGCTGCTGGGATTCCTGTATGTACTCTGATTTCACCATGATGGCTCATGGAAATAACCGTACCAGCCAGCTGCAGAGATTCCGTCAGAGATTCATGCATAAACTGGTATACTATCCGGCAAACAACAACGGCATGTACTCCTGTGTGGGATGTGGCCGCTGCGTGGAAAAATGTCCGGCATCCTTAAATATTGTAAAAGTTATCAAAGCATTTGAAAAACAGGGAGGTGACAAATAATGAGCGAATGTACCTGTCATAAAAATTACACGCTGGATACCCTGATCCCTAAAGTTGGTATCATCACAGATATCCGTCAGGAGACACCGGATGTAAAGACATTCCGTGTCAATGCACCGGACGGAGGAAAATTATTTGAACATATGCCGGGACAGTGTGCCATGGTATGTGCACCGGGTGTAAGTGAAGGTATGTTTTCCATTACTTCTTCACCGACCAATAAAGAGTACCAGGAATTCAGTATTAAGAAATGTGGTATGCTTACTGACTACCTGCACAGCCTGCAGGTAGGTGATGAGATCACAGTCCGCGGACCGTACGGAAACCATTTTCCGGTAGAAACCGAATTAAAGGGTAAAAACCTGCTGTTTATCGCCGGCGGTATCGGTCTGGCACCACTTCGTTCTGTAATCAACTACGTACTGGATAACCGTGAGAACTACGGAACTGTAGATATCCTTTACGGATCCCGTTCCGCTGACGATCTGGTTCAGTTAAAAGAGATCCAGGAAGTGTGGATGAAAGCAGAAGGCGTAAACGTATATCTGACCATCGACCGTGAACAGGAAGGCTGGGACGGTCATGTAGGATTTGTTCCGACTTATCTGAAAGAGATCGGATTCGACACTGACAAAGTAGCTCTGGTCTGCGGACCGCCAATCATGATCAAATTTGTTCTGGCTGGTCTTCAGGAAATGGGATTCACCAAAGAACAGGTGTACACAACCCTGGAGCTTCGTATGAAATGTGGTGTTGGTAAATGCGGACGTTGCAATATCGGATCCAAGTACGTATGTAAAGACGGCCCGGTATTCCGCTTTGATGAAATCGACGAATTACCTAACGAGTATTAAGAAAGGACTGGTACCGACAAATGGAAAAAATGGTAATGTATATTTTTTCGGTAAAAAATATAGTGTGCCTGCAGAACTGACAATTATGACAGCTATGGAGTATGCCGGTTACACTCTGAAAAGAGGATGTGGATGCCGTCATGGTTTCTGCGGAGCCTGCGCAACAATCTACAGAATCAAGGGTGACAATGAGCTGAAAACCTGTCTGGCCTGTCAGACACAGGTTCAGGAAGGCATGTATGTGGCAAGTATCCCATTCTTCCCGACTGATAAGAGAACATACGATATCGAAGAAATCAAACCGAATGCTCAGATCATGATGGAACTGTATCCGGAAATCTACAGCTGTATCGGATGTAACGCATGTACAAAAGCATGTACACAGGATCTGAATGTTATGCAGTATATCGCATACGCACAGAGAGGTGAACTGGAGAAATGTGCAGAAGAATCCTTTGACTGTGTAAGCTGCGGATGCTGTTCTGTAAGATGCCCGGCTGGTATTTCTCATCCGATGGTAGGTCTTCTGGCAAGACGTCTCACAGGAAAATATATTGCACCGGAAGCAAAACATCTGACAAAGAGAGTGGAAGAGATTCACGAAGGTGCTTACGATGACCTGATCGAGAAGATCATGCAGAAACCGATCACAGAAATGGAAGAACTTACAACAACAGAGATATTGAGAAATAGGAGGGCGTAAAATATGTATGCACCATATCCGGAAAATATGATGGAATCTATCAAAAAGGTAGAGGCTACAAGAGCACAGCGTATGGCAACAGAGCCAAGACGTCTGACAGCAGACGAAAAAGACGCTCTTTTGAAAAAATTCCATCCAGATTATAACCCAGACGCATTTGCTGAGATCAAAGTTGGACCGAACAAAGGTCAGAAAGCTCCTCTGGAGCTGGCTGATATGCTTCATTCCACAAGCCGCCTGATGACTGACAATGTAGATCTTACAAAAGTAGACTACGATGTAGATGTACTTGTTATCGGTGGTGGTGGAGCAGGTTCTTCCTGTGCTATCGAAGCACACAAAGCAGGTGCAAACGTAATGATCGTTACAAAACTGCGTATTGGTGATGCCAACACCATGATGGCTGAAGGCGGAATCCAGGCAGCAGACAAAGAAAACGACTCACCGGTACAGCATTATCTGGACTGTTTCGGTGGCGGACATTTTGCTGCAAAACCAGAACTGGTAAAAAGACTGGTTATGGAAGCTCCGGATGCTATCAAATGGCTGAACGAGCTGGGTGTTGAATTTGACAAACAGGCAGACGGAACTATGGTAACTACCCATGGTGGCGGAACTTCCAGAAAGAGAATGCATGCTGCAAAGGACTACTCCGGAGCAGAGATCATGCGTACTCTGCGTGATGAAGTAATCAACCGTGCAATCCCGGTTGTTGAATTTACATCAGCAGTAGAACTGATCAAAGATGAAAAAGGTCAGGTTGCAGGAGCTGTTCTTCTGAACATGGAAACAGGTGACTACTCTGTTGCAAGAGCAAAAACAGTAGTTATCGCAACCGGTGGTGCAGGAAGAATGCATTATCAGGGATTCCCGACATCCAACCATTACGGTGCAACTGCCGATGGTCTGGTTCTGGGATACAGAGCAGGTGCTGCCCTGTTATATCAGGATTCTATCCAGTATCATCCGACAGGAGCAATCTACCGTCACAGATTCTTGGTGCACTGGTAACTGAAAAAGTTCGTTCCGTTGGTGCACAGCTGGTTAATGCAAACGGTGAAGCTTATATCCATCCGCTGGAGACTCGTGATGTCAATGCATCCGGTGTTATCCGCGAGTGTGAAGAAGGCCGTGGCGTAGATGTTCCGGGCGGAGCAAAAGGTGTATGGCTGGATACTCCTATGATCGAGATCCTTGGTGGTGAAGGCACCATTGAGAAGAGAATCCCGGCTATGTTCCGTATGTATATGAACTACGGTATCGATATGAGAAAAGTTCCGATCCTGATCTACCCGACACTGCATTATCAGAACGGTGGTCTGGAAATCACAGGAGACGGATTCACAAAAGAAATCCCGAACCTTCTGGTTGCCGGAGAAGCTGCAGGCGGAATCCACGGAAGAAACAGACTGATGGGTAACTCCCTTCTGGATGTTATCGTATTCGGTAGAAACGCAGGTAAGAAAGCAGCTGCAAAATGCAAAGATGTTGAACTGGGTGAGATGAACCTGGATCACGTAAAAGCGTATGATGAGGAACTGAAAGCAGCCGGTGTTGAAACAGATCACGTTTCTCCGCTACTGCTTCCACATTATGCAAGACACGAAAGATAAGAAACAGACAGGTAAGAAGCATACCAGACGAGGGGAAACTCTCGTCTGGTTACCGATACAGGACATTTCAGAGAAATAGAAGATTTTGCCGATCAGACTATTATCTCTGGTTCAGAAGAATAAAAAGGAGTGGAGTGGAATGCGAGAGATAGACGTAAAGCAGATCACTGATGTAGTGGAAAAGCTTTGTATCGAAGCAAATGAGCATCTTCCGGAAGATGTAAAATGCGCGATCAAAAACTGCCGTGCCTGTGAAGACGGTGAGATTGCAAAAGGAGTTCTGGACAATATCATCGAGAACTTTGAGATCGCAGACAATGAATGTGTACCGATCTGTCAGGATACCGGTATGGCCTGTGTTTTCCTGGAAATCGGTCAGGACGTACATATGGTAGGCGGAGATCTGGCAGATGCTATCAATGAAGGAGTTCGCCGCGGATATGACAAAGGATATCTGAGAAAATCCGTAGTAAAAGATCCTGTTCGCCGTGGAAACACCGGTGATAATACACCGGCTATGATCTATACAGAGATCGTTCCGGGAGAAAATATCAAGATTACCGTAGGACCGAAAGGATTCGGAAGCGAAAACATGAGTGCGATCCGTATGTTCAAACCTTCTCACGGTCTGCAGGGAATCAAGGATTTTATTATTGAGACAGTTGAAACAGCAGGTCCTAACCCATGCCCGCCGATGGTAGTCGGTGTTGGTATCGGCGGAACTTTTGATAAAGCAGCCCTTCTGGCCAAGAAAGCTCTGATGAGACCACTGGATTCCTCCAATCCGGATCCGTTCTATGCAGATCTGGAAAAAGAAATGCTGGAGAAAATCAATGAACTGGGTATCGGACCACAGGGATTTGGCGGAAAGACAACAGCAATCGGACTGAATATCGAGACCATGCCTACCCATATCGCAGGTATGCCATGTGCCATCAATATCAACTGTCATGTAACCCGTCACAAAACGGAGGTGATCTAATATGGCTAAGAAGATAACACTGCCTCTTACAGAGGAACTGGCAAAAACACTTCACGCAGGAGATCAGGTACTGTTAACAGGTACAATCTATACCTCCCGTGATGCAGGACACAAGAGAATGTGTGAAGCACTGGCAAAAGGAGAGAAGATTCCTTTTGATCCCACAGATGCTACCATCTACTATGTAGGACCGACACCTGCAAAACCAGGTCAGGTTATCGGATCTGCCGGACCGACTACCAGTGGCCGTATGGATGCTTATGCACCGACTATGATGTCTGTTGGTGCCCGTGGAATGATCGGTAAAGGTGCCCGTCTGCCGGAAGTAGTAGACGCAATGAAAAAATACAGTGGAGTATACTTTGGTGCCATCGGAGGAGCAGGCGCTCTTCTGGCAAAATGTATCAAAAAAGCAGAACTGATTGCTTACGAAGATCTGGGAGCAGAAGCACTGCGTAAGCTGTATGTGGAAGATATGCCGCTGGTTGTTATCATCGACAGTGAAGGAAACAACCTGTACGAAGAGGGAAGAGCGGAATATTTAAAAGAAAAAAATAAATAACTGAAAGGAAATGGAGAAATACTACGATGGATATGGAAATGATTACTGACCTGATGGAAGCCGTGATGATTCTTTGCTTCGGACTGTCCTGGCCGATTTCCATCCGGAAATCATGGGTTTCCAGAACTGCGAAAGGAAAGAGCCTTTTCTTTGAGTGCTTTATCTGGATCGGTTATGTATTCGGTATCGCTCGCAAATTCATGCAACTCGGCATGGGCGTAGAGACCAGTTGGCTGTTTTATCTTGCATGGTTCTTCTATTTTCTAAATATAGCTGAAATTACGATCGACATAATTCTTTACTTTAGAAATTTAAAATTAGATAAAGAACGCGACGCAAAACAGGCATAAACAATGTAGACTGCTGTCGGAACACAGTATCAAAGTGTTCCGGCGGCAGTTTTTTTGCGCCCTTTCAGACTCCATCCGAAAAAATGCGACAAAAGTCAGAAAATGTCGTTGAAAAATAAAACAGTTTCATGGAAATGAAGATTTTTATTTTAGTTGCAGAAAGATAAAATAATAGAAAAACAGGAACGCACAAAAGCGCAAAGGAGGAGAAAAAGTATGGGAGAATTAACACATAAAGCGACACGAGCCGCATTCGGGAAGGCGATTGAGCTGACCTTAAAACACGTGGAAAAAGACAGAGAAAAAGGGCTTTTACAGCTGGTAGATCTGACAGAAAAATTCATGGGAGATAATTTCCCATCAGAATCATATGAAGGAGCAAGAAACCTGATTCGGGATCCGGAGTCCAAGTGGATGCAGTATGTGAACCGTGCACTGGATGAGATCCATCCGAACGTGATCAAACAGACGGCATTGAATCTTGGCTTTGAAGCGGCATTTCACGGAACAAAAACGATCCGTGCGATGCGAGAGACACATCAGTGCAATATTCCGTGGCTGATCCTGATGGATCCAACCAGCGCCTGCAACCTGCACTGCACCGGCTGCTGGGCTGCAGAGTACGGTCACAAACTGAATCTGTCTTATGAAGATCTGGACCGGATCATCACACAGGGAAAAGAACTGGGTATTTATTTTTATATGTATACAGGCGGCGAGCCTCTGGTGCGGAAAGCGGATATCATTAAATTGTGTGAAAAACATTACGACTGTGAATTCCATGCATTTACCAACGGTACCCTGGTAGATGATGCCTTCTGTGAGGAGATGCAGCGGGTAGGAAACCTGTCTCTGTCGATCAGCCTGGAAGGTTTTGAGGAAGTCAACGACCTCAGAAGAGGAGTGGGTGTTTACGATAAAGTCATGGCAGCCATGGACAAGTTAAAGAGCCACGGACTGATCTTCGGAACATCGATCTGTTATACAAGTAAAAATATCGAGACGGTAACCTCCGATGAATTCCTGGATATGATCATCGAAAAGGGATGTCGCTTCACCTGGTATTTCCACTATATGCCGGTTGGAAACGATGCTGCTGTGGATCTGCTTCCAACAAAAGAACAGAGAGAATATATGTATCACAGAGTCCGCGAGATCCGTGGTGCTACAGGAGGCAAACAGATTTATGCCATGGATTTCCAGAACGACGGAGAATTCGTGGGTGGCTGTATCGCTGGAGGAAGAAACTACTGTCATATCAATGCCAATGGAGATGTGGAACCGTGTGTATTTATCCATTACTCTTCTGCAAATATCAAAGAAGTGTCCCTGTTAGAAGCACTGAAACAGCCGTTGTTTATGGCTTACCGGGATCATCAGCCATTTAATAACAATCACCTGCGACCATGTCCGATGCTGGAGAATCCGGAGATCCTGCAGGAGATGGTAGAACAGACCGGAGCAAAATCCACCGATCTGCAGTCCCCGGAGACTGTAGAACATCTCTGCGGAAAGTGTGCGGACTACGCCTGTCAGTGGAAAGAAGCCGCAGACAAACTGTGGGAAGAGCACCCGTATGTTCACAAAGGCTACAGTAATTACAAGAAAAAATAAGTAAAAATTTCCATAGACAATCTTTTTGTGTTAAAATAAGCCGAAAGGATAACACGGGGAGAGACGTCTATGGAACGAAAAGGAGAAGCAACGAAACATCAGCTGGCGGAAAGCTTTAAAGAACTGATGTTGAAAGGCTCATTTGATAAAATTACCATTCGGATGATAACAGAGCAGGCGGGAGTGATCCGGCCTACTTTTTATAACTATTTTCAGGACAAATATGAAGTGATGGAGTGGCTTCTGGAAGAAGAGGTCTTCCGGCCGGTTTTTGAGATGGTGGAAGAGGGATGGAACGGGAAGCAATCTATCTGCTGTTTCGGAAGATGGAGAAAGATCAGCAGTATTATCAGAAAGCGTTTGAGGTCACCGGACAGAACGGGTTTGAAGAGATTCTGGCAGGCAAGCTTCGCAAGCTGATCAGACAGATGATGAAAAATCATAAGATCACACTTCAGAAATTGGAAGGTCTGAGAGATATCAATATCTTTCTGGAATTTCATACACTTACGGTAGTCAATGGCTTAAAATACTGGCTGACCAGCCGGGAAGTACATATGAGCGCGGACGAAGCACTGGAATTTTACCGGTTTTTGATGTCCCATCCGATTCTGGATGTGGTAGGACAGGTGGAGGATTATACAGAGCAGGAACAGACAGAGGGCTGACGGTATGAGTGAATTACAGGACTGGAAAAGAGATGGATTCCGGGGCGAGAAAATGATCGTGCTGCCGACGGAGTCTTTTCAGGATTATGTAGAACATCCATTGGTAAGGAGGCTGTATCTGACGGATGTGGGAATATTTCCCCGCGCGGAATATCATTTCAGAGAACGAAAAGACGGAAGTTGAAGTTCCGGAAGAATGGCTTTCCGTATGTGTAAGATTATACTTTCACAGTGCATATCATGATGCAAAAATATATGTAAATGGCGAACTGGCAGGAGAACATAAGAATTCCGGATATACACCTTTTACAGTAAATATTTCTGAATACATAAAAGAGGGAAAAAATATAATTACGGTAGAAGCAGATAATCGTTTTTCGCCGGATATGCTTCCGGTAAATCGAAGCTTTGACTGGGCGAACGATGGAGGAATAATTCGTCCGGTAGAACTTTGGGTAACCGGAAAGCAATATATAAAGGAACTGACAATTACAGCAAAACCGGTAATCCTTGAAAAAGAAGGCTCTCAGATAAAAATAACCTGCAGAAACAATTTACCGAGTTATACAGTTCAGGGATACAGTCTTCTGGTTCTTGACAAAGAAAACAAGAAGGAGATCCGGATACCAAAGCTACTCCCGGGCATGAGTTGGACAACGATTCTGGAAAAAGGGGATGTTACGGTTCAGATCTTACGGCCGAATGGTGAGATTGTGGTAGAAAAATAAAATTATGGGATGGAAAGTCCTGATTAAAGATTAAGATGTGATATTCATGAATAAAAAGGAACTTGCAATGCCTGAATTGAAACAGTCGAGACTGTGAGAAAAAGTCTGTAAATAAGATTCTTCTATGATATGCAAGAGTGGCAAGCCTGAAAATCAGGCTTCTCACCCTTGTTTTATATATAACAGTTGTTGAATGGCATGTCAAGAGCAGGCG
>ENA-OQIO01000904-OQIO01000904.1-human-gut-metagenome-genome-assembly--contig:-NODE-904-length-15327-cov-4.557829_pt1 | contig 15327 bp, 15 predicted proteins | sample MGYA00242573_ERZ504737 | MGnify/ENA primary metagenome ERZ504737 (study PRJEB26092, sample SAMD00036203) | human gut metagenome | host: Homo sapiens | study: EMG produced TPA metagenomics assembly of...
TTTTATTTTATTCATTTCTTTTTTCCTTTCCATTTGCTTTTTAAGAACTGACAACGTATAATTTGATTATAATTTACAAGTAAATTATAATATTAGGAGTTCTTATGAAAAAAAAAAATTTATTAACTTTAGATGTTGCATTATCAAAAGAAATCAAATACATGTTAAAGGAAGAACACTATCTTCCAGGTGACAAACTGCCTTCGGAACGAAAGCTGGCAGAGCTGTTTCATGTACAACGCTTAACTGTTCGTGGAGCCTTGAATCTGTTACTTCAAGATAAAACAATTATCTCAAAACCAAGAAGTGGTTATTACGTAGCGCCTAAACGCATTTTACAATCCATTCGTAATTTTTCCTTACATTCAGAGGAATATAGCGGACAATTAACTTACGAATTATATGATTTCAAAAAAATAGAAGCAGATAACTATCTTGCAAGCGAAATGTTACTTCCTGAAAAATCGAAAATATACAAAATTGTTTGGCTTTATTCAGATGGTACTCAACTAATTTGTATCAATACAACTTATATTCCTGAATATATCTATCCAGATCTCACCCAACAAATTGCTGCTTCTGCTCCTGCAATTGATTTGATTACAAACAATCGTCAAATAACCTTGGCAAAATCGAATCAAAAAGTCACCTTACTTTACGCAGACACAAAGACTGCTCAAATTTTAAATATTCCTGTTGATAGCCCTTTAATGAAATACAAAGGGCTCATGTATGATAAACAAGGACATCTTGCAGTCTTTTTTGAAAATAATATGCTAATTGATCGTTTTGGTTTTATCAGGGAGGTAGTTTTATGAGCAATGATGATGTATTAGCCGCACAAATAAAATCTAGTATCATTACAAAAATTAAAACACAGGAATATCTTCCTGGGGAGTTGCTTCCTAGCGAACGGGATTTTGCAACAATGTATAGTGTAAGTCGGTATTTGATTCATGACATCTTTGACGAATTAATTAGCCAACATTACTTAATTCGCGTTCACGGAAAGGGAACTTTTGTCCGCAAACCCGAACAAAATCGAGTTGCTTTAGGAGTACTAAATGAATCAAAAAATGCCAGCTTTACCTCTTTAGTTCGTAACTTTGGTATTGAAATTTCCAATAAATGCTTAGGCACAGGTATAATCAAAAACAGAAAATACTTTGCAGATAAACTTGGACTTTCTGAAGAAGATGAAATATACGGTATTCATCGAATTCGTCTTGGAAACAAGGAACCTCTTGCAATTGAGTTTACCTATGTTCCTATTCATTTTTTTTCAGATATTGATAATTACAATTTTGAGCACATATCGCTTTATGATTATATGAAATCCAAAAATCATTTGCCTGTAAAATTTAATGAGACAATGATGATGGTAGAAGCTGGCGAAAAACTTCAAAAGCACCTTCATCTTCCAAGTGCCACCTCTATCGTCAACTATATTGAATTCATAGGATACGATGAAAATGGTAATTTAGTTGAATATACAGAAAGTTATTCACGCCCTGATAAACTTGAAGTGCGCTTTGTCACAAATGATATCTAAATTTGCTTTAATTTTACCGTTTAGTATGTGTATGCACCATAAACAAAACAAGATAGAATATACATAAAATAATACTTTTGTTAGGGGCAGGGAAAATTGACCACCTAAAGCCGCTTAGAATTAACCATTTTTAGTCGGATAGAAAAGTCATTGTATTTTTCTCTTCGTGTTCTAAAATGATGTACATATTCGTAGGTGTAATGAGTTTTATTTGGAAGTTCACTATGAGGAGACTTCGGAACAGGATGAGTCGATACAACGGGTACTTGCTGAACGTGGTAAAACCGTGTACGCAACCGCTGTGCGAGCTGGCGCAATTCTCGTGGATAATGGAAACCTTAAACTGCTCGGTGATGTCAAGGTGTTTGGCAGATAGAGCTACGGAGAAAAGATATGAATTTTGTAACGAAAGAACCAATAAACAAAGGCTGGTCGAGTGATAAAAAATACTGTGTTACCGACGAAAACGGCACACGGTATCTTTTGCGTGTTTCCGATATTGCACAGCACGACACAAAGCAGTCTGAGTTTAATATGATGAAACAGGTCGCTTCTTTTGGAGTGCCTATGTGCCAGCCCATTGAATTTGGCACTTGTGAGGATGGCGTTTATTCCATTCAAAGTTGGATTGACGGCGAAGATGCAGAACAGGTCATGTCGGGCTATTCTGATACCGAGCAATATGTATATGGCTTGGAAGCAGGACGTATTCTTCGCAAGATCCACTCCATTCCTGCTCCTGCAACGCAGGAGGATTGGGAAATCCGTTTTAACCGCAAAATGGATTATAAGATCAAAAAGTACGTTGAGTGCCCCATCAAGTATGAGAACGGACAGGCATTTATCGACTACATAAACGAGAACCGTCATTTGCTGAAAAACAGACCGCAGGTATATCAGCACGGTGATTACCACATCGGCAATATGCTGATCGACAGAGGCGGTCAGCTCCACGTTATCGACTTTAACCGTAACGATTACGGTGATCCGTGGGAAGAATTTAACCGCATTGTTTGGTGCGCTCAGAAAGCTCCTCTCTTTGCTTCCGGTATGGTAAACGGATACTTTGATAATAACGTACCTATGGAGTTTGGAGATTGCTTGCTCTTTACATTTCAAGCAATACTCTCTCATCTGTATATTGGGCGATTCCGTTCGGACAGGACGAAGTGAACACCATGCTGAACCAAGCCAAGGAGGTTCTGTCTTGGTACGATAATATGCGTAATCCTGTGCCGACATGGTATTTCAAAGGGTATTATCTGCAGTACATCGACGGGATTCCTTTCAAGCTGAAAAGTACTTTTGATTTCAGCTTTATGAAAGAGTATGGAACGGTGTTCAAGGTTTACGATGACCAGGATTCCGGAAACATCTGCTTTGGTACTGAAAAAGACGGTCAGCGTTATTTTGTAAAGTTCGCCGGTGCTCCTACCGAGCAGTACGGCGGCGATCCTGCAGATGCTATCTCCAGATTGAAAGCTACTCTCCCGATTTACAGCGATCTGAAGCACGAGAATCTGATTGAGCTTATTGAAGCCAAGGAAATTGCGCCGGGTTCGCTATGGTATTCAAGTGGGCTGATGGCGATTGTATGGCAGAATGTACCCCGCGGCATATCGTCGCTTTATTCAGCTTCCCATCAATGACAGGCTCGCTGTGTTCAGCGACATATTGAGCTTCTTGGAATGTGTTGTCTCGCGCAATTATGTAGCCATAGATTTTTATGACGGCAGCATTATGTATGATTTTGTGAACGGAAAGACTACAATCTGCGATATTGACCTTTTCCGCAAACAACCGTGTGTCAACGATATGGGACATATGTGGGGCAGCTCTCGCTTCCAATCCCCGGAAGAACATCAGCTCGGAGCCGATATTGATGAAATTACGAACGTCTATACTCTTGGTGCTACCGCTTTTGCGCTCTTTGGAGAGTATAACCGCACACGGGAAAAGTGGCAGCTCAGCGACAAGCTCTTTGAGATCGCAACGAGAGCAGTAAGTGATGATCGTGCCAACCGTCAGCAAACAATCAGACAATTCACAGCAGAATGGGAGGCGGCACAATAATGAAAGCTATTGCATTTTGTGGTCTTGCGTGTTGCGTTTGTTCCGAAAATAAAGGCTGTGTAGGTTGCCAAGACGGAGGCTGTGAAAGCCACGGCTGGTGCAAAAACTATAACTGTTGTAAAGAAAAAGGGCTGAACGGCCGTTGGGAATGTTCTGAATTTCCTTTCACCGGATGTATGCTCGATAAGCCCCGTATTCGTGCTTTTGCAGAGTTTGCAAGAAGATATCGTGTACGGACTGTTATTTTGCACCTGTTTCTCACAGGCATACCTCGCTTCAACACAATCAGTCACCCAAAAGCATTGGAGGCTCGCTACAAGGCTCACTGGCGATTACCTTGACCAGACTTTCACTGGCAAGCTGATAACAGCTTGCAGAACACACGACTTTCACCTGCGAGAGCGCGCCCATAGCGCGCAAACGAAACGTGCGCCGCAAGGCGCACATATTAAAAAAATTGGGAAAGTGAAACTTTTCACCTTCCCAATTTTTATCCTGCGAGGTCAAAAAAAGCCAGCAAACCCCGTCCCTAAATGGCATCCTAAACGGCACCTTATCTAAACTGCTCCAAATATTCTTTTACTGATTTGCTCATTTCCTTCGAAAAGTCTGAATTATACTTTCGATTACAAAATGCACTGCACCACTCTTCGTAGGTGCTGTTTTTACACTTATATGCAAACATCTCTCGCAATTCATCCCCCTCCATATTACGATATGTATTCTCATGCACAATATGTTTCTGCTCACACCGTTCTGGTTTTTTACGCTTCATTTGTTGCTTTGTAGGCCAGCCAAATACTATCATAACTGCCGGAAATACATATTCTGGCAATTGTAAGAGTTTTCTCTGCTCTTCGCAATTCTCCATAATGTCGCCAATATAACAGGAACCAATGCCAAAGCTTTCTGCTGCTACCACTGCATTCTGTGCCGCAATGGCTGTATCTGTTACCGCAAGCATCAAATCTCCTACATCCGGTTTTCTTGGTTTGCACCCTGCTTCCAGATAAGCATCATACCACTTCTTACAATCTGCACAGAACACCAGAACCATCGGTGCCTTTGCAATAAATGGCTGGTGGTCGCAGCTTTCTGCAAGTGCTTCTTTTAAATTTTGATCTGTAATATCCAAAATTGTATATAACTGCTGACATCCTGCTGTCGGAGCCTGCATAGCTGCCTCTAAAATCACATTCTTCATCTCATTTGGGATTGCTTTTTCTTCATATACTCTCACTGATTTTCTGTTGTATAAACTTTCTATAATTTCATTCATTCTTTACTATCCCGCCTTCCTTTTGCATTACTTTCTGTCTTATAAATTTCATATTTTTCATTATAAATGTTAGTACTTGCAAGTGCAAGGTGATAGTATCCGCAGTGCTGGATTTTCTTCCACAATTCTCATTGTTTCTTACTGAATGATGATACTTTTTTCGCCCTTAATCCCATAAAAACAACCGTTTAACGATTTTTTAACCTGCTTTCATAAAGCTTAACGAAGACTCTGAGGTTCAATACTTTCTGTAAAATTATTATACCCCTCTGCTGAAAAATGGGTATACAGATTTGAAAAGTTGCAACCACTACACACAATATTCACACAAAATTCTCTTTATGTTTTTAATTTTTATAGCTTTGCCAAGTGAGCATTCATTCCTGCTGCCAGACACTTTTCTTTATCTTCTCTGAATGCATTTGCTGTCATGGCAATAATCGGGATCGTCTCAGCATCTGGATGTTTCAGTGACCGGATTGTTTTTGTCGCAGTAATCCCATCCATTACAGGCATCATGATATCCATCAGAATTGCGTCAAAATAACCTTCCGGTTTCTCCTGGAACATTCTGACCGCCTGCAATCCATCTCTTGCAACTGTCAGATTTGCACCTTCATCAGACAACAGCGTTTCCGCAATTTCTGCATTCAGTTCATTATCCTCCACCAACAATAAGTTTAATCCGCTGATATCCATCTGTGCCGCTGTTTTCTTTACTGTATCTGGTGCGGGAGCAAGTTTAAACGGAATCCTGATGATAAAGGTTGAACCAATGCCTTCTTCGCTTTTAACTTCAATAGTTCCACCCATCTTTTCAATCAGACCTTTTACAATCGCCATTCCCAGTCCAATTCCCTGCTGTGTACTTCTTGCATCCTCTCTTTCCTGCGAAAATGGCTCAAATATATGCTCCTGGTATTCCCTGCTCATACCAATGCCAGTATCAGTTATGGTCCACTCATATGTCGTAATTCCGTCAACAGCTTCTGTATAATCTGATACAGTTCTTATCTTGCCGCCAATTCGGTTATACTTAATACAATTTCCATAAATATTAAGAAATATCTGTCTTAAATGCAACGGACTTCCATAAATAAAAGGATATCGAAGCCCTTCTTTTTTTGAACAGAACTGCATCTGGATTCCTCTGTCTTTTGCCCGCTGTTCTATGATAGTCAGAACATCCTGGCTTAATTCCTCAAAGTTGATGATTTCCTGCGTCAGAGGTACATTTCCATCTTCAATCTTGCTCATCTGAAGGATATCGTTAATAAGAGACAATAGATAATCTGCAGCTACCTGCATTTTTCTGAAATTTTCCAGGACCAATTCCCTGTCATCAAAATGTTGCTCAGCAATCTTCATCAATCCGATAATTCCATTCAGCGGGGTTCTCATATCGTGAGACATCCTGGAGAGAAAATCAGACTTGCTTTTATTTGCTTTCTTTTCACTTTCCAAGGCAATTGATTTGTGCATGAAGTCATTTTTATCCAGCATGAGATTCCAATGTTCAATGGTTCCGTCTTCCTTTATTACTTTCTGTCCGCGATCTTCGATGTATTTGTATGTACCATCCTTGCAGCGTATCCGGTAAATAGTAGCATAATGATCGGAATGAGTATATTGATTTAATGCATCTGCAAGTCCGACCTTCACGTCATCTGGATGAGCAAGGCCGATAATATTACCGCCAGAAGCGTCCAACAGTTCCTTTGGTGTTGCGTAACCGAGCATATTTGCAAATTGTTCTGAAACATATTTGAAAGAGTATTCCGGGTCATCATTACTGATTTTGACGCCGCCAGGGATGGCTACGGTAAACAACTCCAACTGACTTTGCAGTTTCTTTGTCAATTCCTCGATCATAGCCGTATGCTTTTTCTCTTCTTCCAGAAGCTTCGCATACTCTCTGTTTGATTTTTCCAGTGCCCGCTCTTTTTCCTCTAAGCGATAATGTTCTGTACGGTCAAGAACATAATTAACTGCAATGACATCTCCAGTTTTCTCTTCACGGTACAGAGCCATGTGATCTTCTGCAAGCATGGGCTCAAAAGTAGCAGTCCTGGTCCAGTATCGGAACGATATATGACGTTCGCCATTTTCAAACCGATTTAATAATCGTTCTCTGTCAAACTCGTGCAGAAAATCTTTAAGACCTTCCTCAGGTATGGTCAATGCCCATTCATCTACCAGACTCTGTAAGCTTGAATTTTCCGGCAAACCTAATTGTTCATTCAGATTATATTTTTTTCCATTAACTACCTGATACATGGAACCACGTACAATACTCTTTGTGAGATTGATCACGCAGTATCCATCGGCAATAGCAAATACCGACTCTTCCAAAAAACGATTATTAATAATATCCTGACTCATGTTTATTTATCTCCCTGTAAATTCTCTGATACAGATTATATCCTTATCCAAATATATCCGTCAACAAAGAGTTTTTACATTGTAGAATGGAAATTTACACGCTCATCGGTAGTATATGTAGGTGAAAAAGCAGGAACATTTCATAATTTTTCAGCTATATGGCAAGCCAGGAAGTCGGGAGAATAGCAATTCAGTAAATGTACTGAAAAAGAGTGGGGTGAGTGGAGATAGTTGACAATATGGGGATGTCCTTGCTGTTCAGCTATACATTTCCCACTACCTGGGCATGTTCAGGACTTTCACCTGCGAGAGCGCGCCCATGGCGCGCAAACGAAACGTGCGCCGCAAGGCGCACTACAAAAAAACTCCCATAATCAACTGATTATGAGAGTTTTATGATTTTCTTATTCAATTTGGTGTAAATTTGGTGTAAACACCTTTTCTATACTTTAACAAACCTTTTAAAATCAAGGAATATTGAGCTGGGGAATCACACCCCGCCCCGAAGAATTTTCTTTTTCTGCCAACGGTTATAAACCATCTCTGCATAGATTGCAGGCCCCACTTTTCAATACTTTTCTACTTACTCTCATTTTTCCAATACACAGAAAACAGGATAGGCATACAGGAAATCAGACACCCTTTTGCTGGTGCCCTTAGCACAGATGAGATCCAGCATTTACGGAAACTTAGGATCGAGCGCTCTCGCGAGAGTCTTAGTTGCAGTTAATGCTTAGCTCAGCTGTGCGTTACCAGCGGGTGTCTGATTTTCTATGTGAGGAGCCAGGGTTCGTCCGTTCGCCCATTTACTCCCCCACAACCTTAATATTCCTGACCGCCCCAAAGCTCTCCGGCGGCCTCCGATCTGTGAGAATCACCAGTTACCTGTTTTCTGTATCTGTCTCCAGAATGATCTTACGGATCGGAAGAATACTTCCCGGTGATACCGACAGCTCGTCCACGCCCATTGCCAGAAATTCTTTTGTCAGGCTGGTGTCCGCTCCCAGTTCACCGCAGATACCTGCCAGATACCTGCTTTGTGTGCATTTTCCACCGTCATACGGATCATGGAAAGCACTGCCGGATGATGGGCATCGTAAAACTTATCCAGCTTCGGATTCTGCCGGTCGATTGCCAGCGTGTACTGGGTCAGATCGTTGGTTCCGATACTGAAGAAATCCACTTCTTTTGCCAGCTCCCCGCTCATCATAACCGCTGCAGGAGTCTCGATCATGATACCCTGCTGCGGATTGCCGAATTCCAGCTGCTCTGCGGTCAGTTCTGCCTTCACTTCTTCCACGATCTCCTTGATCCTTCTCACTTCCCACAGGCTTGTGATCATCGGATACATGATTGCCAGATTGCCGTAGGCGCTCGCACGGAACAGCGCACGAAGCTGTGTTTTGAAGATTTCCGGACGGGTCAGGCAGATCCGGATCGCACGATAACCCAGTGCCGGATTCTCCTCTTTATCCATCTCGAAATATTCACACTGCTTGTCTGCCCCAATATCCAGTGTACGGATGATCACTCGTTTTCCCGCCATCGTCTCCACTGCCGTCTTATAGATACTGAACTGTTCTTCCTCGGTCGGATACCGGTCTTTTTCCAGATAAATAAATTCACTCCGGAACAGCCCGATTCCGCCGGCATCATTCTGTATTACAGTTGCAAGATCTTTAATATTTCCTATATTAGCATACAGCATGATCTTCTTTCCGTCCAGCGTAACATTATCTTTTCCTTTTAAAAGCTGCAGCAGTTCTTTCTTCTCCAGCTCTTCCTGCCGGCGTTTCTTCATCTCTTCCAGTGTCTGCGCATCCGGCTCCACATAGATCTTTCCATTCAGTCCGTCTACCACCGCCAGTTTTCCGTCAACCGTATCGTCAAGCGGCAGTTCTTCCGTTCCGATCAGCGCCGGGATCGCCATGGTTCTTGCGAGGATCGCAGTATGGGAATTTACCGAACCGTGAACCGTGACAAACGAAAGTACCATATCTTTTTCCAGCTGTACCGTCTCTGACGGTGCCAGATCATCCGCCACGATGATCACCGGTTCATCCGTGACCACCTTTCCTTTCTGTCCGCCATTTAATATCGAAAGCACTCGTTCGGAGATATCTTTCACATCCGCCGCACGTTCTCTCATATAATCGTCATCCATCGCCCGGAACATCTGTGCAAAATTATCGCCGGTCACAGCTACTGCATACTCCGCGTTGACCTTCTGTGTCTTGATGATATTTTCCACAGATTCGTTATAATCCCCGTCATCCAGCATCATCTGGTGGATCTCAAAGATCGCCGCATTTGCCTCGCCCACTTCTTTTAACGCTTTCTGATACAGTTCCTGAAGCTGTTCTATGGCAGCTGCCTTGGCTGCCTCATAACGTGCCAGTTCTCCTTTGGTATCTTCTGTCCGCACGCGCTTTACCTGCTGCTCATTTTTCCTGTATACACTGATCTTTCCGATGGCGATACCGCCAAATACACTCTTTCCACTATATACCTGCATCCTGTGCTCCCCTCTCTTACTTTCTGTATCGGTGACTAGAGCGTGTTTGAAAAAAGGCTTTCTGCAAGATGTGCGTCACAGTTTGTGGGAGATTTTGCCTGAATGAGGCGGCGTAGCGGGCTACGTCAACCGAATGAAGGTAAAATATGCCGCAAAGTGGGGCGTGCAGATTGCAGGAATAATTTTTCAAACACGCTCTAGTACATCGTTTTCAAAATAACTGTATTATTCACGAAACAATGTACTAGTGACTTCCTTTTTGTTACCGTACTTCTGAAGTTACCTGTCTGTACACATCTTCCACCTGTTCACGACCGGCCAGATATTCGGAAAATGCACTGGCGCTGCCGGTTGCAATTCCCATATGGAAAGCCTCACGGTAATCCTGACGTTTCAGCCATCCGGTCAGGAATCCGGCCACCATAGAATCTCCGGCTCCCACACCATTGACCAGTTTTCCTTTCGGTGCCGGTGCCAGGTAGACCTTTCCGTCAGCTGCAGCCAGAACCGCTCCTTCTCCTGCCATAGATACCAGAACGTTGGTGGCTCCCATCTCCTGCATCTTCTTCGCATAAGGAATCACAGATTCTCTGTCCTTTAATTCCACACCGAAGATTTCTCCCAGTTCGTGATTGTTCGGTTTTACCAGGAATGGATGATATTCCAGTACGTTCACCAGCAGATTCCCCGTGGCATCCACTGCGATCAGTATTCCTTTTCCATCCAGACGTTTCAGGATATTTCTGTAAATGTCATCCGGCATCGATGCCGGAATGCTTCCTGCCAGCACCAGCACATCTCCTTCCTGCAGCTGATCCAGCATTTCAAATAACTGCTGTGTCTTTTCCCTGCTGATCGCCGGTCCCTGTCCGTTGATCTCTGTTCCTTCAATATTCTGCAGCTTCAGGTTGATCCGTGAAATCCCCTCGTCCACCGGAATGAATCTTGCGTTCACTCCGATCTCTTCCACCTGTCTTTGAATCTCATCTCCGGTAAATCCTGCCACAAATCCCAGTGCGGTATTTTCCAGTCCCAGATTCTTCAATACGATAGAAACGTTGATTCCCTTTCCTCCCGGAAGCATCATCTCTGTGGCTGTTCGGTTGGTCATACCCAGCTGAAAGTTATTGACGGAAACGATGTAGTCCAGTGACGGATTAAACGTTACTGTATAAATCATATTCTTCCCTCCTGCTTTTCTCAGTTCTTTTCTATGTATGTATTATATAATCATATTCATTCAAATCCAAACAAAAAAGATGCCCGCTGTGGATTCTCTTCCACAGTTAGCATCTTTCATTTTTCTTATCTTATACTCGCTTTTGCGATTTCATCGCCTTCGTCTACCGGATTCCGCGCATGGACAGGCCGATCCGCTTTTTGTTCAGATCCACGCTGATGACTTTTACATCCACAACATCTCCTACGCTGACAACTTCCAGCGGATGTTTGATATATTTGTCACTAATCTGGGAAATGTGTACCAGACCATCCTGGTGTACGCCGATATCTACGAATGCACCAAAATCGATCACGTTTCTTACAGTTCCTTTTAAGATCATACCTTCTTTCAGATCTTTCATATCCAGTACATCGGAGCGAAGGATCGGTTTTGGCATATCTTCACGGGGGTCACGTCCCGGACGGCCGAGTTCTTTGATGATATCATGAAGGGTGATCTCGCCGATTCCCAGTTCTTCTGCCAGTTTCTTATAATCTTTGATATAGATGGCAGTCGGTCCGTCACCGAAGTACTGTTCTTTCGTAAATCCCTGTTTTGCAAAGAGTTTTTCCACTGCTTCGTAGCTTTCCGGATGTACACTGGTCGCATCCAGCGGATTCTTTCCGCCCTGGATACGCATGAAACCGGCACACTGTTCAAAGGCTTTCGGTCCCAGTTTTGCTACTTTTAAGAGTTCTCTTCTGTCGGTGAAACGGCCGTTTTCCTCGCGGTAAGCCACAATATTTTTTGCAATTGCTTTGCTGATACCGGAAATATACTCTAGCAGAGACGCGGAAGCAGTATTCAGATCCACGCCGACTTTATTGACACAGTCTTCTACCACACCGTTCAGTGCTTCGCCCAGTTTCTTCTGGTTCATATCGTGCTGATACTGTCCGACACCGATAGCTTTCGGGTCGATCTTTACCAGTTCTGCCAGCGGATCCTGCAGACGTCTGGCGATGGAAGCGGCACTTCTCTGTCCCACATCGAAGTTCGGGAACTCTTCGGTCGCCAGTTTACTTGCAGAATATACAGATGCTCCTGCCTCGTTGGTGATCACATACTGTACCTTTGTCGGTACTTCTTTTAACATATCTACGATCACCTGCTCAGATTCCCGGCATGCAGTACCATTTCCTACAGAGATCAGATCGATATGATACTTTTCAATCATTTTCTTAACTGTTTCTTTGGCTGCTTTGATCTTGGCTTCTGTGGTCGGTGCGGTCGGATATACAACCGTTGTATCGAGCACTTTACCGGTCTCGTCAACAACTGCCAGCTTACAGCCGGTGCGGAATGCAGGATCCCATCCGAGAACAACTTTTCCCACGATTGGCGGCTGCATCAGCAGCTGTTCCAGGTTCTTTCCGAACACTTTAATAGAACCGTCTTCGGCTTTCTCTGTCAGATCGTTTCGAATCTCCCGCTCGATGGCCGGTGCGATCAGACGTTTATAGCTGTCCTCCACAACTGCTTCCAGAATCGGGCTGGTATTCGAATTGTCGGTACGGATCACCTGCCGTTTTAACCAGGAGAGTATCTCTTCTTCCGGTGCATTAATCTTGACAGTCAGAATCTTTTCTTTTTCCCCACGGTTCAGTGCCAGTACACGGTGTCCTGCCAGTTTGGAAATCGGCTCCTCAAAATCATAATACATTTCATATACAGATTTCTCGTTTTCTTTCTTGGCACTCGATACGACAGAACCGGATTTTACAGTCAGGTTACGGATCCGGATACGGTAGTCTGCTTCATCGGCAACAGACTCTGCCAGAATGTCCGATGCACCTGCAATCGCTTCTTTTACATTTTTTACTTCTTTTTCCTCAGATACATAGCTTTCCGCTTCTTCTTCGATGGACTTGTCTGTCATCTGAAGCAGGATCAGATTGGCCAGAGGTTCCAGCCCTTTCTCTTTGGCGATCGTTGCTCTGGTTCTTCTCTTCGGACGGTACGGGCGGTACAGATCTTCTACAACTACCAGAGTCTGTGCTCCAGAATCGATTTTTTCAGTTCTTCCGTCAGTTTTCCCTGTTCTTCGATGCTTGAGAGTACCTGTTTTTTCTTATCTTCCAGGTTTCTCAAATACAGCAGTCTCTCATGCAGGTTACGCAGTATCTCATCGTTCAGGGAACCGGTTGCTTCTTTTCTATATCGTGAAATAAAAGGAATGGTATTTCCCTCGTCTATCAGTTTGACAGCGGCTTCTATCTGCCACTTTTCTACCTGTAATTCCTGTGTTAATGCCTGAATAATATCCATGTATAGTCTCCTTTTGTAACTGTCTTTGCTTCACAGTTACGTTTTCTTTCATTGTGTCCTGTACTACCTTACCAAAAGGCAGGTTTCTTTGTCAATGCTGATTTTTATTCTGATTTTCCTTCTTTCGACTCCGGAACTTCTGTGGTATACTGGAAGATAACTGAAAAATCGAAACAAGTTTGTTTTTCCATTATATTACAATACTACCGATTCTAAAACAGGAGGATTATCATTATGTACAACGATCAACAGCCAAATCCCGGCTCCTGGCAGGAGGAGGAACAGCGAATGACTCTGCCGCCGAAGCGTGGGAACGGATTCAGTACCGCATCCATGACCGCCGGAACGCTTTCCCTGTTCTTTCTGGTCAGCGGACTTTCTTTCCCGGTAGGCGCACTCGGCATTTTATTCGCCCTGCTCTCCCGCAAAGGGGATAAGATGGATCCGCAGGCAAAACTTGGATGTATCCTTTCCATCATCGGCCTTTGCCTTGCATCGCCATCTTTATTTACGCCGCAGTCACCGTCTATCAGAATTTCCCGGAACTCCTTCAGCAGTATCAGCAGCTTTATGAGATGTACCAGGGCGGTATGTGATTGTTTATGGAGGTTTTTGACTTATGAATATTTCATCAAAAGAACTGAAAAAAATGGCCCGAAACCAGCTTTCGGGAAAATACGGAACGTTTATCGGAACCAATGTGCTCTACATCCTGATCACACTGGTCGCTTCGAATCTAATGGATCTGGTACTCGGAACCTCATCCATCCTGAACCCGCTGACTGCTACTTCCGCCACCGTGGAAACGCTTGGTATCAGTCACACCGTGGTTTATTATCTGTCGACCTTTATTCTCTCACTGATCCTCTCGGTACTGAATATCGGTCTGTTAAAGATCGCCCTTGATACCGCCAGAGGCTACGACATCCGCTTTCAGGATCTCTTCTACGGTTTCAAACACCACCCGGACCGCGCGATCCTGGCGCAGGGTGTGATCCTTCTTCTGACCTACCTGTGCATCCTCCCGGGCAGCGGACTTTGCATCTACGCTACCGCCAGAAGTCCGTAACTCTCCTCCTTGCCGGCACCGCCGTCCTGTGCGTGGGACTCGTGATCTACCTGATCCTCTCCCTGATGTTCAGCCAGACCATGTTCTTCCTGACCGACTACATCGACATCGAAGCCATACAGGCACTCAAAGAAAGTGTGCGGATCATGAGAGGAAAGAAGGGAAAACTCTTTTATCTACAGCTCAGCTTCATCGGATCTACCTGCTGGGCGCGATCGCATGCGGGATCGGACTTTTGTGGGTGATCCCTTATATGCAGGTTACGATGGCAAACTTCTACCGGAAGATCACTGGGGAGATATGATTACTCTTCTCCAAAATAAAGGCATAACTTGTGAACGCATTTCTTTTATGCTATAATCAATAGGCTACCACCCCAGACAGGTGCAGAAAGGGGGTGTGTTACTTATGGATGATGTCTTTTCTTTTATTCTTTCTATCTTGGCAAGTATAATCGCCTATTATATTTGCAAATGGCTGGATAGAAACTAACTGCTGGTAGCCAGCCTGAGGTCTAATCCACCTCGCCCAAACGGACAAAAAGCCCCGGAGTTGCCGCTCCGGGGCTTTTGCTGTGCTACTTATGAACACGTCTTTTCTTTTTGCTTACTGGCATTATAACATATGCTTTTTTATTATGCAATATACCTGATTTGCCATTTTTATCGTATATTCCCAATCTTATAACAAATTTCCGACTTGCCACATTAGAGCGTGTCTGAAAAATCATTTCCGCAATCTGCAAGCCCCACTTTGCGGTATATTTTACCCTCATTCGGTTGCCGTAGCCCGCTACGCTGCCCTCATTCGGATAAAATCTCCCACAAACTGGGACTCGCAGTTCACGAAAAGCCTTTTTCAAACACGCTCTAGTTTCTATCAAAACCAGTGGCGAGCCCCGGAGGGATCCAGGGGTGAGACAACACTTGTGGGCGCTTAGGGCAAGCTTTGAAATCCGGACACTTAC
>ENA-OQIO01000905-OQIO01000905.1-human-gut-metagenome-genome-assembly--contig:-NODE-905-length-15327-cov-3.879013_pt1 | contig 15327 bp, 24 predicted proteins | sample MGYA00242573_ERZ504737 | MGnify/ENA primary metagenome ERZ504737 (study PRJEB26092, sample SAMD00036203) | human gut metagenome | host: Homo sapiens | study: EMG produced TPA metagenomics assembly of...
GACACCTGAACAAAGCCGCAGGAACGCAAAGCACCTACCGGGGATTGGGGTCTATCGACATTACGGCGGCAGTCCGCAGTCTGCTTTTTATCGGCAAGCTGAAGGACAGCCCCACAACGAGGGTGCTGATCCATGAGAAAAGCTCCCTTGCGCCGCCGGACAGTCCCTTGCCTTTTCTCTGGGAGACGAGAAAGGCTTTGAATGGATAGGAGCTTATGACATTACCGCTGACGAGCTTCTTGCCGGAACAGACACCGCCAAGACCGAGAGCAAGACCGCACAGGCGCAAATGCTTATTCTGGAACTGCTTGCGGACGGAAAGCGTATGCCGAGTGCAGAGTTGGAAAAGGCAGTCAATGAGCGTGGGATTTCCTCACGCACCATGAGAACGGCAAAGAGCCGTATCGGGGACAGACTTGTGACCGAGAAAGACGGCACAGCATGGGTCTGCTATCTCCGAGACTGACAACAGGAACACGGCAAGCGTGGCAAAGACGGCAAGGTTTTTATAGATACCTTAATGTTGCCGCCTTGCCTTCTTCCCTCATACCGACACCGCCCGATGATGAATAGTCACCGGGCACTTTTTCATTTACAGGAGGATTTTGAATGAACAATACCGCAACCAACACCGCCACTTGCCCGACTGTCAGAAAGCAGATTGGCAAGACCACCTATATCGTCCGTGTCCATTTCAGCGAGACCGCCAAGGAGACGATGGAGGACAAAATCAAGCGTATGCTCCGTGAAGAAGTCCGCAAAATGTGACTTCTTTTTGAATTTGATGAAAAAGTCCTTGACTTTTCGTCTCTGGCAAGACGGCAAAATCGATTCTGGTGTCTGCCGCTGTGCGGCTGGCACCCTTCAATCTGCCGCAGATCAAAGCTGTCACCGACCATGATGACATGGATCTCTACACGCTGGGAGAGCGAAAGTGCGCTTTGTACGCCGTCATCCCGGATAATGACACGACCTTTACTTTTTTAGTGAGTCTTCTGTACTCCCAGATCTTCCAGACCCTTTACTACTGCGCAGACCAGATTCATCACGGAGCCTTGCCCTGCCACGTGCATTTCATCTTGGATGAAGCGCCATCGGTCAATCTGCCGGGGCTGCCGCGGGAGCTTGCGACCATGCGCTCACGCAACATCTCCTGCAGCACCATCATCCAGAACATGGCGCAGATCAAGGAGCTGTATAAGGACTCATGGGAAACCATCCCCGGCAACTCGGACACGCTGCTCTATCTGGGCGGTAACGAGGCAAGCACCCACAAGTACATTTCCGAGGCGCTGGGCAAGTCCACCATTGACACCAAGACCCACGGGCAGACCAAAGGGCGGTCCGGGTCTTACTCCACCAACTTCCAGATGAGCGGCAGAGAACTGCTGACGCCGGACGAGGTGCGGATGCTGGATAACCGGTATTGCATCCTGTTCATCCGCGGCACACGGCCGGTGATGGACGAAAAGTATGAGCTCATGGAGCATCCCGCCATCCGCTATACGATGGATGGCGGCGGACCGCCCTACATCCACCACGGGACGGCGGAGCCTCCTATTCCGGGAGAGCCGCTGTTCCAGATTGATTTTGACACTGAAAAGGAGAATGCTGCAGCATGAAACATGATTTGAACAACAAAAATTTCGAGAGAAAGGCAAAGCGCGTCTATTCCGTGTTTGCCTGCGTTGCCCTGCTTCTGGTCGCACCGCAGTGCCTGCGCTGGCGGCAGATGACCCGCTGACGGTGGTCAACAACCTGTCTGATTTCATTTTCTCGCTGATCCGCGCCATTGGCTCATCCTGCTGGGCTTCGGTATTTTGCAGGTGGGCCTGTCCCTCAAGAGCCACGATCCCTCCCAGCGCGCCAACGGTATGCTGACGGTGGCAGGCGGTATCGTCATCACCTTCACTAAGGAGATCCTCTCCCTCATCACCGGCTGAAAAACGCGGCAGGGTGAACGGCATGATACCGTTCACCCTGTTCTTCCCGTAGGAGGTGATTTTGAATGGGAAGCGGAAACTGGATCGTAGACAATTTGAACTCTGCGCTGGAAATGTGGAACGGAAGGCTGGCAGAGATCTGGCAGCTTATCAGCACCTCGCCGGAGTCCTTTAAGGCGGCGGTGTCTGGAATGTCATCGTGAACATCAACGATGGATTAAAGCTGTGGGGTATGCGCTGTTGGTGCTGTTTTTCGTGATGGGCGTGGTCAAGACCTGCGGCAGCTTTACCGAGATGAAGAAGCCGGAAGTGGCCTTCAAATGCTTCATCCGCTTTGTGCTGGCGCAGGCGGCGGTATCGTGGGGCATGGAGCTGATGACCGGCGCGTTTCGCGTTGCCCAGGGCATGGTGACGACCATCATGGATTCCTCCGGGCTGACGGCGATGTCTGCCACCACATTACCGGATGAACTGGTGAGTGTCATCGAGGATGTGGGCTTTATTGACTCCATCCCCCTTTGGGCGGTGACGCTGCTGGGCTCGCTCTTTATCTGGGTACTCTCCCTTGTCATGATACTGACGGTATATAGCCGCTTTTTTAAGCTCTATATCGCAACGGCCATCGCACCCATCCCGCTGGCCAGCTTTGCGGGACAGCCCTCCAGTAGTATCGGCGTAGCCTTTTTGAAAAGCTATGCCGCCATCTGTCTGGAGGGCTGTGTCATCGTATTGGCCTGTGTGATCTTCTCTGCCTTTGCCTCGTCCCCGCCCGCCATCGCGGACGATACGCTGGCGGCAGCCACCATCGTATGGAACTATGTGGGTGAGCTGATCTTCAATATGCTGGTGCTGGTAGGCGCGATCAAGATGAGCGACCGCATCATTCGGGAGCTGATGGGCCTTGGCTGATTCAGCGCCACAGACCCTCAGTGCTGACGGTGTCTTCGCCGTTCTCCCGTGCTTTGCGAACACGGTAGGAGAAATACTCCATAGCGGCAGCGTCATCCCGTGCCTGCATAACAAGATCGCAGACAAAGCGGATCAGCGAAAGCAGCCAGGACAATGCCACCAGCCCTACAAGAGCGAACAGGATGCGGTCTGCCAGCACGGTATGGGCGCGATACCAGCCGTGGAACACCGTCAGCATGGACACGGTGTACAAAAGCGGGATGGTCATCCGCGTCAGCGCGGTCAGCCGGGAGAGAAGCGCCAGGACGCCAAGTCCGGCGATCATCAAAAAAGCGATCATGTGTCACGACCTCCTTCATCGGGTTTGTGGCATAGTACCATGACTGCACAGACAAAGCAAGAGTCTGTTCAGCAAAACTCAGAAAAAACTCGGAGGTGATCCATTGGAGGTCCGCATCAACAAAGAAGTACGAAATTACCAGGAGAGTCTATTCTTCGGGCTGTCCCTGCGGCAGTTGCTGTTCGCACTGCTGGCGGTCGCCGTGGCAGTGGGCGTATATTTCGGCCTGCGCCCTGTGCTGGGGAATGGGGAGATCGGCTGGGTCTGCGTGCTTGCAGCCTTTCCCTTTGCCCTGGGCGGCTTTTTTCAGTATAACGGCATGACGCTGGAACGCTTTCTGCTCGCGTATATCCGTTCTGAATTCCTGTTTCCCCGCAGGCTCGTGTTCAAATCGGACAACATATACGCCAAAGCTCTGGAAAATTCGACGATAAAGGAGGCTCTCAAACTTGATTAAAACTCTGCAAAATACACTGAAGCAGGACAAAGAAAGATTTACGGTTCCGAAATCTGTACAGGACACCATCCCCATCCGGTGCATCTGGCCGGATGGGGTCTTTCAATTTGGCAGCAAGTATTCTAAAACACTGCGTTTTAGCGACATCAATTATGCCATTGCCTCGAAAGAGGATAAGACAGCCATGTTTCTCAGCTATTCCGAGCTGCTGAACGCGCTGGACACCGGCTCCACCACGAAGATCACCATCAACAATAAGCGCCTGAACCGCCGCAACTTTGAACAGGAGATTCTCATTCCCACTCGCGGAGATTTTCTGGACGGCGGACGCAAGGAATACAACGCCATGCTGCTGGATAAGGTTACCGATTCATCCAACAGCGTGGTGCAGGAGCGCTACATCACCCTGTCCGTCCACAAGAAAAATGTAGAGGAGGCCCGCGCATTTTTGACCGCACGGTCCATGACGCCTCTTCCCGTCTGAACCACATGGACTCCCACTGCGAGGAGATGGATGCAGCAGACCGCCTCCATATCCTGCATGATTTCTACCGTGTGGGTGAGGAAAGCGAGTTCCGCTTTGACCTCCGGGAGAACATGAAAAATGGGCGCTCCTTCAAGGACGCCATCTGCCCGGACAGCATGGAATTCAAAAAGGATCATTTTATCATGGGCGGTAAATATGGCCGGGTGCTTTTTTGAAGGAGTATGCCAGCTACATCAAGGATCCATGATCAATGAGCTTACCAGCCTGAACCGCAGTCTCATGCTGTCCATTGATATCATCCCTGTCCCTACCGATGAGGCGGTGCGGGAGATGCAGAACCGCCTGCTGGGTGTGGAGACCAATGTGACCAACTGGCAGCGCCGGCAGAACGCCAACAATAACTTTTCTGCCGTTGTACCTTACGATTTGGAGCAGCAGCGCAAGGAGACCCGTGAGATGCTGGACGATCTCACCACCCGCGACCAGCGATGATGTTTGCTGTGGTGACGCTGGTGCATTTGGCAGACAGCAAGGAAGAGCTGGACAGTGATACGGAAACGCTCCAGTCCATTGCCCGCAAGCACCTCTGTCAGCTCACGACGCTGAACTGGCAGCAGGCGGACGGCTGGTGACGGCGCTGCCGCTGGGCCTGCGCCGCATCGATGCCCTGCGCACACTGACCACGGAAGCGCTGGCTGTTCTCATGCCTTTAAGGCCAGGAGATCTGGGACCGGGGCGGCGTGTACTACGGGCAGAACGCCATCAGCAAAAATCTCATCGTGGCGGACCGCAGGCAGCTTCTCAACGGCAACGCATTCATTCTGGGCGTCTCCGGCTCCGGCAAATCCTTCAGCGCCAAGAAGGAGATGGTGTCACTGGCGCTGTCCACGCAGGACGATATCATCGTCATCGATCCGGAGTCGGAGTACCGCCCCCTCATCGAAGGACTGGGCGGTCAGGTCATCAACATCTCCGCCACCTCACCCAACCATATCAACGCCATGGATATGGAGCAGGGCTATGGGGACGGAGAAAACCCCGTGGTGCTGAAATCCGAGTTCCTGCTCTCCCTCTGTGAACAGCTCATTGGGGCAGGCAAGCTGTCTGCCAAGGAAAAATCCGTCATCGACCGCTGTACCGCGCAGGTGTACCGGGACTATATCCGCAGCGGCTATCACGGCGCGGTCCCCACCTTGCAGGACTTCCACGCGGAGCTGCTCCGCCAGCCGGAAAAGGAAGCACAGGATGTGGCGCTGGCCATTGAGCTGTTTACGGACGCAGTCTCAACACCTTTGCCAAGCCCACCAATGTGGACACCAATGCCCGTATCCTCTGCTACGATATCCGGGACCTTGGCAAGCAGCTTCTGCCGGTGGGGATGCTGGTGGTGCTGGACAGCATCTTCAACCGCATCATCCGCAACCGTGGGCTGAAGCGCAACACCTGGATCTATATTGATGAGATCTATCTGCTGTTCCAGCATGAGTACAGCGCCAATTTCCTGTTCACCCTGTGGAAACGAATGCGAAAATACCAAGCTTGCGGCACGGGGATCAGCCAGAATATCGAGGATCTGCTGCAGTCCCATACGGCCCGCACCATGCTGGCAAACTCAGAATTTCTCATCATGCTGAATCAGGCGGCCACAGATCGGAGGAACTGGCGCACCTGCTGAATATCTCAGACAACCAGCTTTCCTACATCACCAACGTGGACTCCGGCCGGGGGCTCATCAAGTGCGGAAGCGCTATCGTGCCTTTTGTGGATCATTTCCCCAAGAACAAGCTCTACCGCTTAATGACCACAAAGCCCTCGGACCTGGCTGAGTGATAGCCCATGGAGAAAATTAAAGAAAAACCCACGCTGGGTGAGCGTGTCAAAGAGAAAGCTGTATCCGCGCCAAAGGAACTTTTGCGCAAGGGGCTGGATGACGGCTCGGAGCGTCTGCGGACTCAGCTCCGGGATACCGCCCAGCAGGGGCGGCGGGATGAATATGGCGGCGACGCCATTGAGGACACCGCCGCCAGCGGCCTGCGCCGCGCTGAAAAGGAATTGCTGAAGCAGCGCAAGAAGAAAAACGCAGAGCAGAGCGCGTCACCCCAGGGTGACGCCTCTGCCCCCAGCTCTAACAGCGACGTGCCGCCTGCCATCCGCACCAGAGAGACTGACGCGGCGAGGGCAAGAGCGCCCTCACCGCCAGTGCGAGAGCAGGCACGGCAGGCGGCTATGAAGCAGGCAGTCAAGACGAAGAATGCCTATATCAGTACACAGCGGAAAACGGTCATGACGGCAGCACCGGAGCCGCAACGGCAGGGCCAGCAGGCGTTCATTCAGGAGCAGGGCCGCAAAGCGTCCCGCCAGCAGGCGCAGTGCAGGCGGGCAGAGCAGCGGTTCCGACACCAGGTTGATCTGCGCGGTGATCCGCTGCGTTCGGAATATCCCACATCCCGTGGGAGAGAGCTACCCAGCAGGGAGAGGATCAAGGAGCGCGGCAGCATCCAGCCGCCGAAGAAGCATCGGATCCCCGAACCGAAAGCACCGGAGCACGCCGCAGGGATCATGCCGAAAGTCCGTGAAGGTGGCAAATCTGCCGTGCAGTCCGCCGAACAGGCTGTGCGCTCCTCCACCGCCCATGCGGCTACGGTTGGGAATTATGTTGCCAGAGAAGCAGCCATGCAGATGGCCCTGCGGCAACAGACGACAAAAATGGCAGAAACCGCGGTGCAGAAAACCGCACAGGCGGCGGGCTGCGCGCTGCGCTCCATCATTGCCGCTGCCCAGAGCTTACTTGCGGCAATAGCGGCTGGTGGGAGCACAGTTGTAGCCATGGTGCTGGTGATTTGTCTGATTGGACTTCTGATCGTGTCGCCTTTTGGGATCTTTTTCTCCGGAGAGGACAGCGGTACCGGCTACACCATGCCAGAAGCTGTCAGCGTATTGAACGGCGAGTTCGCCGCTCGGATCGAGCAGATCAAGGCGGAGAACCCCTACGACGAACTGGACATGGACAACGCTGGCAGCGCCGCCATGATCTCCAACTGGCGGGATGTGCTGGCTGTTTATGCTGTGCGGACCACCACGGACAACGCTTCGCCGGATGAGTCGCTACGCTGACCGAAGAAAAAATGGAGATCCTTCGTGAAATCTTCTGGGACATGAACACCATTACTTATTGGACGGAAATAGTACCAGGCGGCAAAGATGAAGCGGATACGGTCATTTTGCATATCAACGTCACAATAAAAACGCATCTGCAAATGGCGGATGAGCACCAATTCAACACGGAACAGCGCAGATTGTTAGAGGAACTCATGCAGCCGAAATATCAGGAACTGTTCATGGTTTTGACGGGAAGTTATCAGGACATTGAACTGAGTCCCGACGAGGTGGCAAAGATCATAGAAAATCTCCCCGCCGATCTCAGCGAGAATCGCAAGCAAGTAGTTCTGACGGCGTATCAATCTTGGGCAAAGTCCATTATTTCTGGGGAGGAAAGTCATTGATTATTGGCTGGGACAGCCGCTGGGGAATGCCGATGAAAGTTACAGCCGAGGGTAGCTCCACCACCGGCACTGTGCGGCCCTTCGGACTGGATTGTTCGGGAATGGTGGATTGGGTATTCTACAACCAGAGCGGTGGACAATACGGTCATTGGGCATGGCGGCGGGGCCACTGCGCAGCACAGCTACTGTACGCCTATTGCTTGGAGTGACGCCCAGCCGGGAGACCTTGTCTTTTATCCGGGTGACAGCCATGTCGGCATTGTTTGCGGCTTTGACAGCGGCGGTAATATCATGATCATCCACTGCGCCAGTGGCGCGAATAATGTGGTGGTGACTGGGAAGATCGGCTTCACCTCGATTGGCAGGCCCGAGTATTTTGCGGATTGAGAAATGTGCGCATGGAGATGTGTTCATAGTTGATTGCTATCATGCTCCATGATATACAGAGAAAGGCAGGGAGCCTCAATAGAGGCTCCCTGCCGCTTGGGTTCTTACTTGCCCTGATAGGCTCTGAAAAGGAAAGTAACGATTTGTGCGCGGGTGCAGCTATTGTCCGGCCCGAACAGGCCATCACCAATGCCGTTGGTCACGCCGTTCTCCACGGCCCACGCCACCGCGTTTGCATAGTAGCTATCGGTAAGAACATCGCTGAACTCTGCCTTGCTATCGACCAGCTTACCAATGGCACGGAACAGGAAAGTCACGCTCTGAGCACGGGTGCAGGTGGCGTCAGGACTGAATTTGCCATCGCCCGTTCCTGTGGTGATACCGTTCTCCACCGCCCACGCAACTGCCTTAGCATAATAGCTGTCCGCAGAAACATCAGAGAAGCTGCTCATAGCCTTGGGTTCGGGAGAACCGGCAGCACGCCACAGGAAGGTGACGATCTGTGCGCGGGTGCAAGGCTGGTTCGGCCCAAAGAGGCCGTTGCCAATACCGCCGGTGATGCCCTTTTCCTGCGCCCACTTCACAGCCTCATAGTAATAGCGTCGGTGGAAACGTCCGCGAAGTTCAGCGTCTCGATCTCAGCGAATTCCGCAGAAACCGTCACCTTGGAGGCGGGCATGGTGAAGGTAAACTTGCCGTTGCCCTTGTCCTTCACCTTGATCTTGCTGCCGCTGGCGTCCTTCACGGTCAGGGTGTCCAGCTCATAGCCGCTGTCGGGCTTGACGGTGATGGTCACGGTATCGCCCTTGGAGGCGTTCTTGGGGCTGACGGTCACATCGCCGTGCTTGACAGAGGGCGCGGAGACATCATAGCGTCTGGAGGAAGAGCTGGAACCGCCGCCGGAGCTGGGCGCAGAGTAGCTGACCGTCCAGACACCGTTCGCGGTGCTGCTCACATAGTAATTGTTTGCCAGAGCGCCGGAGGGGTCTGTCAGATACACGCCGGAGGTCAAGCCGGATTTTGCAAGAACCGTATAGGTATAAGCGCCCTCGCTGCCAGCGCGCTTGACGATGTTGGTGTTCGCCGTTGCCCACAACGTGAACGCTCGGGTCGCTGCTGAACGTGCCGCCGGTGATGGAGATGGTCTCGCTGCCCGGGCCGCCGCCCTTCTGAATTTCGCCATTGAAAGAGCCATTTTTGATATTGATAACAGCTGTTGTGTCAGTTGTAGCATCAGCGCGAACAACACCGGTAAATGTACCGTTCTCAATGTTGATCGTACCGCCGGAGTTGTAAACATAGGCAGCATACGGAGCGGTATAGGTGCCGCTCTTTACAGTGGCGGTGCCGCCATACTGAACAGCCACCGCACAATTCAAGTACGTGCCATCTCCAGTTCTGATATCCGTAACTTTGATCTCGCAATTTTCCAATGTTGCATTGCTTCCAACCTGCACGCAGCCGCCGTATTTTGCGGTCAGCTTCATGTCGGTGAACGATGCGGTCTTGGTTTCAAATGCAGCGCCCAAGAATGCATTGATACCAGTGATGTTATAGGTGCCGCCGGAGACAATGACCTCACCACAGCCGGAAGCCTTCACAACGCGCTCGTCCGTCTCGGCGCTGACATTGTTCAGGACCAACTTGCTCTCACTGCCCACCGTAAACAATGCAGTGTAGTGGTAGTTGTCGCTTGCGCAGGTGCTTCCGGTGTAAGATCCGCCGTTAATCGTCACTGTAGAGCCGGCAGAACCTTCGCGAAGGTCAACAAATCCCCAGACTTTCGTCTCCCATTCGGTATTATGCGTGTCTCCCATCTTCATGCCGCTTCCTGCGGTCATGCCGTTGATGGTCAAGTTTACATTTTTAGCAGTGACCCAAATCGCACTGTTTTTCTCATCCTTAGATTCACTTCTATCCGATACCGTCGCAGCAGTCAGTACATGACCGTTCAGATCAAGCGTCATGCTCTTCGTGACTTCAATCGGCTTTGTAACGGTCACATCCTTCAGCAGCGTGACGGTCGCGTTTTCGTCAGCGGCGGTGATAGCGTCGGGGAGGGTGGTGTACTGCTTTGCCCCGATCATAGCGACCGTCTCCTCGTGCGGCTTCACCCAATAACCCTTCGAAACCTCCACAAGCACTTCGTTGGCGTTCTTGTTAACAATATCGCCGTAAGCAGTACCGGCGGCAACGACCTTGTTGTCAACGATCACAAGACCGGTATCGTTGACCGCGTCGCGGCCAAGAATTTTGTCGGACGCTTCCTCACTTGCACTGCTGTTCTGCTTCAGCGTATTGCCGCTGGCAGAAGAAGCAGCGTCAACGGTGATCTGCCCAACGTTCGCCGTGCCGACCAGCGTGCCGACATAGTTGCCACTATCCTTTGTGGACGTCAGCGTGCAGCCGCTCACGGTGCAGTCGGTGATGTCGTGGTAGGTGGCGGGATTCGCACCGGCGTGACCGATCAGGCCGCCGACAGAGCCTTCGCCTCAATCGTCACATTCTCGACGGAGCAGTTTGTAAGCGTGACCTTGGTATCGACCGGGCCGTCGTTCGGTTTGTTATAGCCGGATGTCCAGCCGATCAGACCGCCGACGCGCGCGTCGCCGGTGCTGACAATTTTGCTGTTCTTCAGATGGCAGTTATCCAGTTCGATTCGAGGCATGGAATCCACGCAGTTGATAAATGCGCCGATTCCCAGATTATTCGTTGTCTCGTTGATATTCGCACCAGCAATGGTCAGATCCTTGATCACAATGCCGGATTTGCCCGCAAAGCCGCCCGCAAACAAGGGGGCGCTCAGGCCGGTGATGGTCTTGCCGTTGCCGTTCAGGGTGATGACGCCCTGACCATGGTATCCATCCACACCCACCGGCGTCCAGTTCTTACCGGTCATATTGATGTCGTCCAGCAGCTCGATCACGGTGTCGCCGGTTTTGTTGCGGCCGCAAAGGCGTCGGCGAGGGTGGCGTAATACGCATCGCCAATCTTGCTTCGCATTCGGTTTTCAGCGTAAGAACATCGTCCTTTGTGCCTTCCACGCAAGCGCATCGGTGAGTTCGATCTCATTGCCGCTGCTGTCCTTCACCGTCGAGCCGGCGGGCAGGGATGTTGTTCCTTTGGGAATCGTGTAGAGCGCGGCGGTGCCTTTCGACTTGGTGTTGTTATCCGCCACAAGATGGAACTCGTTTTTATCCGTGTGAGCGCCGAGATACAGACCAACATTCTTGATGCTGGTATCGCCAGGCTGTGCTGTGATATCAAATGTGTTGCTGGTCGCAGTAACAGTGCTCGTGATGTCCCACTGCGAAATGTACTCAAACTTCACCGGGCGGGTGCTGGTGACGGTGTTGCCGGTGAAGTTGATGGTGGTCAGAGACTTGAAGTTGTCACCCTGCCCCTCGTTGTCGTCCTTCTTCCAGTTGCCGTAGGCGGGACGGATCCACGTCGGGTTGGAGTTGTTCGCAGAATCCGTGTTTTCGTAATTATTGAACGTGCAGCCGTTGAAGGTCAGCGTCTGCGCGGCGATCGCGCCGACGATGATGCCGTTGAAGGTGCAGCCGTCGAACTTCAGCTCGCCCAGCTGGCTCCACGGGCCGGTGTAGACTGGTAGTTGAAGCTCATGACGTTATTGAACGTGGTGCCCTTAAAGGTCACGTTGGTGTAGGCGGGGACAGCCAGCAGCAGGGACGTACCGATGTTGTCGATGTTGTTGTAGCCGGTCACATCGCTGGTGATCTTGCCGCCGACAAAGACGATGTTCTTGCCGTTCGCGCCGTCGTTCTTCTCGCCCAGATAGCCGTTGGAGTTGTAGCCGTTCAGGACGTTGCGATCCTCGATCTGCCCCGTCGTGTCGTCTCTCTTACCGTTGCCGAGTACGCCGTTCTTGTCATAGCGGTAGTCGCCGACGGTGACGTACATGGTGCCCTCGAGACGCTCCTGCGCCTTGATGTACTCATTACGGGTCATCACGCCCAGCTGTTCGAGGGTGTAGGGGTTGGTCGAGGTGCCTTTGTCATCCGCCGTTGCCGCATTCGAACCCGTCACGGTCGTGCTGCCGTCGAGCGTTTCGGTCGTGGCGGTCGTCTCGCCGTCCTTGGCGACGACTTTTTCGGTCGAGGTACTACCTCGGTCGTGCCCTCTGTCCCCTCTGCATACGCCGCGGGGATTATGCTCAGGAGCATGGCCAGCGTCAGCAGCAGAGACAAGAGCTTGCTTGTTATGTGTTTCATAGCTTTCCTCCTATAAGATTTTTGGGGTAATTATGTGAACCGGAATCATTCGAAAACGTTTCCGGTTGGCACGGGGAATATACGTCGCTCCGCATGGCAAGGGAATCAGCTTTACTGTCCCCCAGCCTGCGGCGCACAACGTCCATGGCCGCGCGAGATTCGGCGGTCTGGCCGATTGTTCAGTTAGAATCGCCGTACATTGGCTCAGCGGCCTGCCTGCGCAGACGGGGCAGCCGCAGCGCTGCTTTCCTGTACGGCTGCTGATGACCGATTTCCACGCGTGGCCGTTTTCACACAGCCACCAGGCCCTCCGGCTGCTGCCGGGCGTCACCTGCTGTGGCGTGAAACTGCCGTTAAGGGTCGGATGCCACTGCGATGCGATCACCGGCTCCTTGGTCTCCAGATCATTAAATCCCGGCAGGACCTTGCGGTTGGTGCAATATGGACAATCGCTCCCCCTGTTCACACGGTGGGCAATGACCGCACAGAAGGAATGTCCTCTGTCACAGAGCCACCACACGCGGCGATTGGAATATGCGCTCACCGCCTCCGGCGTCAGCGCACCGTTCTTTTTCCGATCCCACTGTTCAGCAAGCTGCGGATGCAGCGAAGTGAGATCATTGAATCCAGGCAGGACCTTTTGTCCCGCGCAGAACGGACAGCCTGCGTTTGATGTAACGCGGCTGGCAACGCTCGCCTGCCAGCTATGTCCTTTCGGACACCTCCACCAGACCTTCCGATGTGCTCCCGGCATGACCTGCGTCGGCAGCAGCGGGGAATTCTTCTCTGTGTCCCACTCCGAAAGCAGATCAGGAAATTTTGCCGCCAGAGAGTTTTCCTCCGGCAGAACAGCGCGGCCCGCGCAGACGGGACAGCCCGTTCCCCGCGCGCGGATTCTGACTTCGGAACGGTAGGAATGGCCTTGGGGGCATCGCCACCATACCTTTTGATGGCTTCCGTAGGTCACATCCTTCGGCGTGAGCGGCGCATTGCGTTCATCGTCCCATTGTGCCAGCAGGTGAGCTTGATCATGCCCGGCGCAGAAATCGTACAGAGACGGACGGATTGCCGCTCACCTCCCGCAGAATACTTGTCCGCCTGCAATACAGGCGGAAGGGTCTTTTAAGCTGATTGTGTATCCGGCACAGTGGCTAAAAAAGTACAGGTTGCCGACCACAGCGACATACACAAAATCTACACTTTTACCATAGCACACCCTCAACAGAATATCAATAAGGCAAGGGTCTAAAACCGACTAAAAAAGCGTACTTTTTTATCCAGCCCTTTTTACTTTCTGCGTTTTCTTAACGATTTCTTTACACCCGTCATCCTGAGCCCAGAGCAAAAAGCTCCGGTGGGTGACGCCCAGCAGTTTTCCTGCCGCCCGCGCGGACAGTTCGCCGCGCTCCCAACGCGCTTTGACTTCGCCGAATCCCTCCGGCAGCGCCATGCGGGGTCTGCCGAATTTCACGCCGCGCGCCTTCGCTGCGGCGATCCCTTCCGCCTGCCGCTGATGAATGAACTCGCGCTCTGTCTGCGCCACATAGGATAGCAGCTGTAACACGATGTCCGCGATCAGCGTTCCGGTGAGGTCGCGATTCCGCCGCGTGTCAAGCAGAGGCATATCCAGCACAACGATTGCCGCACCCTTTTCCTTTGTGATGATGCGCCATTGCTCCAAAATTTCCTCATAGTTTCTGCCGAGACGGTCGATGCTCTTGATCACAAGCGTATCGCCGTCTTTCAGTTTGCGCAGCAGCCGCTGGTAGCTGCGGCGGTCAAAATCCTTGCCGGACTGCTTGTCCACAAAAATCGCCCGGTCCATTAAACCGAATTCCCGCAGAGCGATGAGCTGACGCAGCTCATTCTGCTCCTTGGTCGAAACTCTTGCATAACCGTATTCCATGTGCTGACCTCCCAATTTATCGGTGGATAAATTGTAAGCCAGGTGCCGACCACATGGGCAATATAGTGTTATATCACTATATTAGCACATATTTTTCAATTAGTGAAGTATCACTAATAACCTTTTCTCAAATAATTTACCATAGTGATAAATCGTCATGGAGGTTTACACTATGGATACTCGGGAAACTGTTGCACTTCGCATCCGCCAACTTTGCGCAGAACGAAAAATTACGCCGAACGGGTTAGCAAATCTATCTGCCGTTCCTCAAGCAACCATCAAGAGTATCCTTAATAATGAAAGTAAAAATCCGGGCGTCGTGACGATTAAGAAGCTTTGTGATGGTCTTGACATTACCCTCGGTGAGTTCTTCTCCACGCCTGAATTCGATACACTGGAACAGGAGATCAAGTGAAGCCTCTTTCTCAGCCTCTACCGCCAGCGCTCCTCCATTTTTTCGCGTAGAGTACACGCATAGTGCGTGAACTCTACGCTCTATACGGGGTATTCTCTCATTTTCACGGAAAATCTTCCATCCGCTGCTGCGTTTGACGGTTACGTATTGCCGCCGCGCCGTTTCCCATTTGAATGGAGTACAGCTACATGAAAAATGAATCCCAATATGGTCTGCTGCTATTGCAGCGGTATCTGTATGAGCATACGGATGACCAGCATCCGGCCTCTGTGGCGGATATTCTTGCCTTCTGGCAGGAGCATGGCATTCAGGCGGGGCGCAAGAGCGTATATTCCGCTATTGAAGTCTTGCAAAGCAGCGGTATGGACATCGTATGCGTCAAAAGCACCCAGAATCGATACTTCGTGGGTGAGAGGCTGTTTGAACTGCCGGAGCTGAAGCTGCTGGTGGACGCGGTAGAATCCTCCCGCTTTATTACGGCCAAAAAGAGCGAGCGGCTTATTGAAAAGTTGGGTAAGCTCACCAGTGAATCTCATGCCCGCCAGTTGGATCGGCATATTTATATGGACGGCACCGCCAAACCGGAGAATGAGTGCATCTATTACAGCGTGGATGAGATCCATAACGCCATTCAGGAAAAACGGCAGATCACCTTTCAGTATTACGAATACACCCCGCAGAAAGAAAAGATACTCAAGCATAACGGCTACCGCTATCAGTTTAGCCCGTATGCCCTTATCTGGAG
>ENA-OQIO01000906-OQIO01000906.1-human-gut-metagenome-genome-assembly--contig:-NODE-906-length-15323-cov-2.577060_pt1 | contig 15323 bp, 14 predicted proteins | sample MGYA00242573_ERZ504737 | MGnify/ENA primary metagenome ERZ504737 (study PRJEB26092, sample SAMD00036203) | human gut metagenome | host: Homo sapiens | study: EMG produced TPA metagenomics assembly of...
CGTCATCAAGAAGTACGGCGACCGTGTGGCCGTCGGCCTTGACGTGCGCGGCCACACCCTCGCGGCCCGCGGCTGGGTGAAGGAAGGTGGCGACCTGTTCGAGACCATGAAGTTCCTCGACTCCGTCGGCTGCTCCCGTTACGTGGTCACCGACGTGGCACGCGACGGCATGATGAGCGGCCCGAACATCGAGCTGCTGCGCGAAGTGGCGTCCCGCACCGACGCGAAGGTCACCGCATCCGGTGGCATCTCCAAGCTCGACGACCTGCGCAACATCAAGGAGCTCGCCGAACTGGGCGTGGACGCCGCGATTCTCGGCAAATCGCTGTACGCGCGCGCCTTCACGCTGGAGGAAGCCCTCGAAGTCGCACGCTGACATGTCGCGACACGGCATGTGTTAACGACGTTCGTAACATGCGCATGGAACGATTGGACACTATGGATAAACAGCAAGAGTTTGCTTTGCGCACGGTCGAGGAACGCGACGTGCGCTTCATTCGTCTATGGTTCACGGATGTGTTGGGAACACTGAAGTCCGTGGCCATCGCGCCGGCGGAACTGGAAGCCGCATTCGAGGAAGGGCTCGGATTCGACGGTTCCGCCGTGGAAGGCCTCACCCGCGTGTCCGAAGACGATATGATCGTCAAACCCGATCCGTCGACGTTCCAGATTCTTCCGTGGCGCGGAGGCCCGCAGGGCACCGCGCGCATGTTCTGCGACGTGCTCACGCCTGATGGTGAGCCGTCCTTGGGTGACCCGCGCCACGTGCTCAAGCAAGCGCTGGCCAAGGCCAAGGAGAAGGGTTTCACCTTCTACGTGCATCCGGAGATTGAATTCTATCTGTTTGAAAAGCAGGATGACTGGGCGCAGACTCCGAAGCCGATCGATGAGGGCGGCTACTTCGACCATGTGCCGCGCAGCCCCGGCATGGACTTCCGCCGCGCCACCGTCAACATGCTCGAGCAGATGGGCATCTCGGTGGAGTACTCGCACCACGAGGCGGGGCCAGGCCAGAACGAGATCGATCTGCGATATGCGGACGCGCTCACCACGGCCGACAACATCATGACCTTCCGCACCGTCGTCAAGGAGATTTCGCTGGAGCGAGGCATCCATGCCAGCTTCATGCCGAAGCCTCTCGCCGACGCTCCGGGCTCCGGCATGCACACGCACTTGAGCCTGTTCGAAGGTGACGCCAACGCGTTCTACGAGGCCGGGCAGGAATTCAACATGTCCGTCACCGCACGACAGTTCGCGGCCGGCATCCTGTACCACGCGGCCGAGATCTGCGCGGTCACCGACCAGTACGTCAACTCCTACAAGCGTCTGTGGGGCGGTGCCGAGCGCCGAGCTATATCTGCTGGGCCACAACAATCGCTCCGCGTTGCTGCGCATCCCGCAGTACAAGCCCGGCAAAGGCAATTCCGCACGTATGGAATTCCGCGCACTCGACCCGGTCGCCAATCCGTACCTCGCGTATTCCGTGCTGCTCGCAGCCGGTCTCGACGGCATCGACAAGCAGATGCAGCTGGGCGAGCCACCAGCGACGACGTGTGGGAGCTCACCGACGCCGAACGCCAGGCCATGGCATCCAGCCGCTGCCGGAATCGCTTGACGAGGCTCTGAAGATCATGGAGAAATCCGACTTCGTGGCGGATGTGCTCGGCGAGCATGCGTTCGAATACTTCCTGCGCAACAAGCATCAGGAATGGGATGAGTACCGCAAGCAGGTCACCCCGTTCGAGCTGAAGAAGTATCTGCCGAAGCTGTGATTGCGTAATCGCAGGTTAGTGCATAAACGACATCGAAGGGGCGTCATCCGGGTTGATTTCCAGATGACGGCCCCTTCGGTGTCGTTTATGCGGAGCTGGGATTAGGCTTCTTGTTGAGATGGAAGCCGCGTCGACTACACCACAGTGCCACTGCTGGGTTCGAAATCCTTCTCGAACAGTACGGTGTCATCGCCTTCAATGGTGAGCTTCACAGAGGTCCGCTCATCATCCAGCTCATAAGCGTAGATAGAGGTGGCCAGCACATCCGCTTGGGCTCTGAGAATCAAGCTAGAGTCGTCGCCGTACAGATAATCCTGGTCAAGCGTCTCGGTTCCCTGTCGTGCATTGACGCTCGCATGGTATGAGAATGTTTCATACGTGGAAGTGTTCTCAAGGTACCAGGAAATGCGGGCCACCATAAGTGGTTCGTCTTCATCATTCTGCTGTATCTCAAGAGAGTCCAATCGGAAATGAAGTATGGTACCGTTCAATTCTTCAACGCGTCCGTCTTCGACGAACGCCGCTTTATCGACCTTCGGTGCTTCCGGCACGTCGGAATAGTCGATTCTGGTCAGTGTCTCGTTGCTGCCATCGAAGGCGAACGCGGAACGAACCAGATTCTTGTGTCTGAAATTGCTTACCTGCATGGCGATGGGAGTCTGCATGTCGGAAAGTACATGATAGCTGACTTTTTCGGATGTTTCACCTGATTTGATTTTCTTGCTGGCCAGATCAAGATTCCCGTTGTATCCCGTCACCACCGCTTTTCGTAACTCTATGCCGTTCTGTGTGACGATGGAATCGGCCACGGCGTTGGGGTAAATCGCGCGCCGGCTCAGATTCCTGCATCCATAGGTCACTTTCACCGTCGGCTGTCCGTTGATGTCAGTTGGTCCGACTTCCATGTTCTTGATGGTGACGGTGAGCGCCATCCCACCGTATGAGTACAGATTGCCGCTGGTTTCGTTGATGGTCTTCTGTTCGGAGAGCTGCTCATATTTTTCGGTGTTCGGATCAAGTCTGTCCGCTATTGAGTCCAGTCCGCCGTGGCTGACGATTGTGCCGACGAGGTTCATCGCGATGATCGTCAGCACTGCATGGCGATGATGATTATCGGTATTCTTGATTTTCTTGTGCGTGTCGTTCGGCTGATTGGTGTCTGTCGGTTGACGAGCGCCTGTTGTGGTGTGTGACGGGGCTCCTGTGGGGGTGTGGGGGTGCGTTGGGGTGTCTGCTGTTGTTTGGCGTAGCGCTGCTGTTCGTATGCTTCGCGTTGTGCATGCTCGCGGTCCACGTTGCTGGATAGTTTTTCGGCGTTTTTGCTGGGGTCGATGTAATCGGCTCCCTTGAATGGGTCGATGTAGTTGTCATTGTTGAGCAGGCCCATGAGGCTCCTTCGGTTCATTCCTTCCTAGAGGTATTCTACCGGAATTTTTCCGAAATATCAGTCTCGTGGATTGCCGAACATCGAATTGTAGATGATCGCGAAATTGCGGTTGCCGTACGTCGAGCACGCGTCGCCTTCGCCTGCGCCGGCCTTCAGCGCGGCCTCGTTCGGCTGGTAGGGCGTGTAGATGTACAGCAGCGCGGTCGCCTTGTTCTCGATGTAGACGTCGCTGCCGCCGCAGCCTGCGTTCGGATTGTATCGTACGTAGTTGAGAGCGCCGGCATGGTACGCGTATTGCGATTCGTGGCGCACGTAGTACTGGTATCGCTTCGCCGCCCCGTACACCTGGTTGAAGAATCCGGCGTATTTCGCATCGCAGTTCGCGTCGTCCGGACAGCTCAGGCCCATTGCAGATTTGAATTGAAAATCGCTTGGATCGGTGGCGGTGAGCAGATGCTGCTCCTTCTGCAGTACGGTGAGCAGCACCTTCTGGCTGATGCCGCATGCGTTGCCCGCCTTATAGATGATGGCTGCCGCGCTTTCGTTCTGTCCGCCCTTATACGCTTGGCAATATTCGTCCGCCGCTTGCGATTGCGTGGTGAACGTCATGGTCTTCAGACACTTGTCGCCGGTGCACGTCGCGCCCTGCTGGTCGAGGATGGTCTGCACCTGCCGCTCGCTTAACGCGTTGCCGTTGAAGAACGCGCCGTCGGATATGATGTTGCCCGGGTTGAAATCGTACAGCGATCGCATCTCGCTCTGCGCCGCTTTCGCCTCACTGACCTGCACACGCCAGCCGACAAAGCGGATTAGGCCCGCAATGATGGCTATCGCCGCGACCGTCGCCACCAATGTAGTGGCGATCATGCCGATGCGTTGCTTGAGGCTCGCCTTGTTCCATGTATTGCGCAGTTTTCTGCGCAGATTCTTTGGAACAAGGGATTTGCGGTTGCCCGTCTTGCGATTGCTTGTTTTGCGGTTGCGTGACCTGTTTCCGCCGGTTTTCCCGCCGCTGTTTCCGCTCCGATTGGTTTTGCGTGTCATCTTGCGTGTCATCGGTACCGTATTGTATCGCGCGCGGTTTATCCTTTCCTGAAGAAGTAAATCGTACAATCGATGACGTAAGCGATGCTAAACAAATCGAAATATCGGGAAACGAATAGGGGAATGCGAACGGAAGCGGAGAGCGGAAAAGTGCGAATCGACAAGGAACGGTTCTTCAATCTTCCGGTGCTTATCCTGATCGCCTCGAGTTTCATGCTTGGCATGAGTGAATTCATCGTGGTGGGCATCCTGCCCGACATCGCAGCCGATCTGAAGATATCGGAGGTGACGGTCGGCAATCTGGTGTCGTTGTTCGCGTTCGTGTACGCGCCCGTCACGCCGCTCGGCTCGGCGCTGTCGGCGCGGTTCCCGCGATTCGCCACTCATCTGACGCTGATCGGCATATTCCTTGCCGGTAATCTCCTGTGCGCGTTCGCACCCAATTACGCGGTGCTGGTGGTGGCGCGCATCATGATCGCGTTGGTGTCCGGCACTTTGGTGGCCGTGGCCATGACGTATGCGCCCGACGTGACGACGGACAAATTCCGCACGAAATTCATCGCATGGGTGTTCTCCGGCTTCTCCATCGCATCCGTGGTCGGCGTGCCGGTCGGCACATGGGTGGCCAACACGTTCGGCTGGCGTTGGGCGTTCCATATCATTAACGTGCTCACCATTATGCTCATCGTCGGTATGGTCGTGGCGCTGCCGCGCAACAGCCACATCGTGAAAATCGGCTTCCTGCCGCAGTTCCGCCTGTTCTTCGACCGTCGTATCCAGCTTGGTGTGCTCACCGTGGTGTTCGGCGCGGCCGCCAGCTATGTCTTCTACACGTATCTGACGCCGATCATGCGCGACGAAGTTCATGTGCCGGAACAGTACCTGAGCGTCGGACTGGTGATTTTCGGCGCGGCATGCCTGTGGAGCAACCTGTATGGCGGCAAACTGGCCGACCGTGGCAGGGGAGTGGAGCCGCTGACGCACATCCGTCCCATCTACTGCGCGCACGCGGTGCTTATGGCGTCGCTCGTCGTGGCGCATTGGGTGCCGGTATACGGCGCGTTGCTGCTCGTGGTACTCGGCATGTTCATGTATCTGCAGAATTCCGCGTCACAGGTGCTGTATATGGATGTCGCCTCACAATCGCACCCGGGATCGCTCAACTTGGCCGCGTCGCTCAATTCCATGTCGTTCAACATCGGCATCGCGCTTGGTTCCGCGGTCGGCGGTCTGGTCAACGGACATTTCGGACTGACATGGCTTGGCCCGGTTGGCGCGCTGTTCCTGCTATGCGCGATCGCCACTACCACCATGCTGCGTCCGTTCGTGGCGCAGGAACGCAAGTTCTATGCCACCCAACGCGCATGAACGTTTCCGTTCCGCACGATTCCAAATCATGCAGGGCTTACGGTCGTCTGCTGATGCATGACGGGGAACACGGTGGTCAGCCGAGCGGCTTCCACTGATCGGTGTCATTGACGTCTCCGAACGACGCGCCGTTCGCCACCCAACAGCTTTGCATTTCCGCGTTTGAGAAATCCACTGTGGTGGGCTGGTTTTTGGCGTGCGCGTCCAGATCCTTCTTGTACGCTTCCTTGTCGTAGTTTTTCGGCACGATACCGGCCTTATGCAGCAATCGACCATGGCCTGGTCGCCATCGGAAAGCATGCTGGGATTGCCGATCTGCATCTGGTATACACCGGTCACCGCAATGACTTCAGTGTTATAGCATTTGTTCTCATCCTCGTTGAACTTCTTGCGCTGTTGGTCGCTCATGCCGGTGGTATCCCGCATGGCGATCATGTACAGGCCATTGGAGAACTGCCTGAGCACCGGTGTCGTATACCCATAGCTGGTCACGCACTGCTTGTAATTCGACCAGGCAAGCTCGTAATCCGGTTTCGATACGCTTCCCGACTTTCTGGAACGCTTCAGAATCGTTTTCTGTGCGTCACTCATGGGATATTTGGTATCGGGTTTGGCGTCCAAATCAAGAAGGAAATCGATGTAATCCGGTATCGAATTCGCGATTTTGGATTTGGATGTGTCGCTGCCGGCACTTCCGGTCGGCTGTTTCGTATCCTGCTGGTCGACAGCCACCCCACAGCCCGCGCAGCCGATAAGAGTTATGCCTACCAAGCATGTGGTGATGTTTCTCAACACATGGACTATTCCATTCCGCATGGTGATCGAGCTTCCTAATACTGATAATATTCAACATAATCATTTTGAGTCAATGAAGAGCCTCCGCTGACTGAGGCGGAGCAATGTTGCTTAGCGAGCGCTCTGCTTGTCTGCGAATGTTGCGTCCTATCTTGCTGTGCGTAGCAATATTGGTTATGGTAATCGGTTTGAGTCCTTACATATGAACTTGTCGGTTGCACACTCCATTCAACATGATAAGGGCCCTCGCTATATGAGCCACTGGTGACAGGGTACCGACATACAGCACTCGCCACGGCAGTGGCGCCGAAGCATATTCCGACAGCTGCTATTGATGCGGCAATTGTTTTCGCTAATTTATTGTGTTTCATCCAGGACATCATCGTCCACCTTTCATCATCATATCGAACTGCCTTGGCCCGGTGATTCATATGATATGAGTTGTTTTACGGGGTTATTGCGAACGATCTATCAATATGAGTAAGGGGTGGTGATGAAATGATGTATTGTATTGCGGCAGGGGGATGTTTTCCCGGGGGGGAAGGAGCGTTGTACCATGACGGGGAAAACGGTTGGTGGTCCGAAGATATTGCTTGTTGACGATGACAAAATCGTCATCGAGGCGCTGACTGACCTATTCAAGCGGATTCTTCCGGCGGTGGGTATCGTCGATTCGGCTACCAGCGGCGTTGAGGCTTTGGAATTGTTTGCATCAAATGCCGACCAATATGCTCTTGTGCTGCTTGATATGTCGTTGGAAGGTATGCAAGGCCCGGAAGTCTGCCGTCGCATGCGGTTGATGGACTGTTCCACGCCGATTCTCGGCATGACCAGCTTCAGTCTGAACCGGTATCGCGTGCCGCTGGCGGCGGCTGGCGCGCAGGGGCTTGTCGGTAAAGGTGACGAGACGCAGCTCGAACAAGCCGTCTCCCGTGTCCTTTCAGGATGTTTCCTGCCCGGTTTTGAAACTCCGATGGCGGCTTATGCGAAGCTGAAATGCGATACTCAAGCGGAGTCCACGCTCACCAACATGCAGGAAACCATCATGAACCTGTGCGCGAACGAATATCTGACGGATGGCGAGATAGCCGAACGGCTCGGCATATCCATCGCCACCGTGCGCAAGCACATGCAGAACATCGTCAAACGACTGAACTGCCGTACGCAACGGCAAGCCATCATCACATGGTTGAAACATGGGAACGAGCGCTGACATGACCGGAAAGAACAAAGAGCTCCGGTGGCCGGATATGCCGCGAATCAAACATCCGTTCCGTGTTGCGGCCATCATGACGTGCGAACTTCTGATGGTTTATGAGGCGGTGTGCCACCCCGGTTCGCCAATGGCATTGATGTTTACCGCCATACAGATTATGCTGACCGGTCTCGCATATTTCTGGCCCCGTGCGTGCGCGTCCGTATGCCTATCATAAGGATGTGATCGGCCGATTGATTGGCGAGGTGTACGCGAACGTTTCGCGTCATGCGCCTTCCGGAGGCAAGTACGAGGTGTCGGTTCTGGTGAAGACGCATTCCTTGGAAATCACCGAAGTGAATGATATGGGTGCCCGGCATTCCGGCAGCCTGCCCGGCGGCCATGGTCTCAGACAGTTCGCGGCTGAAATTGAGCATATCGGAGGAAGTCTTTCCACCGATTGCGAGAACGGCATATGGATGTTCCACGCGCGCATTCCGTTTGACTGATGGCTTTCCGGCGCGGAGAACGGGGTAAATGCAACGAGCCGGTGGATGATGCTGGGGAACACCTGGTTCCACATACCCATATTGGGTATGCCGCGCGTGACGGCAGGTCTTGGGGGTCTAGACTAGGGGATAAAGCGGGTCATGGCGGCCTGACGGCTGCGTCGTTTGTGAGGGGGCTGATGACGATGTCGAGGAAAACGGGCATGCGTGGCAAAGCTATTGCCGTCATATGCTGTCTCGCTTTGCTTGTCGGCTGCACGGGCTGCGGGGCACTGAAAGAAGGCTCGCGACGGGAGCGTCAATCCCAGCAGGTCAATCATCGCAACAGGGTGAACGAATCGCGTCGTCGCTGAAGGATTATGCGCGATCGTTGTTGGATTCCGACGGCGCAAAATATCCGATCAGCAGAAGTCCGCGCTGGAGAAGGCCGCTTCAGGCGGAAAAGTCAGCCAAGCCGACTACGAACACGCATGGGCGGATTACAAGCAGTGCATCATAGACAAAGGCTATGCCGAGCCGACGTTCGACAAGTACGACAACGGCATTTACGCTCTGCCCTCGTACAACACCGATGGTGCCAGCAAAGAGGCGGTCCGCAAGCTCAATGACGATCTGACATCCTGCAGTATGCTGCATGTCACGGATATCAACACCGTGTACAGGCTCCAGTTGGGCAATCCGAAGCTGCTGCTCAATGACAAGGAGGTGGCGGCCGACTGTCTGCGCAAGGAAGGCATAAAGCCCAAAGACTACACCGCCGATAAGCTGGAGAAGGATTTGGAATCCGGAGAAAGCGCAGGACTGCGCGATAACAGGAAGGCGCTGACCTGCTTGGTGACGGCCGGAGTGAACGTGACCGCCTCGGATGAGACGGTCTGGTATCCGCTGAAGTAGTCTGATGCGCGAAGGGGCTCATATGCGAGTGGTTGTGGAAGGGCTGGCCCACCGGTTCCCGGGGACAGACCTGCTGTTCGAGCATCTTGATTTCGTGGCGGAACCTGGCTCCACCATCGCGGTATGCGGACCATCCGGTTGTGGTAAATCGACATTGCTGTCGATTCTCGCCGGTTGGGAGAAACCATATGCCGGAACCGTAACCCGTGAAGGCGTGAACCGTGTGGGATGGGTGTTTCAAAACCCGTACGGTGTGGCGGAACGCACCGCGCTCGACCACGTGGTGTTCCCGCTGCTCGCCAAAGGCATGCGGCGCAAGGAAGCGGAGCTCAAAGCCTTGGAAGCCATGGGGCTGTTCGACCTCGAATACGCGGCCGACCGCCGGTTCTCCGACCTCTCCGGCGGCGAGGCGCAACGTCTCATGCTGGCACGCGCCGTCTGCTCCAAACCCGACATGCTGCTCGTGGACGAGCCGACCGCTCAATTGGATACGCGCACCGCGCATTCCGTCAGCCATGTGCTGAACAACCTTTCCGGCCAAGGCATGATCGTGCTCGTGGCCACACACGATCCCGACACCCGCGACGCCTGCGACCGTGTGCTCGACCTCGCCGACTACGCGCCAGGCGGCAGCAAATCGCAGGAACCGGAATTGGAAGAATAGACGAATAGAAAGGCATCGACTCATGGGAAAGAAACATAACGCCACAGCCGTGACGAACGGTGCCGGACGCGGACGACTCGCATGGGCTTGGAGCCTGCTCGCCGTGGCAACCGCCATCTGCGTGTCCGTGGGAGCATGCGCGCTGCTCCTGCCGGATCGCGCGCCGGCATTGCTCGGCTCGGCAGGGGAGACGACCACCGCGCCAGCCAGCGTGCAGGAATACTCCGGTAGCCAGCAAGTGACGGTTGTGCCCACTATCTCCACCGAACGTAATCTTCTCGCAACGCCAACGGCACCGTCACCGCCGACTGGTCCGCAGACGGACTCGCCTCCGGCAAAGGCGCATACAAAGTCAACGACCGCGTGGTCGTGGCCTTGAACACTGCCACACCCCTATACCGTGACCTCAAAACCGGAGACAAGGGCGACGACGTGCTCGCACTGAACAACGAGCTGAGCCGACTCGGATACAACAGCGTGGCCGGTTCCGACACCTACTGGTGGGCAACATCCGACGGCTGGCGGCAACTCATGAACGACAACGGCAACCCCTCCGACGGCACGCTTGCGCTTGCCGACACCATGTGGATTCCTGAAAACGCAGTCGCGGTCGACGAGTGGACGGCCACCACCGGTTCCATGGTGACGGGCGGTACGGCAATCGGAAAAATACCGGGAGCGTTGACGAAACTCACCGTGAAAAACGGCGCGGCGGTAGGACAGGATCGCACCATAAGCATGTATGGCGTCAATGGAATATTGCCGGCCGATAGCACGGAAATCACCGACGCCGAATTCCTGCGTAATGTGTCGGCAAGCGAGACGTTCCAGTCCATGGACATGCAGACCAAAAAGGCCGGTCTCGATGCCACCGTGGCATTGAAGGAACCATTACAGGTGCTGCGTGTGCCGGCGGGAGCGGTGTTTGGCATCGACGGCAGCAGCGGCTGCATCGTACCAAATCCCACAATGCGTCTAATACGCCGGCGAAGGTGACGATTGTGGGCAGCGAGCTGGGCGTGAGTCTGGTGCAGACGCAGGATGCGACGTGTCCGCGATCGCAACGTCGAAATCGGCAGCGGCTCAACGGCTGGTTTGCAAATAGTCGGCGGATGAATCGCAAGAAACCGTTGAGCTTCGCCAAACAGTGTGAAAACCGCATGAAACCGCCAATAAGGGAGCGTATATGAGACTTGGATCGGTGCTTTCCGAAGCGCTGCGCAACATCGGTTCGGGCGTGAGCCGCGCGTTCGCCATGTTCCTCGCAGTGCTGCTCTCCGGAACGCTGCTGGGCGGATATGAGGCGATGACCGTGATTGACTTGGAATCGCAGGCCGTGCAGCGCATCAACGCGTACGCTGACGTCAACGCCATCGTCGGTGGAACGGTGGATGGCACCGCATGCGACCGGTTGTCCGACGCCGGCGATGGAATGACGGGAACCTTGGCTGGTGCGATGCGTGCCGGCGAACAGGTCGTGCCACTCGCGACACCCGGCAAGGACATCTCATCGTATGACGTGACGCCTGGTATGATCCGGCTGATCGCCGCAATGCCAAGGCCGACGTGTCCGGCGTATGGGTGCCGCGCGACGTGGCCAAGGACTTCGGGCTCGCCGTGGGCAGCGCATTGCGGACACGCGAAGGCACACACGTGTGGCTGGTGTGTTCGACTGGCCGAACGATGGGCGTGACACGCGTTTCGCCTACGCGTTCATCGTGCCGGTGTCGGCGAGCGCCTCGACGTTCAACGAATGTTGGGTCAAGCGGTGGCCGGCCGATGGACAGATGGAAATCTGCTGTATGCCACGTTGGTGGCGGGTTCCGGCTCGTCGAATGCGGGTGTGACGCAGGTGAATAAGGGGTTTGATGCGCATTATGACGCGCGTGCGTCGTATCTGAATCGTTCGACGCGGTGGATGCCGTGGGTGGGGTTGGCGATTGGCGTGTTGGTTGGTGTGTTTGGTGTGCGCGGCGTAGGTTGGAGTATGCGGGTGCGTTGCATTCGGGGCAGTCGAAGGGTGCGCAGTTGCTGGGTATTGGTGTGGAGACCGGTGTTTGGGCCGGGCTGGCTACGTTTGCTTCGTGTGCGTTGTTGTTGGCGTATGCGGTGCGGATGAGCCGGTCCGATTGGGTGGCGGTGTTGGCGGCTGCGGTGCGCACGCCGTTGGCTGTGTTCGCCGGTGTCATGGTGGCGAGTCTATTGGTGGGGTTGTTGATTCGTGAATCGCAGTTGTTCCGTTTCTTCAAGAAGCGTTGACGGGTTTGAAGAAACGGAACAATCCGTTGGGGTTTTGGCTGGTGGCTAGGCGATCGCCTTTTTGATGCGTTGCAGGCTGATCGGTTTCGGCGTGCCGAGTTCCTGTGCCCACAGGGACACGTAGAATTCCTCCAGCATCCAACGTACGGTTTCCGCCTGCTTCATCAGCGTTTCGTGGCGTGGGCCGGCTGGTTCACGTTGTGCTTTCGCCACGGCCTTGTCGGCAAGTTGTTTGGCTTCGTTGGCTTCCCAAGCCCATCGCACGTCGCGGTTCTTGTCGTTTTTCGCCTTGGTGAGGCGCAGCAGGTCGGCGTGCAGGTATCGTTCGATGGACGGCAATGCCTCTGGCGGCGTCTTGCCGATGAAACCGGGGTATACGAGTGTGGCGATGTGTTCGCGGATCGACTGCAGCACGCTCAGCAGTGGCAGGTCCGCTTTGCCGGACACGGCTTTGTCGACTTCCGCATACCGTTTCAGTATGGCGATCACGTCATGCGCCACCGCGTACACGGTGTCCTCGTACACTTCGCGCACATCGAGCACTGCGTCGGCGAGCGCTTCGTCGTCGGGCAGCTGGTCGATGTTGGGCAGGAGCCGTTTGACGGCTGCCAGCTGCAGGTCTTCGGTGAGCTCCTTCGTGGACTTGTAGGGGGCAGAGGCGAGCATGAGCGCTTCCGTGCCGAGCCAGCGTGAGGAGATGCGTTCACCGGGCAGGCGCAGCGTGTCGAGCGCGCCTTGCCAGAGCATGGTGGCGCGTGCTTCGGTGGTCGCTCCCGCTTTGTTGAGCAGGTTGGCTTGTTCGACGAACTTGCTTGGTCTCCTGCGTTTCGGGCTTGTTTTTCGACCATGTGGCGTGCGGAGGCTTTGGCTTGTTCGGCGAATCTGCGTTGCAGTTCGACGAGTGATTTGCCGGTGCCGAGCGTTTTGACGGGTCCTCGCGCGTGTCGTCGGCCGTGCTGGTTCTTGCGGTTGGGCGGCAGCTGCTGTTCCACGGCGAAGGTCATGCGCAGGTATGGCGCGAGCTTGTTCCATAGTTCGCCGGTGAGGACTTCCGGGTGGATTTGCGCGCCGACGATACTGATGGCCGCCTGCGTGAACACGTGCGGCAGGTCGGGCCATGCGGCCATGCCATCCTCGTTTTCGGGGGCGATGTCAGGCTTTTGCTGGCTGCCGGAGCCCGGCAGGTCGGGATAGCGTTTGTCGATCCAGGCGCGGATTTTGCGTGCCGTGTCCGGAGCGGGCACGAACTGCACGCGCAACGTTTTCGGCAGCGACTTGATCATGCCGACGATCAGCTCGTCCAACAATCCCGGCACATTCCACGAGAACTGTTCCGGAGTCAGTCGAGACAATACTTTCAACGGCACATGCACGGTGACGCCGTCGTTTGGGTCGTGCGGGTCGTAGATGTAGCTCAACCTTAGATCGATGGGGGAGCCGTCGGTGCCGAGCGTATGCCAATGGTCGGGATAGTCGTCCAGGGACACCGAATCGGAGCCGGCGAGACGCTCCACCTTGTCCGGATCGAAATCCAGCAGATCGGGCTGCTCGTCGTGCTTCGTCTTCCACCATTTCGCCAAATCGGCCACGCTGGTGACGGTGTTGGGGATGATGGCGTTGTAGAAGTCGAACAGATCCTCGTCACCGACGGTCTGCGCCACCTGGCGGGTGCGGCTCGCATCATCGGCTGCATCCTCGAGGATGTCCCGGTTCCTGGTGACGAAATCATCATAGGAGAACCGTTGCTGGATGTCGCCCTCCACCAGACCCTGCCGGATGAGGAAATCGCGCGCCTCAAGCGGATTGATGCGCCCCCACTGCACGGTGCGGTCCTGCACGATCGGCAGGCCGTACAGGAGCACCTTCGCGCTCGCCACGGCCGAGCCGCGCGAACCGGACCAGTGCGGATCCGCGTACGTGGTACGGGTGAGTGCTCCGGCGAGCGGCTCCGCCCATGCGGGATCAATCTGCGCGGAATACCGCGCCCACAGCCGGCTTGTCTCCACCAGTTCGGTGCTCATCACCCATTGCGGTGTCGATTTGGCTACGGCGGAGGCGGGGAACAGGGCGAAATGCGTGCCGCGCGCGCCCTGATAGTCGTTCTTCGCCATCTTCTGCGCGCGTTTCATCGCACGAGCGCGTGCCGCACCCTTCAAACCAGCGAAATCGGATGCCTTCGGCTCGCGCGTGACCTGCATGCCCATCATGGACAGCAGGCCGGAAAGCATGGACGTGTGGATGTCCTGCGCGTCCCATGAGCAGCACAGCGAATGCGCTGCCTGCTGGTTAAGCGGCAGCTGGCGGATCTCCAACGGTGGACGGGACACGGGAATCGGCTCGCCAAGCTTGAATTTGAACTCCTGGCACATTTCGCGCAGCTGGGCGACCAAATCCTTCCATTGGCGCATGCGCAGCCAACTCAAGTACTCGGTCTTGCAGATGCGGCGCAGCGCGGAATTGCTCGGCTCGCCATCCGCTTGGAACACGCGGTCCCACAGGTTCAACGCGGTCAGGAAATCACTGGTCGGGTCCGCATACCGGTTGTGGATCCGATCCGCCTCCTCACGGTTCTCGTCGGGACGTTCGCGCGGATCCTGCAGGCTCAGGAACGCGACTACTACCAGCACCGCCGCCAGAGTGTTCGGCGTGGTCGACTTCGCGGCTTCGATGACCATACGGCCCAAACGCACGTCGATCGGAATACGTGCCAGCAGACGGCCGGTATGCGTCAACACCACCTCGCCATGCTTGCGCGCCACGGCCTTCAGCTCGGTCAGCTCGTTGAAACCATCCGACACGGCCTTCATATCCGGCGGATCGATGAAACCGAAATCCGTCACATCCTTCGCCGTACGCGCCACACCCACCGACAGCATGTGCAGCACGACCGCGCCCAGGGACGTGCGCAGAATCTCCGGCTCCGTGAATTCGGGACGCGTCTCGAAATCCTCACGCGAATACAAGCGGATCGCAATGCCGTCGGCGATACGGCCGCAACGGCCCGAACGCTGGTTCGCGCTCGCCTGGCTGATCGGCTCGATAGGCAGACGCTGCACCTTCGCCGTCTTCGAATAGCGGGAGATACGCGCCGTGCCCGGATCGACCACATAGCGGATGCCCGGCACCGTCAGCGACGTTTCGGCGACATTCGTGGCGATCACAATACGCTGATGCGTATGCGGTTCGAACACCTTATGCTGTTCCTTCGAAGACAACCGTGCGAACAACGGCACGATCTCGATCGCATCCGGCCTGCGCATATCCGCCGCGCGCGGACCGTAATGGCGGCGCAGCGCGTTCTCGAAATCGTGGATGTCGCGCTCGCCGGAAGCGAACACGAGAATGTCGCGCGGACCACGGTCGTGCGTGGAATGGATCACCAATTCGGCGCAGGCGCGCGCCACCGCGGTGGGCATGTCCACGTTCGTGTCGCGCG
>ENA-OQIO01000907-OQIO01000907.1-human-gut-metagenome-genome-assembly--contig:-NODE-907-length-15321-cov-4.985389_pt1 | contig 15321 bp, 20 predicted proteins | sample MGYA00242573_ERZ504737 | MGnify/ENA primary metagenome ERZ504737 (study PRJEB26092, sample SAMD00036203) | human gut metagenome | host: Homo sapiens | study: EMG produced TPA metagenomics assembly of...
GTGGACAGCGAGAAGATGTTCCTCTCCGGCCAGAGCATGGGCGGCTACATTGCCGCCTCCTGCGCTCCGGTGATCCAGCCCCACGGCTGATCCTGCTGTGCCCGGGCGCAGGGATGTGGTTCGGCTGCGCCCAGCGCGCCGACGGCGTGACCCAGACCGGCAAGGACTACGCCGACATGGAGGGTCTGTGCTACAAGATGGCCTTCAATTATGAGATGGCCAAGCACCCCGATCCCTTTACCGAGGCCAAGGGCTACAACGGCCCGGTGCTTCTGCTGCGCGCCGATGATGACCGTCTGGTGGACGAGGCACCTGCAGCCGCTATGCCGAGGGATACACCGCACCCGAGTGGATACCATTGCAGGCGGCGGACACAACTTTGCCACGCTGACCGCTCGTGCCGCCGTGGAGGAAAAGACCGCCGCATTCATCAAAGCACATCTGTAAGGAGGCATTTGTATGGAAAACATGATCCTGCAGCCCATTGTAGTGGGCGGACAGACCTTTAAGAACCGCATTATGTTCCCCCCGCTGACCACCGGTTACGAGAAGAACGGCATGATCAGCGAGCAGGACATGGGCTTCTACACCCGTCTGGCAAAGGGCGGCGTAGGCTACATCGTTCTGGGCGACGTTGCACCCATCAACAGCTTTTCTCCCACCCCTAAGCTGTTTGACGACAGCCAGATCCCTGCCTTCAAGGAGCTGGCCGACAGCGTTCACGCCTACGGCACCAAGCTGGGTGTCCAGCTCTTCCACCCGGAGTACGATGTGGATGCCATCAACAGCCTGTTCATGCAGAAAAAGTTTGACGAGATGCGTCAGCGCCTGCATCACGATATGATGTTCTTTACCGATGAGGTCAGCGAGGAAATGCTGATGGCCATCATCGATAAGATGTGCGCCTGCGCGGTGCGTGCCCAGAAGGCCGGTGTGGACGTGATCCAGATCCACGGCGACCGCCTGAACGGCTGCCTGTGCTCCACCCGGATGAACCACCGTACCGACAAGTTCGGCGGCAGTCTGGAGAACCGCGTCCGCTTTGCCCGGATGCTGACCCGCGCCATCCGCAAGGCTGTGCCGGATATGATCATCGACTACAAGCTGTCCATCGTTACCCCGCAGCGCGGCAAGGGCGGCATCGACGAGGCGGATGCAGTGCAGTTCGCCCAGTGGCTGGTGGAGGACGGCGTGGATATGTTCCACGTTGCCCAGGCCAACCACACCGGCAACATGGCCGATACCATTCCTCCATGGGTGTGCAGCCCTACGGCTTCTTTGTCAGGATCGCCGGCGACATCAAAAAGGCCGTCAACGTGCCGGTCAGCGCCGTGGGCCGTATCGTGGATGCCGAGATGGCTGAGCGCGTCATCGAGAGCGGCATGGCTGATATGGTGGCTGTTGGCCGTCCGCTGCTGGCAGACCCTGATTGGGGCGCAAAGATCGCTGCCGGTAAGGCCTGCGATATTCGCCGCTGCATCAGCTGCAACAAGGGCTGCACCGATGCCATCCAGAACCGCCAGTTCCTGTCCTGCGTGCTCAATGCCGAAAATGGCTATGAGAACAGCCGTAGTATCCAGCCTGCCGCACAGAAAAAGAAGGTGGCTGTTCTGGGCGGCGGCCCTGCCGGTCTGGAAGCTGCCCGTGTGGCAGCCCTGCGCGGTCACGATGTGACTCTGTTTGAGAAGACCACCTCTCTGGGCGGTCAGCTGAACATCGCCTGCGTGCCTCCCCGCAAGGAGGAGATGCGCCGCGCCGCACAGGATCTGATCCGCGCGGTCTGCAATGCCGGGGTGCACCTGTGCATGGGCCAGACCCGCACAGCAGAGCAACTGAAGGAGGCCGGTTTTGAGGCTGTCATCAACGCTGTGGGTGCCCACAGTGCCGCACCCCGCATCCCCGGCATTGACGGCGTGAACGTGGCCGATGCCTGGAAGGTGCTGGCCGGTGAGCAGCAGGTCTACGGCACCGTGGCTGTCATTGGCGGCGGCATGGTGGGCTGCGAGACCGCAGAGTATCTGGCTGCCCGGGGCTGCAAGGTGTCTGTCATCGAGATGATGGACAAGATCGCAGCAGGCGAGAGCACCACCATTCTGCCCACCCTGCTGGAAAACTACAAGACCTACGGTGTGGAGCAGTACCCCAGCCACAAGGTCAAGGAGTTCCGCATGGATGCCGTTGTCTGTGAGAACAAGGACGGCGCAGAGGTGACCATCCCCTGCGATTACATCGTGCTGGCTATGGGCGCACGCTCCAACGAGTTTGATGCTGCTGCGCTGGAAGCTGCCAACATCCCGGTGTACTCCATCGGCGATGCCGCAGGCAAGGCTGCGGATATTTCCAACGCCATCCGTACCGGCTACGATACCGCCTGCCAGCTGTAAAGTAGTCTGAGATGCGCACAGCGCATCGCCAAAAGTGCAAGCCCGGAAGGTCTGTGTGCCTTCCGGGCTTGCTTTTTTTCGGGAAAAGACGTGATCATTGGCCGCCCTCTGCGATATTTTTCCGCCGGTTAAGCCTGGATATAGAAATCCGACAAGAGTTGTGTTAGAATAAGGCATCCGGGAGCGCCATACGGCGGGTGCTCCGCTTCAACATGAAAAATGGAGGCTTCTTATGAAAAAGACCTATCGCTCGTTCTTTTGTCTGCTTGCAGTGCTGCTGCTCAGTGTCAGTGCACTGCCCGCTGCCTCGGCACTGTTTTCGGAGCGGCTCTACTACTATGGTACGGTGGAAGAGATCAGCCGCAATGAGGACGGCACGGTGGAGTCCGTACTGGTGACCGCAGAGGGGCAGGAGACCTATGAAATGGTGATCACTGAGCGCACCCAGTGGCAGGACCATGACGAAAAGACCACCTCCGATCCCGCTACCCTTGCAGTGGGGGAGCAGATCTGTGTGGTGCACGACCCTGCCGTGATGATGTCGCTGCCGCCGCAGTCGGTGGCCTATACCGTCATCCGCAATTTCCCCGAAGGTACGGATCTGGAGCAGGAAGCCCGCGACGCTGCCTGCCCGGTGAAGCAGTTCTTCGCCCGGACCCGCAAGGCCATTGAGGACTGGTTCTACCAGACCATGCCCATTGCGGAGTGAATCTGACTGCATCGTAAAAAGGAAAAACATCTGCTGTCCCACGCCGGAGGCTGTCACGTCCGGCAAAGGGGCAGCAGATGTTTTTTGTGTGTAATCCTGCCTTGTTCAACTTACGATTCATCCAGTTGGGCAGCAGTGCAGAAACACTCAGTTCCGCTGGAACCCAAGATAGCGGGTGCCCTGAAAACTCAGCTTTCCAATGTCGCCCTCCACAAGCATTCCGTAGTCCGAACCACTTACGGTAAGCTCCATGCGGTCGCCGCTCTCTACCTGAAAGGTCACATAATAGGTGGTAAACGTATGCATCATCGTGTTGTCCGTGTGGTGATGAGAGACCTCCGTGCGCTTTGCCACCACCGCTGCCGGAACGGTGAGCCGCGGCGAATGGTTGTTTTTATTCCATGTGCGGATATTTCCGATGATGGTGTATAGAATCATGCCCAGAACCACAAGGAACAGGATGGGAAACAGGATGCTGAACAACAGATCAAATCCAGCGAAAAACATCTTACTCCTCCAAAATTTCTTCCAGCAGTCCCTTTACGTCCTCCAAAAAGGATTCCTCTCCAAGGGTGTTCACTTTGAAGAACACCGCCTGACTGCCGCCTGCGGTGATGGCGGATAACCGGATCGGACTGTCCCCGTTCTGGAACATGGTCAGTGTCAGACTCAGGCGGTTGCCGCCCATCATGCTGTACCGTTCAAATACACGGACACTGCACCGGGCATCGCCCTCTTTGAAATCACTTCCGGCTTCCAGCTCTGCCGACCAGCTGCTGGCCGGAATTTCGTTTTCCAACTTCCAGAGCAGCTGATCAAATTTCTTGTTCTGAATGGTCTTTTCAAAGATCGCCATAATGGTTCCTCCGTTTTACCAACAAAATTCGGTCCATTATCCTTAATACGAACGAACCCGCAGGAAAATTGCAGAATGCCATCCCTGTGCTCCGGATTCGGAGGAATACTTTGTGATCTTCCAACAGCATACAGTAGCACCAGGGGGTGCTGTGTATGCTATTAACGCTGCTGCAATTTTTCGCTACAAAATTTCTGGTGCTGGCGCTGCATCTGGAAGCGGGGAGTTTCCCAAAGCCGCTCAGCGCGCGGGAGGAGATCGAAACCTTTGCGGCTCTGCGGGCGGGGGACAGGAGTGCGCGGGAAAAGATCATCCGGCACAACCTGCGCTGGTGGCCCATGTGGCAAAGAAATACTACGCCCAGCCTGGCGACCAGGAGGACCTGATCTCAATTGGAACCATTGGCTGATGAAGGCCGTGGATACCTTTGACACCACCCGCAAGGCGCGATTTGCGACCTATGCCAGCAGATGCATTGAGAATGAGCTGCGGATGCATTTTCGCAGGGAGCGCAGAAATGGTGTGGTCGTTTCCCTGCAGGAAACACTGGAAGCGGGAAAGGAGGACAGCGCACTGACCCTTTCCGATGTACTGCAGGACGGTTTCTGCATGGAGGATGCCTGTGAGCGGCAGGATGAGGCCCGGCGGCTGCGCAGGCTGATCGAGGGCCTGCCCGCCCGGGAGCGCAAGCTGATCCTGCTGCGGTACGGGCTGGCGGGTCAGCCGCCCCTGACCCAACTGGAAACGGCACAGCTGCTCCAGATCAGCAGAAGTTATGTCTCAAGGCTCGAGACCCACGCACTGGATCAGTTGCGCAAAGGCTGGCTTCAAGAATCACCGGGAGAATAAAGGGGGCCGCCTGCGGGCGGCGTACATATCCTCTTTCACAATGGGATTGGGTGTGGTATACTGAATTCGTAAAATTGAAAAACGGGAAGGTGCAAAATGAAATGAAAATCCGTAAGGCAGAGGAAAGAGATATTCCCAGACTTCTTGCGCTGTTGGGGCAGGTATTGCAGATCCATGCAGAGATCCGACCGGATGTTTTTATTCCCGGCACTACCAAATACACTGTCTGCGAACTGGCTGAACTTATGAAGCAGGAAGATAAACCCATCTATGTTGCCGTGAACGAAGATGATGTGTGTATGGGCTATGCCTTCTGTCAAATGCAGGAGCAGCCATTTTCTACGAATATGGTGCCCTTTAAGTCACTGTTCATTGATGATTTGTGCGTTGACCAGCAGGCACGGGGACTGCACATCGGAGAAAGCCTGTTTGAATATGTGAAGCAGCAGGCAAAAGAGCAAGGCTGCTATGAGGTGACACTGAACGTCTGGGCAGGAAACACCCCGGCAGAACACTTCTACGAGAAAATGGGCATGAGGACAAAGGAACGGCAGATGGAATATATCCTGTGAACCGGGTGGCTTATCTGGTGGGGCACCACCATAGCCCGGAGCAGATCAACGAATACCGCCGAGGAGCTTTCCCAGTTGGGAGGCATCCTCGGCGTTTTTTTTTTTAGTTTATATAGCAGCTTTGCGGAGCAATGCGCCTGTTACCCGTATATTTTCCCCACGATCTTTCCGCGTGCTGCGGCGGGCAGGAGCTTGCACAAAAGGCTCAGGAATTTATACTGTGTGCCGGCAACATAAACGACTGCCGGGTTCTTTTTCTCCACAATACCGGCGATGTACCGTCCGATGCGTGCCGGGTCCATGCCGTTTTGCTCGTCATGCTCCATCTGACTGACGCTCCGGGAGATGCGCCCGCCGTATTCATCGTCGCCGAGAATGCTTTTCTGACGTGCTTTTGTAAATCCGGTGCAGATGTCACCCAATTCTACGACGGTAACATGGATGCCGTAGGCTTGACTTCGTTTGCCAGAGCGTAAGAGTAAGAGGAAACGGCGGCTTTGCTTGCGGAGTAGAAGGTCTGGAACGGAATGTGTGCTACGGCGGCAACGGAGCTGATGTTCACAATATGCCCATTCCCCTGACGGCGCATGAAGGGGAGAACTGCTTTATTTACATTGACCGTTCCGAAGAAGTTCACATCAAACTGTGCTTTGGCTTGCTCCATGGACGTAAACTCCACCGCACCGGAAATGCCAAAACCTGCACAGTTGATCACTGCATCGATTTTAGTTTCTTTTTGGATGACCTGCTGCACAGCGGCGTTGACCGCATCTTCATCGGTCACATCGACAGACAGATGGGTGACACCCTCCATAGGGATGCTCCTGCGGCTGAACTCATAGACGATGCAGCCATTCTCTTTCAGAGCGGATGCCGTGCACCGCCCAATGCCGGAGCTTCCTCCGGTAACAATGACGACCTTGTTGTTTTCTCCTGCCATGACTTTCCTCCTGAAAATGTTGATCTGGTTCGAGTATACCGCACCGCAGGGCGGCTGTCTATACTGATAGCCGGATTGTGGAAAAGTACAATAAAGTAAAAAAGAAACCCGTTCCCATCTTGACACTCCGCAAAGAATATGGTATTGTAATTAAGCATAGAATAAATTTCCATTCAAGTGTTTAATTTGTTCGTGCTTTACAAAAAAGAAAATTGTACGTGAGCAGCGTCGTTGGATTGTTACCGTTTGGCGGGCTAGACCAACTCTGCATAGCACAAGCCGAAAGCGTGTTTCAGCCTTCGGTATGTTTGCTGTGTCAAGAGTGGTCTTTTTTTATTGCCTTTTTCAACCTGAGGAGGAGAAACAATGCAATATACCGTCAAAAAACCGATCAACAACAACATTCTGCGCGTGGTGGACCCCACGGGCTGTGAGCTGATCGTCACCGGACGCGGTCTGGGCTTTGGTGTTAAGCCGGGCTATAAAATTGAGGCTGAAACCGTGGAGCGCAGCTACCGCATGACCAGCCCTGCCGTGCAGCAGAAGTTGGTGGAACTTCTGGAACAGATCCCGTATGAGCATCTGCTGCTCACCGATGAGCTGGTGGCAATGATCCGCAGCCGGGTGAACTACCCGCTGAACGAGAGCCTGCTCATCACGCTGGCCGACCACATCAGCTTTGCCATCCAGCGCAGCGAGCAGGGGATTCGCTTTTCCAACCCGCTGATGGCTCCCATTCGGGAATTTTACCCGGAAGAGTATCGCCTTGGTATGGAGTGCCTTGCCACCATCCGCCAGCGCTGCCATGCAGACCTTTCGGACGACGAGGGCGGCTTCATTGCGCTGCACATCGTCAACGCAGAGCTCAACACCACCATGAGCGTGGTGAACGATGTCACTCGCTTTGTGGATGGCTGCGTGCAGGTAGTGGAATACTTTTACAACTGCCATTTTGACCGGGATGCACTGGATTTCAGCCGCTTTACAGTGCATTTGCGCTTTTTTGCGCAACGCGTATTTCAAGGAAAACAGGAACAGGAAAACGATACCCACGACGAAGTGTTCCGCGCCCTGATCGCCCGCAATTGCAGCGAACACTACAAATGCGCCTGCTGCATTGCGGAGTATGTCCGCAACACCTGGCACAAGGAGCTTTCGGACGAGGAACTGGTGTTCCTTACGATCCATCTGAAACGGATTCGGATGGGGAAATAAGCTTTCTTGCTTCACCTTTGATCCTCCACAGGTCTTTCCTGTGTGGATATATATGCTGGATACGAACTTGAGAAAAGGAGAACTGAAGATGAAAGACAAGATCTTTGGCGTGCTGCAGCGCGTGGGACGCAGCTTTATGCTGCCCATTGCGCTGCTGCCTGTGGCGGGCCTGCTGCTGGGTATCGGCAGCTCGTTCACCAACGAAACCATGCTGGCGGCCTATGGTCTGAACAGCGTCATCCACCCCGGTACCCTGATCTACACCATTCTGGACGTGATGAGCCAGACCGGCAGCGCCGTGTTCAACAATCTGGCGCTGCTGTTCGCCATGGGCGTGGCCATCGGCATGGCTCGCAAGGAAAAAGAGGTGGCCGCCCTGTCCGGCGCAGTGGCCTATATCATTATGAATACGGCCATTCAGGCCATGATCAATGCGGCAGGCGGCGTAGAAGCGATGCCTGCCAACTCCACCACCACCATGCTGGGTATCACAACCCTGCAAATGGGTGTGTTCGGCGGCATCGTGGTTGGTCTGGGCGTGGCAGCGCTGCACAACAAGTTCTATAAGATCGAGCTGCCGCAGGTGCTGGCCTTCTTTGGCGGCACACGCTTTGTGCCCATCGTCAGTTCTATTGTGTATCTGGTGGTCGGCATTGCCATGTTCTATATCTGGCCGGTGGTGCAGAGCGGTATTGCCGCGCTGGGTGCACTGGTGCTGGCTTCCGGCTACGCAGGTACCTTTATTTACGGCCTGCTGGAGCGTGCGCTGATCCCCTTTGGACTGCATCATGTGTTCTATATGCCGTTCTGGCAGACCGCTGTGGGCGGCACCGCCATCATCGATGGCGTCACCGTGACCGGCGCACAGAACATCTTCTTTGCCGAGCTGGCCTCCAAGTCTACCACGGTGTTCTCGGTCAGCGCTACCCGTTTCATGGCCGGTAAGTTCCCCTTTATGATGTTCGGTCTGCCCGGCGCAGCGCTGGCGATGTACCAGTGCGCCAAGCCGGAAAAGAAAAAGGTTGCAGGCGGCCTGCTGCTTTCCGCAGCCCTGACTGCTTTCCTCACCGGCATCACCGAGCCGCTGGAATTTACTTTTATCTTTGTGGCACTGCCCATGTACGCAGTGCACTGCGTGCTGGCAGGTCTGTCCTTCATGCTGATGCACATCCTGAATGTGGGTGTGGGCATGACCTTCTCCGGCGGTCTCATCGACTTGGTGCTGTTCGGTGTGATGCAGGGCAACGCCAAGACCCACTGGGTGTGGGTGGTCGTGGTCGGCGCGGTGTACTTTGTACTGTACTACATCATTTTCCGCTTTATGATCTCCAAGTTTGACTACAAGACCCCGGGCCGCGATGATGCCGAGGAAGTCAAGCTGTACACCCGTGCGGACGTGACGCCCGCAGCGCCGCTTCCGGCAGCACTGCCACCGCAGGGGATGATCCGGTCAGCGCCCTGATCGTGGAAGGTCTGGGCGGTGCCGCTAATCTGTCCGACGTGGACTGCTGCGCCACCCGCCTGCGCTGCACCGTCAAGGATGTTGCGCTGGTCAAACAGGATGTGCTCAAGGCCTCCGGTGCCTCCGGCGTGATCTGCAAGGGCGACGGTGTGCAGGTGGTATACGGCCCCAAGGTGGCTGTCATCAAGGCAAAGCTGGAAGATTATCTGGAAAATGCACCTAAGACCCCGGCGGCGACCGCAACACCCGCCCCGGCGGCCCACGCTGCAAAGGATACCGTGCTGTCTGCCTGCCTGAACGGCACTGTAGTGCCGCTGGCCGATGTGAAGGATGAAGCCTTTGCCAGCGGTGCACTGGGAGACGGCATTGCCATTGAGCCCGCCGATGGTGAACTAGTGGCACCTGCTGACGGTGAGATTTCCTCCACCTTTGAGACCCACCATGCCGTAGGCATGACCACGACTGACGGTGCCGAACTGCTGATGCACATCGGCATCGATACGGTCAAGCTGGGTGGCAGGCACTTTACCTACCTCGTCAACGAGGGCGACAAGGTGAAGAAAGGCCAGCCGTTGATTCGCTTTGAACTGGAAGCCATTAAGGCTGAAGGCTATCCCGTGACCACGCCGCTCATTGTCTGCAATACTGATGACTATGCCGCTGTCGCGGCTAAAGCCAGTGGCACCGTAAAGCAGGGCGATGCGCTGCTGGAACTGAAGCACTAAGCGTTTCTTCCAAACTGTAAGGCAGGGTTGTTATAAAGGGAGGCTGTTGCAAAATAGCCCCAACGAAAAATGAGATAGACTTCCCCGAAAGGGGGGCCTATCTCATTTTTTGTTGTAAGCTGAAACTGCAATGAACCAACTACAACATGAACAGTATCCTCGGCGGCTTTTTTGCATATAGGGCAGCAATTCTTGACCGTTTTTATGAACTACTAATTATCGCTGTATTCTTGCTATGAATGTCTTTTGTCGGTATATTGCAAAGAGAACCTCTGCAACACCGAAAACGGACGGATAATCGTGGAGTTGTATCTAGGTAAGCAGGAACATCACGTTTCGAGGATATTATATTAAACAGGGCAGCAGCCCTATAAAAAAGTGACAGCGTTTCAGCTTGAAATGCTGCCACTCTTTTTTGTTGTCTATATCACAGATAAAATAGTCGTTTCATCTTGAAAATAGTGTAAATATTTATTATAATAAAATAAATAGTTGTGACTTTTGCAAAGGAGGGCTGAAGTATGGCAGCGCAGCGCACCTATCTGGCAATCGACCTGAAAAGTTTCTATGCCTCGGTGGAGTGCGTAGACCGCCATCTGGACCCCCTGACCACCAATCTGGTGGTGGCAGATGCCTCCCGCACCGAAAAGACCATCTGCCTTGCGGTGTCGCCGTCCTTAAAAGCTTACAGGATACCCGGAAGAGCACGGCTGTTTGAAGCCGTTCAGCGGGTGAAAGAGGTCAACGCCCAGCGGCTGCAAACTGCCATCCGGCAGCACAAGGCAGTCCGGGGAGAGGATGACAAGTACCACTTTGCCAGCACCTCTTTTGATGCCAACGCCCTGAACGCAGACCCTGCGCTGGGCTTGAGCTACATCGTTGCGCCGCCCCGGATGCAGCGGTATCTGGACGTGTCCACCCAGATCTACAAGACCTACCTCAAATATGTGTCCCCGGCAGATATCTACCCCTACTCCATCGACGAGGTTTTTATCGATGTGACGGGCTATCTGCCCTATTACCACATGAGCGCCCATGAGCTTGCCATGACCATGGTGCGGGAGGTGCTGTGCAACACCGGCATCACCGCAACGGCAGGCATCGGCACCAACCTCTACCTTGCAAAGCTGGCCATGGACATTGTGGCAAAACACATCCCGGCAGACAAGGATGGTGTGCGCATTGCAGAGCTGGACGAGCAGTCCTATCGGTATCTGCTGTGGAACCACCGCCCGCTGACGGATTTTTGGATGACCGGTCCCGGCACCGTCAAGCGACTGGAAGCCCACGGCATTTATACGATGGGGGACTTGGCACGGTTTTCTATCTACGGAGAAGATCGTCTGTATGAGATTTTCGGCGTGGATGCAGAAATTCTCATCGACCACGCATGGGGCTATGAGCCATGCGGCATGGAGCAGATCAAAAGCTACAAGCCCAGCACCAACAGCATCAGCGAGGGGCAGGTGCTGACCTGCCCTTACCCCAACGACAAAGCCAAGCTCATCGTCCGGGAGATGGCGGAGATTCTGATGTTCCGGCTCACCGAAAAGAAGCTGGTGACGGAATCCATCACCTTGGAGATAGGCTACGACCGGGAGAACGTGGACAAGGGCGGCTACCGTGGTCTGACCCAGACCGACCGCTACGGCAGAGTCATCCCCAAAGCGGCGCACGGCACTATCCGGTTTGATGCCCCCACCAATCTGGGCAGCACCCTTATCAACGAAAGCGCAAAGCTGTTTGAGCGCATCACCGACCCGACGCTGACGGTGCGGCGCATTACCATCAACGCCAATAAGGTCACGCCGGATGAGGGCATTTATCAGGTGGACTTCTTCACCGACACCAGGAAGCTGGAAAAGGAGAAAAAACTCCAGCAAGCCATGCTGGGCATCAAGAACAAGTACGGCAAAAACGCCGTGCTGAAGGCCAGCAGCTATGAGGAAGGTGCCACCATGCGCCAGCGCAATGCGCAGATCGGCGGGCACAGCGCGGGAGGTTCGGCAGGAGGTTCGGATGGAAAACTACAAAAATAGCAAGATCGGACGGGAAACCGCCCAAAAGTACGGGGACATCATAGAGATGGAACGCCCCCAGACCGAAGAATCTCTCCGCAAGCACCCCCGCATGACCTTGCAGAACCGTGCCAAAATTTTCTCGCCCTTCTCTCCGCTGCGGGGGTATGACGAGCAGCTTGCCGCAGAAAAACAGCGCACTGAGCGTGTGCCCAAGCGCATTCTGACCGAAGAAGAAATGTCGGCTCTGTCCGATCGGCTGATGCAGGTCACCAAGGGCATGACCATCACGGTGCGGTACTTCAAGGAGGATACCGCCCACCCGGAGATCCCGGCGGTAGGCGATTACCTCACCCTGACCAGCAAAGCAGACCGCATCGACCCGGTGTTCCGCACCCTGCAGGTGGGCGACACCGTAGTGCCCTTTGAGGATCTGGTGGAGGTCAGCGGGGAGGGCATCACAGACATCGATGCGTATCTGGGAATCGGAGAAGAATGACATTGCAAAGAAATGCTGAAAGTGAGTTTTATGGGACATCACCTTTGGTAAAATGACCTCAGAAGAAACAAAACACACTTCAGACGGAGGAAAATACCATGGCAAACGGTGATTACGGTTATTTCGGCAAAGGCGATACGGGCTATGCCCAGTACATGACGGCTTCAACCGCAACTTTGGTGGCTCGTCCGGCGGTGGCGGTGGGAACCACAACAATGGCGGCGGTGGCGGGGGAGACGGCAGCGGCTGCGGCTGCCTCATCGCCATTGCGGTGGTGGTCGTGCTGGTGCTTATTGCCATGGGAAGCTGAGGGCATTTCCATAGCACAAGGCTGTCTTGCGTGACCCGGTCACAGAAAATCTAACTAGGAAATGTTATCATATAGTCACAGAAAACACTAACAACATTCCGATGGAGGATTTTAATATGAAGGCAAAGTTTTATATCTGTGAGCACTGTGGCAACCTGGTCACCACCATCCACAACGCAGGCGTTCCGCTGGTCTGCTGCGGCGAAAAGATGAAGGAGCTGCTCCCCAACACGGTGGAAGCCAGCGGCGAAAAGCATCTGCCGGTGGCAGAGCTTTCCGGCAGCACCCTCACGGTTACGGTGGGTGCAGTGGAGCACCCCATGGTGGATGTGCACCACATCCAGTGGCTCTTTGTGGAGACCGAAAACGGCGGACAGCTCCGCTACCTCGCCCCCGGTCAGGCACCCAAGGCGGTGTTTGAACTGGGCAGCGAAAAGCCGGTGGCGGTCTACGCCTACTGCAACCTGCATGGTCTGTGGATGACGAAACTTTAAGAAATAAACGGGCTCCTGCCAGTGGTTAAACGCTTGCAGGAGCTCTTTTGTGCGCAGGTGCTTTTCCGCAGCGGCAAGCCCTCGTCAAAACTCCGGGTGCCATTCGTCCCGAATGCCAATGTCGGCACAGACGATCTTTCCGCACAGGGGCGCAGAGATTTTTGCGATATGCAGCGGTTTATAGCTGTCGAAGGTTACGGTCAAATCTGCATGGGCAGCACCGTCGGCAACCTCGCCGGTGTCCGTATTGATGCCGCTGGGCAGGTCCACGGCCAGCACAAAGGCACCGCCCTTGTGCAGATGGCGTATCAGTCCGCAGGTAGCAAGGCCGGAAGGACGCAGTTCACCATGGAATCCGGTGCCGTAGAGGGCATCCACAACGGCAGCAAAGCTCTGGGTTTCCAGTACAGAACCGTCAGTGCAGATGTGCACCGGCAGGGAGTGCAGACGCTCAAAATTGCGGATAGCGTCAGAAGTTTTCGGCTCGCCCTCGGCCAGAAGAACGGTCACATTCCAGCCGTCTTTTGCAGCGGCACGGGCGATCACGAACCCATCGCCGCCGTTGTTGCCCTTTCCGCAGACCACCAGCAGCCTGCCGGGATGCGGGAACTGCTTTTGCAGTTCAGCGTAAGCCGCCAGCCCGGCGTTTTCCATCATTTGCAGGTAGGGCAGACCGTGGGCATCCCCGGCTCGTTCAATTTCCTTCATCTGCGCAGCCGTCACAATGCGATGTTTCATGTTGGCACCTTCTTTCTATCTCTATTATAATGGATGAGAATGTTTGGAACAAGATGAAAGATACCGGTGCATAGAATCTGTCCCCGGAGAGCCGCAACAAGCTCTCCGGGGGCATTTTTATTTTTCACTATCTTTTCCGCAAGGGAAAACCATGGTATACTGGACGCAACGAATCCAAAGTAATAAACCGGGAGGTACCGTTATGAAGTGGGGAATTTTAGCCACCGGCACCATGACGCTGGAAGTGGAGGCAAAGAGTCGGAGGTCATCCGCTGCCCGGTGGACATCAACGGCTTTGAGTACGAGATCCGGGAGGCAAGCCGCTGCGTCAAGCTGGGGCGTACCGGCAGCAACCGCTACACCCCGCAGGACAGCCTTGCCCTGACCCGCCTGATGTACGACACCCGCATGAGCTGGGGCATGAAGTTTGCGGGTGAGGTGTAAGCACACACCTTGCCGCAAAGGGCTTTTTGCGTGCGGAGACTATGGCATACGGAGAGCGGCAACTCGGAATTGATATAAAAAAGGAGGACACATAGATGAAAACAGTGGTTCTTTATAATATTATTTCTTTTATCATCCTCGTTGCTTTGATTTTTGTCTTAAGGATTGTTAGTAAGAGTAATTTAAGACAAAATCAACAACTTGTTATTAAAGTCATTGCAACTATTTTAATTGTTTGTGTGATAGCGTTCGTGCTTTTTATTGATGCAATAGCATTTGGCATTATAGGACCAGTTCAAGATTAACAATTCCAGTTTGACAAGGAAGTGCTTTGCATGAAAAAGCGTATATCAAGGATTCTCGGTTTAATAATGCTGATTATAGCTATTGCATTTATAGTGTTTGCATTGAACCATCCAGAAATGAGCTTTCCTTGGAACAATACTATTACTTGGTTACTGTATGGTTTATATATTCTTGTGACAGTCATGTTGCTTATTGCGCCTAAGACGAAGAAGTAAACAATTCGCGTTTGTGGAGCGAAGCGGAACAATGAAAGCCCCAGTGGGGCTTTCAAGCGACCGAACGGTCTTGCGGCAGCAAGATGGAGGGCCTCGCCCCGACAATTTCCAGTTTGCCGGGCAGACAGGCAACCGAAAACCACACAAAAAACGAAGGAGCAGCCATGGTACTTTATTTTACGGGAACCGGCAACAGCCGGTATCTGGCGCGGTGCATTGCCGAAGGGTTGAAGATGCCGCTTTACGACCTGAACGCCTGCATCAAGGCAATGGATACCGCCCCGGTGCAGACCGGGCGGGACGTGGTGCTGGTGACGCCTACCTACGCATGGCGCATCCCCCGGGTGGTGTCGGAGTGGCTGGGCAAGACCGCGCTGACCGGGGCAGAGCGTATCTGGTTTGTGATGGACTGCGGCAGCGAAATTGGCAATGCGGCAGGCTATAACCGGCAGCTTGCGGCGCAAAAGCAGCTGCAGTATATGGGCACAGCCCAGATCATCATGCCGGAAAACTACATTGCCATGTTCAATGCACCTCAAAAGGAGCAGGCACGGAGCATCGTGGAGCAGGCAGAGCCTGCACTTC
>ENA-OQIO01000908-OQIO01000908.1-human-gut-metagenome-genome-assembly--contig:-NODE-908-length-15303-cov-2.689510_pt1 | contig 15303 bp, 16 predicted proteins | sample MGYA00242573_ERZ504737 | MGnify/ENA primary metagenome ERZ504737 (study PRJEB26092, sample SAMD00036203) | human gut metagenome | host: Homo sapiens | study: EMG produced TPA metagenomics assembly of...
TTTTAATTGCTTTAACTTTAAATTCATTTGAGTATTTAGTCATAAAAAAACTGCACCTCAAAAGTTGTTTTTTGTCCAACTTTTGGGGTGCAGTTCAATATCCATAAACTGCTTTTTATTTATAATTATATATTATTTTTCTAACATATCGTTTTTAATCATATATTCAGCGATTTGAAGTGCATTTAATGCTGCACCTTTTCTAATCTGGTCACCGCAAAGCCATAAATTTACAGCATTAGCTACAGAATAATCTTTGCGGATACGTCCTACATAAACATCATCTTTACCAGATGTCATAAGAGGCATTGGATATTCCATTTCTGCTGGATCATCTTGAACTGTTACACCATCAAATTTTGCCAAAGCTTCTTTGATAGCATCTAAGCTTACTTCTTTTTCAAGTTCTACGTTAACAGATTCAGCATGGCTACGATATACAGGTACACGAACTGTTGTTGCTGTAATACCGATTTCATTATCTTCTAAGATTTTATGTGTTTCATTGATCATTTTCATTTCTTCTTTAGTGTAAAGATTATCTTGGAACACATCAATCTGTGGAATTAAGTTAAATGCAATCTGATAATGTTTTGGCAGAGAAGCACCTGGTAAAATATTAGCTACTACTTCTTTACCTTCTACAATAGCTTGTACTTGGTCTTCAAGTTCTGCCATAGCTTCTTTACCGCCACCAGAAACAGCCTGATAAGTAGATACTACAATACGTTTAATTCTTGCTAAATCATAAATTGGTTTTAATGCCATTACCATGATGATAGTGGAACAATTTGGATTTGCAATAATACCTTTATGACGAGCAATAGCCTGTGGGTTTACTTCTGGAACAACGAGTGGAACTTCTGGATCCATGCGGAATGCACTGGAGTTATCGATTACTACTGCACCAGCTTTTACAGCAGATGGAGCAAATGTTTTACTTGCAGCACCGCCAGCAAAAAGAGCAATATCAATATTTTCAAAAGAATCATGAGTTGCTTCTTCTACTGTATATTCTTTACCCATGAATTGAAATTTTTTACCAGCAGAACGATGAGATGCTAATAATTTTAATTCATTAAAAGGGAAATTTCTTTCTTCAATAAGATTTAAAAATTCTTGACCTACGGCACCTGTTGCTCCTAAAATCGCCACATTATATTTTTTCATTTATATCACCTATCCAATATTAATAATTAGTCCATAATATTATCTAAATTGCAAGTAAGTCCTGCATTAAGACCCATGATTTTTTTACAAGCAAGTACAACACCTGGCATGAAAGAAGTACGGTCAATAGAATCATGACGAATAGTCAAAGTCTGTCCTAAGCCACCAAAAATAACTTCCTGATGAGCTACATAGCCTGGAAGACGTACACTATGAATTCTCATACCATCATATTCTGCCCCTCTAGCACCAGCTAATTTTTCTTTTTCATTTTCATGACCTTGTTTATGGCTTTCACGAACTTGTTTAATCATTTCAGCAGTAACAAGAGCTGTTCCTGATGGAGCATCAAGTTTATTATCATGATGAAGTTCAATGATTTCTACATCTGGCATATATTTTGCTGCTTCGCAAGCCATTTTCATCATAAGCACAGCACCGATAGCAAAATTAGCTGCAATAAAGCAAGGTGTATTATTTTCTTTTCCTAAAGCATCTAATTGAGCTTTTTGTTCATCAGTGAGTCCAGTTGTACCAATTACAGGACGAACATGATTTTTAATAGCGATACTTGCAGTATTAAATACTACAGATGGCTGAGTAAAATCTACCATAACATCTGGATTTGTTTCTTTAATAGTAGCTTCTAAATCAGTGGATACAATAACACCAGTTTTTCCACAACCAGCTTTATCACCAGCGTCCATACCACCAACTATATCTACAGCTCCAACGAGCTTTAATTCACTATCTTTCATTACAGCATCAACTACGGTACTACCCATACGACCACAAGCACCATTTACAATAACTTTAATCAAAATAATTCATCTCCTAGTAAATTATACAATTTTAACTATGAACAATATTATAATGGGAAAAGACTTTAAAATCAATAGATTTAATCTTAAATATGGACTTTTTTATGCTGTTTTTCTCTCTTTTCTCCTGTTATAGTACCATATTGCACCATAAATAATACATACTAACACTATTACAATCATTAAACGGTCTAAGTTATTTTTATAGTTAACTACATCATGACCTATTACTACTTCAAGTGCAGTAGAGGGAAACTTTCCAATCAAATTTGCCAAAGCATAATCTTTTAAACTAATGCGACTAACAGCACCAAGTGCAGTCAATATTCCAGAAGGAAAATATGGCATAGCACGTAAAATTAACATTATTTTAAATCCATTTTTGCCACTGAATTCATCTGCTTTTTTCAGATATTTAGATTTAGCAATTAACTTTTCTGCTGAAGAACGCAAAATAGTTCTCATCAAAATAAAAGAAATAATAACGCCTGTCGTTTCAGCAAGCCATGATAAAATAATTCCTGCACTATGCCAAAAAGCAAGCCATTTGCTGTTGATACAAATATTGACGGCAAAAATCCTAAAGCATTTATCAACACATCTAATAAAAAGCTAAATACCATCGCCCATATACCAAATGAAGCGATATAATCCATTGTTTCTTGCATACTACCACTTGTAGCTACACGCCAAAAATCACTATAAAAACTAGGATTTAAAATATAAATAACAACTAATATCGCCACTAACATTAAGACCGTGATTATTTTTATCGTAGACTCTTTCATTAACTTATATCCCTTCTTTATCTCAAAATTTATCTATAAGATATTTACACATCAGAAATCTTTAAAAATCTATGTTTATATTGTAATTCTAATATCTCATTTAACACTTTTTTATCTATGCCATAATCAATAGCTCTTTGAACTTCTACCCTTGCATTGACTAAGACATTTACATCATTTAATACATCTGCAATTTTTAAATCAGGTAAACCATGTTGCATTGAACCAAAAAATTGCCCTGGTCCACGTAATCGCAAATCTTCTTCAGCTAAAACAAAACCATCAGAGATTTTTCCATGAGATGCAATCGCTCTAGAGAATTTGCATTCTTGCCACGATTAATCAAAATACAATATGAAGCATATTCACCTCTACCAATACGACCACGAAGCTGATGAAGCTGAGCAAGCCCAAAGCGTTCAGCACCTTCAATCACCATGATACTAGCATTTGGCACATTTACACCAACTTCAATTACTGTAGTTGATACTAATACATCTATTTTTCCTGACAAAAATCCCTGTAATAAATCTTCTTTTTCTTTCGGTTTTAATTTACCATGAAGCAAGGCACAATTTAAACCATATAAATAACCTGATGTAAGTTCATCATATATCATTTCTACAGAAACAGCATCACTATTTTCACTTTCTTCAATCAAAGGACAAACTATATAAGCTTGTCTTCCTTTGGCTACTTCATCTTTTACAAATTTATAAATCAAATTTCTTCTATCTGGCATACGCACAAAAGTTCTTATAGGTTTTCTTCCTGGTGGTAATTCCTTGATAAAAGAAACATCTAAATCACCATATACTGTAAGCGTCATCGTTCTAGGAATAGGTGTCGCTGTCATCACCAATACATCTGGTAAAAAATCTTCTCCTTTTCCTTCTAATTTTGCTCTTTGATTTACGCCGAAACGATGTTGCTCGTCAGTTACTACCAAACCTAAATTTTTGAATATGACATTATCTTGTATCAAAGCATGTGTACCAATGACTAAATCTATAGTGCCATCAGCTAAGCCTTCTAATATCTGTCTTTTTTCCTTAACTTTCAAACTGCCAGTCAATAAGCCTACATGTATATTCAACGGCTCTAATAATTCTTTTATCTTGCCATAATGTTGCAATGCTAAAATTTCCGTTGGCGCCATCAAAGCGCTTGATATCCATTTTCAATAGCTTTTACTAAAGAAAGTATGGCTATTACTGTTTTCCCTGAACCTACATCACCTTGTACTAAGCGTTGCATTTGCACATCTTTTTGCATATCTAAACAGATTTCTTGCCAAACTTTTTCTTGTTCTGCTGTTAAATTAAATGGCAAATTATTTTTTACTGTTTTTACTAATTCACTATTAGATAAAAATTTTATGCCTTTATTTTTTACCTGATGTTGCTTTTTCAACAGTAATAAACCTGCTTGAATTAAAAATAATTCTTCAAAAATTAAACTTTTCTTCGCTTTTTCTAATTCTTGCCTTGTCTGAGGAAAATGTATTTTCTTTATGGCTGTTTGTTTATCCCATAAATCTATTTTTCACGAATAAAATTGGGTACTACATCTTTCACCAAAATATCTTGCGTACAGACTTGTTCTATTAGATTGCGAAAATCCTTTGGTTTTATATAATCTGGAATTGTATATATGGGCATAAAAGCACAAGAGTTAATATTTTCTTCACTATCTATATTATCGTTATTTATAACGTCAAAAGAAATAATCTGACTTATGCAAGTTGACCATATCCACCATAGGCATAGCCCACTTTGCCATGTACAAATAAACTACTTTTTTGTACCTTTAATTTCTTTTTTAGATAATCTTGATTAAAAAAATTAAGCTGAACAACACCTGTATCATCAGCTAACATAATCGTTAATAATTTTAAACCTCGCCTTGTATTTTTTTCTGCCATAGCCATAATTCTACCTTGAATATTTACCACTTCACCGACTTTTATTCTGCCGATAGGAACAATTTGACTTTGGTCTTCATAACGACGAGGATAATATGTGATTAAATCATATATATTTTCAATGCCTAATTTTTTTAAAGCCTGTGCTTTTTTAGGACCTACACCTTTTAAAAACTGTATATTTTCTCGTATATCCATTTATTACACCTATCTATAAAAATTAATTTTAATTATAACATATCTAAATATAGACTGCTTTAACTTAATTTTAATCTTATTTTAATTTTTTTTGTAATTGATTTTAAACTTAATTATGCTCTAATATGTATTTGAGATGTATTAACAATTTATCTCTAATCTAAAATAAATTTTACAATCTACAAAAATCAGAAGGTGATTTAATGAAATTAATTTCTCGCTTATTGCTTCTATCTTTTTTTTCTTTAGCCGTATTTACCTATATTCTACCTGTAGAAGCTACTTCTACTAATCAAGAAAGTACACAAACCCAACAAGATGAAATAATCGTCAATGGTACTAAAATCAATTCTTACCCTATTATAATTAATAATTGTACATTAGTACCAGCTCGTGATGTCTGCAAAAATTTAGGTTTCACCATATCTTGGGATAGCGACGAACAAACAGCTACCATTAACAGTAAAAATATGAAATCTACTGTAAAAATTGGTCAAGATTTATACACTGCTCAAAGCACTATTGCTCTTGGCATGACTGCACCTATCTCCCTTGGTTCTGGGCCACTGCTCATCAATGACAAATTATACATTCCAGCAGAACTTTTCCGCATTTTACAAGGAAATAATCCAGAAAGCTTGATTTATAATAATCATCAAATCCTTTTAAATACTATTGAATAAATTAAACACATTAAGATATATATTTTATATTCTTAATGCTTTTTTTATCTATTTTTTGCAAATTATTTACCTAGATTTAGCTAAAGCTAAATTAAAATTATACATTCACTATATATACTAAAATCAACTTAAAAATATTGCTCAACCGTTAGCAGATTGGAATGTTGATATATGCAAAATTTGTCTCGTCGTAATTTCTTTAAATTAGGTGCTGGTGTTTTAGCTGGAGCTGCACTTTTCGATTTAACAGGCTTAAATCATAAAGCTTTCGCTCAAAAAATAACACCTTCTAATTTTAAAATAAATCCAATTAAATTATCTGATTTACCACCAGCTACAAAAGCACCACTTAACTCACAGCTTGTCAATAATGCTTATGATTACATAATTTCTAGTGTGGAAAAAATAACAGATAATAAGCTTCGTCAACAAACATTAGATTTAATCAAAGATACACGTCCTAAATTTATGCAATTATACACATCTTCTACAGATGTAACTAATATTTACAATGAACTTGCTAATAAAGCTTGATTGATACTTCCATCATCAGCCCAGAACAATTATTTCCACCACTAAAATCTAATAAAAATCCACAAGATTTCATCTCTGCTCCAGGCAGTGGCTATGCTAGCCATCATTCTTATCCTGGAGGACTTCCAACACATACAGCAGCCAATTTATCTATTTCTGAAGGCGTAGTCAATACTTATAAATTAATCTTTGGTTATGCTGTAAATACTGATATTGTACTTTCTGCTCAAGCTTTACATGATTTGGCTAAACCATGGGTATTCCAATGGAATGAAGATGGAACTTGTCTTCCTGAATATTCCATTGCAGGTACAGGAGCACATCATATTTTAGGGCTTGTTGAAGCTATTTATCGCAATTTACCTGCTGAAGAAATTGTTGCTCAAGCTTGTGCTCATAATCACCCTGGCAGTGATAAAGATGAAGAAAGTGTAGTTAACTGGATTAAAGCAGCAAGTATTATTGCTCAAAAAAATCCTGTAAAATACGGTTTACTTGATAAATCTGGAGATAAATTACCTACACCACAACATCAAGAAGGTTATATTGTCCACTTAGGCGACCATGACTGGGTATTGAGTGGTATTGTTGCTAAAAATACAGTAATTTACCTTAAAGAAATCGCTAAAACTGATTACAATTTCTCCGATAAAGATTTAAATGGTAAATTATTCAATGATTTTAGAAATTATATTGGTGCACAAGTTTCATTTATGTATTTGCATAATCTCATGGCTCAAAATGGTCTTGAAGATGTACGCAATCTTGTTCATCAAATAGTTTTAAAATAAAATATTAAACTCTTACCTATCCCAATGACTCCTCTTATTGTCATTTATATAAAAGCATAACTCTTTAACCCTTAGAGTTATGGCTATTTTCTTTATCTAAAATTATCAGTGATGTGAAAAGCCTTCTCCTGTTACTTCTCTTGCATCAGAAATAATAAAGAAAGCATTTTTATCTATATCCAAAGTTAGCTCTTTTATTCTACTCACCTGTCGCATAGTAATCACTACATAAATAACTTTACGATTATTTTTAGTATATGCCCCCTGTCCATAGAGAAAAGTAACTCCTCTATCTAATTCAATCATAATCGCATCTGCTATCGCTTCTGGTTTTTCTGTAATTATCATGATGGATTTTCGCATATTAAAACCATCAATCATCTTATTGGTGAGTACACCACCTATATACATACAAATAAAAGTGTATACTGCAATATTATAATCAAATAACCATACACTAGATAAAATAATCAAACAGTCTAAAACAAATACCATCGTTCCGACATTATATGAATATAATTTTTTAATCAGTGCTGCTATTACATCTACACCGCCTGTATTGCAATTACTGCGGAAAATCAAACCAAAGCCAATACCTGAGATAACACCTCCTACAATAGCACACAACATCGGTTCTGATAATGGTGGATAAGCGTTTAAAAAAGCTGTTAAATCCAAAGCAACAGAAAATAAAATTGTGCCTAAAATTGTATCAAAAAAATACAATCTGCCAAAATAACGATAAGCAATATATAAAATAGGAATATTTAACAAAAAGTTCATTATCCCAATCGGCAAATTAAATAAATAATACAAGATAAAGGCAATCCCTGCTAAACCACCAGATAAAAAATTCATCGGTATTAAAAATAAATTATAAGCAGCGGCAGCCAATAAACACCCAATAATAATTATTACATAACGCATAGCATGATTTAACATTAAAAACCCTCCTATCATTCATAATAAAAATACTATATAAAGAAAAAAGAACAGACCAAAATTGTCTGTTCTTTAATCATAAATAATTCGCTAATCGCTAAAATTATTCATTCTTTTTAATTTATCTAATTAGTTTTCAGCTTTTTTCTTAGGAGCTACAGCAGTACGAATAGAAAGTTCACGTAACTGTTTTGCATCAACTTCAGAAGGAGCTTGTGTCATCAAGCAACCAGCACTTTGAGTTTTAGGGAATGGAATAACATCACGAATAGAATTACGTTTAGCCATGAGCATAACCATACGGTCAAGACCAAATGCAAGTCCGCCATGTGGAGGAGTACCATATTTGAAGGCATCAAGCATAAAGCCGAATTTTTCATGAGCTTGTTCTGGAGTTAAGCCGATTGCTTCAAATACTTTTTCTTGAGTATCGCTGTTGTAAATACGAAGGCTACCGCCACCGATTTCTACGCCATTTAATACCATATCATATGCTTTTGCTTTTACGCGACCTGGGTCAGTTGTGAGATATTGTACATCTTCATCACGTGGTGCTGTGAATGGATGATGCATAGCTTTCCAACGTTTGTTTTCTTCATCATATTCAAACATAGGGAAGTCAACAACCCAAAGGAATTTATATTCGTTTTCGTTAATAAGACCACGACGACGGCCCATTTCAAGACGTAATTCGCCAAGAGCTTGAGCTACTACAAGTGGTTTATCTGCAACTACGAGTAATAAATCGCCTGTTTGAGCATTAGTTGCTTCTTTAATTTTCTGGAATGTTTCTTCACTGTAGAATTTTTTGAATGGAGATTTGATTTCTATTTCAGTGTACTGAATCCATGCTAAACCTTTTGCACCATATCTTTGAGCATATTCTACAAGACCATCAAGTTCACGGCGAGGAATATTTGCATAGCCATCAACTTTGATAACTTTAACCTGTCCGCCATTATCAAGTACAGATTTAAATACTTTAAAGTCAGAGCCTTTAACGTATTCGGAAATATCCATGAGTTCCATACCAAAACGGATATCTGGTTTATCAGAACCATATCTTTCCATAGCTTCGTCCCAAGTCATACGTAAGAATGGAGTCTGTACTTTTTCGCCGATAGTTTTTTCAAATTAAGCCAGATACTAAACCTTCCATTAAGTTTAAGATATAATCTTGGTCAACGAAGGACATTTCAATATCAAGCTGAGTGAATTCAGGCTGACGGTCAGCACGTAAGTCTTCATCACGGAAGCAACGTACGATTTGGAAATATTTTTCATAGCCAGCTACCATTAATAACTGTTTGAAAATCTGTGGAGATTGTGGTAATGCATAGAATTTACCAGGATTTACACGGCTAGGAACTAAATAGTCACGTGCACCTTCTGGAGTACTCTTTGTAAGCATTGGTGTTTCAATTTCTAAGAAACCATGTTCATCAAAGTAATCACGCATTAATTTTGTAACGCGATGACGAAGCATGATATTTTTCTGCATTTCAGGACGGCGAAGGTCTAAATAACGATATTTTAAACGAACGTTTCATCAACATCAATACCATCTTGAATATAGAATGGAGGAGTTAATGCTTTATTTAAAATACGTAATTCTTCAGCATAAATTTCAATTTCGCCAGTTTCCATATTTGGATTTATTGTTTCTTTATCACGTAAAGAAACTTTACCACGTACAGCTACTACGAATTCAGAACGAAGGGATTCTGCTTTTGGAAATTGGTCTGCACCAATTTTATCTTCAGCAAAAACGAGCTGAACAAGGCCACTTCTATCACGTAAATCAATAAAAATAAGTCCACCATGGTCACGACGGTGAGATACCCAACCGCATAATACTACTTCTTGACCTTCGTTTGTGGCACGAAGTTCACCACAATGGTGAGTTCTTTTCATACCTTCCATTGTTTCCATTTTACTAATTCCACCTCAATAATTATTTTGTTAATGTAGTGAGTTTATTAAGCAATTCATCTATAGAGATTGTTTCTTGTGTACTTTCATTCATATTTTTAAGTACAACAGAATTTGCTTGCAATTCATCTTCACCTAAGATAATAGTGAATTTTGCATTAGCTTTATTTGCTTGTTTCATTTGAGCTTTCATACTACGTCCTGCAAAGTCCATAGCAGCTTTAAATCCACCTCTACGCAAATTAGCTAAAATTTCAAAGGCTTTTGCCTGTACAGTATCACCTAAAGCTACAATAAATACATCTGTATCATAATTAGTTTCAGGTAATAAATTCTGCATTTCAAGAGCGAGCAATACTCTTTCAAGACCTGTAGCAAAACCTACAGCAGGTGTAGATTTACCGCCACATTCTTCAATAAGGCCATCATAGCGTCCACCACCTAAAACGGCAGATTGAGCACCAAGTGGTACATATTTTAATTCAAATGCAGTCTTAGTATAATAATCAAGACCACGTACAAGACCTGGGTCTAATTCAAATTCTATACCAGCAGCTGTTAAGAATTCTTGTACTTTATGGAAATGATCATTACATTCATCGCAAAGACAATCAGTAATAGCAGGAGCATCTTGCGCCAATTCTTTACATTTTTCATTTTTGCAATCTAAAAGACGCATTGGATTTCTATCATAACGAGATTTACAATCATCACACATCTCATCAATTACAGGTTTGAAAAATTCTTGTATCTTTGACGATATACAGGTCTACATTTTGGACAACCTACAGAGTTTAATAATAATTTTATATCTTTAAGCCCTAAATCTTTTAGGAACTGTACAGCTAAAGAAATGATTTCAGCATCAACTGCTGGATTTGCTTCACCTAAAGCTTCTACACCAAACTGATGGAATTCACGATAACGACCAGCTTGTGGGCGGTCATATCTAAACATTGAACCGATGTAGAATAATTTGCATAAATTTGTATCTGCATATAATTTATTTTCTAAGTAAGAGCGTACTGCTGCTGCTGTATTTTCAGGACGAAGAGTAATACTTCTATTACCTCTATCTGTGAAAGTATACATTTCTTTTTCTACAACATCAGTAGTTTCACCAATACCACGTTGGAATAATTCAGTATGCTCAAAAATAGGTGTTCTGATTTCACGGTAACCATATTGACCGCATAATTTTCTAATTAAATTTTCAAGATATAACCAATTTCCTACTTTATCTGGAAGTATGTCTTTCGTTCCACGAGGAGCTTTTGTCAACATATAAAATATCACCTCTACATATTTTTAATCGCCATAAGCTTCTTTTAAAAGCATTGCTCGGCGTTCAATATATTTATCTATACTATTTAAATAAGTATATAAATCTTTTGCATTAAATGATGTTTGTAATCTCTTACCTGGATAAGTAATCTTACTAGTTGCTGCACCGCCAACACCTAAAATAGTCTGACGTTCACCCATTATTTGAATATTATAAATGCCTTCTTGACCCTTTTTGCTATAACCTACATTTTCTAATTGACCACTCATATATCCTTGACGATAAATATAATATGGAATTAAACCATATTCATCAATAGCAGTTGTCATTATCTTAGCCATAGCTTGAACCGTTTCATCATCAGGCAAAACAATATTATCTCTTATAAGCTTTAATTCTGAACCTTTTTTTAGTGCCAAAGCATGCAAAGTTATATCATCTGGAGCTAAATCAATTACTTTATTAATCGTATCTTTAGCATCTTTTATATCTTCTCCAGGAAGTCCAATGATTAAATCAGTATTCACATGCTTTATACCAGCTTGACGCACTTGTTTAAATGCACGCAAAATATCTGCTGAAGTATGTTTTCTGCCAATTAAAGATAATGTTCTATCTTGCATTGTCTGTGGATTTACACTAACTCTATCTGCACCATATTTTACTATGGATTTTGCTTTTTCAAGACTTAAAGAATCAGGTCTGCCTGCTTCCACAGTGAACTCTTCAACATAATCGCCTTTAAATGATTTAGCCACTAAAGATAATAAATCATCAAAATCATTTTCATTTAAACTTGTAGGAGTGCCTCCACCTACATAAATACTTTGTACTTTAAAATCATATTGTTCTATTAAAGCTTTAATTTTAGTAATTTCATAATTTAAAGTCTGCAAATATTTGCGAGTCATCTCGCTACTTGGCAATATACTTGAAGGAAAAGAACAATATAAACAACGTGATGGGCAAAATGGAATTCCTACATAAACACTGATAAGTTTTGGGTCATTTGCCTTTGCTAAAAAAGGTAATTGTAAATAAGCAATATCTGTGATTAGATTTGCTTTATCTATTTGTACCTCATAATCATCTTGTAAACGTCCTATCACACCTTGACGGTCTAATCCTTGCTCCATTAAACGGTGTACGATTTTTGTTGGTCTAACTCCATGAAGTATTCCCCAAGGAGCTTTTTTAGCTTGTAAATCTTCGCAAAAGATATGATATAAATTTAATTTAATTAAACGATTAGTCCCTGCTTTTACACTTTCATCATCATGTAAAAAGCTTTGTCTTGTATAAGTCCATAATTTTTCATCTTTACGCAAAGTCAAGACTGTTTTTACACCATTTAAAGCCACATCATCATATATATTTTCTATTTTCAATTCATCGTAATCGAAAATAGTATCATTTGCATCATTTATTTCTACTTTAAATAATACTAAAATCTCTTTTACTATTTTTACAATAATTTCTTTTGTACTATTTAAATAAAATGTTTTTATTTTCACGATTTCAATTCACGCTTTTTCTGACAATCTTCACAATAACCAAAGAATTTTAACTGATGGTCTACAATTTTAAATTTGCATGTATCTTCTATTTTTTCTTCAAGATTACCTAAAAGGTCATCTGTGAATTCTAATACTTTGCCACATTCTACACAAATTAAATGATGATGTTGATGTTCATTAGGACTTGCATCATTTAATTCATAACGACGACAACCATCGCCAAAATCGAGATAGTTTAAAATATTTAAGTCGCTCAATAATTCTAAACTACGATATACTGTAGCTAAACCAATTTCGCATTTTTGTTCTTTTAAAATAAAATGCACATCTTCAGCGCTTAAGTGCTGGCTAGGTCTATCTAAAAAAATCTGCAATACTATTTTTCTTTGAGGAGTTAATTTATATTGAGGACCCGCTAACTTTTGCTTTAAATCCTCCATAGTTATTTTTACAGGCACTAAAAACCCTCCTTTAATCTCTGTTAGTTTCAAATATATATATTTTAGCAAAAATATACTTATATTACAAAGTTTTTATTATGATTATTATAACATTTTCTCAAAAAAGCTTTCAACTAAAGTATTATATGACAAATTTAAAACAAAAAAGCCCCCGAAAAAATAATCTCTCGAGAGCTTTTTTATATTTTATATCTTTAAGAAAATTAGTCTACAGTTGTTACTTTATCAATGAAGCCATGAATATCTTTTTCTTCACCGCTTTGAAGTCCTGTGATATAATTGAACATTTTTTGAGCAAATGGTCCAATTTTGCCATCATTGATAGTCATTACTTTATCTTTATAGCCGAGTACACCAACAGGGGAAATTACAGCTGCTGTACCAGAACCGAATACTTCTTCTAATTTACCATTTTCGTAGTCTTCTACTAATTCATCAATAGTAATAGGACGTTCTTCTACTTCTATGCCCCATTCTTTAGCTACAGCAAGAACAGTTCTTCTTGTAATACCATTTAAAATAGTACCATCTAAAGCAGGAGTTACGATTTTACCATCAATTTTGAATAAAATGTTCATAGAACCAACTTCACCGATGTATTTACGATGTACGCCATCTAACCACAATACTTGGTCATAACCATTTTTGTGAGCTTCAAGACCTGCATGGAGGCTTGCTGCATAGTTAGCTGGAGTTTTTGCTTCACCTAAACCACCTTTTGTTGCACGAACATATGTATCTTCTACCATGATTTTTACTGGAGCAAATCCATGTGCATAGTAAGCAGCTACTGGAGAAAGAATGATATAGAATTTATATCTTTTAGATACGCTAACACCTAAGAATGGATCATCTGCAAAGATGAATGGACGAATATAAAGGCTCTGACCTTTTTTATTTGGTACCAATCTTTTTCAATAGTGATTAATTGATGAAGAGCATCATATACTAAATCAACATCAATTGGTGGAATATCAAGAATACGAGCTGAATTATTTAAACGATTTAAATGGTCTTTAGTACGGAAAATAACTACATCTTTTCCCTGACGGAAAGCTTTCATACCTTCAAAAATAGCCTGACCATAATGAAGTGTTGCATTTGCTGGGCTAACTTTTATTTCTTCGTAAGGTACAATCTGAGCATCATGCCAGCCTTGACCTTCATCATAAGTCATTTCAAACATATAATCTGTAAAATGTGTTCCAAAACCAATAGTGGAAACATCAACTTTTTCTTTTAATGTTTTTGTTTCAACAAATTTAACCATAATTACATCTCCCTAATTGATAGTGTATTCATTGTACAACTTATCTATTACATAGTCAAGAAAAAAGTTTACATATTTACATATTTTTTACTAATAAAATAACTTTTTATGCTGATTATTCTATCTTTATAGCTTAATAAATTATTATAACAAGGATAAAATAATATTTATTTTATTTAAACTTCGCCAATAATGTAAAATAAAATATCTAATAAATTTTATCATTGTAAAACAAAAAGCCGCAACCTTTTAATAAAAGGCTACGACTTTATTTCTTAATTATTCAGCATATATTTTTAATCAAATTTCACCTTATTTTTATCTTTTCCTTCCTATATAATATAGGCTATTTTATATTTAAATATTTCTATTTTTTTCTGTTCTTTTTATAATAGTACGTTTTCAGTACGTTAATTTTAACCGCCATATATGAATATAACAAGATATCAATTAGTTTTGACTAATAGTTATATATCAAAATATGGCGGTATTTTTATTAATAACCGCCATACTCCAAATAATACATATTCAATTTTCTTTATACAGTATCTGTTGATATTTATCATGGGTATGTGCCAATGAAGATTATGATTGTATAGGGTATTCGTACAGCACCTGTTGATATTTATCATTTATCACTAATAATAGTCGTGTAAAGTATTGTAGGTTTTCGTACAGCACCTGTTGATATTTATCTAATAAAAAAAACACTTGCATATATTTAAAAAGTGGTTTTCGTACAGCACCTGTTGATATTTATCCGTTATCGGTTTTGTAATAGGTGGCGGTGAACTTACGTTTTCGTACAGCACCTGTTGATATTTATCCAATAATAGTGATATTAAGGTGGTAATGATTAATGGCGTTTTCGTACAGCACCTGTTGATATTTATCAATTGGTGCATAGGATTAGAAGCATGAACACCTAAGTTTTCGTACAGCACCTGTGATATTTATCTGGTATTTACAAAGAATAAAAGAAAATAT
>ENA-OQIO01000909-OQIO01000909.1-human-gut-metagenome-genome-assembly--contig:-NODE-909-length-15290-cov-1.750841_pt1 | contig 15290 bp, 22 predicted proteins | sample MGYA00242573_ERZ504737 | MGnify/ENA primary metagenome ERZ504737 (study PRJEB26092, sample SAMD00036203) | human gut metagenome | host: Homo sapiens | study: EMG produced TPA metagenomics assembly of...
CCTTCATCGGGTGTGCGGTGGGAAGCTTTTTGATCTTTATGGTAAATCCGAAACAGGCAATTTTATTTATTATAGTATTTCTGGTGCTGCAGCAGATCGAGGGAAATCTGATCTATCCTCATGTTGTGGGTGAATCCGTAGGACTTCCGTCGATCTGGGTTCTTGCAGCAGTTACGATCGGCGGAAACCTTATTGGGAATTGTAGGTATGCTTGTTTTTATTCCGCTGCTTTCCGTGTTCTATACTATTTTTCGGGAATTCGTATATCTGCGCCTGAAAAAAGCATATCAAACAGGTGACAAAGACAGAAATAGAGGAATATACGGTGGAGGAAATTGTAAATAGTGACATACCAGAAGGGTAATGATATGATGGACTTGTATTGGGATAGTTAAGAAAAAACTTATATTTAAGGGGGGAGTTACTATGTGGTTTGTGTTTGCCTTGCTGTCTGCTGTATTTGCGGCGCTGACCTCCATACTGGCCAAGATAGGTATTGCCGGTGTTAATTCGAATCTTGCAACAGCGATTCGAACGATGGTGGTGCTAGTTATGGCGTGGGGAATGGTTTTCCTCACAAATACCCAGGGCGGGATCGCAGCGATCAGCAAAAAAAGCTGGCTGTTTCTGACCCTTTCAGGTTTGGCAACGGGTGCTTCGTGGTTATGCTATTATCGTGCCCTGCAGATAGGCGATGCATCGAAGGTTGTGCCGATAGACAAGCTGAGTGTCGTGATCACACTGGTACTGGCATTTGTTTTTTTGCATGAGAAATTTACAGCAAAATCGATGATGGGATGTATTTTGATCGGTGTGGGAACATTATTGATGGTTTTGTAAAAATGCATAAGAAAACTATATACAAAAGGAGAGTGTTATGAAAACACGAAAGAAAATTTCAGCAAAGCTGCTGGCGATCATGCTTATTGCTGCATTGCTGCTTCCTCTTGCATGGAATGTTCCGGTGGAAGCAGCCGAGACAAAACAGATCGATGTTTTGTTCAGCCATGATACACATTCGCATTTGAACAGCTTTTCAACCATCGTAGATGGAGAACAAAAAGAGGTTGGCGGATTTGCAAGGATCAAAACCCTGATTGATGAAAAGAAGCAGGAAGATCCGGACACCCTGGTGCTGGATGGCGGTGATTTTTCCATGGGAACCTGATCCAGACCGTATACGATACGGAGGCGGCAGAGCTTCGAATGCTGGGATATCTGGGGTATGATGTGACGACTTTGGGGAATCATGAATATGATTATCGTTCAAAGGGACTGGCAAATATGCTGGAGGCTGCGAAGGATTCCGGTGAGACAGTACCGGCATTGGTGGTATGCAATGTGGACTGGGACAGTATGGAGCAGGATGGACTAAATGATGGCCAGAAGCAGATCGGTCGGCATTTGAAGCCTACGGTGTGAAGGATTATGTAGTAGTTCAAAAAGGAGATGTAAAGGCTGCGGTAGTCGGTGTGTTCGGTAAGGATGCCCTGGAATGTGCACCGACCTGTGAATTAAAGTTCAAGGATCCGGTTGAGGCCGTAAAACAGACGGTAGAAGAGATCCGAAAAAATGAAAAAGTGGATATGATCGCTTGTGTGTCCCATGGAGGAACCTGAGGATGAGAACAAATCGGAGGATGAGATCCTTGCAAAAGAGGTGCCGGATATCGACTTGATCATCAGCGGACATACGCATTCAGAGCTGAAAGAGGCAATTCAGCATGGGAACACATATATCGTATCCTGCGGTGAATACGGAAGAAATCTGGGATCACTTTCCATGACACAGAAGCAGGACGGACGGTGGGAGCTGACATCCTATGAGCTGATCCCTGTTTCTGAGGATGTAAAACCGGACCAGGCGACACAGGAACAGATCGATGCCCTGATGGATACGGTAGATAAGAATTATCTTCCGATTTCGGCTATACAAGGGAAGAGGTTCTTGCTGAAAATGATGTTGAATTCAACAGTCTGGAAGAAATGGGTACGATGCACGAAGAGTTGAATCTTGGTGATATCATATCCGATGCATACATATATGCAGTGGAAAATTCCGAGTATTATGATGGTGATCCGGTTGATGTAGCCGTTGTTCCAAGCGGAACCGTGCGGGATACATACACAAAGGGCGATATCACAGTAGAGGATGTTTTTAATTCCTTTTCACTGGGGATCGGAAAGGACGGTGTTGCCGGATATCCGCTGATCAGTGCATACCTGACCGGAAAGGAGCTGAAGCTGGCAGCGGAGGTGGACGCTTCTGTATCAGATTTTATGACAACGGCAAGGTTATATTGCAGTGGATTGAATTTTGCATACAATCCACATCGGATGATCCTGAATAAGGTGACAGATTGTTATCTCACCAGGGCAGACGGAGAGCGGATCGAGATCAGGATGACAAGCTGTATCATGTTGTGACAGATCTGTATACCGGCCAGATGCTTGGTTCTGTGATGAAAATGTCCTATGGACTGCTGTCTCTTGAACCGAAGGACAGGGATGGGAATCCTATTGAAAATCTGGAAGATCAGGCGATCATGGAGGATGACAGGGAATTAAAGGCCTGGGATGCGATCGCAAGATATATGCAGTCCTTTGCGGATACAGACGGCGACGGAATTGCCAATGTGCCGGAATATTATGAGACGACACATGGACGTAAGGTTGTGGAGGACAGCAGAAATATCATTGATCTGGTGAAGCAGCCGAATAAGTTTTCGGCAATGATCGCAGGTATTTGTCTGATCTTTATAGTGATCATTGTGCTTGTGGTATTTCTGATCCGAAGGATGATCCGCAGGATCAAAGTCAGAAAAGGAAAGAGAAATTCAAAATAAATATACGGCTGAGATCGTTAAAGTCCGTAAGTCGACGAAATCCCACGTGTCCTCTTCTCTGAAAAATCTGGAGAGCAGAGGTCTGATCGAAAGGATCCAGAGTGCGGACAATAAGAAGCCTGATGATCCCAAAGACCTGTGCATATATGTGGATCATTGCAATGGGACTTCAGCTTCTGTTTTAGGACAGCAAGCATTAAGTAATCGCCTGACTATGGATCAGACATTGGATGTCTGCAGCGTATTTTGGTACGTCTGCGGACATCTTTTTTTGAGATGAATTGCAATTTTTTTTTGTAAAATTGTAGAATGAAAGAGCTTATGAAAAAGAGTCATGAAAGAGAGAATCAGGAAATGAATGATAAAATCGCAGTCTGTCTTGGAAAGGGCGGACAGAGAGATATGCGGAAGCTTTTGCAGGAGGACCGGAGCGCAGCTTCAGGATAAGCCGGGAGATTTTCTGACGGTGCGGTTTGATTCCAGGGGCGTTTCGCTGTCCGGTTTCGGGCTGACCTATCAGGGGGATTTTGTGGAGACGATGCTTCACAGAGTTACCAGAGGCAGACTTCAGCATGAGATGCTGGTGAAGGCGGTGAAGTCAGATAAGGAGGGCAGGAAGGCCATCGATGCTACGGCAGGAATGGGTGAGGATGCCTTTCTTCTGGCAGCCCAGGGCTATGAAGTGACGCTGTACGAGCAGAATCCGGTAATCGCAGTCCTTCTTAAAGATGCCATTCGCCGTGCCAGGAAAAATATGGATCTGAAAGATATTGCCGGTCGTATGAAGGTAATCGAGGGAAACAGTGTAGAAGGTATGTCAAAGCTTCTTGATCCTGTAGACGTGATCTATCTGGATCCCATGTTTCCGGCAAGACAGAAATCCAGCCTGATCAACAAGAAACTTCAATTGATCCAGAAGCTGGAACACCGTGTTCCGGGGAAAAGGATCTTTTTGATGCAGCTATCAGAGCAAATCCGGATAAGATCATCGTCAAGCGTCCGCTGAAAAGTGAATGTCTTGCCGGCCGGGAGCCTCTTATACATTGAAGGGGAAGGCAATACGATATGACTGCTATGTATTATAAAGTCAGACACTATCAATACAAAAATCGAATCGGAAATCTTAAGTCTGAAGCTGTAGGCGTGGTAAGCGGGGAAAAACATTTCCCTATATTTCCGGGAAATATGATCTTCAAGCCACTGACGAAATCCAAACCATTTTCCACGCCACTATATGCTTATGCAGAGGTGTTCTGGTCAACGATCATTAATGAATATTTTATGCCTGCGCCCAGGTATGAACTGGCCATCTGTGAAGGGTATGAGGCAGTAAATGAAAAATATCTTGACTACGGAACGGCAGTACCCATGGCCTATAAAGAAGGAGAATCCCTTTTGAATCTTCTGGAGTTTTTCAGGAAATATCCGGATGAAAAGGTAGATATAGATAATTATGTAAACTATTGCCAGATGTTTTATGATTATAGAGATATTTTTGAGGCTGATTTTTTTCAGGAGCATCAGGAAATGGCGGAACAGCTTGCCATGCAGGTACTGATCTCTGTCCTGAAAGGAGACCAGAATTATCACTATGAAAATGTAGCATTTCTCTGTGATAAAGATGGTGGGATCATAAGTCTTGCACCTATGATCGATCATGAATTTTCTACGTATTTTATGTTTCCGGACGATATTTCCCGTCATGTATACTGGCTGATGGAATTAAGCAAATCCATCCGCGGATGGGAAGTCCGGCCTGGGGAATATGATAATTTCAAAGATTCGGAAGAACGGAAACTAATGGAAAAAAGTGCCACCTGTATTCATAAAAATCTCATCTATATAAAAGAACATTATCCGCAGACAACGGAAGAATTTCTGGATAAAGCAGAAAAACTGAAAACAGCATTGACGGAAGCTTCAGAGGATTTTCTGATCCGGGGAAATACGGAATATCCGGACTGTGCGGATTCCAGTGCCTGGCTGATCGGAAAAGCCCGATACAAGGACAAAGATGAAGAGAAAGCCAGTGCTTATGAGGCGGAATTATACGGAAAGGGGAAAAAACTTGATTTCCGGGACGTAAGTATCAGTGCAATAAATGAAATAAAAGCTGTGATCAGTCAGATGGAAGAAGTTTTGAGAAAGAGAGAATAAACAAATGGAACAAACAAAAACAATATTAAAAAAAACCTGGGTGGTGGCAGCGCTTGCCTGCGTCTGCTGTCTTCTCTGGGGGAGTGCGATCCCGCTGATCAAGACAGGATACCGTCTGATGCAGATGGATTCTGCAGATACGGCAAGTCAGATCGTTTTTGCAGGTGTGCGTTTTGCACTGGCAGGAATCCTTGTACTGATCTTTGCATCTTTGCGTGAGCACAAGGTTCTGCTTCCGGATCGAACTGTTCTGAAATATGCGGTGCCAGTATGTATGGCTCAGACGGTATGTCAGTATTTCTTCTTTTATATAGGTGTGGCACATACCTCCGGTGTAAAAGGCGCTATTATCACAGGTCTTGGGAATTTTATTGCGATCCTGCTGTCCTGCCTTGTTTTTCACAAGGAAAAAATGACCGGGCGAAAGATGCTTGGCTGTATCCTGGGTTTTGCAGGCGTGGTCGTGATCAATCTTATGGGAAATTCTCTGGATGCAGGTTTTAGGCTTACAGGAGAAGGATTTATTCTGATCGCGCAGTTTTCTTACGGAATGTCCACGGTGCTGATCAATATTTTTTCCAGAAAGATATCTCCGGTGGTACTCAGCGGAACGCAGTTTACCATGGGCGGGATCATTCTGTTCCTGATCGGAAAAGGGATGGGAGGACATCTCGGAAGCGTAAATGCTGCCGGTATCGGGATTATCTTTTATCTGGCAATGGTGTCTGCGGTGGCCTATACACTGTGGTCAGTGCTGCTTGCCTGGAACGATGTATCCAGGGTAGCGATCTTTGGCTTTGTAAATCCTTTGTTTAGTGTGATCCTGTCTGCACTGGTTCTGGGAGAGGTACGTCAGGCATTTAATATGGGAAGTCTCATCGCACTGTTTCTTGTCTGTGTGGGAATTTATGTGGTAAATCAAAAAAAATCTTCATAAGTGGTATTGCAGTTATTGTTCTCAGGCAATATTTTTTGAAGCATGTTGCTGAGAACGGAGTGAACAGTAACGGTCGCAGAATGAACAGTAATGATGCCGGAGCTCCGAAATTGATTTCAATACGGCATTGTGTTAAAATAGTTCCATAAAAAATGTGAACATATAAATCCGTGCCGGAATAACCGCAGGATCCGGAAGCAGATCCTGCACCGGACAGATAAGGAGGAAAAATATGGAATTTCAGAAACTGATCGAAGAGAGAAGGACCATCCGTAAATACAGCCCGGAGAGCAGGATCACAAAAGAAGATCTTCTTGCAGTGATCCGGGCCGCTCAGGAAGCACCCAGCTGGAAAAACTCCCAGACCGGAAGATATTATTGTGTAATGTCCGAAGAGATGGTGGAGAAGGTCAGCAGAGAATGTCTGCCGGAAATGAACCAGGCAAAAGCAGAGAATGCCTCCCTGATCGTTACAACCTTTGTACATAACCATGCCGGATTTCAGAAAGACGGAACACCAGATAATGAACTCGGAAACGGCTGGGGCTGCTATGATCTGGGACTTCAGAACGAGAATCTGATCTTGAAGGCAAAGGAGCTTGGATATGGAACCCTGATCATGGGACTTCGTGCCGGAGACAAGCTCCGTGAGATCCTTTCCATTCCGGAAACAGAAACGGTAATGGCAGTGATCGCCATCGGAAAAGCAGCCGAAGAGCCTGCAAGACCGAAACGTAAAGATGTGGAAGATATTGTGAGATTTTATTAAATAATAGAAGAAATGCCCGGTACATATCAAAATGTTCGGGCATTTTTTAATGGAAATTAAAAGAGCAAAATGGTCTGAAAAGGATTGCTTGAAGGAATGAATTCTGTTATCCTGTAAGAAAACAGCTGTAACAACATGGAAGGATTTTGGAAAGCAGAGTTTGGGAGAAAAAAAGCAATACAGTAGGGAGGTTTTTAACCAATATGCAGATCATACATGAAAATGAATACGAAGAAACCATGAAAAATATCGTAACGCCATATCTTCTGTCACACAGAAGGGAACTTTATGTACCAGGTGCGGATTATCCGTTTCGTAACGAAAGCAAACGGATCACAGGTAAGATCCATATGCTGCAGTATCTGTCTGATATTGATATGCCTAAAGGTGTGGTAGTCATCAGCCACGGATTCACAGAATCAGCAGTAAAATATGATGAAGTGGCCTATTATTTTCTTAAGGAAGGCTATCATGTATATATTCCGGAGCATTGCGGCCATGGCCGCAGCTATCGTCTTACCGCAGACCCGTCTCTGGTTCACATCGATACATGGAGAAGATATATCCGCGATTTTCTGAAAGCATGCCGCTACATAAAGAAAGCACATCCGGATCTGTCACTTAACCTGTATGCACATTCCATGGGTGGTGCCATCGGTGGTATTGCTGCAGCCTGGGAGCCGGACTGGTTTCACAAGGTGATCCTTTCTTCTCCGATGATCCGTCCTCTTACAGATAATGTTCCGTGGCCGGCAGCCACCGGCATAGCTCTGGAGAAATGCATTTTCGGAAAAGATGAGGAATATGTAGCTGGCCGAAAGCCTTACGATGCAGCGGTTCTTTTGAGACAAGCTCCGCAACATCAAAACCAAGATATGAGAGATACAAAAATCTCCGTGCAGAACATAAAGAGCTCCAGACCTGGTCTCCATCCTACGGCTGGCTCTGGGCTTCTGCAGAAATGAGCTGGTATCTGCGTCTCTATGGATGGAAAAAATATACGGCACCAATGCTGCTCATCCAGGCCCAGACTGAAGATCTGGTATCTGTCCGCGCCTGAAAAATTTTGCCGGAAAGATCAATCGCCAGGGAAAAACAAGCTGTGATTATATCCATATGATCGGAACAAAGCATGAGATCTATGGAAGCAGAGGTAAGATCCTGGAGAAATACTGGGGATATATATTTACATTCCTGGACGATACGGAAAATGATATTGATCACAGATAAGTATTTTTACTACAGGTATATCACATATTTAACAACAGGATTGGCAGCTTTTATTCACTTTCTTTCTTTATCATAGTAAAATTATAAAGCTTTTCTCTTATACATTCGACAAAAAATGTGATATAATCTAACGAATCGTCTTTTTGTACAGACAAAACGTACAATCCAAAAAGACAAAATTAAATAAGGGAAGGATTATAGAATGTTATCTGTTATTGAATCAGTGAATGCTGCCGTAAACAATTTTATCTGGGGCGTTCCTGCGATGATCTGTATTATTGGTGTAGGTCTTTATTTAAGTATCCGCACGAATTTTCTCCAGATTCGGAAATTTCCCTATGCCATCAGGGTCACTATCGGACGTATGCTTCGGAAAAGAGAAGCTTCCGATGGAAGTCTGACACCGTTTCAGGCTGTTTGTACGGCGTTAGCTGCTACCGTGGGAACGGGAAATATTGCAGGTGTGGCAGGTGCTATTGCCATCGGAGGACCGGGAGCCGTATTCTGGATGTGGATTTCCGCACTTCTTGGAATGTGTACGAAGTTTTCCGAGGTTACACTCGCTGTACATTTCCGCGAAACCAATGCCAACGGAGATCTGGTTGGAGGACCAATGTATTACATTAAGAATGGTCTAAAAAAACACTGGCACTGGCTGGCATATCTGTTTTCCGCTTTTGGTGTGCTTACTGTTTTCGGAACCGGAAATGCAACCCAGGTTAATACCATTACAACAGCTATTGATTCTGCACTGATCAATTACAATGTGATCGCTGCAGACAATACTTCTACGGTAAACCTTGTTATGGGGATCATCCTTGCGATTCTTGTGGCAATGATCCTGCTTGGCGGAATCAAAAGGATCGGCCAGGTTACAGAAAAGCTGGTACCGTTTATGGCATTGTTTTATATTATTCTTGCCGTCGGTGTAGTTATCATCAACTGGAAAAATGTTCCGGGTGTTTTCAGCGCTATCATCAGAGGGGCATTTAATCCGGCATCTGTGACAGGCGGCGTAGTAGGAAGCTTTTTCATGAGTATGAAAGGTGTTTCCAGAGGTATTTTTTCCAATGAGGCAGGTCTTGGTACCGGTTCCATCGCACATGCCTGTGCAGACACCAGAAAACCTGTAAAACAGGGGTTTTTCGGGATCTTTGAGGTATTCACGGACACGATCGTGATCTGTACGCTGACAGCGCTTGTCATCCTCTGCAGCGGGGTGCCGGTTGGTTATGGCGCAGCAGCAGGAGCGGAGCTTACCATCAGCGGTTTTACCAGTACATACGGAAACTGGGTTTCCATCTTTACAGCAGTTGCCATGTGCTGCTTCGCATTTTCCACTATCATTGGATGGGGACTTTACGGAGCCAGATGTGCGGAGTTTCTTTTTAAGGAAAAAGCTATCAGCCTTTATGGTACTGTACTCTCTGATAGCGATCATCGGTGCAACTGTTGATCTCGGACTTCTCTGGAGTATCGCAGAGACCTTCAACGGTCTGATGGCGATCCCTAACCTGATCGCAGTATTCCTGCTTTCCGGTGTGGTTGTAAAGCTTGTGAAGGAGTACTTCGCCGGAGAAGGAAAGAACGCCTGAAGGAGTTTTTGAAAAAAAAAACTTGACTATCAAAACAAACAGAGTTAGAATTGGTTTAACTCATTAAAGAGTTAACACATAACAGAAGTAAATTCCATGAAGGGAATCAGTAAAGACAGAGGAACCGTCTTCAGAGAGCTGTGACTGGTGTGATGCAGCGTCGGAACTGCCTTGAATATCATCCCTGAGAAGGAAAGCCGAAAGTTTCAGACAAGTAAGTAGGTTTTCACGGGTGCTTCCCGTTACAGAAGTCGCGTATGCCGGTACGTTGCAGAATCGTGCTTGTTTCAATGGAGAAACAGGGTGGTTGCGGAATTTTATATCCGTCCCTGAAAGGGGACGGATTTTTTATCCAAAACATTTTAAACCACGCGGTAAGGATCTGAAACCGGAAAAATATACAAAAGGGGAAAGAGTATGAAAGTGTACAAAAAACTCATGAACGCACTTGCAGCAGTAGAAAAAATCGTACTGGTCATTTCCACACTGCTGATCCTTGTGCTGACTGTGGGAAATGTATTTTCCCGTAAGGTCATCCATCGCTCATGGTCTTTTACAGAAGAGCTTGTTGTAGCGGTGTTTGTTCTCATCACACTTCTGGCAGCAGCACTTGCCTGCCGTGAAAAGGGAGGACTGGTAAGTCTGACACTGGTTACGGACCGTCTTCCGAAAAAACTGGAAAAACCATCTGTGATCCTGATCACGGTCCTGTGCATTGTTTTTTCCGCAATTTTATTTAAGTATGGAATGGACAAAGTTCTTACACAGCTGGCAAACGGCAAGAGAACTTTCGTATTGAACTGGCCGGAGTGGATCTTCTGGTCCTTCGTGCCGATCGGAGCAGGCTGTATGATCCTTCATTTTATTGAGTACTGCCTCGACTTCTGCCTGAAAAAAGATGATGAAAAGGAGGACAAATAAATGATCAGTGCAATCTTATTTATCTCCTTCTTTGTTTTCCTGATCCTGGGACTTCCCATTGCGATCTGCTTAGGTCTGTCATCTGTATGTGCCATCCTTTATTCCGGTACATCTCTGACGATCGTAGCTACAAATATGTACTCCGGAATCAGTAAATTCCTGCTTCTTGCTATCCCGTTCTTTGTTCTGTCCGGAAACATTATGCAAAAGCCGGTATTTCAAAACGACTGATCAACTTCGTAGATACCTGCGTAGGACATAAAAAGGGCGGTATCGCCATTGTATGTGTTATCGTAGCCTGCTTCTTCGGAGCGATCTCCGGTTCCGGTCCTGCAACTGTTGCGGCACTTGGAGCAGTTCTGATCCCGGCTATGGTTGAGCAGGGCGGTTTCTCCGCACCGTTTTCCACGGCATTGATGGCAACTTCCAGTTCCATCGCCATTGTCATACCGCCGAGTATCGCATTTGTTGTATACGCTTCCATCACAGGTGTATCTATTGCAGATATGTTTATGGCTGGTATCGTTCCGGGACTTCTGATGGGTGTTGCTCTTGTGATCATCGTTATGATCGAGGCAAAGAAACATAACATTCAGCCATCCCGTGAAAAAGCTTCCGCAAAAGAGCGCTGGGATACATTTAAAGACGCATTCTGGGGATTCCTGATGCCGGTTATCATCCTCGGAGGAATTTACGGCGGTATCTTTACACCAACTGAGGCTGCAGCCGTATCTGTTGTTTACGGTCTGTTTGTTGGTATGGTGATCTACCGTGAGGTTAAGCTCAAAGATCTGTTTGACATTCTTGTGGATTCTGCAAAGACAACCGGTGGAATCATGCTGATCGTAGCGAGTGCTTCCCTGTTCTCTTTTGTATGTACCAAGTTTGGTATTGCAAATGCGGCATCTGAGCTTCTTGCCGGCATTGCACATAATCAGTTTACCTTCCTTCTGATCGTAAACATTATTTTCCTGATCGCAGGATGCTTCATTGATGCAAACTCTGCGATGTACATTTTTGTACCGATCATGCTTCCGGTATGTAAGGCTCTGGGCTATGATGTGGTAGCATTCGGTGTTATGGCAACAGTTAACCTTGCGATCGGACAGGTAACACCTCCGGTAGGTGTAAAACCTTTTTTGTTGCCATCAGTATCAAGATCAAAAAAGGTCTGGAGGTCACTCTTCAGCAGACCTCCAGAGCAGTTATGCCGATGATCGCTGCATCCGTTGCAGTTCTTCTGATCATCACTTATATTCCGGCTGTTTCCACAGCTCTTCCGAAGGCTCTTGCAAAAGAGGGCTCCTATACAGGAGACCAGTCTTCTGACACAGAAAGCCAGAGTTCCAAGGATTCCGGGGACGGAAGTGATTCCTTTAATACCATCGCTGATTACAGTGATCTTGACTGGCCGGAGATGACATGGAACTTTGCATGCTCTACAACCGAAACAAGTACCTGGGCTGACGGAGGACGTAAGTTTGGTGAGCTTATGGAAAAAGCAACCGGCGGAAAAGTCAAGGTTAATATTTACGCAGCAGATCAGCTGACAAACGGAAATCAGTCCGAGGGAATCCAGGCACTGATGAACGGAGATCCGGTACAGATCTCCATGCATTCCAATCTGATCTACTCTGCATTTGACCCGAGATTCAATGTAGTATCCCTGCCGTTTATCTATGATTCCTACGATGACGCAGATGCAAAATTTGACGGTGAGGCCGGAGAAAAGCTGAAAGAGATCCTTGGTGAGTACGGACTTCATTGTATGGGAATCGCAGAGAATGGTTTCCGTGAGCTGACAAACAGCAAGCATGAAGTAAAAACAGTAGACGACATGAAGAACCTGAAGGTTCGTGTGGCCGGTTCCAACCTTCTTATGGAATGCTATAAGAGATGGGGGCAGATGCTACAAATATGAACTGGTCCGAGACCTACACAGCACTTCAGCAGAATACGGTAGAGGGTGAGGAGAACCCGTTGCCTGCGATCGACGCAGCCAGTGTACAGGAGGTACAGCCGTACTGCTCCATGTGGGATGCAATCTATGACTGTCTGTTCTTTTGTATCAACCAGGATATCTATGACAGCCTGACACCGGAACAGCAGCAGGTTGTTGATGAGGCAGGCCAGAAGGCTGTTGAGTATGAGCGTTATATCAACCGTTCCGGCGATGAGGAGATCATGAGCCGCTGGGAGAAGAGCAACGGTGTGACCTTTACAAAGAAAGAGGATATGGATATCGATTCCTTCAAGAAAGCAGTAGACGGAATCGACGACTGGTTTGTAAATGAGCTTAAGAGTGCAGGCTATGACGATGCACAGGATCTTGTAGATCTGTTTACAGAGGATTCGGTAGATACCGTGGAGGATTACAGTGATCTGAACTGGCCTGAGACAACCTGGAACTTTGCATGCTCCACAACAGAGACAAGTACCTGGGCTGATGGAGGACGTAAGTTCGGTGAACTCATGGAAAAGGCTACCGGAGGAAAGGTCAAGGTTAACATTTACGCAGCGGATCAGCTGACAAACGGAAATCAGTCCGAGGGAATCCAGGCATTGATGAACGGAGACCCGGTACAGATCTCCATGCATTCCAATCTGATCTATTCTGCATTTGATCCACGCTTCAATGTGGTATCCCTGCCGTTCATCTATGATTCCTATGATGATGCAGATGCGAAGTTTGACGGAGAGGCCGGAGAAAAGCTGAAGGAGATCCTTAACGGCTACGGACTTCACTGCATGGGTATTGCAGAGAACGGATTTCGTGAGTTGACAAACAGCAAGCATGAGGTAAAATCTGTAGATGATATGAAGAATCTGAAGGTTCGTGTAGCCGGCTCTAATCTTCTTATGGAGTGTTATAAGAGATGGGGGCAGATGCTACAAATATGAACTGGTCCGAGACCTACACAGCACTTCAGCAGAATACGGTAGAGGGCGAGGAGAATCCGTTGCCGCCATCGATGCAGCCAGTGTACAGGAGGTACAGCCATATTGCTCCATGTGGGATGCAATCTATGACTGCCTGTTCTTCTGTATCAACCAGGATATTTATGATGCGCTGACACCGGAGCAGCAGGCTGTTGTTGACGAGTGTGGTCAGAAAGCTGTTGAGTATGAGCGTTACATCAACCGTTCCAGTGATGATGAGATCAAAGCACGCTGGGCAGACAAAAACGGTGTGACCTTCACAGAGAAAAAGGACATGGATATCGATTCCTTTAAGAAAGCAGTAGACGGTGTAGATGACTGGTTCGTTCAGGAATTGAAAAAACAGGGCTATGATGATGGTCAGGATCTGGTAGATCTGTTTACAAAGTAATCTTCATATATGTTTATAAAAAGATAAAATAGCCGGAAAGAGGCAGTTCTGAGAGAATTTTTCAGGACCGCCTCTTTTCTTTGCGGAAAAAAGATTATATACTGATAGCAGTCCGGCATTTGTCGGGCGGGAGATTGTTGAAATATGGACGGAACATAAGTAAAGGAAGAAATATGATAAAGATCGATCTGATAACCGGATTTCTCGGGTCCGGAAAGACAACATTTATAAAAAAATATGCCTCCTATCTTCTGAAAAAAGGCATGAACATCGGGATCCTGGAAAATGATTTCGGGGCAGTGAATGTGGATATGATGCTGCTTCAGGATCTGATGGGTGACAACTGTGAGTTGGAGATGGTTTCCGGCGGTTGTGATGCGGACTGTCACAGACGGCGATTTAAGACGAAGCTGATCGCTATGGGAATGTGCGGTTACGACCGTGTCATCGTAGAACCATCCGGAATCTTTGATGTGGATGAGTTCTTTGACGCCCTCCATGAGGAACCGCTGGATAAATGGTATGAGATCGGAAATGTGATCGCCATTGTGGATGCGAAGCTGGCAGAGGATCTTTCTGCGGAAGCTGATTATCTGCTGGCTTCTGAGGTGGCAGATGCAGGCTGTGTATTACTGAGCAGGAGCCAGGAAGCCACGGTGGAAGAGATCAGCAGCACAAAAGAGCATCTCAACCGTGCACTTGACCAGATCCAGTGCAGGCGCTGTCTGGACAGTGAGATCCTCACCGGAAACTGGAATGATCTCACGGACACAGACCTGGAAAAGATCCTGAATTGTGGGTATGTGTCAGAAGCTTATGTGAAGGAATCCTATGCGGAAGGCGGTGGATTTGATTCTCTGTTTTTATGAACGTTCATAAAAGTGAGGAGAAACTCTATGAAACTGCAGAAAGGATCCTGAATGATCCATCCTGCGGAGATGTTCGCGTAAAAGGTTTTCTCAGAAAAGAAGATGGACAGTGGCTGGAGCTGAATGCTACCCGCCATGAGATCTGCATCCGGCCGGCAAAGCTGGGACAGGAGATTATGATTGTTATTGGGGAGAAACTGAATAAAGAGGTAATTGATGGATACTGGAAATAATACTGCAGGAAAAACAGCACCGGAGAGATATGTCTCAGAGAAGGCCTTTGAAGAGCTGCCAGATACCTTTCAGAAGCTAGCAGAGCTGCTTGGAGAAGATCAGTTTGAACTGGTGGCAGTGAATGATGAGAAAGATCCGCAGGATCAGAAAGCAGCTTCAGAAAGTGCTTTTTCGGAAGCAATTGCGGAAAAGCCGATGACAATATGTACAGAGTGGATTCTTATGTAAAAAACGGCGAAATCCGTCTAGTGTATCTTATGAATGATGCGGTAGAAAGCTTTCTTGTTTTTGGAAATGCCCGTATGACAGGTGTATACAAACCGGATTACGAGGGCGAGATCCTGGCAGATTTAAGCCGGCAGGGCAGAGAATACATCCTTGTGGTTCACCAGGATGATTCGG
>ENA-OQIO01000910-OQIO01000910.1-human-gut-metagenome-genome-assembly--contig:-NODE-910-length-15289-cov-1.852790_pt1 | contig 15289 bp, 18 predicted proteins | sample MGYA00242573_ERZ504737 | MGnify/ENA primary metagenome ERZ504737 (study PRJEB26092, sample SAMD00036203) | human gut metagenome | host: Homo sapiens | study: EMG produced TPA metagenomics assembly of...
TACGGATGACGATGTTTCTCTTATAACTTTCAAACTGCCCAAAAGAATGCAAATTACAGTTCCCGATAGAAGGTATTTATAAATTATAAAGATTGGGCTATTTATGATTATGTCTTCTATTTGACGAATTAGTTATTTTGATAAACCAATAGAACAACCTTCTTGAATTGTAGTTACCTAATTAAATAGAAGAGTCGTATCAAGCTCGTTTATGAGTAATGATACGACTCTTTTGTTTTTACCATTGTGGAATTATACTACCCAATTTCACTAAAAGAGTGAATTTCGCTATATTAGGGTTGTTTAATTTGTAAATTCCAGATAAGGTACAGCATGGATAGTAAGTTTGTTCTTGTAGCAATAATCTTTTAGTGCTTGAACCGTATATTCAATTTCGGAATCATCACCACGAAGCGGAACGAATGTAAGCGTCTCATCTCCTTTACATTCCAGCATGATGCGGTTGTCCTCTCCGTCAATTGTGATTTTCATTGGTATCAAGACTCCATTGTTTTTCACCATCCCAACAATATTGTAAAGATCCCTTGTTCTTTCCTTCAAACATAAGTCATTGTAAAAATAGAAAGTCTTCCCGGTTTGCAGGGTGATTCCTCTCGTTGTCTTAACTACATAGCCAACGGTCAATCCGCCATTTTCTTTAACGAATAAAGTGCGATAATGGTCTATGTGGTCTGTACCAAAGGATGGGTTGTCAGGATCTAGTCTGCCGTGCGCATTGAATATCACTTTTTTTTCCGACATGTTATACAAATCAGAGTTAATAAAAAGTTTATTGTCACTCACTATAACTTCTGTCTTTGAAGTTTCTTCTGTTTGTTCGGTTTCGATTGATGCTTTTTGTTTCCCACCGCATGCGGTAACTGACAAAACGGCAAATGATGCTATAGCGATAATAGTAAATGTCTTAATATTCATTGTTTCTTGGTTTTAATATTAGAAATACCTAAATGTAACTAACTTTCCTGTGATAAATGGAAACAATCTCAAGTCTTCAAAGCCTATTATGCCCGATATAAAATCTTCTCCGTCTTCATGCATTAGAAATGTCTTATTATATATCGAACAACTACTCACATAGACGTCTTTCAGCATTGATGCCTTGATATAGAAATTAAAGGGACATTGTCCCGGTTGTATTTCATAGTCCTTTGGTTTCGCAGTAACATACGCTTCTTTGATGACATTGTTTTCTATCCCTTCTCTGTTTTCTGCCTGAAACGCAATCCCTTCATCATTTAGAGACTCGCACAGAGGGTTATCTCTGCCATGATACGCTTTCTGTGCGCTAAGCGCATTTCATTCAGCTCTTTCATTAGGAATCCGTCTTTTTTCAATCCTTCGATAAGGGCTTTGCATTGTTCTTCATTATCGCCATAGCCTGATCTATGAGTAGTTTTTTCATTGCGTTTTCATCATTGCCCTTGTTATACATCACCCCGAATGCCAGTTTTTGAAGCGTATTGTTTATCATGTCGTACTGTTTGACTTTTTCTTCGAATACGGCATCTTCTTCATAATAATATTTCGACCATTCTTGAAGCTCTGTAAAGGGTGTAAGCCCTTGGAACTTTCTGTTAGACTTGCAAGCGGCTTCATATTCTTCTTCTGTTTGCCACGGCAGCCCATACCTTTCGCGTACGGCATCTTCAGGCGATTGTAACACTTTACTTCCATTACTACAACTGCTTACTAAAACTATTACAAATAAGCCGATAATCGAATAGCAAAACTTTTTCATATTTACTCTTTTTTATTGGGTTATTAATTGTCTATTTTTACATGAATCGGCATGTCATGATCCATATCTTCATGTTCATAATCGCTATGTCCCCCATTGTCGCCAAAAAAAAGTTATCCATATCCATAGAATAAAACCGATAACAGCACCTATAATCATGGTAGAAATGCCAAAGATTTCTTTTATGCCAAATATCCAAAATATCAACCAAAAGAAAAATGAGCCAACTCCACAAAATATGAGTATAGGAAGAACATATTCCTCGAATAAAACCCATAAATATATAGCCGCATGAAATAGAAGCCAAATTCCTAAGATAACGGCAATTCCAATAAAAATAATTTCCATAATAAAAGAGAATTGGGTCTTGCAGCTTCCTTGAGTACCCTTTAGTTTAAACCACGAAGCGTGAACTGCAAATGCCCACGTCCTAAGTTAGAGGTCCTGAGAAAACCTTGTAGTACAGATATGGTGATAGCAGCCCACGCTATAGCGTGAGAACCACTATGCTATCCTTGTACTACGTTCGAAGTTTCTCAGGTTTCTAACTTACAAGATAAGCATAACGCTTCTTCAAAATTCTAATATGTCTGGACAGAGTTACCTCCATCCGCTTGCAAAGATAGTCAATTTTATTGAAATCCAATCAAATACTATCAGATTACATTCTGAATCCTTTGGATTTTTGTTCTTTCTGCACTGAGTTACGCAGATGCTGCTGTAACTTCTCCCATTGTTCCTTGAACCATTCGCTGATTGGCTGTTGGTTTATAGTCAGCATCAATTTATTCTTATTGATCGGGCTTCGTTCAATTTTGAAAATTACATTTTTTGTTTCAAATCTCTGTCTATATTCTTCGGAATAGATTTTTCCACTACATCTGAGAGCTTCCCTTTTGTATAAAAGAGAATCAACATCCCCTTGGTAAAACCAGTGACATAGCATAATTTTTCCATTCTCAGCATTTCTTTGAGCAATGGGAACCAGCATAATGCTTTTTCGAGAATGGTATTCAATCGTGATATTTCCTTGTCTTTAGCTTCAAGCTCTTGATTATGTATTCCCTGTATATTACGAATCTGTTTGCCGTGCTGTTCCTGCATTTGCTGCATCTTGGCTTTTAATTCATCAATACCTTGTCACGCTTGGCAATTTCATGACGTAAATTCTCATTGGCTTGTTCCAAATCTTTCAATTTACCGCTGCCGAAAAGAGAACCGACACCGCTTGCTATGGCTGTGGCTGCATCAGTGGCTACACTTTTGAGTTTGTCGGTGCGTATCTCTGCTTTTACCTGTTTGAGTTCCTGCTCGGCAAGGCTTACCTGTTGCTCCTTGTGTCGCTTGGTTTCCTCTATACGTTGCAGTTCGGCTTTCTGTTTCTCAATGATAAAATCGTTCCGTTCCAAATGCTCTTTACCTGTAACAGCTTTTGCCTGCCCACGTTCCATCAGGAGAATATCGGAAGCAAGGGTCTGCATAGTTGCCATATCCTCGTCATTGAGCTTTCGGCTCTTTCCGGTTTCGTGGTTCATCCAGTCGAAAACGATATGGGCATGATAGTTCGGCTTGAACCATCTGTTACCGACTTGGAAGCACTCTTTGTCTTCCGCTTCCGGCTGACCGTTCAGCCAATGCCCTTCGTCTTTGTGCAGGAAAATCTGTAGCGGAGTGATGCCCCAGCGTCTTTGACACTCTTCACCGAATTTGCGTACATCAGCCAGTGTGGTGTCCGGTCTGATAAGCAATACTCCTTCACGGATGGGTGAACATCCCGCCACCTTGATAATCTTTCCATTCTTTCCCTTGCGTTCCCTTTCCTTTTCCTGCATGGCACGTCCGGTCTTTTCCTTGACCATCCGCTTGATATTGTCATAGTGCGTCCGCAGTTCGGGAGTGCCGAAGTCGGGATTTATCCACTGTTCGTTATCGGTGGAAAGTTCGGGAACGACATAGATTCTGGACTCCCCGATATTACGCATATACTCGGCAGTCCTTCGGTTGTGCGCCTCGCTCGATGCGATGTTGCAAGGCTTGATATGTATGCTTGATTTTGTTGCCATAGCTTCTTTTTTTTTTGTTTGCAATTGATTATTCTGCTCGCTTTCGTAGAGGGGTTCTTAGGGGTAACCCATAAGCGGAGATTGCAAAGAGAGGGTCACTCTTTGCTCGGGGTTCTCAGGGGTGAAACGCCCTGAGTGGGTCATTAGGCAAAGCCCTAATCCCCTCGGGAGAGCCCACAACTACGAAAGCGGAGCGTGTAGTTATAGTGGGCTATAACCGGAAGCCGTTCTTCTTCTCCGGTGATTGGCTGCGCACCCCTTTGGCGGACTGGAGCTGCCTTTTTCTTTCAATCTGTTTCTGTAAGTATTCGTTCAAGTCCTTGCATCCGCTGTAAATCTGCGAAGCGTCCCGGATGTACCGGTCTCTGCCGTATTCCATGCGGATTTGCCGGAGTGCTTCCATTCCTGCATGGTCGTTGTCGAAAAAGCAGTGGATGCGTTCGTAATTGCCCAACGGATAGAGAGCCTTGTTTATATTCGATACGGAGTTCAATACAATGTAGTCCTGCCCGTCCAATTCCGGATAATTCGGGCAGCTTTCCTGTCTCAATGTCAGAAAGGAAAGGTAGTCCATGAAACCCTCGAACACATAGCAGGCAGTCCTTGCTTTTCCCGCCTGTCTGATGTGGGAGATTTCCTTGGGGGCGATGCAGCCCTTGAAATAGGGGTTACGAACCTCAAACCCACCCGAACCGTTAGGGAATGCGATGGCAAAGTAACGCTTGCCGTTGTGGGTGTAACGGGCTTCACTACATTCTCTTTTTGCCAGTTCCAGATTTATTCCTCTACCTTGTAAATAGGAAAGCAGGGCAGGAGACGATAGCGGTACTATCTCCAGCTGCTGGAAGCTCGGACCGAAAGAGTCTTGCTTGCCAAAAGAGAAAGATACCGGGTGTACATGCGGTGTTTGTTCCGCAATCCGCTCCAGCGAAGTAGTACATGGTCGGTAGCATACAGGTGTGCAGCCAGTTCAATGATACCGCCCCCTTTCCCTAAACCGAAGTCGTACCACTGGTTGCGTTCGGTGTTCACTTTGAAGGAAGCCTCTGTTTCTTCCCTCAAGGGAGATTTGTACCAGAGGTTGATACCCTGCTGTTTGACGGGTGAATAACCCAGGCTGTGCAGGTAGTCAGCCAGATTGATTTGTTTTGCAGTCTCGATGTTCATAAGGAAATCGTTTTTAGTGAGTACTTTGATTATTTCTTTTTTTGCCCGCAACTCTTAAAACTATGCGGTCTGTACAATCACTTCACTAAACTCCTAATATATAGCCCCCCGGAATAAAGTGAAGCGATTAGTCTGTTTCTGAAATCACTTCACTAAATTGTCGTATATATAGGATACGGGAATAAAGTGAAGTGATTTTCGATGTAGCCGGTTAATAGTGGTAATCGGGCTTGAAGGAATACTTCCTGCCGTTTTCCTGTACTATCATCCGTTTGTTGCGCAGCATGGTGATAAGTGCCACTGCATTCTGGTGATTCAGCCTAACCCCCTCTGCCAGATAAGTCTTGATTAAGGTGTCTTCCAGCTCCTTGTAGCCGTATTCCTCTTTCAGTGCAAAAGCGGCTTCCAGTGCGGCACGGTGCTGCGGTTCTGAAATATCCTTGTAAGGGTCAAACTTTTCCACCGAGGGTCTTCCCGGCTTCCTTACTTCCGGCTTGTAACCTTCCGCAAGTTCGGGCAGGGCTCGGTCGTTGATGCGGAATGCAAAAGGCTCGAAATCCATCGCCCGGATGTGCATGGCGGAAACATGGCTGATGTCGCTGTTCCCCTTGTCCTTTTCCACCAGCAGGACTGTTTCTGCCTTGTTGTTCAATTCCGTACCGATGTGCCTCTTGCGTTCTCATCCCCCTTGTTCTGATGCAGTATCGTATGGATATGAATCTGCCTGTCGTCCGTCCACTGCATCAGCTTGGATATGATGCGGGTGGATTCACCGGGGCTGTTGATGTCGTACACCATATCCCGGATGCCGTCTATGATGACCAGCCCAATATCCGGTGAGTGGTAGATAGCCTGTTCTACAATGCTGATGCGCTGTTCCGGGGTGTATTTTCTCAAAGCGAGAAACTCCAGATAACCGCTGTCCCTGTCGTCGGGCAATCCTGCCATCCGCAGAATCCGCTTCATCACTTTCAGGCAGTGGTAGGGGCTTTGCTCCGTATCTATATAAAGCACTTTCCGCTTTTCCTCGGGCAGTTCAGCCGCATATCGTAACACGGTACTGTTCTTCAATGCAGCGGCTACGATAGCCGATACATTGAAGGTTTTCTTGCTCTTGGCTTTGCCGATGGATGCGCTGAAATTGCCCAGCGTCCCGATGACAGAGCCGTGTACTTTCAGAATTTCGGGGGCTTTTTCGTAGCATCTTGACAGACTTAGCCGGGATTCCTGCCAGAGGATAACGGCTTGTTCGGGTGATATTTCTTTTATATAGTCCATAATCACCTCCTTTATCTGCGTCCTCCGGTTTTCTTTCCAGCCAGTTCCAGTGCCAGTTCCGCATCCACAATAATCTTGCGTCCAATCTGGGTAATGGCTTTGTCTATCTTTCCGCTTTTCTTGATGCGGTTGGCTGTGGGCAGGCTGCATCCGAAAAGCTTGGCTATGCCGAGTATGCCGTACACGTACTTTCTTTCCGTGTCGGTGGTTGGCTGCGGTTGCGCCTCTGCCTGTACCGAAGCGTGTCTGCTTAAAAAAAGGAACTCTTCGCCTGTCATCTGCCAGACGGGTTTCACTAACAGTTCTTTGAGATTGTTCATCGTCCGTATGATTACTTGTTTGACAATAGCCCTGCGCACAGGCTGTTTTTTTCTGTTCTCGAACGATGCAAAATTAGGTAGGGTTTTGAGTGGTAAGTATGTGGATGATATAAACGGATTGTTTTGTTATATCGCTGAATATCAAGAAATAAAAATACCACTCAAAAATTATTTTGAGTGGTATAAGTGGTCATGTCGTAAAATATATTGGAATATCACGGGTTATCGGAATATTCCGTCCATTTCCTTGGCGAACTTTTGGTTGGGAATACTGGGTAAATCGGAGACGGGTTCCCTGTACTTGGACTTGTAATAGTCTTCATCAATATCCAGGTGTTTCAGGATGGCTTCCTTCCATTTGTCCTTATCCTGCTCTGGCAACTGCTCCTTCATCAGGGAAATCAGATAGCATACCCGTATCTTTTCCCTTGGCTTTATTTTCAGTACGCACTGGCAGGGATGCAGATTCATGCAGGCATAGAAATCCGGTGCGGTAATGTCTTCAAACTGTTCCCCTACACAAATTTCATGAATGAGGGAAATCAGTTTCATGCTGAAATATTCAGGCAATCCGGCAGTCGTAGCTGTAGCCGATGCGGTTGCCGTTTCTGTTTCTGGCTGGCTGTCTGTACGGCTCTGCCTGTCTGCTTCGTTCGGTTGGTTTTCTTCGTCCGGTACATATTTGGTCAGGATGCCCATGAAGTGTAAGCTAAGCAGGTAGATGTCGTCGCAACGGTTTTTCATGTATTGCCGGGCTTCTTTCCAGAGAAGGGTTTGCTGCTCATAAAGATGGTCCAGCTGGGCTTTCTCCCTTTCATATTCAGCCTTGCAACGCTCATATTCTCTTTCCGCCAGCTTTTCTTCTTCGGGTGTATGCTCTCGGTAGCCAATGGTATCATAGCGGTTGTTGGCTTCGTTCATCGGTTTGCGTAGCCTGTTTACCACTTCCATCTCTTCCTTGATGGCTTCCTTGTAGCTGTCTGCGTATTGGTTGCATACACGCATAATCACTTCATCATGGGGAAGGCTGTAAGCTTCATAAAGCCGTGTGTATTCTCTGACTTCCTTTTTCAGACTTTTCAGCAGCAGGTACATGGTTCTGGCGGTGTATGCAGCACCAGTTCAAGGATAGCTTGCTCAAAAGCCTTTATATCGCTCCATTCCGAGTAGAAATCAACGATGAATTTCTGCTTTTCAAAAGAGAAAGTATGGCTTACAATCCAGTCTTTGCTGATTCTGTTCAGCTCTCCGTATTGGGGTATGAGGGTTGTTATCGTATTCATGTTTATAGGAGATTAAATTTGTTTCATTGCCTGAATTTTGATGTCGTCTGCTATGTCAATGTAAGGTTTCATGGCTTTGTAGTCGCTATGCCCTGTCCATTTCATGACCACTTGCACCGGAATGCCCAGAGCCAAAGCATTACAAATAAATGTGCGTCTGCCAGTATGGGTGCTCAACAAGGCATATTTAGGTGTGACTTCGTCTATTCGTTCATTTCCCTTGTAGTAGGTTTCCCGTACAGGTTCGTCTATTTCTGCCAGTTCTCCTAACTCTTTCAAATACTCGTTCATCTTCTGATTACTTACCACTGGCAATGCTTTATTGTTTTGGAAAGGAATATCTTTATATTTTTCAAGAATAGCTTTGCTGTGGTCATTCAGCTCAATAATAAGGCTGTCAGCCGTTTTGATGGTGGTAATTTCTATGTGTTCCTCTTTCACGTCGCTGCGTTTCAAGTTATACACATCAGAATGCCGAAGACCTGTGAAGCAACAAAATAATAAAACATCCCTTACTCTTTCAAGGTATTGTTTGGCAGCAGGTATCTGGCAGGCTCTGATTTTGTCCAATTCATTCCGGGTAAGGAATATTACTTTTTTCGGTGCACTTTTCATTTTGGGCATGAATTTGTCATAAGCGGTGTTTTGATGATACCCTTTTCGGTTAGTCCAACGTAAAAACCATTTCAAGAACTTGATTTGCTTGGCTATGGAAGTGTTGCGCATATCTTTATCACTGCGTAAGTAATCTATATACTCATTGAAGTGTCTTTCCGTCCAGCTCTCAAATGTCGTGTTCGGATCAAAAGTTGCGATGTGCTTTTTTACTGTTGCAAACTTCTTTAGAGTAGAGGATGACCAGTCATTTTGTTTGCTGCATTCGGCAACAAACTCATCAAAGATTTTCATGAAGTCTAATTTCACTTCCTCTTTCTCATGATGGCTCTCTTCCTTTTCTCCTTTCATTTTTAGATTGAAAGCCTCTTTGATTTGTGCAGGGGTGGGCATTATGTCTTGTACTTCGAACTCCTTGAACACATTCTGTATCTCGGTGTATTGACGCAGTAGTTCGGTGTTGATTTCTGATGCGCTTTGTTTCAGCTTATTGGTACAGCCGTTTCTTACCCGTTGCTTGTCTGCATCCCATTTCTCCATATCAATCCGATAGCCTGTTGTAAACTCAATCCGTTGGCTTGCAAAAACGACACGCATACGGATGGGTACATTTTGAGTGATAGGAATGCCATCTTTTTTACGGTTTTCCAGTGCGAAGATGATATTTCTCTTGATGTTCATAAACTGGGTGTATTTGAAAAGTTACACCCAAAAGTAACACCCAATAATTGAGATATGCAATGATATTAAGAGATATTTAGATAGATGATAGCTAAATATAACTATTTAATAATCTGATGTTTGATAGATTATGATATTTTATAAAAAGGTTCGAGAGACTCCCTCCAGGTCCACCCAGGAAATATGAGAAAGGCTGTTTCAAACTGAAAAATGAAACAGCCTTACTTATATCTGTAAGTTATATAATAAAAAATCTCCTGTCCTGCTTCATCCCAAACGATGCAGCTAAGACAGGAGATTTTCTCATTTTAAGCCTTTATCTTATAATTTCGGAACAATCACGAAATGAGTTTCCGGATATTCCTTTGCCAGCAAGTCACTGATATAAGCTTCTGTATCCCGACGGATAATATCATCATCTTCTTCCGGGAAAGATTATAAGCCACGGTATGCAGGCGAATACCCCGACGGGTTACAGCCTCCAGACTCAGCAAAGTATGGTTGATGCTTCCCAGTTTTCCCGAAGTCACAAAAATCAACGGATAGTTTTTCTGCGCCACATAATCGATTGTCAGCAAATCGCGGGTAAGCGGAACCATCAGACCGCCTGCTCCTTCCAGCAAGACCGCATCATAGGTTTCACTCAACTGACGGGTAGCCTTTTCTATCTTGTCAAAATCAATCGGACGATGATCTATTTCAGCAGCCAAGTGAGGCGAGCAGGGATAAGTAAATATCTCGGGCATGGTCAGTCCGCTTTCATCTTCCGGCAGCAAACCGGTTCCCATAATCTTACGGTGCAGTTCGATATCTTCCGACATACCGACATTTCCCGTCTGAATAAACTTCTGCGTAATGGTACGCACACCTTGTTCGTTCCATGTCTTTGCCAGATAACCGGTAGCATAACTCTTTCCGACATTGGTATCAATGCCGCTCACAAAAAAAACATTGTCTTTCATATTATTACATTTTATTTTTTACAAATCATATAAATAGGATGATAAGTCAACGGAACGGTTCCGTCGGGAGCCGTGTACTGTTCCTTATAGCGGCGGCAGAAATCATCCAGTTCTCCCTCGTCCAGCTCTGGCGACGTATGCCCGTCACTCCCGTTTCCTTCAGATGCTTCAGTACCTCCAGCGGCGAAGCGAACGACAACTTCAGTTTTTCCTCCCGGCTATATACAATCTGATATTCAGCCGACAATACATCTGTCAGCTCCTTCAGCGAACGGTAAGGAAGCGTATCCGAAGTAAGCGATACCACCTCTTTTACATTCTGAGGCCAAACGTACTGAAAGCCAGATAACCATCGGCCGTCAGGAGCTTGCGACAGCCTGCCAGAAACTTCTCCGGCTGGTCGAACCACTGAATGGCAGAGCACGACACAATCAGATTCTGCCCCGACGGGAAATTCAGCGCCTCTGCATCGGATGCAGCAAAATGAATCCTCTTATTGGCAAGCAAATCGGTAAGATACGGTTCACTTCGGGACACAAGTCGTTCAGCAACAACCGTTCGGGAGTAGCACGATGCAGAAAGGCACGGGTAAACATACCTGTTCCACAACCAATCTCCAGCACGTTACGCCGTCCCCCCGATGGGATATACTTGCCTATCGCATCAGCCATGTGATAAGCAATCTGCCGCTGTACATCCGCCCGTATGGAATAACTGCCCACAGCCTTGGCAAAACGGCGGCGAATCAACGTCTTGTCCATTCTTCCCCCTTTCCTTCCAGCAGGCGGTCGAACAACACAGTATCATAATGTTCTGCTTCCACCTCCATCACCTCTGTGCCAGTCCATGCGGCACGCTGATTTGCCGGAATAAAAATCTTGTCACACAAACCGATGATTGCCTTGTCCCACACAAAAGCCGCAGGCTGAACCTTCCCGACCTCATGCTCCAAAGCAGCCAGTTCCGCTCCCAGCTCTTCCGTCGTACGGTAAGGCTGATGCGAAAGAAACTCCTTCACCTGTCCCGCACCGCCACATATTCTCCGGCGGAAACGCGCCAGCGCAGCATCCGAAAAATTCTCCAGTGTACCGTGAAAAACTGCTTCCGCTATTCCCTGCCGGTCATCTATCGGGAAAGGTGTACCGTTGACAGCCAGTTTCATCTCCCAGGGATAAGTATGCCCCGAAAGAATCTGTCCGGCTACCCATACTCCCATCGACCAGGCAAGTAGTCTGATTTCACGATAACCATCCAACAAAGAATAATCGAACTCCAGCGTACGGTAATCGAAGCAGAGCAGACAGTCGTACCCTTCCGCCACCGTACGGCGGAACAGATTCTCGTCGCTTCCCCATCCTGCAAAGAAGAGAAGCAGGCGTGGACTATTTTCTTTTTTTATAAATAATTGCTTCATTTTCAGTCATTCGGCAGACATGCAAAAAAACATGCTGATATTAAAAAAAAAATATGCTGATGTTTTCGGAAAAATATGCTGATGTTTTTCTTAAAACATGCTGAAGTTTTTTCATGCATTCGTACCGGTGTTTTTTAAACGTTCATAATCTTTACAACTCACGGCATAAACTATCCACTTCCTCTTCTGTGACAGCTGCCGTCAGCGAGATACGCAATCGGGAAGTTCCTTCGGGAACCGTAGGCGGACGAACCGGCAGCACATAAAATCCTTTCCGCTGCATGTCTTCCGCTTTCAGGATGGTCTGGTTGCTCTCACCCACAATAAAAGGAACAATATGACTTGAAGAAGGCACTCACGACCTGCCCCCCGGACAGCTGCCTGCACCCGAAGAGCCGCCTCAGCCAGTCGTTCCCGACGGTCGTTCCAGCCTCCCAGACGCGACAGGATAAACTTTGTCCATGCCACATTCAGCGGAGGAAGTGCTGTCGTAAAGATAAATGTCCGCATCCGGTTAACCAGAAACGAGCGCATTACCTCACTGCACACCACATACGCTCCGACCGAAGCCAACGCCTTACCGAACGTACCGCACAGAAAGTCAATATCCTTCAGACATCCTTGTTCCTCGGCCACACCCAGTCCGCTTCTGCACGTACGCCAATGCCGTGCGCCTCATCCACATACAGCATCACACCGGGATAACGCTTTTTCAAGTCCACCAACCGGTCGAGAGGAGCCACATCTCCATCCATACTGAAAATACTCTCCGTCACGATAATGATCCGTTCGTAGTCTTTATAACTCTTGGCAAGCAAAGCCTCCAGTTGCCCGTAATCCTGATGACGATAACGGATGCACCGTGCCGCCGACAGCCGGATTCCGTCAATCAGACTGGCATGTACCAGCTTGTCTGCCAGAATCAGCGTATGCGCATCAGCCACAGCGGGAAGTATTCCTGTATTCATGTGATAACCACTCGAAAAGACCAGTGCACCGCTTGCCCCGAATAGCTCGGCAAGCATCTGTTCCAATTCATCGTATACGGTAAAGTTACCGGTCAGCAGGCGCGACGACGACGACGAGAACAGAAAATCACGTTCCGAAAGCGTACGCATAAACTCGTCACGCAGCGCAGTGTCGGCAGCCAGTCCCAGATAGTCATTCGAAGAAAGATTCAGCATACGCTTGCCCTCCTTCCAGATCCATTTTCCCTGATGTTCCGCCTGCGACAGTGTACGCAGATTGCCAGCCTCATCCAGCGCATCGAGCGTCCGGCTATATAAATTATCCGATGAAACCATCGTTTCCATTCCTTTCTTTCTTTAACAAGTTATTTCTCTTACAATCTTCAGCAAGCCGGAAGTCAGCTTTGTCAGTTCCTCCTTGCTGATAATAAACGGAGGCATGATATATACCAGTCGTCCGAACGGACGTACCCAGATACCTTCTTCCACAAACCGGCGCTGCATCCATGCCATATCCACCGGATTCTTCATTTCGATGACTCCGATAGCCCCCAGTACACGTACATCTGCCACCTGAGGCAATCCGGCAGCCGGTAGCAGTTCCTCCCGCAACTGTGCCTCTATGCGCTTCACCTTCTCGTCCCATCCACTAGACAAGAGCAGGTTGACAGAAGCGCAAGCCACCGCACAGGCAAGCGGATTTCCCATAAAAGTAGGTCCGTGCATAAAAGCATGCGGCTCGTGTGAAGAAATACAGTCCGCCACCTTATCGGAAGTCAGCACAGCCGAGAAAGTCATATACCTCCGGTCAGCGCCTTACCGATACACATGATATCGGGTTCCACTCCGGCATGTTCCCAGGCAAACAGTTTTCCGGTACGTCCGAAGCCCGTAGCAATCTCGTCGAAGATAAGCAGCAAACCATATTCACGGCACAACCTGGCCGCCTCACGCAGATACTGCGGATGATAAAAACGCATACCACCGGCTCCCTGAACTATCGGCTCCAGTATCAGTCCGGCAAGCGTCTGATGATGCTTTTCGATTGTTTCCTTCAGTGGAAGAATATCCTTCTCGTCCCATTCGGCATCGAAACGGCACTGAGCGCAGGCACAAAATAACGTACCGGAAGCGCCGAACCAAACAAACTATGCATGCCCGTCACCGGATCGCATACCGACATCGCATTCCATGTATCTCCATGATAGCCGGAACGGATCGTCACAAAATTGTTCTTTTCAGGCTTTCCCGCAGCAAACTGATACTGTACCGCCATCTTCAGTGCGACCTCCACAGCCACCGAACCACTGTCGGCATAAAAAATCTTCTGCATGGAAGGTGGAACAATCTTCAAAAGCAATTTACCCAATGCGATGGCAGGCTCGTGCGTAAGTCCTCCAAACATCACATGCGACATGTTTTTCAACTGCTCTTCAATCGCCCGATTCAATACCGGATGATTATATCCATGTACAGCACACCACCACGACGACATACCGTCTACCAGTTCCGTACCGTCTTCCAGCGTAATAATACACCCTTTTGCCCGTTTCACCTTATACGTAGGCAACGGGTTAATGGTCGACGTATAGGGATGCCACAAATGCTCCCTGTCGAAGTTATCAACACATTGTTCATAAGTCATAACCCACCTCCTTTATTCGTTTTTTATCTTCTGCACTTTCGAACCCAGCGTCGTCAGCAAATCTCCCACGATAGCCGAGTTCACACCGATATACATCGCCTTACGTACCGCCTCGTCACTCAGTTGCGAACGTCCTCCCGCAAAACGAAGATAAGCCGAAGGATTGACAAAACGGAACATAGCCACTGTACGCAAGACCTCTTCTTCCGAGAGCGCAGGATCCGTTTCAAGCGGAGTACCCTTGATCGGCTGCAACAAGTTGAGCGGAATAGACTGAATATCCAGTGATTTTAAAGTAAAGGCAAACTCCACACGCTGCCGCATGGTTTCCCCCATTCCGATAATTCCTCCGCAACACACATCCATTCCCGTACGACGGGCAGCCTGTATGGTAGCCAGTTTCTCTTCCTGCGTATGAGTAGAACAGAGATTGGCGAAATGAGAAGGCGCCGTTTCCAGGTTACAATGATAGCGGACTACTCCTGCTTCATGAAGCAAGGCGAGCTGTTCCTCAGTAGCCAGCCCCAGCGAAGCGCAAAGCTGTATATCTGAGTGCTCTTTCAAATATGCAAAATGCCGGCACAAAGTCTCTACCTCCTTATTGGAAGGTTTCCGTCCACTCGTCACCAGCGAGAAGCGAGAAACTCCCTGTTCTTCGTTCGCCTTTGCATGGCGCAGACATTCCTCCTGCGAAACCAGTCCGTACACCTCAACACCCGTTGCATAATGTGCCGACTGAGCACACCATTTGCAATCTTCGGAACACCGTCCCGACTTGGCATTGATAATGGAACACATATCAAACTTATGCGAAGCATACTTCAGCGTAATGCGATGAGCCGCTTCACACAATTCCTCCAGAGGAGCCTCCTCCGCCAGCCAAAGCGCCTCTTCCGGCGTCAGTTCAAGACCGTCGTCAACTTTTTTTTTCTAATGTTTCTATCATATATATTTATAGGCATAAAAAAGCGGAATGGCGAAAGTACCCGTGCACACCTACAACAAGATGCCACACGAATCCTTTCGCCATTCCGTTTCGGTAAATGACAATTATTCTGAGTTTTTCTAATACAAGCAACCTCACTGCCCGCCGGTTCAACAGCCACAGGCAGTCCCATCAAAAGCAGCATGACA